>Ga0209718_1000208_pt1 | contig 84083 bp, 91 predicted proteins | sample AD_JPNAS1_MetaG_FD_184420 | JGI IMG/M metagenome (GOLD analysis project Ga0209718, IMG submission 184420) | Active sludge microbial communities of municipal wastewater-treating anaerobic digesters from Japan - AD_JPNAS1_MetaG (SPAdes) (version 2) | ecosystem: Engineered > Bioreactor > Anaerobic...
TGGCGATGGAAAAAGTCAGAAGAACAGATGTTCAAAGAACTAGTGTTTTTGTTGAAACGAGAATAACTCACAAAACGAGTTATTTCCCGTTCCAACAAAACATCATTATCATAATGTTAAAAAAAAAATCATAGTCTAGAGCCTTATTAATTCAAAAATTTATTTGTCACCTTTTTTAAATGAAACTCTATCGGATAATCCGTTAAAGCAAAAAGAACGCACATATCCCATTGATATGATCTATCCAAAGCAACGTACCTTTAATTCTACTATAATAATTCCTGAAGGCTATAAAGTTGATTTTATGCCTTCTGATCAAAAAATTAATAATCAACTGTTTGAGTTAACTTATAAACTGAAGACAGAAGACAATAAAATAGATATTTCTTTTGATTATTATTTTAAAAAGTCTGTTTACTCTGCAACTGATTATTCTAAAATCAAATTTTATTTTGATGAAATTGTAAAAAAAGGGAACGAAAAAATAATATTAGTACAAAAGGCGACGGAAAATAACTAAACCCAATAAACAGGACTCTATGCGGTGCGCAACACCCGGCAACGAATCCATATTGAACTATATCCCATGGAAAGGGTGACGCTATGTACTTATCGCCGGTTTTTTGAGGTTATCCCCTTAACGACATACCCCTTTACACATATAAAACTATAAAGAACCCCGCCGTTGGCGGGGCTTCTTGTTTATATGGTTTGGGCTGAATCTTCTCTTATTCACCGAGGAGGTTTAAAAAGCCTTATGCTACCATTGAATCAACCTACTCCACCAACTTCCTGTACCTTATCCTTTTTGGCCCCTCATCGCCAAGCCGCTTGCGGCGATTCTCCTCATACTCAGAGTATGACCCCTCGAAAAAGTAAACCTGTGAGTTGCCCTCAAAGGCCAGGATATGCGTTGCCACGCGATCGAGGAACCAGCGATCGTGGCTAATGATCACGGCGCAGCCAGCAAAATTCTCCAGGCCCTCCTCCAGCGCCCTAAGGGTATTGACGTCAATATCGTTGGTTGGCTCGTCAAGCAGAATTACGTTCCCCTCATCCTTCAGCGCAAGCGCCAGGTGCAGCCTGTTACGCTCTCCGCCCGAGAGCACGTTGCACATCTTCTCCTGATCGGCCCCCGAAAAGTTGAACCTTGCTACGTAAGCGCGGGCATTGACCTGCCTTCCTCCGATGAGGATATGATCAGCCCCGCCCGAAATAACCTCAAACACCGATTTCTCCGGCTCTATGGCTTTGTGCTGCTGATCGACGTATGAAATTTTTACCGTTTTGCCAATGTTGAACTCACCCCTATCGGCGGTCTCCATTCCCATTATCATGCGGAACAGCGTGGTTTTGCCGGCTCCGTTGGGTCCAATCACCCCCACAATGCCATTGGGAGGCAATTTGAATTCCAACCCCTCGAACAGCAGCTTATCGCCAAAGGCCTTGGCTACCTCATGTGCTTCAATCACCACATCGCCAAGCCTGGGGCCGTTGGGGATGAATATTTCCAGACGCTCCTCCTTCTGCTTCACATCCTCGTTGAGCAGCTTATCGTAGGCCGAAAGCCTTGCTTTCCCTTTGGCGTGGCGTGCCTTGGGTGACATGCGTACCCACTCCAGCTCACGCTCCAGCGTTTTCCTGCGCTTGCTCTCCTGCTTCTCCTCCTGTGCCAGTCGGTTGGCTTTCTGCTCCAGCCACGATGAGTAGTTCCCTTTCCAGGGTATGCCCTCGCCCCTATCCAGTTCAAGTATCCACCCCGCCACATTATCAAGGAAATAACGATCGTGGGTAATGGCTATCACCGTTCCCTTGTATTGCTGCAGGTGCATTTCAAGCCACTGCACGCTTTCCGCATCGAGGTGGTTGGTAGGCTCATCCAAAAGGAGCACATCGGGCTCCTGGAGCAGAAGCCGGCACAGCGCCACCCGCCTTCGCTCGCCACCCGAAAGGATGTTTACCCTGGCATCGGGTTCGGGGCAGCGTAGGGCATCCATAGCCCTCTCAAGCTTGGAGTCGAGGTTCCAGCCATCGGCATGCTCAATTTTTTCGGTCAGCTCGCCCTGACGTTCGATAAGCTTCGTCATCTCGTCATCGCTCATGGGCTCAGCAAATTTGGCATTCACCTCCTCATACTCCTTGAGGAGTGCAACAACATCCTTAACGCCTTCTTCTACAACTTCCTTCACTGTCTTTGTCTCGTCCAGCAAGGGATCTTGCTCCAGATATCCCACCGTGTAGCCAGGCGAAAAGACAACCTCGCCCTGAAACGACTTTTCGATACCGCCAATAATTTTGAGCAGGGTAGATTTTCCCGAGCCGTTCAAACCGATGATCCCGATTTTGGCACCGTAAAAAAATGAGAGGTAAATATTATTTAACACCTTTTTATGGGGCGGGAATGTTTTACTAACACCCACCATGGAAAAAATTATCTTCTCGTCAGCCATGATTGTACTTATTACTCTGATTTATACTTTTCTCTCTTTGGCAATCTGCACAAAAAAAAGCATCGCCCACATCAAAGCCCGGATGCCGACGATGCCCCTTTTTATTTTGTTACGGCTATTTAATCTTTTTAAAATCTTTGGGTAAAAATCCGTCGCCGCGCTTTTTATTCCTATTAATCATGTGGTAATTAAAGTAGTAGAACTGGTCATCGCCTGCGCCAATGAGTATTTTGTAACAGCGTGCCTGAAGACGTGTCCCTTCGGGGCCCACCTTATGAAGGTAAACAATATTTTCATTCTTTTCGGCGATGGCTTTCTCCAGGTCGTCCTTGGTAACAATTTTAAACGGGTGAGGATATAATTTTCTCACCTCGGATTGACTCCGGATATTTGGCTCAATATCCTGCTCGAGCAGCCACAACTCCTTGGTCTTTGTTTCCTTTCGATTCTTGTTGTAGTAATCAAAGATATTGGATTTTATCAGCTGCGGATTTTCGTCCAACATCCTGATATGATTTTGGGCAAATCTTATCAAGCTTTCGAGTTTATAGGTATAGCTGTCCTCGGGAACCGAAGCATAGCCAAGCGGAACCGAGCAAATATCGGGCAAGTCGGTATGCCTTTTAACGGCAGCACCCAGCACAACGCAAAGGAAGTTGTAGGTAGCTTCCAGCTTATCTGCCGAGAACTTAACCTGAAGCTTAACCAAAAACGATTTATTAATATCACTGCGCATCTCTTCAAACTGGGTAGAGCTAATGAATTCATAGGGGGTAATTTTCCACGAATTCTCGATGGCGGGTTTGATTTTCATGTTATAATCCGACATGGGATTATCGTCGAGAACAACGTAAGTGGTAGTTTTTAAGAAGCTCTTTATATCTTCATGTCGAGCAACGTAACGATCGGCATAGCTACTGTAGGCTAAAGCAAGAATTCCAATGGCAACGAATAGTCTTTTCATACCTCTTGTATTTAGTTAGATTAATTATGCAAATTTAATGGAATACTTGTTTAATCCATACATTTTAGCGTTTTTTTACCAAGTTCCGTCCATTGATTTACAACTCACAAATTGTCAAACAGGTAGCATCCCCTATGGCAAAATAGCCAATTGATACGGTAAATAAAAAAGCGGGTGAAGTGTTCAATATGCAATATATTTACTAAATTGGCATGGGAAAAAACGCATTTTTCATCTGCAAAATACTATGATCACAGGGGCTAAACTTGTTGATTCGGAAGAATTTAGAAAAGCCGCTAAGCTCTATATCATTGGAGGCAGGGGCATTGCTAAGCTTCTGATGGCTATACTCAAGATTAACAAGATAAACAACGAATATGCTAAAATCAAGGATTTGCGTGGTGCCGAGTTTTTTAACTCGTTGCTGGGTAAGTTGGAGATAAAATATGAGATTAGCCCCGAAGAGCTGAAACGCATTCCCAAAGAGGGTCCTTTTATTGTGGTGGCCAATCATCCCTACGGTGGCATCGATGGGGTTATCCTGCTAAAAATATTACAGGAAATCCGGCCCGATTTTAAGATGATGGCCAATTTCCTCCTGCGGAGGATTGAACCACTGAAAGAATCCATTATCCCCGTGGATCCTTTCGAAGGCGATAGTCAGGCTTCAGCCAGTCTGGCCGGGATCAAGTACGCCATAAAACATCTCAACGACGGTTATTCCATGGGCATATTCCCTGCCGGAGAAGTATCAACCTACTACAACAACGAATCGCCCGGCGTGGCCGACAAGCAGTGGAGCGAATCTATACTTAAATTTGTTAAACGGGCGCAGGTTCCCATAATACCTGTTTACTTCAAAGGCACCAATAGCAAGCTATTTCATATACTTGGCCTTATCCACCCATCGCTCCGAACCATAAAACTGCCATCGGAACTTTTCAACAAGAAGAACAAGGTGGTAAAGGTGAGGATGGGATTCCCCATTTCAGTAGAGGAGCAGAAGGAGTTTTCGGACATAGCCCGGTTTGGCCGATACCTACGCCTTAGAACCTATGCGCTTGGCTCTTCCATTGAGGTTAAAAAATTTTTCAACTACAGGCTTAAACCCGAAGCCAAACCCGCCGAAATAATACCGCCCGTAGCCAACGATTTAATCCAAAGTGAGGTTGAGGCCCTGATGAATAGCTACCTGCTGTTCAAAAGCAAAAATTTCTGCGTGCTCTGTGCTCCATCGGTGGAGATGCCTAATATCATGACGGAAATCGGGCGACTACGCGAGGTGACCTTCCGGGAAGTGGGAGAAGGGACCAACAGGAAAATGGATATCGATGAATTTGACCTTTACTACAACCAGCTGTTTATTTGGGACGAAGAGGTCAAAACCATTGTGGGCGCATACCGGGTTGGGAAAGGGAAAGAAGTGTTAGACAGGTATGGCAAGAAGGGTTTTTACATCCAGAGTCTCTTTAAAATTGACAACGGGTTTAACCCAATATTGGCACAAAGCATTGAATTGGGACGCTCGTTCATCGTTAAAGAGTATCAAAAAAAGCCATTGCCCCTGTTTCTGCTATGGAAGGGTATTCTGTACTTCCTGATTAAAAATCCCGAATACCGCTATCTGATTGGTCCGGTGAGCATTTCAAGCCATTTTTCGAACTACTCCAAGGGGGTAATCATCAACTTTATGAAGGCCAACTATTATGATTATGAGTTTGCCCGATTCATCACCCCACGGAACAACTTCAGGGTTGCAGTGAGCATGAACGACACCGAAGTGCTTTTTGAAAAAAGCAACGATATAAACAAGCTTGATAAGTTTATACAGGATATCGAGCCTGAAGATTTTAGAATGCCCATCCTGCTTAAAAAGTACATCAAACTCAACGGGAAAATCATTGGCTTTAACGTTGACCCCAAATTTAACCATGCCCTTGACGGGCTGCTTATCCTCGACCTGTTTCAGGTACCCATGGAAACCATTACCTCTCTTTCCAAGGAGATAAACGACAAGTCGTTGCTCGAAAGGTTCAACCTTTCAGATTATGCCTTTGAGAAAGAGGAAAAGGAGGATAAACAGTAACCCGACTTTATCATTCTGAACCTTTCATTGACCTTTTTGTTCCTTCGGATAACGATTGAATAATGATTGCGTTAAACAGGCGCAGTTAAATTTTAAACACTAAAAAAAGTACATTTAACATGAAAATGAAAGGAATCTTAGTGCCGGCAATGCTTTTAGCATTGGTTGCCACAAGCTGTATGCAAGCCCCTAAGGGCGATAAGGTTGATACCGGCGATGCTTTTAAAATTACACCCTATGAACATGGGCAGGAGCTTAAGGCCGATGTCGCCCTTAGTAAAATTGACTGGCTGGGCACCAAGCCCGGAGGGGAACATGTCGGCACCTTAAGCATTAAAGAAGGCAGTATCTTTGTGGATAAAGGGCAGATAATTGGGGGGAAATTCACCATGGATATGAACAGCATTGCTGTACTCGATTTACAAAACCCCGAAATGAATGCCTATCTGGTGAACCATTTAAAATCGGCCGATTTTTTTAACGTTGACTCATTTCCTCAGGCCTATTTTGAATTCTCAAGCATTGTACCCATTACTCACAACCACGAGGAGGGGGAAGAATTGGTGCCAACGCACAGGATTGATGGTAATTTAACCATTAAAGGCATCACCAAAGGCATTAGTTTCAATGCCAAGATTAAATTAGACGATGGACAATTGCAAGCTTCAACCCCACAATTTCTCATCAACAGAACCAACTGGAAAGTAAACTATGGTTCGCAATCCATCATTGCCAATCTAAAGGATAACATCATCCACGATGAAATGGGGGTTGCCGTTCACCTAACTGCTTACTAAAACAGCTAACGCATGCCTTAACTGGCCTTTGGTCACATCACCAAAGGCTTTTTTTTTATTTTCAGCTAAACCAAATGCAGGGAACACCATCCAAAAACAAGTTTTTCAACCGGATTTTTGTTTAATACATTAAAGGTATGAATACAAAATTATCATTGCTGCTTACAATGGCAGCGTTAGCCGTTATCATCGGCTGCAAGCCGAAAAGCGATGACGAACTTATGGCAAAAGCCAAAAAAATCCATTCTCACATTCTCTCCATCGATACGCATACCGACACGCCGTTCTGGTTCCATCGCGAAGAGTTTGATTTCAGCGGTGAAGATGAAAACAACCGTGCCAAGGTAAACCTGAAGAAGATGTCAACCGGGGCATTAGATGCCGTATTCCTGGCAGTTTTCATCGGGCAGGACGATAGAACGCCTGAAATGTACGATACCGTGTATAAAGAAGCGTTGGATATTTTCAATGCCATTCATTCCACTGCCAAGCGGCATGCCGATAAAGCGGCTATAGCCTTAACCTCCAAAGATGCATACCAAATCAAAAAGGAAGGCAAAAAGGCATTATTCATTGGTATTGAAAATGGGTATCCCATTGGTAAGGATTTGGGGAAGCTATCGGAATTCTATAATCTGGGCGCTCGTTATCTTACCCTATGCCATACCCGAAATAATGATATCTGCGACTCGTCCACCGACCCCGATGGTGCAGAGCACAACGGGCTAAGCCCATTCGGTTACGATGTTGTGCGAGAGCTCAATCGGCTCGGAATGCTTGTTGACGTGAGCCACATTTCAGACAGTTCCTTTTATCAGGCATTAAGGACATCAAAAGTTCCTGTGTTAGCTTCGCATAGCAACGCCCGGAGTGTTTGCGATAATCCACGGAATCTCACCGATGACATGATAGTGAAGTTGGCCGAGAGGGGTGGCGTTATTCAGGTTTGCCTACTGAGCAGCTACGTAAAACCCGACGAGCCTAACCCTGTCAGAGATAGCGCCTACCATGAACTTTACAAAAAGTATAACCATTTCAAGGACCTTTCGCCCGAAGTGCGAAAAGAGGCAATTGAAGCATGGTATGCCCTTGATGAGGCATATCCGCCCGTTTTGGCCACAGTGTCCGACCTGGTTGACCACATTGATCACATAGTGAAGATTGCAGGGATTGACTACGTGGGTATAGGCAGCGACTTTGACGGCGGCGGTGCATTGGACGACTGCCGGGATGCCAGCCAAATGATTAACATAACCGTGGAGCTGCTCAAACGGGGATATTCGGAAAGCGATATCGAAAAGATATGGGGCAAAAATTTTCTCCGCGTATTTGAGCAGGCAGAGCGGTATGCCCAAAGCTTGAAATAGCAACACCTAACAACCTGTTGATTAACAGTTCGATAACTATTGCAGTAGGATTACTTCCAACGGCTTTTTATGTTATATAGCAAATTTTAAGGCTTAGGTTAAGCTCTTTTTCCCTCTAAAATAATGCTGTTAACTATCAATTAGTTGTGGAATATTATGCACACTTTGTGGAAAAAATTTTGTTTTTACGCAAAAAATAGTTGTACATTTGTACAGTTGTTTTCTTCATTTCTAATGCAAATTGTTCTTACAAACTATTGTAAATCATGGTAATACGTTCAGCAAAGTTTGTCAAAAGCAGTCCTCATATTGGACTTTGCCCCGATAGCGATTTACCTGAATATGCATTCATTGGAAGGTCAAATGTGGGTAAATCCTCACTGATAAATATGCTTACCGGTTTGAAAACCCTTGCCAAAGTATCGGGGACACCGGGTAAAACACAACTTATTAACCACTTTGAAATTAACGAATCGTGGTTCCTTGTCGATTTGCCGGGCTACGGATTTGCTAAGGTATCCCAGAGCAAACGTGAAGTTTTCTCTGACATGGTTACAAGGTATATATTAAACAGGGAAAACCTTAACTGCCTTTTTGTGCTAATCGACTCCAGGTTAGAACCACAAGAAATAGATCTGACATTTATCAACTGGCTGGGTAGCAACCAGATACCCTTCGCATTGATTTTTACCAAAACTGACAAGTTGAGTTCTGCCAGCCTGAATTGCTCCATAGCCAGATTCAAAAAGAAGCTTTACGAAACATGGGATGAGCTGCCGCCATTGTTTACATGCTCCACGGTAACCCGTATTGGCAGGGACGATATACTTAACTATATTGCAGAAATTAACGCGACTACAGGGGTATTGGCAAAATAATTTGTCTAATTAGAGTTTTATTGGCTGACAGGCCCCGACAAAACTTCATTTTGTCGGGGCTTTTTCTTTTACTTACACTGTTAAAATCAAACCACTCAGCGGGATAGCTAAATTTCTTCAAAAGGTTAATTACTAAAAAATAATTTGAAAATTAACATTAAATTTGTCCAACAATCGGAACCTTCACAGAAAATTGAGAGAATAATGCGCAAAAGCCATTGTATCAAGTTTTTCTCAGGCCGCAACTCACACTACTTAGCCTCAGAGATAGCACGCCACTTTGGAATCCCCTTGGGAAAATCATCGGTAACCGATTTCAGCGATGGTGAATTTCAGCCCTCTTACGATGAATCGGTTCGCGGAGCCACTGTTTTCATCATCCAATCCACTTTTCCGCCCACCGATAATTTTTTTGAACTTTTGCTGATGATTGATGCTGCCCGAAGGGCATCGGCCTATAAAGTAGTAGCAGTGATACCCTATTTTGGGTGGGCCCGGCAGGACAGGAAGGACAAGCCCAGGGTATCCATCGGAGCGAAACTTTCGGCCAACCTCCTTATTGCCGCAGGTGTTGACCGCGTGATGACCATGGACCTCCATGCCGACCAGATTCAGGGATTTTTTGATATTCCTGTAGATCACCTTTACGCTTCTTCCATCTTCGTTCCCTACATTAAAAGCCTGCAACTCGATAATATTGCCGTGGCCGCGCCCGATATGGGAGGTGCAAAAAGATCTAACGCATACGCCCGGTTTTTAGGTGCCCCGCTGATAATCTGCCATAAAACAAGGGAAAAAGCAAATCAGGTTGGCCAACTAACTGCCATCGGGGAGGTTGAAGGCAAAAATGTGATTATCCTAGATGATATGGTTGATACAGCCGGAACCATTACTGCTGCGTCCAACATGATGATGGAAAAGGGAGCGTTAAGCGTTAGGGTATTTGCCACGCATCCGGTTCTCTCCGGCCCTGCCTACGAGAGATTGGCTAAATCGTCCATCAAGGAGCTGGTGGTTACCGATACCATTCCTCTAAAGCAAAATAAAAACACGGAAAAAATTAAAGTTCTTTCCGTTGCAGAGCTGTTTGCCGATGTAATTAACAAAGTATATAACTTCGAATCAATCAGCGAAAAGTTTATCATCTAATAATTTTAAACTTTTTAAAACTCTTCCTATATTTGCAACCCAAAATTTTGGGAATTTTCACATGGCGCGATGGGAGGTTGGTGACAAGAACACAGCCTTGAGTAGCGTCTATTACTAACAAAAAATATTAGAAGAAATGGAATCATTCGAACTCAAAGGTTCGCCGAGAACTGAAACCGGAAAAAAATTTGCAAAACAGCTGCGTAGAGAGAATGCTGTCCCGGCAGTGCTTTACGGAGGGAAGGAAAGCGTTTTATTCTCTGTTAAGGAGAGCGATCTTCGCAATCTGATTTATACCCCCAATGTGTATCTTATCGATTTAACCATTGGCAAGAAGAAGCATAAGGCCATAATTAAAGAGATTCAATTTCATCCGGTTTCCGATAGAGTGCTCCACCTTGATCTTCTGGAAGTAACCGACGATAAAAAATTCACCATTGCTATCCCAGTTAAACTGGTAGGATCTGCAGCCGGTACCAAGCAAGGAGGTAAACTTGCCCTCGTTACCCGAAAATTAAGAGTGCATGGTCTTGCCAAGAACATACCCGGAGTGATTGAAATCGATGTAACCCCGATGGAAATTGGTACAAGCAAATTCGTGTCAGATATAAATCTTGATAATATCGAGTTGGTTGATCCAAAATCAACTGTGGTTGCAACGGTTAAGTTAACACGAGCTGCACGAGGCGTACAAGGTGAAGGCGAAGTAGCTGCAGAGGGTACACCGGCCAGCGAAGAAGTAGCAAAAGAAGAATAAAAGTAAACTCTTTGTGATTTGAAATATTTAATCGCAGGGCTTGGAAACATTGGGGACGAGTATTCCCAAACACGCCACAATATGGGTTTTATGGTATTGGACGCACTGGCAAAGGCGTCCAATACTGTTTTTGGAGCCAAGCGTTATGGCGATGTGGCCCAGCTCAAGCACAAAGGGAGAATATATATTCTGCTCAAGCCATCAACCTATATGAACCTCAGCGGTAACGCTGTTGCATACTGGCTAAAAAAGGAGGGAATTCCCATTGAAAACCTGATGGTTGTCGTGGATGATGTTGCGTTGCCCCTAGGCACTCTTCGCATTCGCTACAAGGGTAGCGATGGAGGCCATAATGGCCTTAAAAGTATTATAGAAATTATGGCAACACAAGACTTTGCCAGGCTAAGATTTGGTATTGGCAACGATTTTCCCAAGGGGTACCAAGTGGAACATGTACTGGGTAAATGGACTGCCGATGAGCTGTTAGCGATTCAGGATCGCATTGCAATAGCAGGAGAGATTGTCCTTAGCTTTGGCACCATAGGCATTCATCGGACAATGAATCTATACAATAACAAATAGCAGGTATTTCAGGATGGAACATTCCCCTTTGGCGCGAATCGATAAATGGCTATGGATGGTTAGGGTTTTTAAAACCAGAAGCCTCGCCACTGAAGCTTGCAAAAAGGGTAGAGTAATGGTGAACGGTTTGGAAGCCAAGGCATCAAAAGAGGTAGAGAAAGGGGATACCATTAGCGTTCGGAAACCGCCCGTGCAGTACACCTTTACAGTAGTGGGAATTCCTAAAAATAGAATAGGCGCCAGGCTAATCCCGGAGTATTTGAAAGATATAACTCCGGCCGATGAGCTTGAAAAGCTCAACGTTAAGTTAAGTGCTTTTCAGGGTTACAGGCCACCCGGGGCAGGCCGCCCAACCAAAAAAGAACGCAGAACGCTGGACGAAATCAGGGCTATGGCTTTCGATGACACAGATGATTGGGACGAGTAAATCCGTAATTTCACCTTTTTAATATCACATCTAAGGGCTAATCATAGGCCTACAAAAGGATAGAGGCGTCTATAGCAATTGACACCTCTATTACTGTATATCCTATGGGAAGAAACGGAAACTAATGGTATTCGTAGGTGTACTTATAAAAGACCCTATACTTGTATGGGGCAAAGTAAGAGTCAACTTCAACCAGGTTTCCACCCTTATCGTATCGCGACTGCTTGCGCGAATACTCACTGGAATTATCTTCGCTCCATTTCTCTTCAAGCAGATTGCCCTTGGTGTCGTAGCTATAATTGGCCTGAGTAAACTTTTTTCCATCTGCCCCCTCCTGCATAACCTCTTCCACCAAATCCAGATTATTGTATTTATAGTGCATCTTTTTCGATAGGACTCCCGAAAAATATTCGGCCATTTCAACCATTCGAAACTTTGAGTCGTAAACAAAAGTAGTCTTTTTCAACTCCTTGCCCTTTCCATCCAGCTTTACCTCTTCCAACAGATTTCCCTTTGCATCAAACTTCTTTTGCACAACCGACGACAGATTATTCTCGGGAATATAAATTTTAATCTCGTGAGCATTATTTGAATATGAATACTCCCACTTTTCATCAATTTTATTCCCAACGCCATATTTAATAATTTCCTTCAGCTGGTCATTGGGGAAGTAATTGTTTACAATGCGAAATCCGGCCACACCATCAAAAACAATTTCGTGAGTTTTTAAACCCTTGCTATTGTAGTGAAAGGTTTGCTTATAAGAAACTTGCAGTTGATTCTTGTCATCCTTCTGATACAAAACATACTCTGTACGCAAATTCTGGTCGTTATACTTATACAGCAACCGCGATGAGACTTCACCATTGGATCTGTAATTAATTACCTCAATGGGGTTACCCTTCTTATCGTAAAAGGTTTCAGATGTTTTATATCCGGTAGGATTTGGCTTCCCCTGCGTAAAACGATGGGTCCACTGGACAACAGCCTTGATATTGCTATCAACAATCCGTTGTCGCTCCTTCTCATCATCGCGAACCTGTCCAAAAATAATAGATGGGGTTATGGCCAATATGAATCCTACAACTGTTCTCATGAATATTATGTATTACAACTGTCAACTAAAAAAATTAATCTCTAAAAGTACACTATTAGACGTTAAAATTAAAAAAATGTTAACCCTCCTCGTCCATATCATCCTTGTCAACAGGCATATTGGTGGAAATTGTAACGGTAAGCAGGAAGAAATGATGATGCTTATCGAAAGGGGCAAAGTGGTAAAACAACTTCCTCCCCGACTTTCTGCTAATATCAATTAATCCTAAGCCTGCGCCTCCCTTATCGTTTAAACTTCCCTCAACCATTTGTTTCATATACAGTGCCTTCAACTCCGATGGTGTTGCCCGATTGAGCATTGCCAACCTCTCCTCGAGGGGTTTAATCTTTTCATTCCTTACCAGATTGCCCGTAACCACGTAGAATACTTCTTTTTCCCAGCCAATGATAAATAAACCGTTGCCAATCTGTTTTTCTTTATCGTCATAATCGTCGGAATGCTTTGTAATATTCTGCAGACACTCAACGATAATATGAAAAGCTCTTTTTCGTATGGGCGTGGGAATATTCTTTTTTGCAATCTTTCTGTTAGCCATATATGCGAATGAACGCATGATTTGATGGCTCATCTCTCCCTTATAAATCAAGGGAAAGCCACTTGAGGCCATCTCATTGGTAAGAGTTGATTTTATGAAATAGATGATATTATCCATTAAGCATTGAAATTACAAAAAAGAATATTAGCAAAAACAAAACATGTAATTTTTTTTAAAAAATTTGATTATACATAATGAAACGCTGACGAACACTATGGATTCTTAGTAGTAGATTTCTAATATTTTAGCCTCATTCATTGGAGTCAACGTGATGTTTTCAAGTGCGGCAGGCACTAATGCAAGTTCACCTTTGGATAGGGTAAAATCCTCATGACTGCTGGTTTCCAGGGACACTTTACCCTCGCTGCAAAAATAGACGACAAATGAGTCAAGCTTAAAGAAATCGCGGTTCATGCTTCTGTTTATGGATAAATGGTTCGTTTTAAAAAATGGGGAATGTACTATTTCATTCGAAACATTGATTTCGCACTTTTTGTTCACTTTTGTTTCGGGCGTTACCGAAAAATCGATGGCCTCAACTGCCAACTTGGTATGCAGTTCACGACTTTTGCCCTTCTCGTCAACCCTATCCCAATCATAAATTCTGTAGGTTATATCGGATGTTTGCTGAATTTCAATCAAAGTAACCCCTTTACCTATGGCGTGTACCCTGCCCGCCGGAATGTAAAAGAAGTCATCCTTTTCAACAAGTTCATACCTAAGATATTGACTAAGTGTGCCCTTGGCCAGAACGTCAAAATATTCGCTTTTCGCCAACTCCTTAGCAAACCCGGTGATTATCCATGAATCTTTGCCACTATCAAGCACATACCACATCTCTGTTTTCCCATTAGCGCCATGCAGGCGGTTGGCCATCGCATCATCGGGATGCACTTGTATTGAAAGGTAATCAGCAGTATCGATGAGTTTAATAAGCAATGGGAATTCTAGCCCAAATTGCCGATAAACCCTATCGCCAACCAGATCCCCCATATACACTTCAATAAGTTCCTGCAAGGAATTTCCGGCTAAAAAACCATTCATCACAGTAGAAACATTGTCCTGAACGGCTGATAGCTCCCAACTTTCGCCATATGGTTTTTCCATGGATCCCGAAGGTTTTTTACCATACTCTTCTATTAATCTTCTCCCGCCCCAAATACGCTCTTTCAGAATGGGATTAAATTTCAACGGATAAAGCATAACTTGCTAATATATAGTGTTATAAAACCATAATGGCATAGGACTAAAAACCAACACTGGCAAATCATTGGGCCTAAACAAAAAAGTTGTATTTTAGCACCAATATAAGACAGGTGCAAAGTTAACCATTTTTCAATTCTTAGAATAATGTTAATAATTGGCATAGCCGGAGGTACGGGATCGGGGAAAACTACCGTAGTCAACCGCATTGTGGAATGCATACCTCCAGGCGAAGTAGTGGTTATTCCGCAGGATTCATACTATCGCGACAGCTCGCATATTCCCATGGAGCAAAGGCAGAATATTAATTTCGACCACCCTTCGTCAATCGAATTTGAGCTGCTGGTAGATCATGTTTCACGCCTAAAATCAGGCCTTGATATTAATCAGCCCATTTATTCGTACCTCACCTGTACGCGATCGACAGAAACCATTCCCATTGCCCCGCGAAATGTTGTGATAATCGAAGGCATTCTGATTTTTACCGACCCAAACCTAAGGGACTTGATGGACATCAAGGTATTTGTTGACGCCGATGCCGACGACAGGCTTTCGAGAGTGATATGCCGCGACATAGTGGAACGAGGGCGCTCAGTGAACATGGTGCTGGAACGGTACGAGAAAACGGTGAAACCCATGCACCTGCAATTCATTGAACCTACAAAGCGATATGCAGATATCATCGTTCCCCAAGGGGGGAATAACTCTGTGGCCATCAATATACTCACATCGATCATTGAAAAAAACCTAAAGGGCACATAAGCCATTTATTATCAATAGAATATATTAACCAATTCCCTTATGCTGAGCAATATTAAAATAGAAGACATCCTTTTTCTTGACATTGAAACCGTTCCCCAATACGCTGAGTACGGTCAGATGCCCGAACCCTTCCGATTGCTTTGGGATAGAAAGGCGCAGAGGATAGGCTCTGAGGATGAGACTCCCGAAGAGGTGTACCGCAAAGCGGGCATTTATGCAGAATTTGGGAAGGTTATCTGCATATCTGCTGGGGTGGTCGTGCCAAAGCCCAATGGTTTGTTCTTCCGCATCAAGTCCTTTTCCGGCGACGACGAATCGTTTGTTCTTAAATCCTTTGCCGAAATGCTTGCTAAATTTTCGGCCAAACCGGGGGCACTTCTTTGCGCCCACAACGGGAAAGAATTTGACTTTCCATACCTCTCGCGCCGTATGCTGATAAACGGGATTAAATTGCCCGGATTGCTTGATACCGCCGGGAAAAAACCTTGGGAGGTGAATCACCTTGACACCATGGAACTATGGAAGTTTGGCGATTATAAGCATTACACATCACTTAACCTTTTGGCATATACTTTCGGTATTCCCACACCTAAGGATGATATAGACGGAAGTCAGGTTGCCGACGTGTACTACAATGAAAAAGATTTAAACAGGATTGTTGCCTACTGCGAAAAGGATGTATTAACGGTGGCGCAGCTATTCCTCAAGTACAGGAACGAGCCAACCATTGATATGGCAAATATCGAGAGGGCTTAAAAAGTCCTTGACAAATCAAGGAATTACTGAATACTCCGAATAAAGTTTTTTAATAAGGCGATAAGCGCCACAGGCGCTTCGGCATGCACCCAATGACCTGCATTGGGGATAACCTGTAATGTGCAGTTGCTAAATCTTTTCCTTATCCACTCCTCGTCATCGGGTCTTATATAGTTTGACAACTCTCCTTTTACAAACAGGGTTGGTGTTGTTACCATAATGTTCTGCTCATCGCTGAAAATGGGCCCCATGAGGGCATCCATGCTGTTTGCAATGGTATTGATATTCAATGCCCAATAAAAAGTCCCATCGTCGTTTCGTTTAACATTCTTAAGCAGGAACAGCCTTACGCGCTGATCAGGAATGCTTTTGGCCAACAGTTCATCCAGCTGCTCGCGCGAAGTGGCCACCTGAGGGTCTAACTGGGACAAAGCAGCTATTATTCTGCTGTGCAAATCGCGTTGTCCACTCCCAACGGTTGTCTTTGCCGAATCGTAGCCCGTAGGCGCAATATCAATCACCGCAAGGCTTTTAGTCCTATGGGGATATCGGTGGGCAAATAGCATGGCCGTTTTACCTCCCATGGAATGCCCCACAAGGTTAATTCGCTCAAATCCAATGGAATCTACCAACTCAACCAGATCGTCAACCATGCTTGGATAGGTATGCTGTGTGCTGTGAGGGCTTTGGCCATGATTACGCTGATCGACAAGGATCACCCTGAATTCTTTGGCCAATTCACGACCTATGGTCACCCAGTTATCCGACGAACCGTAAAGCCCATGGAGAATAACGAGAGGGCTCCCCTCTCCCATTTCGCGGTAGAATAACTTCATGCTTAATAGCCTTTTAGCTGCTTTAAATACATCTGGATGGTGTTCTCCAGTCCGTAGTACAGGGCATCGGCAATGAGGGCATGGCCTATGGACACTTCCAGCAGATTGGGTATAGTTTGGGCAAAATACTGTAGATTATCAAGATTAAGATCATGACCTGCATTAAGACCCAGCCCAACAGCCTTTGCTGCATTGGCAGCAGCAACGAACGGCTCAATGGCCTTTTCCCTGTTCCCGCTGTAATCCTTGGCGTATGGTTCGGTGTACAGCTCCACCCTGTCGGTTCCCGTGTCGGCAGCGTGCAGTACCATCTCGGGATCTGCATTAACAAAGATCGAAGTCCTTATCCCCTCCCTTTTAAACGCAGCAATCACCTTTTGCAAGAACTGCTTATTCTTAACCGTATCCCAACCGGTGTTGGAAGTAATGGCATCGGGGGGATCAGGCACCAACGTTACCTGGTGCGGTAGCACTTCCAGCACAATTTTTGCAAATGCCTCCGAAGGGTAACCTTCAATGTTAAATTCGGTGGTGATGATTGGTCTAATATCCCTAACGTCCTGATATCGAATATGCCTTTCATCGGGTCGGGGATGGACAGTGATGCCTTCGGCACCAAAATGCTCGCAATCGATGGCCGCTTTAAGAACATTTGGAATATCGCCACCCCGCGCATTACGAAGCGTAGCAATTTTATTGATATTTACGCTTAAACGGGTCATCATATAGTTATTTCGGGTTAACTTTGCAAAGTTATGCTAATTATTTAAAGGTTTACACGCAATGGTGGCAAAAGAGCTGATCTCCGACGTAGTTCCATCGCTCAGAACGTCGAATACGGGTATTAATGCCCTAAACTGGATGGATATCTTCAAGGTATCGCACCTGCCCATTGTCAACGACAAGGAGTTTCTCGGGCTGATTTCCGAAACCGATATTTACGATCTGAATATGCCCGAGGAGCCATTGGGGAACCATCAACTTTCTCTATTTAGGCCATACGTATCTGAATATCAGCATGTATTCGAGATATTTGAGTTGGCCTCGCGGCTCAAACTATCGCTGGTTCCCGTATTGGACAACCGAAAGAATTACTTAGGGTCGATAATCATTACCGATTTACTGCACATGTTTGCAGAAACCACGGCTTTAAAAAATCCCGGTGGCATTATAGTATTGGAGATCAACAACAACGACTACTCACTGGCTCAGATAGCCCAGATTGTCGAGGGGAACGATGCCAAGATTTTAAGTACGTTTATAACCTCGCATCCCAACTCAACAAAGCTTGAACTTACACTTAAACTTAATGTAACCGACTTAACCTCAATTCATCAAACCTTTAACCGGTACAACTATACCATTTTGGGATCGTATATGAAACACGATGAGGAGGAAGATCTGCTGGAAGATCGTTACAATCTTCTAATTAAATACCTTAACATGTAGTAAATCAGGATTTACCTGTTATTTTTTGGCATTATCAGTAAACAATGTAAATTAAAAAATTTGCATTTTTGTAGTCACCAAATAGTCATCAAGTCTCTCTTTTTATGATTATTGCTTTATATGGACGTACGGTTGGAGCAGAACATGCCGAGAATATCAGGCTGATGTTCAAACTCTTTGCCATGCACAATGTGAAGCTGATGGTGTATGCCCCTTTTGCCGATTATCTGCAAAGCAACCTTGGGGTAGCATCATCGGGAATTGAGCGTTTCAACACACCTCCCGAAGTAAAGGGCAAAGCTTCGCTCATGCTCAGCCTGGGTGGCGACGGTACCTTTTTGGAATCGGTATCCTACGTCGAAGATTCGGAGATACCGGTTGCAGGGATCAACTTTGGGCGATTGGGATTTCTGGCCCATATCACTTCGGAAAATATGGCTACGGCCATTGAACAGCTTGTGAATGGCGATTATTTGGTTGAAAAGCGATCGGCCCTGCATCTGAGCATAGACGAAAACTCTCCGTTAGGGTTTCCCTACGCCCTAAACGATATCACCATTCAGAAAAAGGGAGTTGCCATGATTACCATCAACGCATACATTGATGGTGAGTTTTTATGTACGTACTGGGCCGACGGGCTAATAGTTTCGACCCCAACCGGATCGACAGCCTATTCGCTCAGCGTGGGGGGACCCATTGTTAGTCCGAAATCGAATGCCTTTGCCATTTCGCCCATTTCGCCCCACAACCTAACCTTACGACCACTAATAATTCCTGACTGCTCTGTACTCACCTTTGAGGTAGATACCCGCGAACAGGAAATACTAATTTCGCTCGACTCCCGTTCAATCAATATCCCCGGAAATTGCCAGGTTAAGATGGTCAAGGCACCCTTCCGTGTGGGAATTGTCAACTTAAAGGATACCGGTTACTTTAAAACTTTAAGGAATAAGCTGATGTGGGGCATTGACAGCAGGAACCCCAGATGAAATATTTGATACAAAGCTATGGGCTGTAAAACGAGGAATGATTTTTTATATAAATAGGCAGGATGAATTTTTTCTTTGCTTCTCTTTTTATATATTTGTATTGCTCAAAAAGATAATGATGAAAAAGATTACCGTAATAATACTTGCATTAACCGCTTTCAGTTTAACCACATACCCTCAGGCCTGGAGATTGGCCAGATATGAAGTTTTTGGGGGAGTAACTGCATTGCAATTTTTTGGCGATATCGGGGGATACTCCAATGGGACGAATTTTATTGGGTTTAAAGATATAAATTTTTTAAAAACACGCCCGGGGTTAACAGGAGGGGTTCGACTGCAGGTAATGAAAGAAGTTTACGTTAAGGCATCATTGATTTCAGGTGTTATTACCCAGTCCGATGCCACATCTTCCAACATCAATCGTAATTTCGCATTCACAACCTTTATCAATGAGTTGTCAGTAATGGGCGAATATTACATTATTCCTGAAAGCGACCAGAACTACTACTACTCCATAATGCAGGTAAGGGGAGGGTTACGCCATTTTAAACAACCATGGAGTCTTTACGTTTTTCTTGGAGCCGGAGGACTTTACTACCATGTCACTCCCCGTGAGAATTTAGCCACCAGCCCTCATTTCTCCAACAAACCGTCGTTTGCAATGGTTGTTCCGGGGGGCGTCGGAGCAAAATTTGCCATTTTTCCTAAGATGTCACTTGGGGCCGAATTATGCCTAAGATATACCACCTCAAACAATATAGATGGGTACAATTCCGTTTATGGGAAGTACAACGATCTGTACAATTCATTTCACATTAAACTAAACTACAAACTGGCACAAAACAGAAGAGCGGGAGTTAAACCGCCGTCGCGCAGAAGATTTATTTTCTAAACACCAACCAAACTTAATGAGACCTGTTTTTGTCTTTGTAACACTTTTCATCGCGGTGCCATTCATATTGCTTTCCCAGGAAAGGAATGATATAGGGATAATTGCAGGTACAACATACTATATGGGGGATTACAATCCCGGCTCACAATTTTATAAACCCTCCCCCGCCGTAGGAGCAATATTTCGCAGGAATCTAAATGATCTTTACTCATTAAGAGTAACAACCATGATGGGGTGGGTTAAAGGGGAGCATGATCCGAATAGAAATTTCCTACCCGGCGATACCCCGCCATTTAGCCAAAGGGTAATCGAACTTGATGGCGTAGCAGAAATTGGATTCATCCATTTTAACACATTACACGACAAACGGAGATCATTCACTCCATACGCTGTTTTTGGGGCCGGAATAGCATATATAAATCAAAAAATCATCATGACCTTGCCGGTGGGGCTTGGAATGAAATACTCACCTATCAACCGGTGGGCCCTAGGATTGGAATGGCGCTTTTATAAAACATCTTACGACGGAATAGATGGATACATCAATACAACCAGTCCTCCCCGATCGCTTATTCATAATAACGATTGGTTTTCAATGGCTGGTTTCTTTGCAACCTATCGGATTTTCAAGCAGAGCGCCCTTTGCCCTGCATACAGGTAAATTTTGTTTTTATGTCACTGATTGACAAAATTGATAGAAATAGGCTACCTGCCCACGTTGCCATAATCATGGACGGCAACGGTCGCTGGGCTCAACAACAAGGAAAGCCACGTGTTTTTGGACATCAAAATGCCGTTGCAGCAGTTAGAGCTGCCACCGAAGCCGCAGCAGAACTGGGTATTCAATACCTTACGCTTTACGCCTTCAGCACCGAGAACTGGCACCGTCCAAGGGTTGAAATTGAAGCGCTGATGAAATTGCTATCGGCCACCATTGATGCGGAGATTGATACGCTGTTAAAAAACAATATTCAGTTTCAAACCATTGGCGACATCGGGCTACTTCCCGCTCCTTTGCAAGTAAAAATAAACGCTGCCAAGCAGCGTACTGAGCATTGCACCGGTTTAAAACTCGTTGTAGCTCTCAGCTATAGTTCTCGTTGGGAAATAGTTAAGGCTGCCAAAGAATTTGCATCACAGTGTGCCGACGGGTCGAAGGATCCTGCCAGCCTGACTGCCGATGGGTTTGCAAGCTATCTTAATACATCAAGCATGCCTGACCCGGAGCTGCTCATTAGGACCAGTGGAGAATATCGCATCAGCAATTTCCTGTTATGGCAAATTGCCTATACCGAACTCCATTTTACGAAAGTGCTTTGGCCCGATTTTTCGAAAGAAGACTTTTTTAGAGCCATTGTTGACTTCCAGTCCCGAGAAAGGCGATTTGGCATGACCAGCGAACAGCTATAGCTATTTTTTACATAATTTAACTTGCCACACCCAATGCACTTCACTAAATTTGCCTCGCATTAAAAAAATGTTGTTCTCAATTATTTTTATCTAATATTAAAATGCAGGATTCGGTTATTGCCAAGCAAAATTGCGCCCCGAAATGTCTCACAATGACAAAGCGAGTTGTCATTGGTTTACTGACGATGCTTGCAGCTTTTACCCCATCGGGTTTTTCGCAAACCATACCATTCAGCTATGGGAATCCCGAAGAGTTTTGTATAAAAGAGGTTACGGTTTCCGGCATCAAATTCCTCGATCCCAATGTTATTATTAACCTGAGCGGGCTATTCGTTGGCGATACCATTAGCATTCCGGGAGAAATTACCACCAAGGCCGTTAACAAATTATGGGGACAAAAACTATTCTCCGATGTAAAAATAAGCGCCACAAGAATTGATGGAAAAGATGTCTATTTGGACATATTCCTGCAAGAACAGCCCCGGATAAGCGGCCTTGAGTACAAGGGATTAAAGAAGAATGAAGAAAAGGATATACAGGATTTACTCAAATTAAGGGTTGGTGGGCAGGCAACTGATAATATTCTTGATAACGCCAAAAGGCTGATTAAAAATCATTTTCGTAGTAAGGCATTCCTCAACTCCAGAATTGACATTTACAAGGAGAATGATACCCTTATTGCCAATGGCGTAAGGCTAATCTTCGACATTGACAAAGGGCCAAAGGTGAGGATCAGCGATATTACCTTCGAAGGGAATAAAAACATTTCGGATAAACGGTTGCGCAAAGCCCTGAAGAAGACAAAACGGAGAGATATCAACTTTTTCAAAACGTCGAAATTCATTGAAAGCGATTACGAAGAGGACAAGGTGAATCTGATTGATTTTTACAACGAGAAGGGTTACAGGGATGCTAAAATCATCAGCGATTCCATATATGTAGTCAACGAGAAACGCATAGGGATTGTGATACGAGTTGAGGAAGGATCAAAGTATTACTACCGGAACATCACTTGGATAGGCAATTCGAAACTTCCCGATGAGGCACTGAATTCCCTCCTTGGCATCTCTTCCGGTGACGTGTACGATAAGGCTCTGCTTGAAAAGCGGTTATTTATGGATGACAACTCCATTTCAACCACATACATGGATGACGGGTATCTCTTTTTCAATATCGATCCGGTTGAAGTATGGGCCGAGAATGATTCCATCGATATCGAAATGCGAATATTTGAAGGCGAACAGGCTACCATCAATCGCGTTGTTATTCACGGGAATACCAAAACACATGAGAACGTAATCCGGCGAGAGCTTTACACCAAGCCCGGCGATCTTTTCAGCAAAACCAACATAACCCGATCCTACAGAGAAATTGCAAATCTCGGACATTTTGATCCGGAGAAGATCAATGTTACACCTACGCCAAATATTGCAGAGGGGACTGTTGACCTTACCTACACCGTTGAAGAGAAACCCAATGACCAATTCGAGATTTCGGGGGGATGGGGAGCTAAGATGTTTGTTGGGACAGTGGGAATCCGTTTCTCCAATTTTTCGGCCGGCCGTATCTTTAAAAAGGAGGCCTGGTCTCCCATTCCATCGGGGGATAGTCAATCGCTTAGCTTAAGGGCTCAAACCAATGGTAGCTTTTACAAGGCTTTTAGCCTTACCTTTGTTGAACCCTGGTTGGGAGGGAAAAAACCCACCAATTTTAGCATTTCCATATACCACTCCATCCGAAACCAATACGGAGTATCAATTTTCGAGAAAAGTGATAAGTCGATGAAAGTTACCGGAGGCGCGATTGGTATCGGAACCCGGCTTAAGTGGCCCGATGATTTCTTCACTTTCTATAACGAGATTAGCTACCAAAGATACGGGCTGCAAGACTGGTTTGATTTCATATTTTCCAACGGAATATCCAATAACCTCAGCTACAAGGTCTCTTTCTCCCGAAACTCTATCGACCAACCATTTTACCCAAGACGTGGGTCGAATTTCAATTTATCGCTGCAGCTAACCCCACCCTACTCATTCATTTCGGGTAAAGATTTTTCGACAGTGCATGATGATAAGGTTAAGTATAAATGGATTGAATACCACAAGTGGACAGGAAAAATTCAATGGTACCACCAGCTGGCGAAAGATCTTGTACTTTACACCGGAGCACAGTTCGGCTATTTGGGTTACTATAATCCCGATATTGGCTACTCCCCTTTAGAGGGATTCGATGTGGGCGGTAGCGGTATGTCGGGTTTTAACCTGTACGGCATCGAAACCATTGGTCTAAGGGGGTATGCAGATAATTCGCTTACCCCAAGGGTGCAAGCACAAGGTCACACTGTACAATTTGCCACCGTGTACGACAAGTTCACCGTTGAACTTAGATATCCCATTACCCTTCAGCCACAAGCCTCAGTTTACGTATTATCCTTCCTCGAAGGAGGAAATGCATGGTATCATTTTTATAAGGTGAATCCGTTCAATATTCACCGTTCAGCCGGTGCCGGTGTAAGGCTTTTCCTGCCCATGATCGGTATGTTGGGCGTTGATTGGGGGTACGGATTTGATGAGGTTCCCGGGAACCCAAAGGCCAATAAAGGTCAGTTCCACTTCATTATTGGAATGCCTTTTTAAAACCCCCATAGATATTTTGTAATAATAAGGACTACAAATAAAGCAAAACATAAATGACATGAAAAGAGCACTGTTAGTAATAGTTTTGGTAGTCACGGCCATCGGAGCGAATGCTCAGAAATTTGCCTATGTTGACACCGAATACATATTGAGCAGAATTCCTACCTATAAAGCAGCTCAGGATCAATTGGACAAGATTGCCAGGCAGTTTCAAACCGAGATTGAGGAAAAATACCAGGAGGTTGAACAATTGGTTAAAGATTACGAATCGGAAAAGATTCTCCTTACCGAGGAGATGAAAAAAAAGCGCGAGGAAAACATAATTGCAAAGGAAAAAATTGCCAAAGACTTACAGATGAAATACTTTGGCAGGGACGGGATGCTTTTTAAGAAAAGAGAAGAGTTGGTAAAACCCATACAGGACCAAATTTTTAACGTTATTAAAGAGTTGGCAACCGAAGGGGGTTACGCCGTAATTTTCGATTCGGCCGGATCGGCCAACATGCTTTACACGAACCCTCGTTATGATAAGAGCGATGAGGTGTTACAGAAACTTGGATATAACTAATTAATTAATACATTTGTACTTTAAACTAAACCATATCATGATGATGAAAAAAATTAAATTGGCCATTCCGATTGTTGCCCTGTTCCTGTTCTCGGGAAATGCTTTCGCACAATCCAATCTTAAGTTTGGACATATTAACAGCCAGGAACTATTATTGCTTATGCCCGAACGCGACAGCGCCGAAGCAAAACTTAAGGCATATGGAACTGACCTGAGCGAGCAGATAGAGGAGCTTCATGTTGAGTATAACAACAAAGTTCAAAACTACATGCAGCGTAGGGCTACCTTTACCGATGCCATTCGCGAACAGCGTGAGAAAGAGCTAACTGATATGCAGCAGCGTATTCAGGATTTCGAAGCCACAGCTCAACAGGATTTCCAGAGGATGCAGGGTGAAATCATGAGGCCGCTCATTGAAAAAGCCGATGCTGCCATTAAAAAGGTGGCCAAGCAACAGGGATTTATCTACGTATTCGATGTTAGTGTTGGTAGCGTAGTTTACTATTCCGATGCAAGCATCGACATTTTACCCCTAGTAAAAAAAGAGTTGGGCATTAATAAGTAGATGCTTTCATTACCCATAGAAAAGGCTCAATCGTCAGTAACGGTTGGGCCTTTTTCATTAAAAATTGAAATGCATAGGAAAACAGTGTTGATCTTTTAGTATTTTTATCATACGGGTTAGATAATTCCTTTTGCATTTATATTTTACTGTTTTTCAATTTTTTAGCAGTTTGAACTCACAACATATCATCGGCGTTTTCGATTCGGGGGCAGGAGGACTGACCGTGCTCAAGGAGCTGATTGGCCATTTTCCCTCCCTCCCTTTTATCTACTTTGCCGATAATGCCAACTGTCCTTATGGGCCAAAAGACACAGACGAAATCATCAACATCTCAACCCGTATTATCAATTTTTTGCTTTCCAAGGGTAGCTCAATGATTGTTGTAGCATGCAATACGGCAACAGCATCAGCCATTGATTATTTAAGAGGGCACTTCCATATTCCATTTATCGGCATGGAACCGGCTGTTAAACCTGCCGCCTTGGGATCAAAAACGAACTCCATAGGTATTTTGGCCACAGAAGGCACTTTTAACGGAAGGCTTTACCAGGAAACAACGGCAAAGTACGCTGCGAATACTAACGTTGTCTATCAGATTGGGGATGGGTTGGTTGAACTTGTGGAGCAAGGTAAATATTATTCCGAGGAGGCAAAGGAGCTACTTAAAAAATATGTTCAGCCAATGTTAGATAAAAACATTGACCATCTGGTACTTGGGTGTACTCACTATCCCTTCTTCATTCCCATCCTGAAAGAAATACTGCCCGAACATATAACCATTGTAAACCCTGCTCCGGCAGTGGCACGGCAAACCGAAAAAGTGTTTTTAGAATCGTTCCCGCTTGCCAGCAAACAGGGAGACCCTTTCGTGCATTTCTATTCAAGCGGCAATGGTGGGATTTTAAAATCGTTGGTGGAAGTTATTGAACGCAACGAGGGCATTACATTTCCCAATAAAAAGTTTTTTGAAATCAAACTTTAACGAGGCCAATAACATGCAGCGCACTTTGCTGATCAACGTGTTACTCCTCGTACCATTTTTTATACATTAGATAGTTACTGGCAATCCTTTTATTATAGTCAACGGCCATCTTCTCATCAACCTTTTTAACAAATTTGGCAGGTACTCCCGCATAAATACTGCCCGGCTCTACTTCTGTTCCGTTAAGCACTACCGAATTGGCAGCAATTATAGCCCCCTCACCGATAACAGCGTGATCGAGTACTATGGCACCTATGCCAATAAGGCAGCCGGTTTTTAGAGTTGCCCCATGAACAACAGCGTTGTGAGCAATGGACACATCATCCTCAACAATGGTGGTGGATTTTTGATAGGTTGTGTGGATAACGGCGTTGTCCTGGATATTTACCCTGTTTCCTATCCTAATTGAATTCACATCACCCCGAAGGACAGCACCGTACCAAATACTGCAATTATCGCCTATTTCTACATCGCCGATAATGGTTGCCGTTTCGGCAATAAAAGTATCCTCGCCTATTTTAGGAGCAATTCCGTTTAAAGGTCTAATCAATGCCATGTCCCACAATTTTTTGTTCAACAAGAATTTTTATGCGGTTTATTTATTTAACATCCATAGGGTTAAATGACCTTAGGGCAAGCCACACATCCCGCTCAACAAAAATATTGAAATCCACTTTTAAAAAGATAGGGATATTGATGATTCATGTTATTAAACAAGGTTTTTAAAAAATAGTTTGAGCTTTTCATTATGGAAAAAAGCTAATTTTGTGTGAAATTGTTTGGGAAAAGTAACAGCATTTATTGTTTGCCTTTTACCACAATGCATATAAAATCGGGTATTTTATATGCATTTACATTTTAACTCTTTTGATGCAGTACAACTAAAACAAACCATTATGGATAAAGAGAAACAATCCGTTAAACTGGATGAGTTATCTATTCGATTCTCAGGCGACTCGGGTGACGGGATGCAGCTTTCGGGAACCCTTTTCTCCGAGGCTTCTGCCCTTTTCGGGAATAGTGTCAGCACTTTCCCCGATTATCCCTCTGAAATACGGGCTCCCCAGGGGACCATTGGTGGAGTATCGGGATTTCAACTCCAGATTGGGAGTAAAAAGGTTAATACTCCCGGCGATTATTGCGATGTACTGGTTGCCATGAATCCGGCTGCGCTCAAAACCAACGCCAAATGGCTCAAAGTGGGTGCAACGATTATTGTTGACAGCGATTCGTTCAATGAAAAAGGGTATCAGCGCGCAAACTACAGTACCGATGACCCTATTAAGGAGTTGAAATTGGAGGATTACAAGGTTATTTTTGCCCCCATATCCACCCTGACCAAAGAGAGTTTGAAAGAAACCGATCTCGATAACAAAAGTATTGCCCGAAGCAAGAATATGTTTGCCCTCGGGATGGTGTACTACATGTTCGAACGGCCATTGAATTTCACCGAACATTTCTTCGAAGAAAAATTCAAAACCAAACCACGCGTTATCGATGCCAACAAAAAGGTACTCCGCGATGGCTATAACTACGCTTCGAACATACAGGCCATAGCCAATACGTACCACATACCCCCCGCCAAGAATATGAAAAAGGGGCTGTACCGAACAATTAGCGGTAACGTTGCCACTGCCTGGGGATTAATTGCAGCCTCAGAGAAGTCTAAGTTACCACTATTCTGTGGTTCATACCCCATCACACCCGCTACCGATATTCTGATTGAACTGGCCAATCGCAAGGATTTAGGCGTTAAAACCCTTCAGGTTGAAGATGAAATTGCGGGCATTTGCACCGCCATCGGCGCATCCTATGCGGGAAATCTGGCCGTTACCACAACATCGGGCCCCGGCCTTTCGCTGAAAACAGAAGCCATAGGCCTCGCCGTGATGACTGAATTGCCCCTTGTGATTGTTGATGTACAACGAGGAGGCCCATCAACGGGACTGCCCACGAAAACAGAGCAAAGTGACCTGATGCAAGCCCTCTTCGGAAGGAATGGTGAAGCTCCTGTTGCTGTAGTTGCAGCAAGCACATCGAGCAACTGTTTCGACTGGGCTTTCAATGCCGCAAAAATTGCCCTCGAGCATATGACTCCGGTCATCCTTCTCACCGACGGATACCTTGCCAACGGAAGTGAACCCTGGCTTATCCCAAGCATGAAAGATTATCCTGAGATTAAACCGCCATACGTTCCCGAAGGGACTAACCCCTATTACCCATATGAACGCGACCCCGAAAGGCTTGCCCGACGCTGGGCGATACCCGGACAAAAGGGTTTTGAACACCGCGTGGGCGGGTTGGAAAAAGATTTTATAAAAGGCTCCGTTTCACACGATCCCATGAACCACCAAAAAATGGTTGATATAAGGGAGGCCAAGATTGAAAGGATTAAGGAATTTATCCCGCTCCAAGAAGTTTATGGCGATCAGGAGGGCGAACTGCTTGTTGTGGGCTGGGGCGGCACATACGGACATCTGCTGACCGCTGTCCAAGAACTGAGGGAGCAAAACAAAAGTATCTCTCTTTGCCATTTCAACTACATCAAGCCTCTTCCCAAAAACACGCATGATATTTTCAAACGTTTCAAGAAGATTCTGGTGTGTGAGCTTAACTTAGGGCAACTTGCCAATTACCTGCGCATGAGGCTTCAGGAATTTAACTACCTGCAATACAATAAGGTACAAGGGTTGCCATTCACTGTTGTTGAACTTAAAGAGAAATTTAATCAAATTCTGGAGGGCAAGTAATCATGGGAAAACACAACTATACTCCGCAGGATTTTAAAAGCAATCAAGAGGTACGTTGGTGCCCCGGATGCGGTGATCACGCCATACTAAATGCTGTTTGCCGGGCGCTGCCCGATGTATCGGAAGCGCTGGATTACAGCAAGGAGAGATATGTTTTCGTCTCCGGCATAGGCTGTTCAAGCCGATTTCCTTACTACGTTGATACCTACGGTTTTCATGGCATTCACGGAAGGGCTGCCGCCATCTCAACCGGTATTAAGGTGGCCAACCCAAAGCTCAGCGTTTGGATGCTAACCGGCGACGGCGATTCGCTGGCCATTGGGGGAAATCACTTTATCCATGCCATCAGGCGTAATATCGATATCAACATCATTCTGTTCAACAACGAGATATACGGGTTGACCAAAGGGCAGTACAGCCCCACTTCGAAGTTGGGGGCTATTACCCGAACGTCGCCCTATGGCACTGTAGAACACCCATTTAGGCCTGGAGAGTTGGTCATTGGAGCCCAGGGAAAATTTTTCGCCCGTACCATTGACGTTGACGTTAAGCTAACCGCTGAAGTTCTTGTGGAAGCAGCCAAACACGACGGGACATCGGTGGTGGTGGTTCAGCAGAACTGCGTTATTTTCAACGACCGTACTCACGAAGAGATAACCGACAAGGAGAATCGGGCCAATACTACCATTGTGCTTAGGCATGGCGAAAAGATGCTCTTTGGCAAGAATAATGAGAAGGGACTTGTTTTCGAAGACAACCAGCTTAAAGTTGTAACCATAGGCGAAAATGGTTACACTCTGGATGATATTTTGGTTCACGATGCCCACAATCCAAATCCGGGATTGCACGTAATGCTTACCAATATGAACCTGCCTGATTTCCCTGTAGCATTGGGAGTGATTCGTGCGGTTAAACATTCAACCTACGACGATAATGTCCGCGATCAGCTGTTGGATGTCCAAAAAAATGCTAAGATTAAGTGTATGGACGATCTTCTCCATAGCGGCGATACGTACGAAATGAAATAGCCATTAATAATTACACAAACAAAAAGGCGCTCGGAGCGCCTTTTTGTTTTTTATTAACAGCCAAACAGATTAATGGGTTGCGCTAACCAATTGGCTTAACAATTCGGGACTCTGCTCAATGACATTACCAACCACAATGGTATTGGCCCCCGCCTCAACTGCAGCAGCTACTTGTTCGGGCGAACGTAATCCCCCGCCTACAATCAACGGCAGGTCGATGTTCTTTCTAACCTCTTTAATCACTTCGGTTGGGATGGGGTTTGCAGCCCCGCTGCCGGCTTCGAGATAGATTGCCTTAAGCCCCAACTGTTGCCCTGCAAGGGCAGTTGCTACCACGAGGTCAACTTTGTGTGACGGAATAGCCATCGTATTGCTCATGTACTGTACAGCGGTTGTAATACCGGACTCAATAAGAATATATCCTGTTGGGATAATCTCCATCCCACTTTCTTTCAGTGCGTGCGATACTATTACATGGTTCCCTATGAGGTATTCGGGATTCCTCCCCGATATAAGAGAAAGCAACAGGATGGCATCGGCAGTGCCGGTGAATTGAATTGCGTTTCCGGGGAACAGCACAACCGGAATAGTGGTATTTCGTTTCAACTCCAACAGCAGCTGTTCAATTCGGCTTTTAACAAAACTGCCGCCGAAGAATAATATATCAACCCCTGCTTTTTCTGCTTTACAGGCTATATCTTTAATGCTGTACTCCGTATGCTTATCGGGGTCAACCAAGAGTGCAAAAGCTGCTTTTTTACTGCCACTGGAAATTAACTTGCTGTATATCATATAGCTACCAAATTAAAGTCCTTGGATTGCAGCAAACCCAAACCACGTTAAAACTACCCACATAGCTATACCTGATGTAGTTAAAACGTTGAACGGTTCCCCCAATGCGAATAATGGCATCCAGATTACCGTTATTGGCAATGGTTTCGATGGGCTTAACATCCATATCGGTTCCGCTAATCCCTCCCATTCCCGGTAATTTGTAAAGTGCTTCCTTCGTGCTCCATATTAATGCCAGCATCTTGTTGTCGTTTTGGTCAATCCACCTTTTCTCCCTTTCAGATAAATACTTATGGGTAACTGACTTAAATGACCTGTTGTAATACTCAATATCGATGCCCACCAGAAAATTGCTGCTTAATATTACGGTAACAAAGGGAAAGGAATGGCTGATGGAAATATGTGCCCTCGAATTGGCCAGGAATGGGCGGCGGGAAGGGTGATATTTCACAAATCCCTGATAGCCAAACTCTTTTAACAAAGATCTGGCGGCCAACCACTCGAGCCTGCGGCGATGATGGGTAATTTTATTTAAACCCGGAAAGTGCGTACCACCAACGTTCACCTTTAGCTCTTCCTCAGTCTCCTCCACACGCCATATCCCCAGGGTGTAGTCATCGTTTTTTACTAAATCAATTAATCCCATTATGCCTATTTACCATTTTTCCATTTTACTGTTTCCATAAGATGAATTAAGTCATCGCCAAAAAAGTTGATGGCCGGAGCCAAAGAATCCTTATTAGTCTTTACAGAAAAATACAAAGCCCCCCTTAAATAGTGCTCTGTCGAGTCGGTTACATAAAACTGCCATGCATTCGCTGCGTTTCCTTTGATCTGATACAAAATGCCATATACTTTTTCGTCGGGGTTGGTATAAAATTTTTCGTTAATGGCATCGGCTTTAGCCGCATGTTTATATGCAAGTATCCTCGAGTCTTCGGTTAGTGAATCCAGTCTGCCCCGGGCATCCTTATAGCTTATGTGAATACGGGCTTTATAAGCAGGGAAATCCACATTGACCCAAAACGGCTCAGTGATTGCGGAGTTATCCTTAACAACCTTTCCGTAAACCGGAAACTGGAATGTATAAGGGAAGGGCAGAGAATCGAAGGTTGTGTACTCTTTTGCCGGAAAATCGATCCGGAAATATCCTCTCGGTTTGGGAGTTGAGCTGTTTCGACATGCCCCAAACCAAAGGGTTGTTAGCGTTAAACCGATGACTATGAAATGCATTCGCATACTACTCCGATCTCCTTTTTATGGTCACCTTAACTCGCTTAATTCTCTTATTGTCAACCGACTCGATTAGGAATCGAAACTGCTTGTGCTTTATAATGTCATTTTTTCTGGGAAGCATTCCGGTTATTTCGAGAATTACCCCGGCCAGGGTTTCTGCTTCTCCCCTGATACTATCAAAAATGTCGTCGTCCACATTCACCACTTTGCAAAAATCATTCAGAGGTATTTTCCCTTCAAAAAAGTAGTTGTCGTCGTCAATCTTTGAATACAAGGACACCTCTTCATCCGATTCATCAGAGATTTCGCCAACTATCTCTTCAAGAATATCTTCCAATGTCACAATGCCACAGGTCCCTCCGTACTCATCAACCACAATGGCAAGGTGAATGCGCCTGGTTTGGAACTCCGAAAGCAGGGCATTAATCCTCTTGTTCTCCGGAACAAAGTATGGCTCCCTCACAAGGCCTTGCCAATGAAAATCATCCGATTCGTTGATGTGTGGCAGCAGGTCTTTTACGTAAAGCACGCCCCGTACCTCATCGAAAGACTGGTCGTAAACAGGGATTCTGCTAAAACCCGACTCTACAACCACCGATTTCAGCTTATTGAATCCCGCCGAAAGGCTAATGGCTATTATATCGAGCCTTGGCTTCATAATTTCTCTAACCTCAGTATTCCCAAACGTTACAATGCCTTTGAGAATCTTCTTTTCCTCAGGTAATTGTCCGGAGGTAATCTCCAGGGCGTCGCTCAACTCATCAATGGAAATTTGGCTTTTAGCAGAAAGCCTACGGCTAACCCCCACCGAAGAGCTAACCAGAAGATGGTTAAATGGTTTCAACACCTTTATTAAATAGTGCAAGGGGAAAGCAATAAACTTTGAAAAGGGAAGCGCCCGATTGGCAGCCAATATTTTTGGAGTAATCTCGCCGAAAAGAAGAATAATGAATGTAATAACCACCACCTGAATAACAAAGCCTAACAATGGAGCATTGGAAAAATCGAAAGCTGTGGACATCAGGTAAGCCGAAAGAATAACGATACCCACATTGACGAAATTGTTAGTAAAAAGAACCGATGCCAGTAGCTGTTCCGGTTTTTTCAACAGGTGCAGTACCATCTGATCCCTTTTAGTATGCGTTTCTTCAAGATGCTTAATATCAGAAGGGGTTAGCGAGAAATATGCCGATTCTGAACCTGATATGAGCCCTGAGATAAAGAGCAGGACGAGCAACACGAGTAACCCTACAAAAAAACCCAAGGTCAGTGGTTGGATAATGCTGCAGAGTGCAGCTAATGGCATAAAAAGGAAGAGGGTAATCAAATTCAATAAATTAAAGTATTAACTAACAAAAGCATGGCTCTACGGCATGCCTGTATAATGCATTTTTAATGCTTAATCCCCTAAAACTATGGGGAAACATTAAAAGGGTAAATCATCCTCCGGTTCAGGTATGGAGAAATCGGCACTGTCAATCGGGTCGGAGGTTGTTCCTTTGGGTGCCTCTTTGGGCTGCGACGTTCCTCCTTCTGCTGCTGGCCCGAGGAAACGGAAATTGGTACAATAAACCTCCGTGAAATACTTTTTAGCTCCGGTATTCTTGTCCTCGTACGAATTGGTTCTCAACTTGCCCTCTATGTAAAGCAGTTTTCCGGATTTAACATATTTCTCCACGGTATCCGCCAATCCTCGCCATACCACAATATTGTGCCACTCGGTTTGGGTAACCCTCTGTCCATTCTTATCCACATATGTTTCATTGGTTGCAAGAGGGAAACGGGCCACAGAAATGCCCCCTTCGAGATGCCTTACTTCAGGGTCTTTGCCAACATTCCCGATGAGGATGACTTTGTTAACGCTCATAGTTCAATTTTTTAAGTAATGAGTAAAATTACAACTATTCGCTTAATTGTCCAAAGCATTTTGGCCATTTATTGCCACAACACGAAAACAGCCTGAGACCAACAGGCTAAACAAGTCAACTGCAAAATGCTATCGAGAATCCGCTTGGGAAGGATTTAAAAAATATTTTTCGGCAGGTTCTGAGGCCAAAAAATTATCAATCAACCTTGGTACTGAGTACTCGAAAACACTCTCTGTTTCTATTGGGCGGTAAGAGTTTTTTAAGGTCTTTGTTATTCCTTTCAACTCCACCACTACAAAACGTGAGTGCAAAGTTTGATGGCTCAACAGGTGCTTCACAACAGGGGAAATGTAAACTATCTTTGGCTCCTTTCTCCCAAACATTTTTTTCCATTTCGGGTGCGTAACGATCTGATCTTCACCCAAAAGAGCATCGGTTTCAATCAAAGGGAACTGGTACAAAGCATGCCAAATATCCCCCTCTCCACGTTTTTCGATAAAGGTAACCCCGCCATACCTTATTAATAGGTAGGTGAAAAAACGATCTTTTGGCACCAGCTTTTTCCCTCGTTGCGGAAGACAATGGGTAAGGTTGTTTCGGTAAGCGTAACAAAAGTTTGAAAATGGACAATCGGAGCATTTCGGATTGCGAGGGAGGCATTGCAATGCCCCAAAATCTAAAAGTGCCTGATTGAAATGATGAGGCGAATCCCTGTCAATTAACTCCATGACAATGGTATAGAACTCCTTCTTTCCGCTTGCCGTGTGTGGCGAAGAGAAAACTCCGTAAATCCGCGACAGCACCCTATAAACATTCCCATCCATAGCCGGTACCGCCTCTTTAAAAGCGAATGAAGCTATGGCACCGGCCGTATAATGCCCAATCCCCGGCAGTTTTATCAGCTCATCAAAGGTATCAGGCAATTGTCCGTTATATTCTTCCACAATTATCTTGGCTGCTTTCTGCAAATTTCGGGCTCGTGAATAGTAGCCCAGGCCTTGCCACACCTTTAAAATTTTATCCTCATCAGCTTGGGCAAGATCGTACACTGTAGGAAAAGTTTGTAAAAACCGATTATAAAAACCAATGCCTTGGGCAACCCGTGTTTGCTGCAGAATAACTTCTGAAATCCATATACTGTAAGGGTTTTCGCTCTCTCTCCAGGGCAAATCTCTCCTGTTATGCAGATACCATTTGTTTAGAATATTTTTAAATTCCATTAAATCAACAAATAATGAAGTTTTTTTTGACAAAAATAGTTGTAAAGAATTTTATTTATCAATTTAAAACACTTATATTTGTCGTCCTATTTGGAACAATTAACCTTAATTTATTGATAAATAAAGTTTTTCAAACATGACAAAAGCAGACATTGTAAACGAGATTTCCAAGAGTACTGGAATTGAAAAGGTTGCTGTTCAGAAAACAGTTGAGGCCTTTATGAACACTGTGAAAGAATCCCTTGTAAAGGATAACAATGTATATCTGAGAGGATTCGGAAGTTTTATCGTAAAAAAACGCGCTAAGAAAACTGCTCGTAACATTTCCAAAAACACTACTATTATTATTCCCGAGCATTTTATTCCGGCCTTTAAACCTGCGAAATCTTTTGTTAATAAGGTTAAAGCTCACGTAAAGTAATATTTTTTAATTAACTGATTTTATGCCAAGCGGAAAGAAGAGAAAGAGGCACAAGATGGCAACTCACAAGCGGAAAAAACGCTTGCGCAAAAACCGTCACAAGAAGAAGAAATAATACTGCAACCAGCGCGTTAGCAGTGTTAAATCACCTCATAGCCAACCTAAGGAGTTTTGCTGCTCTTTAGGTTGGTGTTGTTTGTAACAACTACCACAATAAGAACCAATCAAAACGATGCACAGAAAGTGAACACCGAACTGGTAATTGATCTCCGCGCATCTGAAGTAGCCATTGCTTTGCTTGAGGATAAACAGCTTGTCGAACTCAACAAGGAGAAAAGCAATATTCAGTTTTCGGTTGGCGATATTTATCTCGGAAAGATAAAGAAAATTATGCCCGGCCTTAATGCCGCATTCGTTGACGTCGGGTTTGAGAAAGATGCATTTTTGCACTACCTTGACCTTGGTCCACAATTTCTCACTTTAAACAAGTTCCTGCAATTTGCTTTATCAAAGAAAAACAAATTCCTTTCCCAATCCAAATTCAAACTTGAACCGGAGATTGACAAGGATGGCAAAATTTCCTCGGTTTTAACCAACGGACAAATTGTACTTGTTCAAATTGCCAAGGAGCCTATTTCAACTAAAGGCCCTAGGTTAAGCGCCGAAATATCTATTGCAGGCCGTAACCTTGTCCTTATTCCCTTCTCCGATAAGGTGTCCATTTCCCAAAAGATTTCCTCTCCGGAAGAGAAGAAAAGATTGAAACGGCTGGTGGAGAGTATTGTACCTAAAAATTTTGGAGTTATAGTGCGTACGGCTGCCGAGGGGAAAAAAGTAGCCACGTTGGACGCCGAGTTACGCAACCTGATTAAAAAATGGGAATCGTCTTTCGATAAAATAAAAACCAGCTCTCCGCCCAGCCTTATCCTTGGTGAACTTAAGCGGACCTCGGCGATCCTTCGCGACATGCTCAACGTATCATTTAACAGCATTTACGTTAACGATGATGTGGTGTACAACGAGGTTAAGGACTACATTGGCACCATTGCACCCGAGAAGGAAAAAATTGTAAAACTCTATTCGGGCAAAGTTCCAATCTTTGAGAATTTTGGCATTGAGAAGCAGATTAAAGGGCTATTCGGAAAAACGGTATCGTTTAAGAGCGGAGCATACCTCATTATCGAACACACCGAAGCGCTACATGTTATCGATGTTAATAGTGGCAATCGTTCCAAAGCGAGTACCGATCAGGAAACTACTGCCTTAGAGGTAAATCTGGCTGCCACCGAAGAGATTACCCGGCAATTACGCCTCAGGGATATGGGAGGGATTATAGTTGTTGACTTCATCGATATGCACCTCAACGAGAACCGCCAAATGGTGTACGAAAAGATGAAGGAACTTATGAGCAAGGATAGGGCAAAGCACAATATCCTGCCCCTCAGCAAATTTGGGCTTATGCAGATTACCCGGCAACGGGTAAGGCCTGAGTTAACCATCCAAACCCTTGAAAAATGCCCCACATGTAAAGGGACAGGCGAAATTACACCCCCTATTCTGCTGGACGAACAGATTGAGAATCGTTTGGCATTTTTAGTGAATGAGAAGAGGGCAAAAAGGTTAACCCTTAAAGCTCATCCCTTTGTGGTGGCATTTATTAACCAGGGATTCTGTTCGAAACGTCGCAAATGGCAGCGCAAGTACAAATGCAGGTTAAGGGTAAGCCCCATTTCATCGTATAATTTTTTGGAATACCGTTTTTTTGATAAAAACGAAAACGAGATAGTATAACAAACCAATATAGCAGCCATCGGCCGTCAGATTGAGTTAAATAATGAGATTAACAAGCCTGGGGACTATGGTATGTTCAGAAAACAATACTTCAGAAACGTTGTTATTTTTAAAAAATTCGCACACTATGAAGAGTAAAATTGTAAACTTTTTATTAGGAGTATTTGCTGTTTCCATTATTTCTACTCCGGTTGCAGGTCAGGTTAACGATCCGGTTAGCTGGAGCTTCAGCTCGAAAAGCGTTGATGGAAACCGATATGAGGTCTCCTTTAAAGCCACCATTGACAAGGGATGGCATTTATATTCCACCGATATTCCGGCAGGAGGACCTATTCCAACTACGTTTAATTTCAACGAATCGAATGCATTCAAACTTATTGACGGCATAGTCCAGGATGGCAATAAAAAAACCGAGTTCGACCCGATTTTCAACATGGATGTTGGCTACTTCGATTTGAAAGCCCTATTTACCCAAACCATCGAACTGCCGACAGGTAGTGGAGGCGCATCCGTATCAGGGGTAATTGAATATCAGGTTTGCTATGAGGATAAATGCATCTTTTTCGAAAAGGATTTTAATATTACTGTTGGCGACCCAGGCGCTATTACTCAAACAGCCGAAACAGTGACCACAACCGTTGACTCCCATAAAGAGTCGGGCCCTGCTGACGATTCGTCCTTACTGCTCTTCTTCCTGATTTCATTTGCAGCAGGATTGGCCGGATTGCTCACCCCCTGTGTTTTCCCCATGATTCCCATGACCGTTTCGTTTTTTATGGGAAAAACCAAGAACCGTTTCAATGCCATTCTCAACGCGTTTGTATTTGGCATCAGCATTATCGTACTCTACTCATCATTGGGGCTTTTGGTTTCCCTCACGGGCATGGGAGCAGGATTTGCCAACCAGCTGGTTTCGCACTGGGTACCCAATCTAATATTCTTCCTGCTGTTCATGGCCTTTGCTGCATCGTTCTTTGGACTTTTCGAAATCACACTACCCAGTAGCCTATCCACCAAGACCGACAGCCAAGCCGACAGGGGTGGATTCATCGGTTCGTTTTTCATGGCACTTACCCTTGTTATTGTGAGCCTATCGTGCGTTGGCCCCATCGTTGGAGCCATACTGGTGGAAGCTGCATCGGGGCTGGGCTTAAAGCCCCTCATCGGGATGTTTGGATTTTCATTGGCATTTGCCATACCCTTCACCCTGTTTGCCATATTCCCCTCGTGGATGCAAAAACTGCCAAAGTCGGGCGGTTGGCTGAACTCTGTGAAGATTGTTCTGGGTTTCATTATGCTTGCCTTTGGACTGAAATTTTTATCCACCGTGGATCAGGCATACCACATAGGATTTTTAGGTCGGGAGCTATACCTTGCCCTTTGGATAGCAATATTCATCCTGCTGGGAATGTACCTATTGGGGAAAATTCGCTTTAAACTCGATTCTCCCATGGAGAGCATAGGTTTTTTCCGGCTGATTCTGGTAATATTCGTATTCGCTTTTGTAGTTTACCTCATTCCCGGGATGTTTGGCGCACCGCTCAAAGGACTTTCGGGGCTGATTCCTCCAAAAACCACCCAGAGCTTCGACCTTGAAAGGATCATGGGGCAATCAACCGTTGCAGCATCGCCTTCAGCGTCCACATCGCTCTGCGAGAAGCCCAAGTACGACGATATTCTCCACTTGCCTCACGGCTTACAGGGCTATTTCGATTATCAACAGGCTTTGGCCTGTGCCCGCGAGCAGAACAAACCGCTGTTCGTTGATTTTGTGGGCCATGCCTGCGCCAATTGCAAGGTAATGGAGCAGAAAGTGTGGAGCGACCCGCGTGTTTTGGAGCGCCTGCGTAACGACTACGTCATTGTGGCTCTGTACGTTGATGAGCGGACCAAACTTCCCGAGTCGGAATGGGTCACCTCAACCATCGATGGCAAGGTGAAAAATACTCTGGGTAAGAAGAATGCTGATTTTCAAATCAGCCGATTCAATGTGAACAGCCAGCCTTTCTATGTTTTGCTTGATGGCAACGAAGAGTTGCTGATACCCGCCTATAGCTTCAATACCAACGTTGATGATTTCATTGAGTTTCTGGACAAAGGTATTGAGCAGTTCAAATCACAAGGGCAAGCACTGACACCAAGCATCACACCCATCGACCTAACATCAGGCATGTAATCAGAAAGATTATCCTGACCAATCAACAAAAATGGCAACTTATTCTTTTCGGGCAATCCGCAATGTATGCTTATAAACTACAGCCGACCTGATGGCCATGGATGCCACCAGAGGGAATACTGCAAACGGGAGGGTTTGGGGCAACAGGAACCAGCAAATCATCAAAAGCAGAAGCAAAGCCATGTTTATCAAAAAGTAGTACTTTAAAAATCCTGCTAAGTTTTTGAAAAGGAGTACTATGGCGACTATCAGGTGCAACGGGTGAGCCCACAGCAGATTATAGTTATTGGACATTACCACATGATCGGAGCCAAACCACTGAAAAGCAAGAACTACCCCAAGCAAGCCAACCAATCCGAATAGAAGTGCATCAAACCAACGGGAATACTTCCTTTTTCGCACACCCCAAATGGTAATTCCGGCAGCAATCAAAAACACAGCCATAAAAACGAATAAGGGTGAATTTCGGAATGCATTCCTTGGCAAATTTTTGCCAACCAACAGGGTTACCTTTTCCCTGGCAACGGGATAAAGCGTTGTGTCTGCTTGGAAACTTGCGTATTGGAATGCTTCCATCATATAGTCGGGTAGAAACATGTACTCCCACGGAGTGGCTATCCTGTCGGCCTTTACACCCAGCAGGAGGTTAATGCCCAGCTTTGCCCAGGGTTTCTCAACAACAAACGGCATTAGCAATTGCCTGAAGTTCATACTCTCGGAATATATACTATCGTTAAAAACGATAGTACGCGGAATGGCTTCCACAAAAATATTGCGGATACGGGTTGCACAGTTATCGAAAAGAAAATCGTAGAGGTAGTATCGGTTCTGTGGGAGATAGTTGATGCTCAGGGAATCTAAAAGGATTTGCTTCTCCTGTTGAGTTAAATTAATCGGCTGTTCATAGATATAGCGATTCTCAATAATATAAGTGTATTCAAAATTGTTGTAGGTAGAAACCGATAGAATGTAGTTTAGCTTACCCTTTACAAAATTTGGATAAAAATTAGGGTCGGAGAAGTCGAAAGTGCCATAGTTAAAAACCCAGTCAACGCCAATGGACGAATCTTTTACCCTGATGGCGCTATGGCCAAAAATGGAGTAGAGCTCATCCCCCTGCGAGCAGGTTAACAGGCTTACTTTGGCGCTATCGGTAAGGGTTACCACAGGGAGTTGTGCAGTTGACAGGAAACTGCATAGGCTAAAACTCATGTATAGGATGACTAAGGCTGATAATCTAATCCTCATAGCAGAAAAAATTTAAAAAAACAAAGTAAAGTTAGCTTTATTTAGCCTGATTTACGACAGGGGTTGAGCAAAGATTTTATATTTTAGCATGCTAACACTATCGTCATGAAAACATACCCTGCATGTATTGGAGGAACTTTTAAAACCCTTCCCGAAACCATTGAAGTATGTAGTCCATACGATGGACAACCCATAGCCCTTTGCTCATTGGCAGGTACAAATGAACTGGAGGAGGCCATTGCAGCCGCCCAATCGGTTGAAAAGGAGCTGGCAAATATGCCCTCCTACGTCAGGAGCGAAATACTCAACGGCATTGCCGAGGGGATGACAAAAGAGCGTACCCATTTGGCAAGCCTGCTTGCGCAGGAGGCATGCAAACCCATTAAGTATGCTCTGGGTGAAGTGGATAGAGCAATTCAAACCTTTAGGGTTGCCGCCGAGGAGTGCAAACGCCTACCCACAGAGTACATTTCGTTAGACTGGACTCCGGCGGGCGAAGGCAAAGAGGGTTTGGTTAAATATTTCCCCATTGGCCTGGTGGCTGGGATATCGCCTTTCAATTTCCCGTTGAACCTTGCGGGTCATAAAATAGCCCCGGCCATTGCGGCAGGCTGCCCTATAATTCTCAAACCGGCACGAAGCACTCCCCTCTCGGCCCTCGAATTGGCACGCATTGCCTACAGCACACCTCTCCCCCATGGTGCCTTGAGCATTCTGCCCATGGATAGGGTGTCGGGCAACCAACTGGTTACCGACCCCCGCTTCAAGCTGCTTTCCTTTACCGGTTCACCTGCCGTTGGATGGAAAATGAAGGAGATGGCCGGCCGAAAGAGGGTGGTTTTGGAGCTGGGAGGCAATGCAGGGGTAATTGTAACCCCAAGCGCAGACATTGAATGGGCTCTGCCCAAGTGCATCAGCGGTGCATTTGCCTACTCGGGACAGGTGTGTATTCACACCCAAAGGATTTACATTCACCAATCAATATTCAATCCCTTTATTGAAAGGATGGCCGAACTGACCCAAAGGCTCAAAGTGGGCGATCCTATGGACCCACAAACCGATATCTCGGCGATGATTGATCAGGAGAATGCCCTAAGGGTGGAAGAATGGGTGAATGAATCGCTTAAAGGGGGGGCCAAAATAGTTACAGGTGGCCATCGTAAGGGCAATATATACGAGCCCACAATTTTAACCGGCACAAATGCCGGTATGAAGGTGTGCTCTCACGAGGTTTTTGGCCCCATTGTTATAGTAGAGCCCTACTCCCATTTCGAAGAGGCCATCAACGCCGTTAACGATTCGCCCTTTGGTTTACAGGCAGGAATTTTCACCAATCAGCTCGATGAGGAGTGGTTTGCATTCAACAATTTGGATGTTGGAGGCGTTATTATCAATGACGTGCCGACATTCCGCGTTGACCACATGCCCTATGGAGGCATTAAAGAGTCGGGATTTGGCAGAGAGGGAGTGAAGTATGCCATTCACGATATGATGGAGCCAAAGCTCTTAGTTAGGGCAATGCGTTAACAAGGATATACTATTTTTGTTATTTTACCTGTATTCTTTTACTTTGTAAACATTAAAAGTATAATTTTTGAGGGGTTTTGCAGCGATTTCTTAACTTTGACAACTTTTTTACCGATTTTCAATGGAACTGGCTATTTTAATAATAAAAGGCATTATCATCGGCCTACTGGCCTCAATTCCATTGGGTCCCATAGGAGTTATTTGCATACAACGAACCCTGAACAAAGGTAAAATCAGTGGATTTGTAAGCGGCCTCGGCGCTGCAACTGCAGATACCATTTTTTCTGCCATAGCAGGTTTTAGCTTGACTTTCATTATAGCTTTCATTCAAAAACAACAAATCATTTTTCAGGCCATTGGCGGTGTGGTTGTTTTCATACTGGGGATTAAAATTTTTTATACCAACCCAATTAAGCAGTTCCGCAGGCATAAAAGGAAGAAAAACAACCTGATGGAAGATTTTCTGTCGGTATTCATAGTAACCTTTACCAATCCTCTGGCAGTATTCTTTTTCATTGCCCTGTATGCTGCATTCGGAATCGTTACGGACGGGTCGAGGTGGTTTCATGCACTACTCACCACCAGTGGCGTTTTTGTGGGCGCAGGATTATGGTGGTACACATTAACTTCAACGATTTTTCGTTTCAGGGATAAAGTAAGACTCAAGCAGCTGTGGTGGATTAATAAAATTGCGGGAGCTGTCATTGCTACGCTCGGAGCTTTGGCTATCATTGGGCTTGTAAGATTATTTATTACTTAAAGAGTTAGACTTTGTGTGTCCACTCCTCTTTTCTTAAAAAAATAGCACCCACAAAGAACAAGATGAATATTTGTATCTTTGGTGCAAGAATTTTTGTAAATTGCGGTAATTGAGGATTTATCAAATTCTCAATATTTTAGTTGCAACACATTGTTTTTTTGTATTTTAAGAGAAAAACTGAGTGCAGAATTTTAAACAAAATGCTTAGTGCATGAATTTATCCGATAAGTTATTACACATTCTTTCGTTCAGGATTGAAAAAAAGTGTGGGAAAGATCATGTTCCACGAATGTTGACCTTGACCGTAGCCAGCACAATAATTGCAATCTACTTTTTCATCCTGGGCATTCTATCATTGTTCCCACACAATTTCCTTCAATTAGTGCTCTCTTTCTCTGCCTGTTTTTTAATTTTGGTCAATCAATGGCTGGTAATTAAAAAGGTACAATTTTGCAATTTCCTGTACTTCCCCATCATTCTATTGCTTATCATTTTTCAATATTTTTTGTGGTCGGGGAGCATCTCTTTCGTAGGAACTCTTGTTACATCGCTATTCCCGCTTATTGCCATTGGTTTGCTTGGATACTTCAGAGGTTCCTTGGCATCGCTGGCTTTTGCCATTTTGGCTGCAATCGGCTTTTTTATCCCCCTGAGTATCAATGTCGGTTACGAGTTAGAACTTGCAGTTAAAATCAATTTCTTTTTGTCCTTTTTCATTGTAACAGCTATGGCATACCTGTTTGAAAAAATCAGGCAAATTTCCATTAACGAATTGGAAAAACAGGTACTTGATCAGCAAAGCGCCAACAAGCTAAACGAGCAATTCATTGCCAACCTGTCGCATCAAATACGTACCCCGCTGAATAACATCATGGTTATTTCCAGCATACTGGAAACCTCGGGTACGCTGGACGAGAAGCAGAAAGACTTGATTGATACCATTCATGCTTCCACCAATAATTTGGCAAATGTGGTGAATAGCATGGTTGAGATTTCCAACGTTAATCTTAAAGAGCGTGGTGATATTTACGTTCCCTTTAATCTACATGGTACAATTAATAGCACACTACGACTTTTTTCAACACAGTACGACTCCGACACCAGTTTCAATTTAAAAATTGACGATTCCATTCCCGATACTCTCAGTGGAGATCCGGTTAAACTAAAGCAAATTTTCCTTACCCTCATTGAAATTTTAAAGCATAAGAGTAGCGGAAAAACCATCATATTCATTAAAGTAACCAAGCAGGGCGAAACTCCTGAGGAGATCATTATTAATTTCAGGATTGATAGCAACAGGCCCATTCTGCTACCCATGAATGAAGGTCGCAGTTTGTTTGTAACCAACGAAACCATATATTCATCTGCAAGCACTCAAGCTTACATCGAATTGTTGGACCTGACGATAACACAAAAGATTATCGAAAGTAATGGCGGTGAGCTAATAATTAACCTTAGCCCTCAGGATGCCGTATTTAATTTCACATATGCATTGAGGAAAGAGGTTCTCACGCCTACCGTTACCGCGTCTGAAATAAGTACTGAACCTGAGCAAGATACAGGGAAACCTCTATTGCCAAAAGTAGGTATGGAGCTTGAGCAAGCCAGCGTACTGCTGGTTGAGGATAACCTGATAAACCAGAAAATAGTTGTTCTCAGCCTAAAAAAACTGGTAAAGAATATTGAAATCGCCAACAATGGAAAAGAGGCGCTGGATAAAATAGCCTCCAGCCGTTTCGATATTATCCTTATGGATATTCAAATGCCCATAATGAATGGGTTTGTTACCACCAAAAAAATCAGAGATATAGAAGCCAGTTCCAATACGCACACTCCCATTATTGCCATCACAGCCAATGCTTTGCTTGGCGACAAGGAGGAGTGCCTTGCATCAGGCATGGACGATTACATCAGCAAGCCCTTTCAGATTGAGGTGCTAATACAGAAAATGAAAAATTTGCTGAAAGCGTAACAGAATCCTTTACCCTATTGACCTAACCCTCTTTTTTCCGAAAGCTGGTTTTAGAAGAAACAGCTCAAATCAGTTTTTATACCAATTATCAGTATATCATCAACTTGCTCATGTGCTCCTCGCCAATCGTTAATGGCTTCGTGTAGCTGCTTTTTCTGCTCTTCCAAAGGCAATTTATGGATATTGAGCAAAAGGTATCTGAATCGTCGGAATTTGAATTTCTTACCTTCACTACCTCCAAATTGGTCAATGTAGCCATCGGTAAAGAGATAAATCATATCATCGGGCTTAAGGTCCATGGAATGGCTAGTGAACAACGGATTTTCTTGCTCTCCACCCACTCCTACTGTATACCTGTCACCTTTAATCTCGGTGAGCTTGCTATCCCTGATCAGGTAGAGACTGTTAAAAGCACCTGCAAACTGCATGGTATTCAACTCCTTATCGATTACGCAAAACGATACATCCATCCCATCCTTAACCTTAGTCATGTAATCGTCAACATCATTTGAGAATATTTCGTTAATACCCCTGTCAAGTCGGTTCAAAATCTCTGCAGAATTATTAATTCCAAGGTTATTTGTTAAGTTCCTCAGCAATTCTATTCCAATTATCGACATAAACGCACCGGGAACACCATGGCCTGTACAATCGATTACTGCAACGAAAATCTTGTTCTTCGTTTCGTTTATCCAATAGAAATCCCCGCTCACGATATCCTTTGGCATATTGAGTATAAAAGAGTCGGGAAGTATTGACTTGAAAAATGCCTCGGTTGGTATTAACGCCTCCTGTATGCGTTTTGCGTAGTGTATGCTATCGGTAATACTTTTATTTTTTAAGAAAAGTTCCTCTTTTTGCAATTCAATCTCCTTCATGGTACTTTCCCTCTCTTTGAGAAGCCGATTGGTTTTCCTTAACATCTTGTTTCGGGTTCTCAGGAATATTACCAGTGATACTACCAGAAGGAAGGTGTAAATAACAAAGGCTACCTTCGATTTCCAAAACTTAACTTTTACTACAATCCGAAGCGAGACACCCTCCTCGTTCCATACGCCATCGCTATTGGAGCCAATAACCCTAAACACATAAGTCCCTTCCCTTAAGTTTGAGAAAGAAGCCGAGCGCTTAGTTCCCAAATCCACCCACTCATTTTCAAGGCCCTCCATTTCATATTTATAGCAATTCTTCTCGGGATGTGTAAAGTCAAGGGCAGCAAATTCAATGTTGATAAGCGAAAAGTTATCGCTAATAACTATCTCCTTTTTCCCCTGTATGGGTATAGCCTTCCTGCCCGTAAAGCTAATTATCTCAAATGAAGAAATGACGACGGGAGGAATAGTTGTATTGTGTTTCAATGAATCGGGGTAAAAAGCGTTAAAGCCCGCAATACCGCCAAAAAACAGCTCCCCAGATTTCGACTTGTGGCTTGCTCCGGTATTGAATTCATAGCTTTGAAGCCCATCGTTAACTCCGTACGGTGTAATGGTATTATCTTCCGGGTTAATTGCTGCCAGGCCCCAATTGGTGCTCACCCAAATTTTCCCCGATCTATCTTCCTGCATGGAATTAATCAGGTTATTGGGCAGCCCATCGGATACGGTATAAAGAGCAAAAGCATCCTGCCCGGGAATATAATACTGCAAACCCGATGATGTACCCACCCACAACACCCCATTGGAACTAAGTATCAAGCTTACAATATCGTTAGCTATCAAGTCTCCCGGGCTATAGCGAGGCGATTCCTTATACCGTTTTATTTCAAAATTATCAAGGTTAATTCTATTCAACCCATTAAATGTGCCCACCCATAAGGTATTCCCGTCAAGCGCAAGGGCATGTATTTCGTTGGATGACAAAGATGTTGAATCAGCCGGCGAATGGTAATAGCTTGTAATACCTTTGCCATTATAGCAATGCAATCCTACATGCGTTGCTATCCAAAGGTTTCCTTTGGAATCCTCAAGCATATCGTACACCCTGTTGTCGTTGAATAAAATGCGGAAATGCTGATCGAGAGAACCGAAAAGGTCAACAAACGAATGATTTTCAAGAACATACCTTTGAACTCCGTTTCGTGTACCAATCAGCAGTTGATTGCCAACCGTTCGATAGATTACGTGGACATAATCGTTGCAGATGTTGTAGTCTCTTGACGATTCAGAAAATTTTTGGGTTCGTAACGTTTTCCTATCGAAATGGAATAATCCGGTTCCCCACGTACCAACCCAAACAGCTCCCTTTTCATCCTCAAACAGTGATGCCACATAGTTGCTCGAAAAGATATTGGTCCCATCGGGATATTTATCGTACAGATTAAATTTTTGGGATTTCTTATCCCACTTAATAAGTCCCATTAATGATCCAACCCAAAGGATATCAGTATTATCCTCAACGAATGAGGTGATCGAAGTGGCATAGAGTTCGTTACCCCTGTGATAAAATACCTGAGGGCTAAAAATTCTCTTTTGTGGGTCAAAACTGCATACTCCCTGTTCCGATCCAATCCAAATGGTTCCCTGTTTATCCTGAAAAATCGTATTCAATGCATCATCCGGGAGGCTATTTGGGTCGCCGGGAACATGTAAAAACCTAGTAAAACTTCCATTTTTGAAGTCAAGGAGATTTAAACCTCTGTTGGTAGCCACCCAAATATTACCCTCAGCATCTTCAAAGATATCCTTAACCCTATTGCTGCTCAGAGAGTTTTTCTTTGATGGGTCATGCTGATACCGTTTGAATAGGCCCATCTGCCTATCGAAAAGCATTAGACCCTCTTTGGTACCAACCCAAAGCCTGTTTTGGCTATCTTCAAAAATATCAAAATCGTTATTTTCTGATGAGAAGGTGAAAATATCGCTATAGTGAGGGTATCTTACAAACGAATCCGTCTCCGGGTCGTACCTATCTAAAGAAGCGATGGTTTTAACCCATATTACCCCCTGTCTATCGCAAAACACATAGTAAATTCTGTTGTGGCTTAATGAATTTTCACTCTCGGTGTTGTGAAAGTAATTGATAAAGATGTCCTGATTGCGGTCGTATCGACTTAGGCCATTCCACGTTCCCACCCAAAGGTTCCCATTGTGATCTTCGCATAGGGAATTGATATAATTATTGGGCAACGAGGTTTTGTCCAGCGGGTGGTTCCTGAATACGGTAAAACCGTAACCGTCAAATCGGTTAAGTCCGTCTTGGGTGCCAATCCAAATGAAACCGTATGAATCGTGAAGCAGGCATAATACCGCCGTTTGCGACAAGCCATTCTCAATATTGAAAAGGTCAACCCTGCTCGCTGGGGGGCTGGCAATGGCAGCTATAAGCGAATGAAAAATAAAAAGGAGACTAAGTGATAAATGGGCCGGCAACCTTTTCATGACGAGGGCAAAATAACAAAAAAAAAATCACAAAAGCACCCTATTTCATCACAACTTCGCTTCCGGAGCCCAACTGAAATATGCTTCTTGACGGCGATTGGATAAATTTACCAATATTAAAACTTTCCCATTTTGCATCAATGGCCCTTATGGTATCCTCGTCCGATACAACGATATTTGGCCAGGGACGGTTGAATGAGTCCATGGGGAACGACTTTCGTGTTCCGTCTATCATCAAACAGGGTAGGCGGATGTTATCTGCATCAACGTAAAAGCAATCGCGTGCGGGATCGATATTGGCAGTGGCATACCAGCAAACGCGGGGTATATCCTCCGGATTCAACTCGTGGTCAACGTACAGGATGATTTTCGGCAGCAGCTCTTTGCTCACTGCGGCCAATTGCGAAGCGAATTGCTTCGCAGAAATTCCTCGGGATTTATCAACTGCAACGATAAGCGCTGATATACCCCGCAATAAAAGGCTAGTATTCAACGAATATTCGGCTTCAGGGAACTCATTAAACGCTTTTGCCAGTAGTGCCGCATCGGGCAAAGGAACAGGCGTTATGGTTTCTGCCTCCTCGGGCATTTTTTCAGTAGCATCGATCAGCATTTTACCCCCTACACCTGCCTTAACCGATGCATGGTCCAACACGTCGAGTGGCCCCCGACCAATGTACATATCGCTTTCGGGATTGAAATGGATGGTTATCTCTTCAGCAACTGCCTGGGGATTGCGGATATCAATATTACTGCTCACAATCACCATTATCTTGTTAAACATCATCTGCCCGGCTCCCCAGAAAGCATTGGCCACTTTATAAGCCTGTCCGGGATACGATTTGTTAATTTTCACAATGGCAATATTATGGGCAACCCCCTCAACGGGCAGAAACATATCCACCACCTCGGGTACAATGGCCAATTTAATGGGGCTTAAGAACAAGCGCTCTGTTATTTTGGCCAAATAGCTGTCCTCCATGGGTGGAATACCAACAATAGTGGCAGGATAAATGGCATCCCGTTTACTTGTAATACAGGTAACATGAAATTTCGGATACCAATCGGCCAGAGAGTAAAATCCGGTATGATCGCCAAAGGGGCCTTCCCATGCCATGTTTTCTACCGGATCAACATACCCCTCAATGATAATATCAGCATCGGCAGGAATTTCAATATCAACAGTAATGCCCTTTACCAACTTCACTCTCTTCTTTCTAATAAATCCCGCCAACAGGTATTCATTTACATTATCGGGTAGCGGTGCTGTGGAAGCATAGGTATAAACCGGGTCGCCACCCAACGCAACGGCAATGGGCATTCTTTCGCCCCTTTTGGCGTACTCGGCATAATGCCTTGCCCCCGTTTTATGCCGATGCCAGTGCATGCCCGTAAGGTTCTCAGCAAATACCTGCATACGGTACATGCCCACATTCCTGATTCCTGTATTGGGGTCCCTGGTATTCACCATGGGCAGTGTGATAAATCTACCACCATCGAAAGGCCAGCATTTTAGTATGGGCAGTTTGCTCAAGTCCGGCTCCATGTGCACTACTTGTTGGCATTCGCCTCGACCCGAAAGGATTTTGGGCATCCAACGGGCCACCATTCGTAGTTTTGGCAGCATTCTTACTTTCTCAATCCAGGTGCGTTTGGGCGAAGTTAGAGCAGAGAACAGGTCGTCAAGCCGTCCGGCCATCTCATCGGGATGCCCATAGCCCAAAGCCAGCGCCATCCGCTCATCCGAGCCAAAAGCGTTGGTCAGAACAGGGTATTCCGTACCCGTATTCTCGAAAAGGAGAGCTTTCCCTCCACCGGGCTCCTTGGAGAACCTATCGGTAATCTCGCTGATTTCCAAAACGGGATCAACGAATTCTTTGATACGAATCAACATGCCCTTGTTCTCGAGCAATGTAACAAATTCGGCTAGTCCGTGGAAAGGCATTTTTTTCTTGTGAAGATATAAAAAAAGGGCTTACCAAGCGTTGGCAAGCCCTTATGGAAAGTGGGGTTTTACTTTATGAATTTGAAGTTTTTACCCAAATAGGTTGCAGAACTACCAAGCATCTCCTCAATCCTAATCAGCTGATTGTACTTGGCTATCCTGTCGGAACGCGATGCAGATCCTGTTTTAATCAAGCCGGTGTTCAGCGCAACGGCAAGGTCGGCAATGGTTGAATCCTCAGTTTCGCCCGATCTGTGGCTCATGACTGACGTCATGGAGTTAATATCGGCCAGACGAACTGCCTGAATTGTCTCAGTGAGAGTGCCTATCTGGTTCACCTTAATCAAAATGCTGTTGGCTGCCTTCTCCTGAATACCCCTCTGCAAGCGTTTTACGTTAGTAACGAATAAATCATCGCCCACTATTTGTACCCTATCACCTATGGTCTTGTTCAGCAACACCCATCCAGCCCAGTCGTCCTCAGCCATGCCATCTTCAATGGAAATGATTGGATACTTGTCAACCCACTCCTTCCAATAGTTAACCATCTGCTGCGATGTTAGCTTATCGCCAGAGGATTTGTGAAGATGGTAAACGCCCTCCTGGGGAATATAGTACTCTGACGAAGCCGGATCAAGCGCAAGGAAAACATCTTCTCCCGGTCGATAGCCAGCCTTTTCAATGGCTTGCAGGATAACCGTAATGGCCTCCTCGTTGGATTTAAGATTGGGTGCAAAGCCTCCCTCATCGCCAACGTTGGTCGAATAGCCCTTGTTCTTCAAAACGGTTTTCAGGTTATGGAATACCTCAGCGCCCATTCTGATGGCTTCGGTAAAATTTGCAGCTCCAACCGGCATAATCATAAACTCCTGAAAGTCGATGCTGTTATCGGCGTGCGAGCCGCCGTTCAGGATATTCATCAAGGGGATTGGCAGCATTCGGGCATTGACACCGCCTATATACCTATATAGCGGTTGTCCCGTTGCCTGGGCGGCAGCATGAGCTACGGCCAGCGATACTCCCAAAATGGCATTGGCCCCCAGTTTGGCCTTGTTCTCCGTGCCATCGAGTTTAATCATGGCGTTATCTATGTACTGCTGTTCCAGCACGTGCATACCAACTATTTCCTTTGCAATAATCGAATTTACGTTGTCAACAGCCTTTAGTACGCCTTTACCCAGGTAGCGCGTTTTATCGCCATCGCGCAATTCAACGGCTTCGTGTGTTCCTGTTGATGCACCGCTTGGAATGGCGGCGCGTCCAAAATAACCGCTTTCGGTTACTACATCTACCTCAACGGTAGGGTTCCCTCTCGAGTCGAGTATTTGGCGAGCGTGGATACCTGTAATTTGTCCCATATATTATGTTTTTAAAAGTTATTAGCCGGCTGTAAAGTTACAAAAAAAGGACAATACTTTCAGCACAGCCGAAAGTATTGTCCTTAATCAATTCTATATGCTACGCACCGGCCTCGTTCTCTTTATCTTCGGCCTGCTCAGCGTCTGTTTCGTCGTTTTTAGTTTCTTCCTGTGGTGCTTCTTCCTCTACTGTACCCTCCTCTGCCTGAGCAGCGGGTGTCTCAATAATCTCTTCCTTCACTTCTTCTGCAGGGATTTCCTTCTCTTTCACCTCTTTGGGTTGTTTTTCAACAGCCTCTTCCCCAGTTTTCCCTTTACCCCTACGGGTACGTTTAGCTTTTTGCTTAACCTCTTCCTTTTGTGTGGTGTAGGTTGTGTTGTAGTCAACCAGTTCAATTAAGCACATCTCGGCGTTGTCGCCAAACCGGTTTCCGGTTTTCAGAATTCGGGTGTATCCACCCGGTCTATCGGCCACCTTAACGGCAACCTCTCTGAAGAGTTCGGTTACGGCGTGCTTGTTTTTTAAATAGGCAAAAACTGTTCTCCTTGAGTGAGTTGTATCGTTTTTACTCTTTGTAATCAGTGGTTCTACATACACCCTAAGGGCCTTGGCTTTAGCAACGGTTGTCTTGATTCGCTTATGCATAATGAGCGATGTAGCCATATTTGCCATCATAGCCTTACGGTGAGAGGCGGTACGTCCGAGGTGATTTCCTTTCTTATTGTGTCTCATCGTAGTTATTCCTTGTCAAGTTTATATTTTGATGTATCCATCCTGAAAGATAAGTTTTTACTTGCCAAAAGGTCTTCCAGCTCTGTAAGCGATTTCTTTCCGAAATTCCTGAATTTCAGCAGGTCATTCTTGTTAAACTTAACCAAATCGCCCAACGTTTCAACATCGGCTGCCTTGAGGCAATTAAGTGCCCTAACGGAGAGGTCAAGGTCAACCAATTTTGTTTTGAGAAGCTGTCGCATGTGAAGAACCTCCTCATCAAACTCCTCATTGGAAAAACTATCGTCAACATCCAAGGTTATCTTCTCGTCGGAGAACAGCATGAAGTGGTAAATAAGAATTTTTGCTGCTTCTTTCAAAGCCTCCTTGGGATGAATACTTCCGTCGGTAATAATCTCAATTATTAACTTTTCATAGTCGGTTTTTTGCTCCACCCTGTAGTTCTCTATTTCATACTTCACGTTTCGTATGGGAGTATGAATTGAATCTATGGGTATTACACCAAATTCGGCATCTTCAACCTTGTTTTCCTCAGCCGGGATATATCCCCTGCCTTTCCTGATGGTCACCTGAATCTCCAATTTGACGTCAGGCTCCATTGTGCAGATGACAAAATCGGGGTTGAGCACTTTAAATCCTGTTAGGAAATTGGATAGGAAACCGGCCTTGAACTCGTTCTGTCCGGAAATGACTACGGTTACCTTTTCTTCCTCAACTTCCTCAGCTATACGTTTAAACCGAATTTGTTTAAGATTAAGTATAATTTCGGTTACGTCTTGAATTACTCCGGGTATAACGGAGAACTCGTGATCTACCCCTGAAATTTTTATGCTTGTGATAGCATATCCTTCCAAGGAGTTGATCAGGATCCTTCGGAGGGCGTTGCCCACCGTTATTCCGTACCCTGGCTCTAGCGGACGAAACTCGAACTTGCTGTAAGTTTCGGTAGCATCGAGCATAATAACCTTATCGGGTTTTTGAAATGCCAGAATTGCCATTGGGATAATTATTTACTTGGAGTAAAGTTCAACAATCAGCTGTTCCTTAATGTTCTCGGGGATATCGGAGCGCTCAGGGTTGTTCAAGTATTTTCCAACCAGTTGATCCTTATCCCACTCGAGCCACGAGTACTTTGAGTATCGATTTGTGGACAGGGAATCGGTAATTACTTCAAGCGATTTGGATTTCTCCCTTACAGCCACAACATCACCCGGTTTCAGTGAGAAAGAGGGGATGTTCACAATTTTCCCATTCACGGAGATGTGCCTGTGGCTGACCAACTGCCTGGCAGCTGCCCTGGTTGGGGCAATTCCCAAGCGGTAAACCACGTTATCGAGACGGGATTCGAGAAGTTGTAAAAGCGTTACACCGGTTACACCCTGCATGCGGGATGCTTTTTCGAAAAGGTTTGAGAACTGCCTTTCAAGCATTCCGTAGATGAATTTGGCTTTCTGCTTTTCCTGTAGCTGGACCCCATATTCCGAAACCTTTCTGCGTTTTTTAGTACTACCGTGCATTCCGGGAGGGTAGTTCTTTTTTTCGAGCACTTTATCGGGTCCAAAAATGGGTTCTCCAAACTTCCTAGCAATCTTAGTTCTTGGTCCAGTATATCTTGCCATTCCTTTCTATTTTAATTTATGTAAATATCAAGCCATTATTATACTCTTCGCCTTTTGGGAGGGCGGCATCCGTTGTGCGGAAGCGGGGTAACATCAACGATTTCGGTTACCTCAAGCCCGGCCGAGTGCAATGTGCGGATTGCCGACTCACGGCCCGATCCCGGCCCTTTAACAAAAACCTTAATCTTTCTCAATCCCATGTCAAAGGCAACCTTCGCACAATCGGCAGCTGCTGTTTGTGCAGCATACGGGGTATTCTTTTTCGAACCCCTGAAGCCCATTTTACCAGCAGAGGACCAAGAGATAACCTGGCCTGTTGCATTGGTAATGGAGACGATAATATTGTTAAACGAAGAGTGGACGTGTGCCTGTCCCACGGGCTCAACCTTTACAACCTTTTTTCTTGCTGTTCCTGTTTTCTTTGCCATAATCTTATGTACTATTTAGTTGCTTTCTTTTTATTGGCAACCGTTTTCTTTCTTCCTTTCCGGGTTCTTGCATTGTTCTTAGTGCTTTGTCCTCTTACAGGTAAGCCTAAACGATGGCGAATACCCCGGTAACATCCAATATCCATCAAGCGTTTGATGCTAAGCTGAACGCTTGAGCGCAGTTCACCCTCTACCTTATACCCCTCGTTTAAGATGCTCCGGATTTGGTTGATATTCTCATCTGTCCAATCTTTCACCTTCACATCGAAATCCACTCCCGCGCCTGTTAGAATTTTACGGGCGCTGCTACGACCTATACCGTAAATATAGGTAAGGGCTACCTCGCCTCGTTTGTTTTTTGGTAAGTCAACACCTACAATTCGTGCCATATTTTCTCACTTAAAAAAATTAGGGTACAAAGTTAATAAATTATCCTTGGCGTTGTTTGAACTTGGGATTTTTTTTGTTTATCACGTACAAACGGCCTTTGCGCCTCACGATTTGACAATCGTCACTCCGCTTTTTAACTGATGTTCTTACTTTCATTGCAGTTATCCTTTTATCATTGTAAACTATTTATAGCGAAACGAAATCCGTCCTTTTGTAAGGTCATAGGGCGACATTTCTACCTTAACCTTATCTCCGGGAAGTATCTTAATGTAATGCATTCGCATTTTGCCCGATATATGGGCAGTAATCACATGGCCATTATCCAACTCTACCCTAAACATTGCATTGGATAGCGCTTCAATAATGGTTCCGTCTTTCTCTATGGCGGGTTGCTTTGCCATACTTGCCTAGTTATTTTTTTTTTGCAATACTTCTTCAACATATTTGAATGTTGATAGCAGCTCTGGTTTATCTTTGCGAACAACCACGGTGAGTTCGAAATGGGCCGATGGCTTGCCATCAAAAGTTCTGATTGTCCATCCGTCTTCACACTGGTAAACCTGCCTTTTCCCCATGTTAATCATGGGTTCAATGCAAATCACCATGCCTTCATAGAGCCTGGGACCCGAACCTCTTTTCCCATAGTTTGGCACTTCGGGTTTCTCGTGCATTTTCGACCCTAATCCGTGTCCAACCAACTCACGAACTACAGAAAAGCCACTCCTCTCGGCATGATCCTGCACCGATTGGGATATATTGCCCACCCGTGCTCCGTCAACGGCCTCCAGAATACCCAAACTCAAGCACTCTTTGGTAATATTCAGGAGTTTTTGCACTTCCTTCGACACCTCTCCCACTGTAAAGGTATAGGCTGAATCGCCGTAGTAGCCGTGCATTTTGGTCCCGCAGTCGATGGATACAATGTCTCCGTTCCTGAGTTCCCTCTTGGAGGGAATTCCGTGCACAACCGCATCGTTAACCGAAACGCACAAGGTGTTAGGATACCCATTGTAGCCCAGGAATCCGGGTTCAGCCCCGTGATCCCTGATGAAAGTTTCGGCAATCCGATCAAGATGGATTGTTGAAACTCCGGGCCGGATATGCCTGCCCACCTCGGCCAGAGTGCGTGAAACGATATCGCCATTCTGCCTGAGCAGTTCTATCTCCTCGACCGTTTTTACCAGCTGCATCACAAAAAGAACGTTGCTCCGGAAAAACTACATTCCGGATTTTCCCTTAATTCTACCGGTTTTCATGAGTCCATCATAATGACGCATCAGCAGATGGCTCTCAATTTGCTGCAGAGTATCCAGCACCACCCCTACAAGGATTAGCAGAGAGGTACCCCCAAAGAATCGTGCAAACTGATTGTTTACACCCAATAGCATAGCAAATGCCGGAAGTATGGCAATTATGGCAAGGAAAATTGATCCCGGAAGGGTAATCCTTGACATAATGGTATCGAGGAATTCAACGGTTTTACGACCGGGCTTCACTCCGGGTATAAATCCCCCGTTCTTCTTCATATCCTCGGCCATCTGATTGGGGTTGATGGTTACTGCGGTGTAGAAATAGGTAAATGCAATGATCAGCAGGGCAAATGTGAAATTGTACCAAAATCCGGTAAAGTTTGCAAAAGCAGCTGCTATAGCTGAGGTGGTGTCCGTATTAAATCTTGCAAACATCATGGGTACAAACATCAGCGCCTGTGCAAAGATGATTGGCATTACCCCTGCTGCATTCACTTTCAAAGGGATAAACTGCCTCACCCCGCCATACTGCTTATTACCAACGATACGCTTTGCGTATTGTACGGGAATCCTACGGGTTCCCTGAACAAGCAGAATGGATAGGACGAAAACGATGAACAGGATAACCATTTCCACCAGAAACATCACCAATCCTCCCGCCATTTCTTCGGCACGTTGGAAAAACTCGGCCGTAAGGGCGAAGGGTAGCCTTGCAATAATCCCCACCATGATAATCAACGAAATACCATTACCAATTCCCTTGTCGGTAATTTTTTCGCCAAGCCACATGACGAACATGGTTCCGGCAATGAGAATTATGGTGGAGGATATTTGGAAGTAAATTCCCTTAAGGGCAAATGCTGAAGCAGGCAGTTGGGCATGCAGGTTTGCCAGATAAGTGGGTGCCTGAAGAATTAGTATTACTACCGTTAAATACCGGGTAATCTGATTCATTTTCCTACGTCCGCTCTCCCCTTCCTTCTGCAAACGCTGAAAGTAGGGTATGGCTATACCAAGGAGTTGGATTACAATGGACGCCGAAATGTAAGGCATGATCCCAAGGGCAAATATTGATGCCTGGCTGAACGCTCCTCCAGAGAACATATCGAGCAACCCCATGATTCCATCGGCCGTTTGCTTTTTTAAGGCACCCAGCTGAGCGGGGTCGATTCCCGGGAGCGTTACAAAACTACCCAAGCGGTAAATAAGCAGAATACCCAGAGTGTAGAGGATCCGATTCCGCAAATCCTCTATCTTAAAGATATTCTTAATGGTTTCGATCAACTTTTTCATTTACTAAATTTTTACGGCTGTTCCTTGCACTGCTTCAATGGCCTCGATGGCTTTCTTTGAGAAAGCATGAGCTCTAACCTCAAGTTTAGCGGTAAGCGTCCCGTTGCCAAGAATTTTTATCCGATCATTCTTGGATGCCAATCCGGCATCGCGTAGAGTTTGGATATCAACTGTGGTTATGCTGTGCTTATCGGCCAGATTTTGTAAAACATCTATATTGATGGCTTTGTATTCAACGCGAAACTTGTTCTTGAATCCAAATTTGGGGAGTCGGCGCTGAAGTGGCATTTGTCCTCCTTCAAATCCAATCTTTTTGGAATACCCCGAGCGCGACTGAGCTCCCTTGTGCCCTCTGGTTGATGTACCGCCGTACCCTGAGCCTTGTCCACGTCCAATGCGTTTTCTCTGCTTTACAGAGCCTTTAGCGGGTTTCAGATTATTTAGTTCCATGACATTAATGACTGTTAAAAGTTACCATTCGCTATCGCTCAATTCGAACAAGGTGTTTCACCTTTTCTACCATTCCCAGCACTTCGGGTGTATCCTCACGTTCAACGGAATGGTTGATTCTCCTAAGGCCCAACGTTTCAAGGGTTGCTTTCTGCCTTTTGGTCGATCCAATCTTGCTCTTTACCTGTGTGATTTTAAGTGTTGCCATAGTGTTGCGTTCTATCCGTTAAATACTTTATTCATATCAACACCGCGAACTGCTGCCACGGTATGTGGATCACGAAGTTCGAGCAGGGCAGCCACCGTAGCCTTAACCAGGTTGTGGGGGTTGGACGACCCTTTAGATTTGGCAAGAACGTCAGTAACTCCAACGCTTTCCAGAACAGCCCTCATAGCACCTCCGGCTTTCACTCCGGTTCCCTGCGAAGCAGGTTTGATGAATACTTTGGCACCGCCATACTTGGCTGTCTGTTCGTGTGGAATTGTCCCTTTGTAAATGGGGACTTTCACCAAATTCTTCTTGGCATCCTCAATGCCTTTCGATATGGCTGAGGTAACCTCACCGGCCTTACCCAGACCATAACCTACTATTCCATTCTCGTTCCCAACTACAACAATAGCCGAGAAGCTGAAAGTTCTACCACCCTTGGTTACCTTGGTAACCCGCTGGATGGATACAAGCCTGTCCTTCAATTCAAGGTCGGCTGTTTTTACTCTACGTATATTGGTAAGTGTTGACATCGCATCTAGAATTTAAGTCCACCCTCTCGGGCTGCATCAGCCAATGCTTTAACGCGTCCGTGGTAAAGATAACCGCTGCGGTCGAAAACCACTTGGGTAATACCCTTTTCAAGTGCTTTTTGAGCGGCCAATTTTCCCACGAGGCGGGCTTGTTCGGTTTTAGTAATTTTTGCCTGCTCGGCAATTTCTTTAGTTCTCGATGTTGCGGCAGCTAGGGTTATTCCCTTATCATCGTCAATAACCTGAACGCTTATCTGCTTATTACTCCTGAATACCGATAAGCGAGGCCTTTCGGCTGTGCCATGTATTTTTTTACGGATTCGCATCCGTATTCTCTGCCTTCTCTCTTGTTTACTTAGAGCCATTTCCTTACTGTTTTACAGGTTATACACTAGCTGATCTAACAGACTTTCTCCTAACATTTTCGCCCACAAATCGAATTCCTTTTCCTTTGTAAGGTTCAGGTTTCCTTAAAGAACGAATCTTAGCAGCAACTACGCCAAGCAGCTGTTTATCGTAGCTCTTAAGCGTGATGATGGGGTTACTCCTTCGCTCAGTCACGGTTTCAACGGTCACCTCTTTGGGCAGTTGAAAATGAATGTCGTGCGAAAAGCCAAGGCTTAATTCGAGCATTTGCCCCTTGGCCTCGGCCTTAAATCCCACGCCTACAAGTTCCTGCTGTATTGTCCATCCTTTCGATACACCAATAACCATGTTATTGATCAGGGCGCGGTATAGCCCATGCAGGGAACGGTGACGTTTCTGTTCTGTTGGCCTGGTGATGACAACAGCATTTCCCTCTACCTTAACGGTGATGTCGGGGTCTACCGCCTGCGACAGCTCACCCAGAGGGCCTTTAACGCTTACCACATTATTTGCGTCAACTTTGACGCTTACACCCTGTGGTAAGTTTACAGGTTTTTTTCCAATTCTTGACATGTCTGGTTGTCGTTTGTAAATTTAGTAAACATAGCAAAGCACTTCGCCCCCAATGTTTTGAGTCCGTGCTTCTTTATCACTCATCACTCCGTTGGAGGTTGATAACACCGCAATGCCTAAACCATTTAGCACCCTTGGTAAGTCTTCAACACCAACGTAACGACGTAAGCCGGGCCGGCTTACCCGTTCGATATGCTTTATAGCGTTTGTTTTGGTCACAGGGTGGTATTTCAATGCAATCTTAATTATGCCCTGCTTTCCGTCCTCTTCAAACTTGTAGTTTAGGATATAGCCTTTATCGAAAAGGATTTTGGTAATATCCTTTTTAATATTCGAGGCGGGTATCTCTACAACCCGATGTTTGGCCATGATGGCATTTCTGATTCGGGTTAAATAATCTGCAATAGGGTCAGTAACCATTTCTGTAAATTTGTTAAAGAGTTTACCAACTAGCTTTTTTTACGCCAGGGATTAAGCCTTTGGAAGCCATTTCTCTGAAGGTTATGCGGCTGATACCAAACTGGCGCATGTATCCACGTGGTCTGCCGGTTACTGCACAGCGATTTCTCAACCTTATGGGGTTTGAGTTTTTGGGTAATTTCTGTAATCCTACCCAATCGCCGTCAGCTTTCAGCTTGGCACGCTTCTCGGCATATTTTGCTGCAAGTTTTGCACGCTTTACCTCACGGGCTTTCATTGATTCTTTTGCCATACCCTAGTTCTTTTTTGCGTTTTTAAAAGGAATTCCAAATTCACGAAGCAGCGCATAGGCCTCTTCGTCCTTATCGGTAGAGGTTACAAAGGTAATCTCCACACCGAATATCTTGCTAATCTTATCGATATCAATCTCCGGGAAGATGATATGCTCGTTAATGCCAAGCGTATAGTTTCCTCTTCCGTCCAGCTTATCGCCCACGCCTTTGAAGTCGCGAATTCGTGGAAGGGAAATGCAAATTAACCTTTCCAGAAACTCGTACATGCGGTTGCCTCTCAGCGTTACTTTAACGCCAATGGGCATATTGCGGCGTAATTTGAAATTCGATATATCCTTGCGGGAGACGGTTTGAACAGCTTTTTGGCCCGCTATCATCGAGAGTTCTTCCTGTGCTACTTCGATCAGCTTGCGATCGGCTACAGCCTGACCAACCCCCTGATTGATAACAATCTTATCCAATCTTGGAACCCGCATAACACTCTTATAACCAAACTCTTTGGTTAGCGCGGGGATAATCTCCTCCAAGTATTTCTTCTTAAGATTTGGTACGTATTTCATCACTTAATCTCCTCCCCAGATTTTTTTGAGTAACGAACTAACTTCCCTTTCTCGTTAAGCCGACGACCAATGCGTGTGGGTTTTCCACTTGTGGGGTCAATCAGCATGAGGTTTGAGATATGTATGGGAGCCTCCATTTTAATGATTCCTCCTTGGGGGTGCTTGGCGTTGGGCTTGGAATGCTTCGATACCATGTTCACTCCCTCAACTATTGCACGGTCTTTCTTAATCAGCACCTCGAGCACTTTGCCCTGCTGTCCCTTGTATTCACCCGTATTGACGTATACAAGGTCCCCTTTCTTAATGTGTAACTTCTTATTCATGGGAATAATAATTTTTCAAATTACAGTACCTCGGGAGCCAGGGACACAATCTTCATGTACTTATCGCGAAGTTCTCTCGCAACCGGTCCAAAGATACGTGTTCCACGTATTTCGCCCTGATTGTTCAGCAAAACGCAAGCATTATCATCAAAGCGGATGTAGCTGCCATCGGGACGACGTAGTTCTTTTTTCGTTCTCACTACCACAGCTTTGGTAACAGTTCCTTTCTTTACCTCACCGCTTGGCATGGCGCTTTTCACCGTCACTACAATTTTATCACCTATGCGTGCATAGCGCCTACCGGTTCCTCCAAGGACCCGGATGCAAAGAACCTCTTTGGCTCCGCTATTATCTGCGACTAACAGTCTGCTCTCTTGTTGTATCATGACTACTTGGCTCTTTCAATGATTTCAACTAATCTCCAGCGCTTGGTTTTACTCAAGGGCCTGGTTTCCATAATCCGAACGGTATCGCCTACATTGCAAGTATTGTCCTCATCGTGTGCGTAGAACTTAGTGGTTCGGTTCACAAACTTGCCATAGATAGGATGCATCACTTTGCGTTTCACGGCCACAACAATAGATTTCTGCATCTTGTTGCTAACCACCATGCCTATCTTTTCTTTTCGTAAATTCCGTGTATTTTCCATTGTAACTATTGGCTTTACTGTTTCGTTATTTTGTACGCTCGCTCAGAATTGTTTTCATCCTGGCGATGGTTTTACGCATCTCCTTTAACTTCATAGGATTATCCAGAGGGGATACGGCATGGTTCATCCTTAACTTTTGGAGCTGAGCCTCGGTTGTTTCGATACGCTCTTCAAGCTCTTTTACGGACAATTCTCGTATTTCTTTTGGTTTCATGTCTCACCCTTAATTATTAGTTTCTGTATAATCGCGACGTACAATGAACTTGGTGGTTACGGGTAGCTTCTGGGCTGCAAGCCGCAAAGCTTCCTTGGCCACTTCGTAGGGAACTCCCTCAGCTTCGATGATTATTCTGCCGGGAGTTACCGGTGCCACAAATCCCTCGGGAGCGCCCTTACCTTTTCCCATACGAACCTCGGCCGGTTTTTTAGTAATGGGCTTATCGGGGAATATGCGTATCCATATCTGACCTTCACGTTTCATATAACGTGTCACGGCCTGACGAGCAGCCTCAATTTGGCGACCGGTGATCCACATGGACTCCATGGATTTAATACCAAAAGAGCCAAACGCAAGCTGGTTGCCTCGCTGGGCATTCCCTTTCATGCGTCCTTTCTGCTGCCTTCTGAATTTCGTTTTCTTTGGCTGTAACATCTCCAAACAACTTTTAATTGCATTTTAACTACTTTCTCTTCTTACGGAAACCTCCACGGGGTTTTCCGGAGCCGGCATGCTGCCCGGGAGCTGGAGCTGCGCTTTTCCCAATATTGGGCGATAAATCGCGCTTTCCGTAAACTTCCCCGTTGCATATCCAAACTTTAATCCCCATCAGCCCAACCTTGGTGAGGGCTTCGCCCAGCGCGTAATCTATATCGGCACGGAACGTGTGAAGGGGTATTCGGCCATCCTTAAAGGTTTCGGAACGGGCCATCTCAGCACCTCCCAATCGGCCGGAGATTTGCACTTTTATCCCTTCGGCTCCCATTCGCATGGTAGAAGCAATGGCCATTTTAATGGCACGCCGGTACGAGATTCGGCCCTCAACCTGGCGGGCTATGTTCGATGCCACGATGGTAGCATCAAGCTCGGGGCGTTTTGCCTCGAAGATGTTGATTTGAACCTCTTTCCCGGTAATATTCTTAAGCTCTTCTTTCAGCTTATCCACTTCCTGACCGCCTTTCCCGATGATGATTCCGGGACGAGCTGTGTGAACGGTAACGGTGATGAGTTTAAGTGTACGCTCAATGACGATTTTCGAAACGCTTGCCTTGGATAACCTGGCGTTAAGGTATTCGCGAATCTGCCTATCCTCAACAAGTTTCTGAGCGTAATCGTTGCCACCGTACCAGTTGGAATCCCATCCTTTGATGATTCCAAGCCTATTTCCTATTGGATTAACTTTTTGTCCCATCTAGCTCTGCGTGTTTTGAGTTTCATTATTAACTGCGCTGTCAACCACTACGGTAACATGGTTGGAATGCTTTCTAATCCTGTTGGCGCGGCCCTGAGGAGCTGTTCTAATGCGCTTTAGCATTCTACCCTGATCAACATAGATCTCCTTCACGAACAGGTTGGCATCCTCAAGCCTAACCCCCTCATTCTTGGCCTGCCAGTTGGCAACTGCCGAAAGCAGAAGTTTTTCTACTCTCAATGCAGACTCCTTAGGGGTAAAGCGAAGGATGTCCAAAGCGTTATTAACCTGTTTACCGCGTACTAAGTCAACAACCAATCGCATTTTGCGGGGAGAGGTTGGGCAATTTCGCAGGATAGCGAATGCCTTTTTACTCTTCTCCTCCTTTATCTTATTAGCTTTTATGCGTTTTCTTGCACCCATTATTTCAAGGTTTAATCGGTTCAGTTATTACTTCTTACTGCCTGCGTGACCACGGAATATACGTGTGGGGGCAAACTCACCCAGCTTGTGCCCAACCATATTCTCGGTGATGTAAACGGGGATGAACTTATTCCCGTTGTGCACGGCTATTGTATGACCAACGAAGTCCGGTGAAATCATAGAGGCCCTCGACCAGGTTTTGATGACCTGTTTTTTGTTGGTCGAATTCATTTCCAGAACTCGTTTCTCCAGCTTATACTCTATGAATGGACCTTTTTTTAACGAACGGCTCATAGTACAATTTTTTTCAAATTACTTTTTCCTGCGTTCAACAATAAACTTATTCGACTGATTCTTCTTCGATCGAGTTTTGTAACCCTTGGCAGGGATGCCTTTACGTGAACGGGGAATTCCTCCGCTGGCACGTCCTTCGCCTCCTCCCATTGGGTGATCAACCGGGTTCATAGCTACACCACGAGTTCTTGGCCTCCGTCCTAACCATCTCGAACGTCCTGCTTTACCCGAGCGAACGAGTGCGTGATCGGAATTGGATACCGTTCCAATGGTTGCTTTGCAACTGGTGAGTACCATACGAATCTCGCCACTGGGCAGCTTAAGAATGGCATGCTTGCCTTCACGGGCTAAAAGCTGTGCGTACGATCCGGCACTACGTGCCATGATTCCTCCCTGCCCCGGTTTCAACTCGATGTTGTGAACTACGGTTCCAAGGGGAATATCCGATAAATATAGGGCGTTGCCAACCTCAGGGGCAACTCCTGTACCCGACATAATGGTCTGACCTACCTGGAGGCCAGCGGGTGCAATAATATAGCGTTTCTCGCCATCGGTATATACAACCAACGCAATGCGTGCCGAACGGTTGGGATCGTACTCTATTGTTTTCACAACAGCAGCCACACCGTCGCGTTCGCGGGCAAAGTCGATGAGCCTATATCTTCGCTTATGTCCTCCCCCAATGTAGCGCATGGTCATTCTTCCGGCATTATTCCTTCCGCCGGATTTTTTCAGGGGGCGCAGTAGCGATTTCTCAGGTGTCGAGGTTGTAATGTCGTCGAATGCACCTATAATTTTATGCCTTTGTCCTGGGGTAACAGGCTTAAGTTTTCTTACAGCCATTTTATTTAAATGTTGCTAAAAAAGTCAATCTGTTGTCCTTCCTTAAGCGTTACGATAGCTTTCTTGAAGCTGTTGGTTTTTCCGGCAATCAAGCCTGCCTTTGTGTAACGCGATTTACGTTTACCACCGTATCGCATGGTATTAACAGACACTACGTTTACTCCGTAGGCCTCTTCCACAGCTTTCTTTACCTGCAACCGGTTGGCAGTTTTCTCAACGATGAAACCGTAGCGGTTCAACTTTTCGCTGAGATGCTCCATCTTCTCGGTTACAACTGGCCTTAGTATAATATTCATAGTTACAGGTTTTAAGCTATATGAAACATCTTATTTAAAACATCGATAGAGCTCTCGACCAGCACCAGTGCGTTAGCATTCATGATTTCATATGTATTTATCGATGAAGCAGTTAACACCTTCTGCTTTTGTAAATTTCTGGACGACAAATATATATTTTTATTTGGCTCACCCAGTACAAAAACAGACTTTTTGTCGATTAGGTTGAGATTCTGGCAAATGTTTACTATCTCTTTGGTTTTTGGAGTTTCTATGTTAAAATCTTCCAGTACCAAAATTGAGTTATTCTTAGCCTTGTAAGTAAGGGCGCTTTTACGTGCCAGCTGTTTCAACTTCTTGTTGAGTTTGAAGCTGTAATCGCGCGGTTGAGGGCCAAACACCCTTCCGCCTCCGCGGAACAGGGGCGATTTGATGGACCCTGACCTTGCTGTACCCGTACCTTTCTGGCGCTTAAGCTTACGTGTACTACCCGAAACCTCATTGCGCTCTTTAGACTTATGGGTTCCCTGGCGTTGATTGGCCAGGTACTGTTTTACGTCGAGGTATATGGCATGATCGTTAGGTTGAATGCCAAAGATTTCCTCCTTAAGTTCAACCTTCCGTCCGGTTTCTTTTCCTTCTATGTTAAGTACATTGATTTCCATTACTTCTCAATGATTAAGTATGAACCTTTGGGCCCAGGGATGGAACCTTTAACAATCAGAATGTTGTTCTCGGTAATTACCTTTATCAGGCGTAGGTTTATCACCTTCACCTTTTCGCCGCCCATTCTTCCGGCCATCCTGGTTCCCTTAAAAACTCTCGCGGGGGTAGAACAAGCTCCCAACGATCCAATAGCACGTACTCTGTTGTGCTGTCCGTGGCTCTGTTCTCCAACGCCACTGTAACCATGTCGTTTAACAACTCCCTGAAATCCTTTTCCTTTGGTAATGCCGGTTACGTCAATCCAACGGTCCTCCAGAAAGATCTCAGACGTAATCACGTCGCCCAAATTGTACTCCTTGTCCCAATTTTTAAACTCAGCCACTTTCCTCTTGGGGCCGGTTTTTGCCTTCTGGAAGTGCCCTATCAAGGGCTTGGTGGAATGTTTCTCCTTCATGTCATCAAAGGATAGCTGCAAAGCCGAGTACCCGTCCTTTTCCACTGTTTTCACCTGTGTAACTACACAGGGACCAGCTTCGATAACGGTACATGGGATGTTCTTCCCATCGGCGTTGAAAACGGAAGTCATTCCGATTTTGCGTCCTATTATTCCTGCCATTGCATTAAATAATTAGTTAATTTACTCATACTTTGATTTCTACTTCGACTCCACTGGGCAGCTCGAGTTTCATGAGCGCGTCAATCGTTTTGGGAGTGGAGCTGTAGATGTCGAGCAATCGTTTAAAGGAGCTTAACTGAAACTGCTCCCTTGATTTTTTGTTCACAAAGGTGGATCGGTTCACCGTAAAGATTCGCTTGTGGGTAGGTAAAGGGATAGGCCCGTTTACTACTGCACCGGTTGACTTTACAGTTTTTACAATCTTTTCAGCCGACTTGTCCACCAGGTTGTGATCGTACGACTTTAGTTTAATTCTGATTTTTTGGCTCATTTTACAACTAATGGTAAATGATTAATCGAATACTTTTGCAATTTTACCACGAAACTTTTCCACAATCTCCATCGCAATGTTAGCAGGAACCTCAGCATAGTGAGAGAACTCCATTGTTGAGGTAGCTCTACCGGAGGTGAGTGTTCGTAGTACGGTAACGTATCCAAACTGTTCGGATAGCGGAACCTTAGCTTTAATTACACGGGCACTGCCCTTGGATTCCATTCCTGTGATTTGCCCTCTGCGTTTGTTGAAATCGCTTATCACGTCGCCCATATACTCCTCGGGTGTAACCACCTCAACCGACATTATCGGTTCGAGCAGAATGGGTGAAGCCTTTGGGCAAGCGTGGCGGAAAGCTTGGCGTGCCGCAATATCGAATGATAGAGCATCTGAATCTACCGTATGGTAGGAGCCATCCTTGAGGGTAACCTTCAGGCTGGGGAGGGCATAGCCGGCTAAAACGCCATTCTTCATGGCTAAGCTGAAACCCTTCTCAACTGACGGAATGAACTCCCTTGGGACATTGCCCCCCTTAACCTCATCGATGAATTGAAGACCGGTAACTCCCTCGTCGGCCGGTCCTATTTCTACGACGATGTCGGCAAATTTTCCTCTACCACCTGTTTGCTTCTTGAACACCTCTCGGTGTTCAACGGTTTTGGTAATAGCCTCTTTGTAGGCTACCTGAGGAGCGCCTTGGTTGATGTCAACGTTGAACTCTCTCCTCAGCCGATCGACAATAATATCCAGGTGAAGTTCTCCCATACCCGAAATAACGGTTTGGGCACTTTCCTCATCAACGTGAACCTGAAAAGTAGGATCTTCTTCGGCAAGCTTACTGAGCGCAACCCCAAGCTTATCCAAATCCTGCTGTGTTTTAGGTTCAACTGCCAAACCTATTACAGGTTCGGGGAAGGTTATAGATTCAAGGACAATCTGATGCTTCTCATCGCAGAGGGTATCGCCAGTGCGCAGATCTTTAAATCCAACCACTGCACAGATGTCGCCAGCCTCGCAATGCTCAACAGCGTTCTGCTTGTTGGCATGCATCTGGTAAAGACGGCTTATACGTTCCTTCTTCTTGCTCCGGGGATTATATACATAGCTCCCGCTGAGCAATTTGCCGGAGTAAACCCTAACAAAAGCCAACTTGCCAACAAACGGGTCGGTGGCTATTTTAAAAGCCAGCCCACAGAATGGTTCGTCAGGATCAGGGTTTCGGACAATCTCTTTACCTGTGAACGGATGCGTGCCCTTAACAGCTCCAATGTCAATTGGACTGGGCAAAAAATTAGTCACCGCGTCCAGTAAGCGCTGGATCCCTTTGTTTTTAAAAGCAGCTCCGCAAAGAACCGGGACAATAGATAGGTCGATTGTTGCCCTGCGGATTGTCTCAAGAATCTCATCTTTTGTAATGGCATCGGGGTTGTTAAAAAAGCGCTCGAGCAATTCGTCATTATATTCAGCCACAACTTCAAAAAGCTTTTCGCGCCACTCATTCACCTCCTCCACCATTCCAACGGGTACTTCTTCAATACGGTACTGTGTTAAATTCGACTTATCGTCTTCGTACCACACCACCGATTTATTTTCAATAAGATCGACAAGACCTATGAAGTTGTCTTCCGATCCTATGGGTATTTGTATAGGAATGGGCCTTGCTCCCAATTTGTTCTTTATCTGCGAAACAACAGAAAAGAAATCGGCTCCGGGCCTATCCATTTTATTAACAAACGCTAACTTGGGTACTCGATACTTATCTGCCTGCCTCCAAACGGTTTCGCTTTGGGGCTGAACTCCTCCCACAGCACAAAAAATGGCCACCGCCCCATCGAGAACCCTTAGAGAACGCTCTACCTCAACGGTAAAATCAACGTGACCGGGAGTATCGATTATGTTGATTTGATATTGCTGATCGTTATATTTCCAAAAAGTGGTTGTGGCAGCAGAGGTAATGGTTATCCCCCTTTCCTGCTCCTGAACCATCCAGTCCATCGTAGCAGCTCCGTCATGCACCTCTCCCATCCTATGAGTTTTACCCGTATAGAAAAGCATCCGCTCGGTAGTGGTAGTCTTACCGGCGTCAATATGTGCCATGATGCCTATATTCCGGGTAAATATCAAATTGCTGCTCATCTATATCGCTCCTTATATATAAGGTATCTTTAGAACCTGAAATGGGCGAATGCTTTATTGGCCTCAGCCATTTTGTGCATATCCTCTTTCCTCTTGAATGCTGCTCCTTCCTCGTTGTATGCAGCCATTATTTCGGCGGCCAGCTTGTCGCTCATCCCCTTGCCTGAACGCTTGCGCGAGAACAGGATCATGTTTTTCATGGACAGGGAGATCTTGCGATCGGGGCGCACCTCCATGGGTACTTGGAATGTAGCTCCACCCACCCGACGGCTTTTCACTTCAACCTGAGGGGTAATGTTATCCAGGGCTTTCTTCCAAATTTCGAGGGGGCTCTTTTCCGAATCCTTCATCTTGTTTCCAACAATGTCGAGGGCATCATAAAAGATGTTGAAAGCAACACTCTTCTTGCCTTTCAGCATTAAGTTGTTCACAAAACGGGTAACCAACACGTCGTGAAACTTGGGATCGGGAAGCAGAATCCTTTTCTTTGGTCTAGCTTTTCTCATTTCTTATTGCTCATTAGAAGTTAATTAACTTTTTTTCTTGGGTCGCTTGGTTCCATACTTGGATCTACGCTGATTACGACCTTCGACTCCGGAAGCATCGAGGGTGCCACGTATAAGATGATAACGTACTCCCGGCAAGTCCTTTACCCTACCCCCCCGGATAAGCACAATGGAGTGCTCCTGAAGGTTGTGACCTTCGCCAGGGATGTAAGCGTTTACCTCCTTACCATTGGTGAGCCTAACCCTGGCAACTTTCCGCATGGCAGAGTTCGGCTTCTTAGGAGTAGTGGTGTAAACACGCACGCATACACCTCTTCGCTGGGGACAAGCATCGAGAGCAGGCGCCTTGCTTTTATCGACAAACTTTGTCCTCCCTTTTCTTACTAACTGCTGAATAGTAGGCATATATAAACTTAATTTTGATTATAAAATTCTCTCAAAAAGGCTTGCAAAGGTATTTTTTATTTATTGAAAACCAAAATATTTTTTTTCAAATTCTCGGTTTTTATCAATAATTCTTTAAAAGAGCGGGCGCAAAGGTAGGCGTTTTTCACATAAAACATGGTTTATCCCGATGGGAAAAAACGGATATATAATGGGGAAGTTTGCGCCCGTGGGCGAAAATATTGTTAGAGTATGGTTTTCTCTACTTCCGACAATGCACTCAAAACCGGTTATCCATTGTTTTAATTTTTTTTATGAATGGCATTGTTCTTGATTGGCAATTAGCTAATTTTGTTCACATAAAAAAATTTAACCATGAAAAGAGCAGCAGTTATCCTCTTAGCACTATGCTTACTTACACCGTCAACCCTTTTTTCACAGGATAAACGGTCATTAAAGGCAGCCGAACTGAGCTACAATGCCGCAGAGAAAGACCTAAAAAAGGGCAACTACCAGGATGCAGCTAACAAATTTGAAATTGTGGTCAGCAGCATTCCCGAAGGGATTAATACCCGCAAGTATCTTATTATGCGCTTGGAATCACTGATTAAACTTGTGGACATTTACTTCTACAAATCGGTGAACTTTGAGAAGGCATGCCAAAATCTAAACCTTTACTTCAGCAACATTGCCAAGGTTAGGAATGCTGGAGTTCTCAGCACCAAGGAATTATTTAGCTACCTGGAGCAGGAAAAAGAATTTTCGAAAGAAAAATCGCAATGCGAGAGTTACCAAAGAGTTGGCTCCGACATGGAGAAATTCCGCAAGGACTTTGACAAGAAATTAGAGTAGCAGATTATTTTTTCCTCCAATTAAAAAATAGCCGCAGCATCCAAAGTGCTGCGGCTATTTTTTTGCTATCGTTTCAGAATTGGCAATTTCCGCTTTATGAACGAGAGAATATGCCTCTCCACTTTATTCTGGTAAATATCGGATATGGTTATCATTATCCCGGTCTCCTCCACATCACCGAAGTAGGGATTCACTACCGTGCCGAACATTTTCATGGATGGGCTAATGTTCATGTATGAGTTAATCAACGGCGGGATGCTCTCGCCCAATGCCCTGATCTCCTTCGATAAAATCTTATAGTCCTCCTTGTAGTCCTTACCAGAAAAGATGGCAGCCATTTCATCGCGATTAATCTCTACGGGTACCGGAATCTTCGGGGTTACCAACTTGTCGTGATCTAAAAAATATTTTTCCATGAAGTAAAGCAGCATATCCCTCCCCTTACGATTGGCATTGCGGTACATGGTAACTTTACCAAAGAAGTATTTAACTCCCGGATTGCTCACAACCAATGCACCAAGTCCATCCCACAGGTTATCCAAAGCGTAGAGCCCTTTTTCCCTTCTTTTGGAAGATTGGTATCGTGGCTGAACAAAGGATCGCCCTAGTTCGATTAAATGGGGAACGTACTCGGCTGTGAACTTTTCGGAAAAGTTGAAAAGGGCCGTGGTGGAAAGGTTCATCTCGTTGCCATTGCTGGAATCGACAGTATGGTAACGATATCCGCCAAGGATTTCTCTATCCTTCGGATCCCATACTATCAACTGTTTATAGGGATTTTCCGAGGTGTCGTACTTGTCAATATCCATACCCTTCCCTGTTCCGCCACCCGCCGTACGAAACGACAGTTCGCGCAAACGGGCAATCTCGCGCATAAGGTTGGGCGAATCGTGTGCGGTAAACGTGTATAGTACATTACCGCCGTTGTTTGTTTCCCTTAGGAATTTATCGTCGGTAAGTTCATTTTCGAGAAGCACTTTGTCAACCGGTTCAATAATCTGTTCCATCTTCTAATCGTTTTTTGACAAGCCGTTTTTCGTTTGTAAACTTCCTATGCCATTGACGCTCCAAGGGCATATACCTGAGTTTTAACCCAATTAGCCCACCATTGGTTGGTTTGCGAGGCATCGAATACAGTATAGTGAATAGGTGTTCCCACCCTTATAACAAAATTATTGCCCTTCTGTTTAAACATCTCGTCCACAAGGTAAAGCATTTCGATATTGGCCTTTATTCCCAGTGATGTTCTAAAACGGGCCAAGTTGTAAAAGAAATTGGAATTTTTTCCTTCAAAAAAAATGGGAACAACCAGCCTCTTGTGCTGAATGGCTTTTTTTACAAAATTTTTTTTCCATTCCAAATCCTTTACTACGCCTCTTTTTTTCCTGGAACACAGGCCTGCGGGGAAACTAAGCATTTGAATGTCCGACGCATATGTTGTTTCGGTCATCAAGGCATTCTCTTTCAGCTGGCTACCGTGCTTATTGACCGGAATGAAAAAACTCTCCAACTGCTTAATATTCATCAAAAGGTCATTGGCAGGAACCTTCAGCGAATGAAATTGCTTATTGAGCGCAAGCATCAGTATCATGCCATCCAATCCTCCCAGGGGATGGTTTGAAACAAACAGGTAACGTTGATTTGAATCGAGTTTCTCCAAGCCCTCAATGGTAAACGTTACGCCTAACATTTTCAGCACCTCTTCAATGAATTCATCGTTCTGTTTATGGCCAAACTCATTGAGAGCCCTGTTGATATCATCCTCATGGATAATCCGCTTCAGGTATCGCAACAGAAATCGGGGTAATATTTTTAGCAATTTTGGATTTTTACTTGCGATAACCTTCTCCAAATCAATATATTTATTGATTTCAGCCATTTTTAATCATTACCTTAATTATATGCCGAACTTTTTAGTAAAGTTCGCAAAAGTAAAAATCAATTTTAACAATACTGCTCCAAAAAAAGGTTTTTTTCATTTATACTCATTGATTATTTTCAAGTAAACCACTGAATATCTATTTATTAAATCATGTCATAAAATATTTATATAAATAGATTTTCCCATTCTTCGGGATTATTTTCGCCTTTCATTCTACCTTTGCATTTTCAAATCAACACACCTGAAGTAAAAAATGGCGGGTTATCCTCTGCTATCAGATATTATTGCGATATACAAAAACGATGATTCCGTTCAAGCGCTAACCCATCTACTCTTGTCAACGGAAAAAAGCAGGGTAAGGATAAAGGGGCTTGCAGGATCGGCGCATGCCGTAATAATTGCTACCGTCCTATCCAATGCTTCGCATACGTACCTTGTTATTGCCAACGATAAAGAGGAGGCCGCATTCCTATATACCGACCTTATGGCACTGCTGCCATCGGTATCAATATTTTTCTTCCCTTCGGCCTACAGGAAGTCGGCACAGTATGGCCAAACACTGCCCGATGCCATTGTTCAGCGTACCGATACGCTGGCTGCCCTTCCCGCGTTGGGGCACGAAGGTAGCGGCAAGGCTATAGTTGTTACATATCCCGATGCGCTATGCGAAAAGGTTGTATCGCAAACAAGTTTTGAAAAGAATACTGTAACCATTAGCCTTTCCGAAAAGATATCGCAGGAATTCCTTGTGGATTTTTTGGACGATATGGGATTCCAACGCGTCGAATTCGTTTACGAACCCGGCCATTACTCGCTTCGGGGGAGCATTGTCGATATTTTTTCATACTCATCATATCTGCCCTACAGGATCGATTTTTTTGGCGATTCCGTAGAATCAATCCGCTCTTTCGATGTTGATACCCAACTCTCTAAAGAATCGCTGGAGAGCGTTATCATCGTTCCCAATCTGCAGGTGGAGCCCAAGGATGAAACGCTGTCGCACTTCATTGAGCAGCTGCCCGGAGATACCATTCTTTGGATACGCGATTGGGAAGTGGTAAAGGGTAGGATGAATGAAGTACACGAACTGGCCGGAAAATCAGATCGTGTGTCGTCGGGGGAAGAGTTTTTAGCCCTGGCTCTCGAGCATAGCGTCGTAGAGTTTGGCATAAGGCCGCTTTTAAGCGGAAGCCAAACCGTGGACTTTAACATGACCCCTCAACCCTCTTTCAAAAAGAATTTCGAACTGCTGGGGAAAAACATTAGCGAATATGCCGATCAGGGGTATCAAACCTATATTCTTGCAGAAAATCCCGCTCAGCTGGAGCGCCTAAAGAATATTTTTGAAAACATCAATCAGAAAGTTACATTTTCCGGCATTGTCAGCACCCTGCACGAAGGTTTCACCGATCATTCGCAAAAAATCAGCCTTTTCACCGACCATCAGCTATTTGAAAGGTACCAAAAGTATCGGTTTAAAAACGAACTGAGCAAAAGGGATGGTTTAACCATAAAGGAGTTGATTAGCCTAAAACCGGGCGATTATGTTGTGCACATTGACCATGGGATTGGCGTATTCGGTGGGCTTGTTAAGACCAATTCCAACGGCAAAGTTCAGGAAGCGGTAAGGATTACCTACAAGGATGGCGACACCCTACTTGTGAACATCCACGCCCTTCACAGAATATCGAAGTATAGGGAGCAAGATTCGGAAAAGCCGAAGATATACAAGCTGGGGTCGGGTGCATGGCAGAGGCTCAAGCAGAACGCCAAGCGTAAGGTAAAGGACATTGCCAAAGAGCTGATAGTGCTTTACGCCAAACGGAATGCCGAGAAGGGTTTTGCATTTTCACCCGACACCTACCTGCAGGAAGAGTTGGAAGCCTCGTTTATCTACGAGGATACTCCCGATCAGGTGAAGGCAACGCAAGCGCTGAAAGAGGATATGGAAAAACCTGTTCCAATGGACAGGCTGGTTTGTGGCGATGTGGGCTTTGGGAAAACCGAGGTGGCCATACGCGCCGCTTTCAAAGCGGTAACCGATAGCAAGCAGGTTGCTGTTCTGGTACCCACCACCATACTGGCACTCCAACACTACCAAACTTTTAGCCAACGCCTTACCAACTTTCCCTGCACCGTTGACTTTATCAGCCGCATGAAATCGGCCAAAAAGCAAAAGGAAACCCTCGCCAAACTGGCCGAGGGGAAAATAGATATACTCATTGGGACCCATGCCCTGCTGGGCAACAACGTTGTGTTTAAGGACATGGGGCTGGTAATTGTTGACGAAGAGCAGAAGTTTGGAGTGGCAGCCAAGGAGAAGTTGAAAAAGCTGAAGCTGAACGTGGATACCCTTACCCTTACAGCCACACCTATCCCGCGAACACTTCAATTCTCGCTGATGGGAGCACGCGATTTGTCCATTATCAACACCCCGCCGCCAAACCGATACCCCATTGTTACCGAACTTCACCCGTTCAACATGGAGATCATTAAGGAGGCCATTGAATATGAGGTCAATCGAGGAGGGCAGGTATTCTTTGTCCACAATAGGGTGGACAGGATAAGCCACGTGCAAACGATGATTGAGCAGCATTGCCCAAATATTGCAACGGTTGTTGCCCACGGGCAAATGGAGCCTTCGTTGCTGGAAAAAACCATGCTCGATTTCATTTGTGGTGATTTCGATGTGCTGATTTCCACCTCCATTATCGAATCGGGGCTCGACATTCCCAACGCCAATACCATTATTATCAACAATGCGCATATGTTTGGTCTGAGTGACCTGCATCAGCTACGGGGCAGGGTTGGGCGCTCCAACAAGAAGGCCTTCTGCTACCTCATTACCCCACCCATAGATGAACTGACTTCGGAAGCGCGGCGCAGGCTCAAAGCCATTGAGGAATTTTCGGAACTGGGTAGCGGATTCAACATAGCCATGCAGGACCTGGATATCAGGGGGGCTGGCAACATTTTAGGGAGCGAGCAAAGCGGCTTCATAGCCGAAATAGGGTTTGAAACCTACCACAAGATTTTGGATGAGGCCTTGCAAGAGCTTAGGGAGGAAACAATGGCCGACCATTCACAAGGTGAATTGGCTGTTGTTCAAACCCGTTGGAATCCGCAGGGTACCGATTGCCACATTGAAACCGATATGGAGTTGCTGATCCCCGAAGATTACGTTAGCAGCACCACTGAGCGCATGCGCCTCTACCGCGAAATCGACACGCTGCAGAGCAGCGAAGAAATTAAGGGATTCGAAGATAAGCTGAAGGATAGGTTTGGTGCCATCCCGGAGCCATTAGCCGAACTGCTTAACATTGTTTCCCTGCGCCAATTGGCGGTTAACCTGGGGTTTGAAAGGATTATGTTGAAAAACGATCTTCTAATCGGCCATTTTGTTTCAAACCAGCTATCGCCTTTTTACCGCTCCGATACCTTTGCCGGTATAATTGCAGCAATTCAGCAGCATGGCTCAACATTTCAACTAAAAGAGGGGCAAAACAAACTCTCCATAATTGTCAAAAACGTAAAAAAAGTTGATCAGGCCATCAGTTCTTTACAACTTTTAGGGGGTTTATCCCGTTAGCGATTTGGTTTGGAGGTAATATTGCCCATAATGCAGATGATTAATAACTTTGTAAAGCTATAGCATAACCAACCAAAAAAAGGATTGAAACAACTAATCCACAACCTATGGATAAACGGATAGAAACATATCTGGTGATAGAAATAGGGAATACGCTTTCGAAGATCGCCATTTTCGCAGGCAATAAGCTATTGGCTGTCGAAAAGCACGAAACCCTTACGGATAGCATTTTGGAAGAGTTTACCCAAGGGTATGGGATTGACCGGGCCATTGTATCGAACGTAACAAATGCCCCCGATGGGTTTTCACTTTTTAAAGAACAGGGGATTCCCCTTTTACATTTCACATCAAAAACGCCAATTCCCATTGAGAATTGCTATCAAACCCCCGATACGCTGGGGGCAGACAGGCTGGCATTGGCCGTTGCGGCCAATGGTCTTTACCCCAACCAAAATGTACTGGCCATTGATTGCGGAACAGCGCTTACTTTCGACTTTGTGAATTGCAAAAACCAATACCTTGGCGGGGCCATTTCGCCCGGCATAAGCACACGTTTTAAAGCGCTGAACCACTTCACAGCCAAACTACCTTTAGTACAATTTAACAATGACTATCCGCTCATCGGAACCGATACCACAAACTGCATACTATCAGGGGTTTTAAACGGAATAATAAACGAGGTTGATGGCTATATCGACTCAATCAGGAGGGCATACAGCGATGTTAAAGTTGTTTTTACCGGCGGCGAATCATTTTTTTTTGATAAAAAATTAAAAAATACCATCTTTGTAGATTCAAATCTTTTGCTTTTTGGATTAAATCGAATTCTAACGCATAATGTATCGCAGTAAATTAGTTGCAATTGCAGTTTTACTACTTGTCTCATTCATCTCAGCCAATTCGCAAAGTTTCGTAACCTATTCGCCCTATTCAAAATTTGGCATTGGCGAGATGAGAGTACGTGGATATGCCAACACCAAGGCAATGGGTGGACTATCGCAGGGAATTCGCAACGAACAGTGGATTAACTACCTGAACCCCGCCTCGTACACTGCTCAGGATACCATGTCGTTTGTTTTCGATTTTGGCGTTGAAGGTGATGGTTTAGGAAGTAAATCGGGTCAGCAGAGCAACTATAACACCACCGCTAACATACACCATTTGGCAATACAATTTCCGGTAACCCGCTGGTTAGGCGCAAGCGCAGGCATTCAGCCATTCAGCAAAGTGGGGTACCGCATCAGGCATGTTGAAACAAATCCCGAAATTCTTAGCCAACTGGGCGCAATAAAATACTACCATATCGGGAACGGAGGGATTACGCAGTTTTATCTTGGAACGGCCATAGAGCCCCTTAAAAATCTATCGTTTGGGATAAATATGTCCTACCTTTTCGGAGGCCTTGAGCATAACTCGGAAGTTGTTTTCCCTGAGAATAGCAATTGTATTAATATTCGTAAAATCAATAGCGTTGTAGCCCGAGACATTGCTTTCAGCTTTGGTGTGCAACATGCAAGTTTTTTCGGGGCGGAGAAACAGTTCAAACTGGTTGTTGGTGCCACTCTTGACAATGAAACGGCCATAGGAGCAAGGAGAATTGAGTTGATTCAGTATTCCAGCGGCAATTCAAACGACACCATTTTCTACAAGGAATACCCCAAGGGGTCGTTAACATTTCCCAGAAATCTTACCGCTGGTTTTACATTTTCGTACATGAGCAACTTTATGCTTGGATTTGAATATGGTTACCAGGATTGGACGAACGCAAGGTTTCTCAATGCTGCGGATTCCTTAACCAAAAGCCAATCCTTCAGTGGAGGCATACAGATTACCCCCAACCCCAACGATTTAAAATACTACTATAAGCGTATCAGCTACCGGGCTGGTTATCACTATACCAATACCAACATAAAACTCAAAGGGAATCAGATCAATGATTATGGCATAAGTTTTGGATTAGGATTACCGTTCCGTAGAACCAACACATCCTTTAACTGCTCGGTTGAAGTTGGAAGGAAAGGAACTTTAAAGGATAATTTAGTTAGGGAAACGTACGGGATTCTAAACATCGGTTTTACTTTTTACGATTTTTGGTTTATTAAGAGAAAATTCAATTAGTAATATTCATAAAACACACTGTTTACCATGAAAAAGTTTTTGACATACAGGATTTTACCCGCAATAGCAATTCTGTTGTTCGCATTGAACAGCAGGGGTCAGGCATACCTACAGGACCCAAAATTTGGTGATTCTCAGGAAGCGAGGCAAGAATGTGCGGCCAATCTATCGTTATACCAGGAGTTTTACAATCAGCGGGATTTCAACAGGGCTAAACCCCTTTGGATGAAAGTACTGAAAAACTGCCCCGCTGCAAGGCAGAATACCTACGTTCATGGTGTTAGAATGCTCAAAACATGGATTGATGAGGAGCCCAATCCCATAAGGAAAAACGTTCTCATCGATTCGCTAATGATGGTTTACGACATGCGCATCCAATACTTTGGCAACAAGGGTGTAATATTAGGGCAAAAGGGTGTCGATCTGGCAGCACTGGATCAGGACAAATATGAGGAGGCATACAACTACATTGCCGAATCGGTTGCAACGGAAAAAGAGGGATCATCGGGAGTGGTAATGTTTACATACATGAACCTCACAAAAACCATGTATGACAACAACAAGATTGATGCTGAGAAAGTGATCAATACCTATTCCATGCTTGCCGATTATCTGGATGCACAGATAAAGGATAAGCCCGACGACCAACGTACAGTACAGGTAAAAGAGAGTGTTGATGCCATATTTGCCAATTCCGGAGTTGCCAACTGCGAGAACCTTGTAGCTCTCTTTGAACCAAGAGTTAAAGCCAATCCATCGGATATAGATTTGGCTGCAAAAACCTACAACCTGCTCAGCGCCAACCGATGTGAAGATGCTCCGTTGTATAGGCAAGTGGGCGAAATACTATTCAACAATGAACCCACAGCAGCACGTGCATACGAATTGGCCAAAATCTATACAGGGCTACGGGAGTTCAAGAAGAGCGAGAAATTCTATCAGGAGGCCATTAAGTTCGAAAGCGATTCGGTTAAAAAATCGGTGTACCTGTGCGAATATTCCAACATCATGTGTAACGAGTTTAAAAATCCGCAGCAGGCCAGAGCACTTGCTCTCCAAGCCATTGCTGAAAACCCCAATCTGGGCCATGCCTACATCATAATTGGAAACCTATACGCCGCTGAAAAGAATTGCGGAAACGATGATTTCGAAAAGCGTACCGTTTACTGGGCCGCGGTGGATAAGTTTATGAAGGCAAAACAGGTTGACCCCAGCCTGACCGAAGACTGCAATAAGCTGATCAACATTTATTCGCAGTACTTCCCTGCTCAACAGGATATTTTCTTTCAGGATCTGGAACCGGGTAGTCGTTATACTATAAATTGCTGGATAAACGAAGTTACTACCGTTAGAGCAAGACCTTAAAACGAATGCATTGAAACGTTTTAGCACACTCCAAAGCATAAGCTCTATGATAGTCCCTGCCTTTGCAGGGACTATTTTGCTTTTTTCGTGTAAAACCGATCTGCAGATGGTTGATGCCCTAACCGATAAAGAAAGGCTACCCAGCGTGATAGCCAAAAACATAGAAATCTGCTACACAGAGCTTGGGGTTGCCAAACTCCGAATAATTGCCCCTGAAACCCGACACTACAAGTATGCCGAAGAACCCTACACTGAATTCCCCCTTGGGATTACCGTTTATACTTTCGACGACTCTCTTCAGGTTGAGTCGCAGTTAACAGCCAACTATGCGATTTATTACGAAGAGAAAAAACTGTGGAATGCCAGGCACGACGTAGTGGCAAAGAACAAAAAGGGAGAGGTGTTGAATACCGAACAGCTGTTCTGGGATGAAACGAAAAAAATTATCTATTCAAACGACATGGTGAAGATTACCACTGCCGACGGCGTTGTCTTTGGTGAGGGGTTCGATTCGGATGAGAATTTTGACCATTGGGTAATCAAAAAGACTTCGGGATCGTTCTATGTCGAAGAGTAGCACAATGAGCCCTTTCGATGATGAAAGGAGTAAAAAATCTATTACCTTTATAGCCTGATTGGATGGAATAATCAAAATTCGAATCGTTTTATGCTAATGGAGATTATTTGGATTGTTTTATCGCTGCTATGTCTGGTGTTGGGCATCTTGGCAACGCTGAAATCAGGCTTCAGCCAAAGCTATACCCTTTTTCTCCTTGCCTTGCTCGCTTTGCTTATGTTTTACCTACGGTACCGTACAAGGAAAAAAGATTCGTTTAATCAGGACAACAAGCCGTAGCAATGGATTACAACCCGTTAGTTATAGGATTATCCATACTATTCTCTGCACTGTTTTCGGGAATGGAGATAGCTTTCCTGTCGGCTAATAAGCTCCGCATTGAGCTCGATAGCAAACAGGGAACCTTTACCTCAAATATAATTCAGATATTCTCTCACAACCCGAACCAATACATCACCACAATGCTAATTGGCAATAGCATTGCTCTGGTTATTTATGGCATTGAGATGGCCCGCCTGCTATATTCACTATTCCTAAGGGTATTCGACCAGCACATCTTAGACAGTAATCCTATGCTGGTTTTAGTGGTGCAAACCATCCTATCCACAATGGTTATCCTCATTACGGCCGAATTCCTTCCCAAGTCCATTTTTAGGGTTCAGCCCAACAGATTCCTGAAGTTTTTTGCACTTCCCATCCTTTTTTTCTACATCATTTTTTACCCCATAAGCGTGTTTTCCACATGGTTGTCGCTGGGATTAATACGTGGTGTGCTTAGACAGAAAGTTAAAACCGGCGAGGAAAAAAGAATTATCAACAGGGTCGATCTCGATCATTTTGTCAGCACCATGCAGGGGGCTGATAATGACGATTCCAAAATGGGTAAAGAGATTAAAATATTTCAAAACGCACTGGATTTCAGCGAAATCAGAGTCAGGGATTGCATGATACCCAGAACCGACATTGAGGCCATTGAAGTGAATAAAACCATTGAAGATTTAAAAGAGATTTTCATCAAAACCAACTACTCCCGACTACCTGTATATGCCAAAAACATTGATAATATTATAGGCTACGTCAACAGCAAGGATCTTTTTAAAATGCCACAGAGCATCAAATCGAAACTCCTGAAAATTGAATATGTTCCCGAAACCATGCTGGCAAGCAAACTCATAACCCTTTTTATCAAAGAGCAGAAGAGCATAGCCATTGTTGTCGATGAGTTTGGAGGCACAGCAGGCTTAGTTACCATTGAAGATGTTTTCGAAGAAATTTTTGGTGAGATCGACGATGAGCACGACGAGAGCGAATTTATCGAGAAGCAACTGGGCGATAACGAGTACCTCCTTTCAGGCAGGCTGGAAGTGGATCACCTGAACGAGAAGTTTAACCTTGAAATTCCTGAGAGCGACGAATACGATACGTTGGCGGGATACGTGCTTTACCACTACCAGAGCATACCCAAACCGTCAGAAATTATTGACCTCAACAATTTTCACATTAAAGTGGCCAAAATGGATGGCAGCAGGATCGATCTGCTTTACCTGAAAAAGCATAAAAACAAAACGTAGGTCAAAATCCCTGTTAAACAAGCCCAAGGAATATCGTCCATTGGCGTTTAAGATCGGCTTAGCCTTCGTCGTACAGCGCAGGATGAAATATTATTGCTAAAAAGTTCAATGTTAATTCATGCGAAATGGGAAAATAGCTATCTTCGTACCCTTAAAAAAAGCAAATTTTTCAACCTAATTATTTTTTAATGGCAACACTTGAGAAACTTAGAAATCGTGCCGGGGTACTTGTTGCAATTGTCATTGGTATTGCTCTGCTGGCATTCATACTTGGCGACTTTGTTGGCTCGGGCGGATCGCTGTTCAACCGATCCCATTTCGAAATTGCTGAAATTTCGGGAAAATCCATCCCCTATCAGCATTATCAGGAGCGGATTGACAAAATTTTGGAATTGAATAAAGCCCTATCGGGGCAAAGTGCAATCGATGAGCAAACTGCGGAACGCATCAGGGAAGAGGTGTGGAATGAGATAGTCCGTGAGAATGTCCTTGGTAACAGCTACGAAAACCATGGGATCAACGTTACTCCGGAAGAACTGTTCGATATGGTACAGGGAAACAACCTTCACCCTATTATTAAGGAGCAGTTCGGCAATCGCCAAACGGGCGAGGTAGATCGGGGCATGATTATCCAGTTTTTAAAAAACATGGAGAACGACCCCAGCGGGCTACAGAAAGCTTTCTGGCTGTACATCGAGAACATTATCCAGCAGGATAGGATTTACAACAAGTACATCAACCTGATCAAAAAGGGGATGTTTGTAACCGATCTACAGGCAAGCCACTCTCTGGCCGATAGGAATAAAAAGGTAGATTTCAGCTACGCACTCAAGCGTTACAATACCATTAACGATTCGCTGATTACAGTATCGAACCAAGAGATAAAGGATTACTATAAAAAGCATAAACACGAGTTTGAACAGCAAACTTTGCGGGATGTTGAATACGTGGTATTTCCCATTCTCCCTTCGTCCGAGGATAATACACTGGCACAAGAGTGGATATCAGGCATTAAAGGCGATTTTGCCCATACAGCCGATCCCGTGCAGTTTATCAACCTCAATTCCGATGTGCCATTCAATAGTAAATATTTGAAATTCTCGGAGATTGCCAATCAGGAGGTGAACCAATGGGCAGAAAAGGCCGCTATTGGGGATGTATTTGGCCCAATATATGAAAACGATTCATACCAGTTGGTCCGTATCGTTGATATTGCCCAGCTTCCCGACTCGGTAAAAGCAAGGCATATTCTCATCGGGCTTAAAGACAAATCGAAAGAGACCCATGATTTGGCTAAGGCCAAGGCCGATAGCCTTTACAACGTAGTGAAAAAGGGCGCTAATTTTGCCCGGCTGGCAAGTGACTATTCCGATGATCCCGGCTCGGCCGAAAAAGGCGGAGACCTGGGATGGTTCCCCGAAGGAGTTATGGTACAGCCATTTAACGACGCCTGCTTTAAGGGGAAAAAAGGAGATATGGTTTTGGTGGAAACCCAGTTCGGTTTTCATATCATTAACATACTTGAAGTTGGCAAAACAAGCAAAAAGGTTCAGCTGGCTACCCTAACAAGGGCAGTTGTTCCCAGCACGCGTACCTATCAAAAGGTGTATCAGGAGGCGAGCGAGTTTGCAGGCTTGAACAACACGTACGAAAAATTTAATCAGGCCATTCTGGATAAAAAATTGAACAAACGGTTGGCTTCCAACCTGAGGGAGGCAGATCGCAGGATTGCCGGGCTCGATAATCCCAGGGAGATGATCCGTTGGGCATACCGTGCCAAAGTTCAGGATGTGTCGCCCGTGTTCGAATTCGGCGATAACTTTGTGGTTGCAGCGCTGAAAAGTGCAAAACAGGAAGGCACAGCACCACTGGAACAGGTAGCGGAAGATATTAAATCGAAAGTAATCATTGACAAAAAGGCCGCCTTACTGATGGACGAATTTAAAAAGGTGTTGAGCCAGCGCGATAACATCAACCAGGTGGGAACCGACCTATCCGTACTACTCATGGAAGCCACGCGGGTATCGTTCTCTTCGTTTTCGCTTCCCTCCGTGGGTTTTGAACCAGCTGTAATTGCCACAGCCGTTGCCACTCCCGAGGGTGTGATTGCAGGCCCCATTAAGGGCAATACAGGAGTTTATGCCCTTGCGGTTACAGCGATTAATGTAGATGAAGGCGATAACCTTACAGAGCGCAGGAGATTGCAGAACACGTTAAATTCCCGTGCCGGCTATGAGGCCTATGAGGCAATAAAAAAGAGTGCCGGAATAGTTGACAAACGTTCATCATTCTTTTAGCCATACATTGTAAAAAACATCAAAAAAGGGGCTGTCTCAAAAGTAATTTGAGCAGCCTCTTTTTTTTTACCTAAACCCTTGGATATTTGACAGCAATATTGTATCTTTATATCTGATAATCAAAGATGTAAAGAGTTATGAAGCCAGTTTTCAAGGCGTATAATCAGGGGCAAGCCACGCTTTTTCCTGTTAGTTTAGACAGCAAAATACCCCAGGACTCACCAGCCCGGCT
>Ga0209718_1000212_pt1 | contig 82709 bp, 51 predicted proteins | sample AD_JPNAS1_MetaG_FD_184420 | JGI IMG/M metagenome (GOLD analysis project Ga0209718, IMG submission 184420) | Active sludge microbial communities of municipal wastewater-treating anaerobic digesters from Japan - AD_JPNAS1_MetaG (SPAdes) (version 2) | ecosystem: Engineered > Bioreactor > Anaerobic...
TCGGGCTGCCGTCATCCGGACTGCGGGAGTCGTCCCGTCGGCTGATTTCGCCGGTGAAGGAGTGCTCCGGTGGGCTCGTGATCTCAGCTACCACGACTCCTACCACCATCACCCTCACTTGCTTCTCGATCTAAGTCCGACAGGCTGCTAGCCGCCCGTCGGTCCGATCAGTCTCCCCTGACCGAGTGGCCTTATGGCAACACCATCACGCTCGAAGCCGGCAAGCGCTATTACATGATGATGGTCCATCACGATCCGAGTTGGGCTGGTGGCGACTTCTTCGGGACGACCTACAAACTCGAGTCCGAACCCGACCCGGCCAACGGGACGGCGCCGACCCTGACTGGCAACGTTGTCGGCACGTACGTGCAGGCCCCGCTGAAGCTCGAGATCACTCGACAGCCTCAGAGCGTGACGACGCATGGATGGGATCAGGCCGTCTTCACGGTGGACGCCACCACCGATGTTTCCTATCTGCCGACATATCAGTGGCGACGCGATGGCACCCCGATCCCGGGAGCCACGGGCAAGACGTTCTCGCTGGTCACCAGCGTGACCGACAACGGCGCCAAGTTCGATTGCGTTGTCTCTTTGTTGGCGTACCCGAACCCGGTTGCCAGCGCCGCGGCGACGCTCACGGTGCTCGGCGACGCGGTCTTTGTGCCGGGCTCGCTCAAGGAGGAGCGGTTCAACGGCACGACCCGCCAAGCGGTCGAGATCGGCAACGTCGGCGCGCCCGACTTCCTGGGGACGCTGACCTCCTTCTCGGCCGGGGTTGACGTGGCCGACAACTTCACCCGGCGCGTCAGCGGGCTGTTCGTGCCGCAGACCTCAGGCAACTACGTCTTCTTCGTCTGCTCGGACGACGACAGCGACTTGTTCATCAGCACGGACGATCAGCCTGCGAACAAGCGGTTGGTGGCCCAGGAACAAGGCTGGAGCGCCGCGTTGCAGTGGCACACCGCCCAAGGCGGGGAGCCGACCATGAAACGTTCCGATCTTTGGTCGCCTGACGGAGGCGTGACCCTTCCTTGGGCGGCGGGCATCCCCCTCGAAGCGAACAAGCGTTACTACATCGAGGGTGTGCAGCATGAAGGGAGCGGCGGCGACAACTTCGCGGCGACCTTCATCGTCCAGTACGGCGCCGAGCCGGCCAACGGCGACGCAAGCGCCTTTGTGCCCGCGGTCATTGGCCGGATGGACGCGCCGGCCACCGATCAGCCCAAGATCACACGCATCGTCGAGAATGCTGACGGCACGATCACGGTGGAATGGACCGGCGGCGGGACACTCCAGGCCGCGACGAGCATCGTGGGCCCGTGGCAGGATGTGACAGGCGCCAGCAGCCCGTACACGTTCACGCCGGAGGCGCCGATCATGTTCGGTCGGATTCGGCGGTAGATTCCCGAACAAGGACACACAAGAGACCGGGCTCGCGCCCGGTCTCTTTTTTTTACCCTTGCAGGAGGGTGGATTGCCGCCTAATCGCTTTCCGTGACCCTAGGCATGGAAAACAGCGCTGTACCGTCGCGGTTCAAAACGCGCCGCCGCTTCAAGCGTGTTTGGCGAAGTGGCGAAGTTTCTGGAGTGCGGCGGTTTGCCGCCGCTTTGGGTTTCCGCGCTCCACGCGTATTCAGCAGATGAATGTCAACGCTCCCCATGCACTGTGTGCGCAAACCGTTGGTACGTTCAACGTTCAACGTTCACCTGAGCAGTTCGTTGGACGTTGGATTTTGAACGTTGCACTGGGCAGCCCACGATGACCAGACCGCCTTCGATCAACCTGGCAGGGCTTATGGGCGCGCTGCTTTGTGTCGTGTGCCACTCGGTCGAGGTTCCTCCCTTGCCCCCCTGGCAAGACGTGGCCGGCTATCGCGTTCGTCCGGTGGTCCAGCCTCCTGGGAAGCGTCCCGGCTTCACGCTGCTCTCCCCGGCGCAGTCGGGTGTGACCTTCACAAACGTGTTGACGCCCACGCGGGCCGCGGAAAACCAAATCCGGCTCAACGGGTCGGGTGTTGCGTTGGGCGATGCGGATGGCGACGGATGGTGCGACGTCTATTTGTGCGGGCTCGAGAACGAGAACGCCCTCTATCGCAACCTTGGCAACGGTTGTTTCACCAATATCACGGCATTGGCGGGCGTTGCGTGCGGGGGGCAGTATTCGAGCGGGGCAGTGTTTGCCGACGTGGATGGCGACGGCGACCTGGATTTGCTCGTCAACGGTGTCGGCACAGGCACGCGCTTGTTTCTCAACGGGGGCCGGGCGGTCTTCGCCGAACAGCCGGAGGCCGGTTTGGCGCGCACGTATGGCGCCACGACCGCGGCTCTGGCCGATGCGGATGGCGACGGGGGCCTTGACCTGTACGTGGCCAACTACCGGACCACGACCGTGCGGTCGACGGGTTTTGTTGTTCTCAACGTGGGCGGTCGCCGGATGATCCGCCCGCAGGATCGCGATCGGCTCGAACTCACCCCGGAGGGCCGTGTGCTCGAGCATGGGGAGCCCCATTTCTTTTACCGGAACGACGGCGGCGGGCGCTTCAGCATCGCATCGTGGACCGACGGGTCTTTTCTCGACGAAGATGGCCGGCCTCTCGAGAGGGCGCCGCGCGATTGGGGCTTGTCGGCCATGTTCCGGGACCTGAACGGGGACGGCGCGCCCGACTTGTATGTCTGCAACGATTTCCACTCGAACGACAAGATTTGGATCAACGATGGCCGCGGCCGTTTCCGGCTCATCGACCGGCTGGCCATCCGCAACTCCGCCACCTTCTCGATGGCAGCCGACTTCGCCGATGTGAACCGGGACGGTCACGATGACATCCTGGTGTCCGACATGATGAGCCGGCAGCATGGGCGGCGCCTGATGCAGGATGCCGGCATGGATTCCTATTCCGTGCGGGTCGGTGTGTTCGACGACCGGCAGCAATTCGACCGCACCGTGCTGCAGCTCAATCGCGGCGACGGCACCTACGCGGAGATGGCCTACTACGCGGGTGTGCCGGCATCGGAATGGACGTGGTCGGTTGTCTTTCTCGATGTGGATTTGGACGGGTTCGAGGACATCCTTTGCACGACGGGGCACATGTTCGACACACAGGATCTCGATGCCCAGGCGATGATTGCCGCCAGGGGCCCCTGGCCTCGGGAGCGCGTCCCCGAGAAGCTCCTGCTGCTGCCGCCGTTGCATCAGGCCAACCTCATCTTCCGCAACCTCGGATCTCTCCGATTTGCCGAAGCCGGACGGGATTGGGGCTTCGATCAGGTGGGCGTGTCGCAGGGGATTGCGCTGGCGGACCTGGACAACGACGACGATCTCGATGCCGTGGTGAACAACCTCAACGGCGCCGCCGGGCTGTACCGGAACGACACGACCGCGCCGCGTGTCAGTGTGCGCTTGCGCGGCCTGCCGCCCAACACGCGGGGGGTGGGCGCGAAACTGCGGCTTCACGGCGGCGCCGTTCCGCTTCAATCCCAGGAAGTGATTTGCGGCGGACGGTATCTTTCGGGCGACGACGGATCGCGGACATTCGCCGCGGGCCAGCCTACCAATCGGATGCGGCTCGAAGTGATCTGGCGCAGCGGGCGTCGGAGTGTCATCGACGGCGTGCGCGCGGACTCGTGCTACGAGGTGTTCGAGCCGGCGGACGCCCCCGTGGCGGCCCGGCTGGGGGCAAATCCGGAACGGCCTTTATTCGAGGATGTGTCGAGTCGCCTCGGCCATCGGCATGTCGAGACTCCCTTCGACGATTTTGCGCGCCAGAAATTGTTGCCGAATCGGCTCAGTCAGCTCGGGCCTGGCGTGGCCTGGCACGATCTCGATGGAGACGGGTGGGAGGATTTGATCGTGGGCGCAGGCAAGGGCGGCAAGCTGGCGATGTTCCGCAACAACGGACAGGGCGGATTCAGTCGTCAGGAAGTCCCGCCGGGCGACCCAACCGCGTCGAGGGATCAGACGGGCGTGGTCGGTTGGCGCGCGGGCGAGGCCGCGCGTCTGGTTGTGGGCCACGCCCATTACGAGGACGGAGAGAGCGCCGCCGGCGGCAGTGCGGTCACGGTGTTGGACATGGCCGGCCGCGGTCCCGCGGAAGGCCTTCCCGCGGACGAATCGAGTGTCGGTCCCCTTGCCCTCGCCGACTACGATGGCGACGGCGAACTCGATCTTTTCGTGGGTGGCCGCGTGATTCCCGGACGCTATCCTCTCGCGGCGTCGTCCCGTCTTTACCAGGGCAAGGGCGGACGGTTCACGTTGGACGCGGCGCAGACGGCCCTCCTGCATCACGTGGGGTTGGTGAGCGGGGCGGTTTGGAGCGATCTGGATGGGGACGGCTGGCCCGATCTGGCCCTGGCGTGCGAGTGGGGGCCGGTGCGCGTCCTCCTCAACGATCGCGGACGGCTCCGCGTGTGGGATGTGGCGGTGAACGTCCAACGTTCAACGTTCAACGTTCAACATAGAACCGGCAGTGAGGCGTTCCCGAACAACCCGCATCCAACAACGCTCAACGAAATGACAGGCTGGTGGAACGGGATCACTGCCGGCGACCTGGACGGTGACGGGCGTCTGGACCTGATCGTGTCGAACTGGGGTCTGAACACGAAGTACCGGGCGAGTCCTGACAGCCCGCGCCGGCTCTACTACGGCGACTTCACCGGGAGCGGCGGGGTCGATCTCATCGAGGCGTTCTTTGATCCCGGACGGCGGCAGGATGTTCCCGAGCGGGACCGCGATGCTGTCGCTGCCATGATGCCGGCGTTGAATGCTCGGTTGCCGACGCATCTCGACTATGGCCGCGCCACCGTGGCCGAGATTCTCGGCGAGGCCGCCGGACGCGCGGCTCGAGTGGAAGCGACCGAGTTGGCCTCGATGGTATTCTACAATCGAGGCGATCAGTTCGAGGCCAAGGCCCTCCCGTTCGAGGCCCAGTTGGCCCCCGCCTTTGGCGTCGCGGTGGACGACTGCGACGGCGATGGCCTCGATGATGTTTTCCTGGCGCAGAATTTCTTTGCCATGCAGTCCAAGACAAGCCGCGCCGATGCCGGGTGCGGACTTTGGCTTCGGGGCGATGCCCAGGCGGGTCTTGTCGCCGTGCCGGGCCAGGAATCGGGGATCAAGGTCTACGGCGAACAACGCGGCTGCGCTTTGACGGACTGCGACGCGGACGGCCGGGTCGATCTTGTCGTCGCGCAGAATGCAGGCGAAACGAAGCTGTATCGAAACGTCCGCGCCCGCCCCGGCCTGCGCGTCCGCCTCGACGGCCCCTTGGGCAATCCCACCGGGGTCGGGGCGGTCGTCCGACTGGGAACGGGCGGTCGTTGGGGGCCGGCGCGGGAGATGCATGCCGGGTCGGGCTACTGGTCGCAGGACGGTGCGGTGCAGGTGATGGCTTCACCTCGAACGTTCGGGACCATGCCGGCCCAGATCAAGGTGCGGTGGCCGGGCGGGCGCGAGACGGTGTCCACCATTCCCCCCGATGTGCGGCAAATCGAGGTTGGACTGGATGGCCGTCTCCGAGTGCGGGCTGTTGGACGCTGAAGTCCGGCAGAAAGGCGAAGCTGCGGAGATGGCGATCGGCTCGACATCAATATCATGTGTGTGGTGACGTCGAAGCCGGCAATCCGGCAGCCAATCTCCGCGTCCCAAGCGGCATCGGTCTCGGTGCAGCAATCGGGCTCCTCGCTGCTTCGACAGTCCTGCCCAGGGACCACGGAGCCGCCAGAGTTCGTCTCTGCCATTCGTGTGATTCGTGGTTCTCCTTTCCCCCCAGGAACTGGACCACGAATGACACGAATGACACGAATCCAAAGCAACCCGCAAACGGTTTGTGGCCGTCGGCACGGCGGTCTGGTGCGAGGGGATTCTGATCATCGGTCCGTGACCACTTGCCGCCGAACGACCAGGTGAGGCACGGCGACCCCAGACACCACGGACGTCACCGGGTCCAGCCATCAAAGCCAGTGGCTGGGTCGCCGTTGCCTCCACCGTCTGATTCGCCCTTTCCGGCCCAACGTCCCGTCCCCGGCGCCCCGCCCATCCGTGAAATCCGTGTAATCGGTGGCCCAAGAACAAGCCAAGAACAAGCCAAGAATGAGCCACGGATCACACGGATCACACGGATAAGGGGAACACTGCCGACTGCTCGTGGTTGTCCGTCCGGCGGTCTGGTGGCAACTCGTTCTGCTGATCGGCGGTGCCGAGGCTGGCTCGGGCGACAAGTAATGGACATCCGAAGTGACGCAATCTTTTGCATCACGTTGGGAGGCTATGCTTGCCAAGCGGCTTGGCAAGAGCGATTTGCAGCCGCGAGGCACTTCGGCTCGAGCACGACTCATTGCGCACCGGGGAGACGTACGTCGGTCGGGTGGATCAAACGCTTCATCTTCTTTTCTCTTTGAAAGAAGTATCATGCCGCAAAGGCCGCCAGGCATTGCACAGTTTGGTTGCGGCTTTGCCTCGCTGCCAAGTATGCGGGTTAGGCGACGGACCGTTCTGGCCAACCGCGAAGGACTTGGCCAAAGGTCAGATAATCGGGATCGGGGTAGAGTTCTCGCCGTGCGGGCAGGATGATCTGGTCGCGCAGCGTAGTCTTGAACAATTCGATGCCCCCGTCCCAGCCGAGTGACCTGAGTTGTCCGAGGCGTCGCTGGTTCATTGTCACAGAGTAGTCCGGCCGGATGCCCAGAAGTCCCTGGTCAAAAGCCCGGTGGTGGATCGCGCTTAGGCAAATGCCGTTCTTGATCTCGTCGGTGCCGCGCTCGTGCTCGACCGGGATGATGTGCGCAGCTTCGAGTAGGTCCAACTGAATCCCGCTCATCGCGCATCGGTAATCATAGGCGACCAGAATGCTTCTTCGGAACCGCTGATCGCGAACTTTGCGCTGAATCTGCTGGAGAACCGTTCGCCGGGGACTCGGTGGAATGTCGCGAATCGCCTCCGCCGTAGGTTCCTCGGCGAGTTGTCGCAGGACCGCCAAGTCCTCCGGTTGGCCCGCTGTCCGGTGCAGGTTGTGCAGTTCGTGAACGTACGTGCAGAAGAAATCAGGACGAAAGGCGATTGCGATTTCCTCATTGCCTCGCGGTTGCACACTGAATCCACTTGCAGCGGCAGCGGCCAGGGTTTCGCGACGAATCTGCAGAGACGGTGACCGGCCCGACATCGATATCATGTGCTTGGTGACATCGAAGCCGGCGAACAAGCGGTTCTCTTCACTCCATCCGAGCACCAATGTCTTCGCGCCCTCCTCGATCTTAAACCTCTCCACGCCGGTCACTTGGATTCGCAGCTCGTTCGGATCCCTTGGGTAGCCGCCATGAGTCAGATTCCAACTGTAACAGAGCACTCTCTCACGTGTCTCGCCTCGGGAGACAGCCAAGCGGAAGGGGTGGGAGTCGGACAGGATTATGCAGTTCCACCCAGAGGCACGAATGGCTTCAAGAACGCGGGTGAGTATCGCGCGTTTGGGGATACGGCTCGGCATAGTTCTGACGAGTGTCGTTATTCAGCACGCCGCTTGCGGCGCCTCGCTGGCTCCAACAGCGTCATCTGATTCGGACGATTGGCGGGGGCATGGACCAACTCCCGATTAGGGCACGATCTGGGAGCGGGGCGCTTCGCACCGCCGTCTGCCGGCAGAGGCTCGAGGTTCATTTGATTCCTGACAAGATTGGGCTTGAACGCTTTGTAGAAAGAGTCATTGGCATTGGCGGTGTCAGGCGTCAATTCATACCGAACGCGCGGCGGATGCTGGAACCGCCCTAACGCACCTTTGAGGTAGGCTTCGACCATGTCGCAGCAAATCCACTGACGTAGCGTCCGCTCAGCCGCTTCGCCGGTGGCGCAACTGCCTCCAAACGGGTCAACAACAAGATCATCTTCATCCGTCAACATCCTGATAAAAAACTCGGGGATCTCCACTGGGAATCTAGCTGGGTGGGGCTTGAGACTCTGCTCGACGCAATAGCGGATGTAAGTGGAGTTGCTTTCCGTGTGAGCCAGCGCGATCAGGTTGGGAGGAATCGCTGCCCCGTTATTGGTTCCGAATTTGTCTGAAATGTCGTGCCCTGAGGGTCGCAAACGTGGTGTATATCCCTTCTCCAGCAAGACCTTCATGCTGTCGGAATAGGGTTGAAGTACCCGGCGGTTGCTGGCTTTCGGCCACGGTGTGGGGGAAAGCCACCAAATGCAATCGATGGCATCTTTGACCCGGATTCGGCGCACGGTCACCCATTCTGCCGGAGTTGGAAGACGCGCCGGATTCCACCAGAAGAACTCTTGCGCCAAGTGAAAGCCGAACTCCCGGCACAGCATGAGGAGTAGTTCATAATGGTAGAGGCTCCGCGTTGGTTGTCCTGGAATCCAGGAACCGCCAATGTCAATCACCAGCGAGCCTTGCGCTTTGAGGGCGCGGTGGAAGGCGGCGGCGAAAGGTTTGAACCACTCCAGGTATTCGTGGGCATCCGCGTTCCCGTAGTCCTTCTTCCGAACAAGTCCGAAAGGAGGACTGGTCATGATGAGGTCGATTGAGCCGTCTGGGATTTCGTTGCGGAACAGTGTCAGCGAGTCACCGAGGAACATCCGCCCGCACTCGGTCGAGTGGAAGAGCCTCGCCTCCTGGTTCACTTGGTGTGGCTGGTTTCTGAGTGCTGAATTTGCCATCTTCTGGCACTCCATATCGCACGATTACAGTACACACACAAGCCGCGTTTCGGGGGATCCACCTCCTCGGGTGCCTGCGGAATCCAGAGCGCACCCGATGGCGCTCATGCTCAGCGCAAGGGCCTGCTGTGAGTTGCGTGGCGAGAGGGAGGAGAGGGCGGCGGCTGGACAGTGCCGCGGCCGGGCGGTACGGTGCAGGCCCATGGCGACGGCCCTGGCGACTTACACCTGCGAACTGACCGATCCCCAGGCCGCTGCGCTCGAGGCGTGGCTGCGGGAGCAGGATTGGACATGGCGCGATGTGGCGCATGCCCGTTTTGCGGCGGAGAAGGGGCGGGTGAACCTTGTCCAGTACAAGAGCGGAAAGCTGGTGGTGCAGGGGAAGGAGACGCGCGAGTTTGTCGAGTTCGTTCTCGAACCGGTGATATTGAAGGAGGCGCGCCTGGGCTACGAGGCGGTGCTGAACCCCGATCTGCTCCTGCCGCGCGTCGGTGTCGATGAGAGCGGCAAGGGGGACTTTTTCGGTCCGCTGTGCGTCGCGGGGGTGTACGTGAACGAGGCCATCGTCCGGGCGTGGGAGGGGGCTGGAGTCAAGGACTCGAAGTCGATCGGGAGCGCGAAGCGGATCGGCGAGTTGGCTCGGCTCATTCGCGAGACGCCGGGCTGCATCACGTCTGTCGTGCCGATCGGGAATACGGCCTACAACCGCCTTTACGCGAGCATGGGGAACGTGAATCGGATTCTGGCGTGGGGGCACGCGCGCGCCATCGAGAATCTGATGCTGGAGCGCCATCGGATGAATCCGCTGCCCGTGCGGGCCATCAGCGATCAGTTCGCGGCCAACAAGGCGACTGTGGCCAAGGCCTTGATGAGTCTGGGCCGCCAGATCGAACTGGTTCAACGCCACAAAGCCGAATCCGACCTGGCCGTGGCGGCGGCGTCGATTCTCGCCCGCGACGAGTTCATCCGGCGGCTGGCCGGTCTCGAAAAGGACTATGCGATGGAGTTTCCCAAGGGGGCTTCGTCGGCTGTGGACGCCGCAGCTGCGGTGTTCGTGAAGGCGCACGGGGCGAACGCGCTCGCGGCGGTGGCGAAGGTGCATTTCCGCACTGCGTTCCGGGCGCGGGGATTAGCCGAGCCGCCGCGCAGCGAATGGCGGAAGCCGCGGGAGCGCTAGCGAGGCACGCCTGCCCAAATCCAGTCCTCCTTCCCTTGAGGAGTCCCCGTGTCTCCCCGTCCTTCTCTCCCGCGCCTCGCTCAGTAGAATGCTTGACCTGTTTAACAGAGCACGGGGACTTTGACTCGTCTGCAACACCTTTCAGCGGTCAAGGATTCTACCGGGACGGGACAATGTAGCCCACCGGCGTGAGATTGCCGGCCGCCGAGGGATGCCAGAGCGGCAGTCCCGGGGCGGACAATCCCGCGGGGATGACGGGCGTGACGCTGGGGCGCGACGGACGGTCATCCCGGGTCAAGACGGAGGTCACTCGAGGTTCGAAGGCCGAGAAGGGCCGGCGTTGGAAACCGCTGGCGATCTCGATCCGCGCCGGGGCGTCCTGGTGTTGTTGAGCGACGCGTCCCGAGTACCCGAGGCCGGCGAGGTAGAAGGCGCCCAAGGCTAAGCTGAAGAATCCGGCCAGGGCTGGGCGCAGCCGGAATCTCTCGAAGAGGGCTTCAAACCAGTCCTCGGGCTCGACCTCCCGCTCGAGGGGAAGGCGGTCGAGGACCCGTCTGTGGAGGCGATCGAAGTAGCCCGGGGGTGGCTGTTCATGGCGCTTGAGAGCGACCGCCCTGCGCAGGGCCACAAAGGACTCGCGATCGTGATCCGGATGCATGCTGATTCTAGTTCAAATAGTCCGACAAATAGGCCTGCAACTGCTGGCGTGCATAGAACAAACGCGACCTGACCGTGCCGACATTGCAATCCATAATGCGCCCGATTTCCTCGTGGGAGAGGCCTTGGATGTCGTGCAAGGTCACCACCAGTCTATGCACTTCGGACAGCTTCTGCATCGCCTCGTTCAATCTCTCCTGGAGTTCGGCCAGATTGATTTCCCGCCGGGGCGTGCGTTCGGACACCAGCGCGACTAGGTCCGGATCGTGTTCGGCGTTGAAATCCAGATCGTTGAGGCTCATCTGGCTGCCGCGGTGTTTGCGCTGCTTGAGAAAGTTGATCGTCTTGTTGATCGCGATGCGGTAGAGCCAGGTGAAGAAGCTCGAGTCGCCCTTGAAGGATTTCAGGGCGCGATAGGCCTTGATGAAGCTCTCCTGAGTGAGGTCGTCCGCATCTTCATGAGACGACGTCATATGGTAGACGGTGGCGTAAATGCGCTCCTGGTGACGCCGCACCAGTTCGTCGAACGCCTCGATGTTCCCGTGCTGCGCATCGCGCACCAGCACGGCATCCGCCACGGGGAGTCTGGACTTGTCTGACGCGGGCGGACTGGGATGCAAGGCGGCCGGCATCTTAGGAGGGCATCTTCCAGGACGGAACTCCCAGCGAGCCAGTGAGCTGCTCGACGAACTCCGCGGCCTCGGCGAGGGCGGGGCGATCCGGGACCGATACGGACTCGCGGGCGGAGTGGCAGAGGGCGCGGATGGCGGACACCGATTCGGCGAGGGCATCGGTCTGGTCTAACACCGCGCACAAAGGGGCGAGCCGTTCCGGGTGCCAGTCGGCGAGCAGGCGGTCGAGTTGCCTGCGTTGGGCCGGATCGGCCCTTTCGTACGCGACGATGATGGGGAGCGTGACTTTGCCGGCAGCCAGGTCCGTGCCGAGCGACTTACCGGCGTCCCGCTCGAGTCCGTACAAATCGAGGCAATCGTCGTAAATCTGGTAGGCCGTGCCGAGGGCCATACCGTACTCGTGCAGCGCCTGCTCCTCGGCGTCACTCGCCCCGGTCAGCCGTCCGCCCAGCCTGCACGAGAGGGCGAAGAGTTCGCCGGTCTTCATGCGCAGGATGCGGAAGTACTCTTCGCGTCCGAGTATGGCTCTGCGCTGAGAGAGCAAGGTTTGGAGGGTCTCCCCCGTGCAGACCGTCTTGGTGGCCGCGGCGACCGCTCGGCAGATATCGGGCGTGGGAAAGCTGGCAGCCAGTTCCAGGGCGTGCGCGAACAGGCAATCCCCGGCAAGCACCGAGATCGCATTGCCGCATCGGACGGACAGGGTGGGGCGTCGCCGCCGGACCCGGGCTTCGTCCATGACATCGTCGTGGACCAGCGTGGCCAAGTGGACCATCTCGATGATGGTGGCCACGGTGATCAGATCGTCGGTGAGAGCGCCGATCGGTTTGGCGCTCAGGGCGAGGAGGGCCGGGCGGAGCTGCTTGCCCTGGCTCGCCAAAGCGTAGCGGACATAGCCGGCGATGTCGGGCTCAAAGCCGCTGACCTGGTCCTCCAATCGCCGGGCCACGGATTTGAGGAAGCCGTCGGCGGGACCGACAATGCGCCGCCAGGAATGGGGCGAGACGGGGGCGGGAGCGGCTCTGACCGCGGCTCCCGCCGCTGTGGATTGAGCAGCCAGCACGTTGGCCGGGAATCTAGAGTTGTGCGCTGGACAAGTCAAACGGTTACGCAGCCGGGGTCTAACCCGCATCGCAGTCGTCCTGCGAGCTCTGACCGTTCTGTGCGCCGAAGGGGTGCGGAATTAGGCGGGGTAGAGACCGCGCGGCCCGGATTCAGAAGCCGTGGCGCGCCAGTTCCTGCTCCAGTAGCATCTGGAATTCCTGGAGATCGCCCGACGACGGCCGGTAGCCCTTCTCTTGCGGCGCGATACCGAGGCGGCCCATCTGGTCGATGGACCAGACCGCACTCTTGCCATCGCTGAAGGTGACGTTGCCGCTGACGACGGCCCCCGTCCGGGTCAACTGATCCACGCTGATCCGGACGCGGGCGGCCGGGGGCGTCGGGGCCGTCTCGGGCTCCCCGGCGCCGCCTTTGGCCGGCGCATGGAGCGCCCCGGGTGCCTTGAGATCCCTGCTGGTCAAGTCGGTCGGCGCCGTCGGCTCGACATCCTTGGGGAGGACCTCGAGGTCGCTGACAAGGAACTTGACGTCCCGGTAGGTGAGGCGCAGGCCGAACGTCGCCTCGAGTCGTTTCTGCAGTTCCGCCAAGGTGGCGCCTTCCTGAAGCCACGCGATGACCTGTTGTTTCTGGGCGTCGTCCAAATTCATAGCGTACTGGAGGCCATTCGGCGCGATTTGGCGCATTCAGGCAACTGATTTCTTGCCTCTTCTTTCTTCGAAGTCTTCATCGAGTTCGCCCGCGCTTCCAGGCAAAGCCGCCTCGTCTCCGGCTGCTGCGATTTATATGCTTCCGTCCGTCCGCGCGTTGCCGCGTTGAGTTCCGCGATAATTTTGATTGCGATAATTTGGTTGAGCGATGCGGGGGAGTGGTGTCAGATGGGGTGAATCGCGTCTGCGCGCACGACGAGAGGAACGGGCAATGCGCGCGGCGGGACGCGAGCGGCATTCCGGGATGACGACAACAACAGAGAGCCAGACCGACGAACGGGGTGAGTTCCGGCGGGAACTCGCCTGTGTTTGGCGGCAGATGTCCGACAAGGGGCTGCTCCTGAGCCTGGCGGCCGCATGGTTTGCCCTGTTCCATTTCCTGGGCAACTCGACTTTTGGCTACGTCGACAGTCCTTCCCTGTTCGGCTGGCTCTGGGGCGCGTACAGTTCGAGTTCGTTTCCCGGCGGACCGATTGTGAAGCTCCTCAACGCTGACGACGGATACTGCGTCCTGATCCCGTTCCTCGTGCTTGGTCTGTTCTGGTCGAGGCGTCAACAATGGCTGGCAATTCACCGGGAGACGTGGTGGCCGGGCTTGGTCGGGCTGGCATTGGCCACGGTGCTGCACGTGTTGGGCTACCTTGTGCAGCAGCCTCGAGTTTCGCTCGTGGCGTTTCTGGGGGGCGGGTACGCGCTGATCGCATTGGTCTGGGGGTGGCGGTTCGCCGCCGGCGTGTTCTTCCCCTATGTGCTGCTTGTCTTCTGTGTTCCCCTGGGGACGGTCAGCGATCCGATCACCGTTCCGCTCCGGCAGGTTTCGACGGACGTTTCGGTGGTGATTGTGCGGGATGTGTTGGGCATACCGGTGATTCAGCAGGGGGTGCAGATCAGCGATCCGCGCGGCGCGTACACTTACGAAGTCGCCGCCGCATGCAGCGGCATTCGGAGTCTGATCGCCCTGTTCGCCCTGACCACGATTTACGGGTTTCTGACATTCACGCGCCTCTGGAAGCGTCTGCTGGTTATCCTGCTCGTTGTTCCCCTGACCCTGGCGGGCAACATCCTGCGGCTGGTCTGCATCGTGATCGCGTCCGAGGCGTTCGGACGGAGCGCGGGGGAGTTCGTGCACGATTGGTTCGGATTCGTCACGTTCGGACTCGCGCTTCTGGTGCTCTTCGGCGTCGGGAACTGGCTGCGCGAGCCGGCGTCGGCCCGGGTTCCGGGAGGATTGCCCCAAGCCGCATGAAGGCGCGCCAATACATCCTTTTCGCCCTGGCCCTGGCGGTGATCGTGGGCGGCGGCGGCCTTCTGGTGCGGCTCAAGTCGATTCAGCGGCTTGGGGCGCCGGGGATCAAGGTCAGCCCGATCGAGGGGAGCGATCGGCTCCGGATCGAGTTGCCGGAGCGCGTGCCGCTCTACGAGTCGACGGGCATGGAGCCGACGCGCGCCGAGCTCGAGATGTTGCCTGAGGATACGACCTTTGCCAAGCGTCTGTATCGTGCCGCCGACGGATTTCAGATCATGATGAACGTCGTGATGATGGGAACCGACCGCACGAGCATCCATAAGCCGGAGTTCTGTTTGACGGCGCAGGGATGGCGGATCGAGCGGCAGGAGACGGACATGCTGCCAGTCTATCGGCCGCATCGGTACGATCTCCCGGTCCAGCGTTACACGACCAAGGCGGAGTGGGAGCAGGAAGGAGGGCGTCGAGTGCCCTGGAGCGGTGTGTACGTTTTTTGGTTTGTAGCTGAAAACAAGCTGACCGCCAGCCATTGGGTGCGGGTGGGATGGATCACGCGCGAACTGCTCAGGCGCGGCGTGCTGCCGCGGTGGGCCTACATCGGCTGCTTCGCGGCCTGTCCGCCGGGGCAGGAGGAGGCGACCTTCCGGCGCATGCGGCAGTTTTTGACCGCCTCGGTGCCCGATTTTCAGACTGCCGTGCCTCCTGCTCTGGCGGGAGGAGGCGCGGACCGTTAGCGAGGAAGCCTCATGTTGAGCCGCCACACACGCCTTCGAACCCAGATCCAGATCGTGCTGGACGCGGTTCTTTTAGGGCTGAGCCTCTACCTGGCTCACCAGTTGCGCACCCATTGGCGCTTCGAGGTGTTCGGCGGAACCAGGGACATCCGGAGTCTCGAATCCTACATGTGGCTGTTCCCGCTCGTGATGGTCGGCGGGCCGTTCCTGCTCAGATCGATCGGTTTCTACAACCGTCCCTTTCTGCCGTCGCGCCGGTTGACGGCGTGGCAGTTGATCAAGGGCTGCGTGTACGCAACCATTGGGCTGGTCATCGTGATTTTCGTGGTGCGACAGGGGGGTGAGATTGGCCGCTCGGTCATCATTCTTTTCGGGTTGATCAGCTTCGGGGTTATCTCGATCAAGGAGGAGATCGTTCTGCAGTGGCGCATGGGGCGTTTGGGAGGCGCCCCGATGGAGAAGCGACTGATCCTGGTGGGGACGACCGAGGATACCGTGCGCCTGCGCCAGGACCTCTCGCGCAGTCAGCGCGAGGAGCTGAACATTGTGGCGCAATTGAGCATCAACGAACGTCCCGTGAGCGACCTGGTCGAGCTCATGCACGTGCATTCGGCCAACGGCGTGGTCCTGACGGCCAAGCACACCTACCTTGGACAAATCGAGCAGGCGATCGAGTTGTGCGAGCGCGAAGGCGTCGAGGTCTGGTTGCTCGCCGACTTCTTCAAGACCCAGATTTCCCGCACGGGTGTGGATGATTTCTACGGACGTCCCATGCTCGTCTTCCGTTCCGGGCCCGACACCTCATGGCCCCTGGCGGTCAAGAGGCTCATCGATTTCTGGGGGGCGCTCCTGCTCCTGGTCCTGCTGGGAGTCCCGATGCTCCTGGTCGGCCTGATCATCAAGCTCGGCTCCCCGGGCTCCGCCCTGTTTCGACAGCAACGCAGCGGGCTCAACGGGCGACCGTTCACGATGCTGAAATTCCGATCGATGGTGACCGATGCCGAGCAACGCAAGCAGGAGCTGGCGTTGCTCAACGAAATGAGCGGCCCGGTCTTCAAAGTCACGAATGATCCCCGCGTGACACCGGTGGGGCGTTTCATCCGCAAGTGGAGCATCGACGAACTGCCGCAACTCATCAACGTGCTCCGGGGCGAGATGAGCCTGGTGGGCCCACGCCCCCTGCCGGTTGCCGAAGTCGCCCGGTTCGACGACCTGGCCCACCGGCGGCGCTTGAGCGTGCGGCCGGGGATCACGTGTCTTTGGCAGGTGAGCGGGCGCAGCGAGGTCCGGGATTTCCGGGATTGGGTGCGGCTCGATCTCGAGTATATCGACAACTGGTCACTATGGCTGGACCTCAACATTCTGCTTCGGACCATACCCGCGGTTCTGACCGCCGCGGGGGCAAAATGATCATGAAGACGACTTTTGTGTTTGACCGGCTTCATCATTTCCAGTAACCACAGCGCGCTTTCTCGGTTTTGGCTCGATACTGGCTGTCATAAACCCGGAATCGATGGAACCATGATCGACGGAATCACATGTTAGGTGCGAAATCATTCCTCTGTATCGATTTCGGCGCGGGCAGCCTGAAGCTGGCCGAATTCGATGTGGGTGACTCCGGCGCGCTGCGTCTGGTCCGTTATGCCCTCAAGCCGCTCGGGTTGGCCGGCGCTCAGGACGCCGCGCGCGAGGGTGTCGTGTTGCGAGGCCTCCAGGAACTGTTGTCCGACAAGGCGATTGCGGCCCGGACATGCAACGTCTGCGCCCCGGGTTTCCATGTCTTTTCGAAGTTCGTCAAGCTCCCCCCGGTCGATTCGTCCAAGATCGGCCAGATCATCCAGTACGAGGCGCAGCAGAACGTCCCCTTCCCGCTCGAGGAAGTGGTCTGGGATTACCAGATCCTGGGCACATTGCCGTCGGGCGAACTCGAAGTGCTCCTGGTCGCCATCAAGTCGGACGTTGTCGAGTCCCTCTTTCGGTCGGCGGAAGGGGTGGGCCTGCGGCTTGAATTGGTGGATGTCTCGCCGGCGGCCTTGTGCAACGCCTTCCGTTACAACTACGGCGACCTGGAAGGCTGCTCGATGCTGCTGGACATCGGGGCAAAGACCAGCAACGTGCTGTTCTTCGACAAGGGCAAGGTCTTCTCACGCTGCATTAACATCGGCGCCAACTCGATCACTCAGGAGTTTGCGGCCGAGGCCAAGCTCCCGTTCGTCGAGGCGGAGAAACTTAAGATCGCGGAGGGCTTTGTCAGTCTGGGTGGCGCGTACGAGGAGCCCGACAACCCGCGCCAGGCCGCCATCTCGAAGATTGCCCGGCAGGTGATGACCCGTCTTCATATCCAGGTCAATCAGACGATCCAGTTCTTCCGCAGCCAACAGGGCGGTACGGCCCCTCAGCGAGTCTACCTGGCAGGCGGCGCGTCGATCATGCCCTACACGCGCGAGTTCTTTCAGGAAAAGCTCAACCTCACCGTCGAGTATTTCAACCCATTCCGCAATATCGAGATCGATCCGGGCGTCAACCTCGAGGAGTTGGCCAAGGTCGCGCACGCCTACGGCGAGGTCGTGGGACTCGGATTGCGCAATCCGACCCAGTGCCCCGTCGAACTCAATCTCATCCCCAAGAGCATCCTCAAGCGGCAGGAACTCAACCAGAAAAAGCCGTATTTCATCGCCGCCGCCGCAAGCCTGATCATCGTCGTCTTCATTTTTGGCTGGTTCTTCGACAAGCTGGCCAAGGAAAAACAGGGGGCCATCGATGCCCGCGCCCCGAAGGTCGAGGGGCTGCGGATGAAGAAGCAAGCCCTCGATACGGCCATCTCGAGCAAGGACAAGTCGTTCAAGGAGGCCGAGCAGTATGCCGAGTGGATGTCCGAGCGCTTCCGCTGGGCCGATATCATGACCGCGTTGGACCAGGCGCTCCGGAACACCGAGAACAGGACCCGCCGTCCCAACATGCGCACGGCGGTTTGGATCGAGAAGATGGCGGCGGAGAACGCCGAGGTCCCCGAGGCGGAGGCCCAGGAGGAAGAAGAGAATCGCCCCCGCCCGATGATGGACATCCGCATGCTCATGCGCTACGGGTTGCTGCCCAGGGGGTTGAAGCTTACAACCGAAGGCGGGGAGAAGATGGATCTCGCGTCCGCTCTGGCCTCCGCACAGCGCGGGAGCTCCGAAACCCAGACCAAACAGGCCACAACCAACGAGATTTCAGTGATCAATCTTACCTGTCGCGGACTGAGCTGGAACAAGCTGTTTGCGACGGCTGACAACGAGCTGGCCTACACGCTGCTCAGGGAGTTGGAAGCCAACTCGCAGTTCATGGCTGGAACCAACGGGACGCAATTGGCTGGGCAGATGGAACAGGACGAGACCACCAGCACGTTCAAGTTCGACGTCAAACTGAAGCTCGCGAAGCCCATCAAATTCTAATATGGACTGGGTCAAGAAGAATTTGCTGCTGGTCGTGAGCGGGGCCGTGACGCTCGTGCTCCTGGGCGTTGCGGGGTATTTCCTGTGGTCCAAGAACGCGCTCGAGGCGCGGGTCACAGCAGACCTCGCGATGCAGACCAGCGAGTTGAACCAGTTGTCCAACTCGGATCCCCACCCCGGAAACGAGAAAGTCAAGAATATCGAAGCCGCAAAGGAGCAGGACAAGAAGCTCCAGGAATTCGTGGCCGAGGCCCGCAAGACGTTCGTCCCCATCGATTATCCTACCAATCTCGACAGCGGTCAGTTGAAGCTTCTGCTCGATACCGTCATCGACGAATTGCACCGGAAGGCGGACGGCATGGGTGTGAAGCTGCACACAGACCCGAAATACGCGTTCACGTTCGGCGCGCAACGCACACAGATGTACTTCGACCAGAAGGATATCCTCCCGACCGCCCGCATGATGATCGACATCAAGACGATCGCCACGATGCTCTTCGACGCCCGCATCCTCGCTCTCGATGGGATTCGCCGTTGCACGGTCAGCAGCCTGGACACTCCCGGTCCGGAGTTCTGGAACAAGAAGCCGACGACCAACGACACGTACGGCGCCGTGCTGACCCCGTACGAGTTCACGTTCCATTGCTTCACTCCTGAACTCAACCGCGTGGTCGAAACTCTCTACCGCAGTCCGCACGCCTTTCTTCTCAAGAGTGTTGTGGTGGACACATCGCCCTCTCAACTGCTCGAAAGACCGGCCGACGGCTCACTCGATCCGATGGGTCCCATGATGATGCCCAGCATGAATCTGGCGCAACTGCAGATGATGCTGCGCTACGGGGGGCGCGGCATGATGCGCTATGCCACTCCGCCACCCCAGGAGGTGCCTCCGCCCACAGCCCGTGGCGGTTTGACCCCCTTGCTCGACGAGAAGCCGTTCCGCGCCGTTCTGTGGGTTGAGTCGATTCGTCTTCTGGATCCCGAGGAAATCAAGGCAGCAAAGGCGGCCGCGCGCACAAGCCGGCCCGTCCGCACCGTGACTCCCGAAGGGGAAGAGCCGGGCGCGGCCCCGACCGCAACTGGGGGCGAGACCCCTGCCGAACCCGCTCCAGACGCTGCCCCCGTTCCTTAGCCGCATTCCACCATGGAGTTTCTTAAGAAGCATTACGAGAAGCTGATTCTCAGCGTGGTGTTGCTGGGAATGGCCATCGCCGCCGCGCTCCTGCCGCTCAAGGTCAGCCAGGTGCGACAAGAACTCCAGCAGGCGACCCTCAATATCGAACGGGCCCGCATCAAGCCTCTCCCGGAGTTGGACCTCTCCACCAACAACGCCCTCTTGCGACGGGTCCGTACCCCGGGCCGACTGACCCTCGATGCTCCCGGTCACAACCTGTTCAACCCCATCCAGTGGAAGAAGAAGCCGGACGGCACTCCGGTGCCCAGCGAGCAGTTCGGATTAAGCGCTCTGGTGGTGACGAACATCACGCCGCTCTATCTGAGAATCCAGTTCCGGGGCGTGCGCGATTACGGCAGCGACGTTCGCTATGACTTCATGGTCACACGCGAGGCCGCCACCAACAGCGCGGCGCGCGGCCCATTGCCCAACACGCTCGCCGTGGGCGCCAGAACCGACCTCTTTACCGTCAGGGACGTCGATGGACCGAAGGAGAATCCGCAGGGGCTCATCCTCGAACTGGCCGACTCGCGGCAGCCGGTGGTCGTGACTCGCGACAAACCGTACACCGAGGTGCAGGGTTACATGGCCGATTTGTGGCACAAGACCGAAAACAAGGTCTTCCTTCGACAGCGTCAGGGACAGAAGATTTCCTTCGGCGGCGAGACCTACATTATTATTGCCATCAGCGAGAGCGACGTTACACTCCGAGACAGCCGGACTCAAAAGCAGACAACCATCAGCCTCAAAGCTGCGCCGTAGGCAATGCGACTTTATGTTTCCTGTCCCAACTGAAGAGAAATCCATGATCCGTTCCGCTCTTACCCTCCTCATCCTCGCGCTGCTGGTTGGCAGCGCGCCTTCCGCGTTCGCTCAAGTCGCTCCGGCGGATCCCGTCACGGAGGAGGCGGTGCGAAGGCAGGAAATGAGCATCATCCTCCGCAAGACGCTGGCCGACGCCCAAGCCGAGCAGAAACTCGGCGACTACGGAACGGCGGCCAAGCTTTACGAGGAGGCCTGGAGCTACGTCCAGAAAATCGGCGAGAAGGTCATCGAAAAAGAGCATCGCGAGACGGTCCAGGGTTTCAGCCACGTCTACCTCGAACTCGCGAAGAGATCCTTCTCCCGCGGACAGTATAACGAAGCCAGGAGCCAGGTCTCCCGCGTGCTGCGGATTGATCCGAAGAACCGGGACGCCCTGAACCTCGCGGCGAGAGTTGACAAGGCCCTCAGAGATCAGGCAGGGCGGGTTCCCAGCAAGGAGACCCTGGCGCTTATGCCCGAGGTGCAAGAGGAAAAGACCACGGCGGCCACTCTCGTGCAGGATGGCAAGTTGCTCTATGAGATGGGGAAGCTTGAAGAGGCCGCCGCGAAGTTGCGGGCGGCCGTGAAGCTCGATCCCGAAAACCAGGGCGCGTTCTACTACGCGCGATTGGTCGAGGAGGCCGTGTATTCGATCGAGGCGCGCAAGCGCGAGGCGATGGCGAAGTCGAAGATGGTCGAGGTTGAGCGCGCATGGAATCCGCCGGTGAAATGGGGCGACATCACGAATACCACGAACCCCTTCGCCCGCACGAACACGATCTATACCGGGGCCGGTCGGCGCGTCATCTTCAGCAAGCTCGAGAAGATTCGGTTTAATCAGTACCCCGTGAGCGGCGATATGCCCGGCGTCCCGCTGAGCGTGGTGGTGAAGGATTTGGATGAGGAGGTGAAGCAGCGCGATCCCGACAAGAAAGGCCTCAACTTCATCCTGGCTCCGTACGTTGACATTCAGGTCCCTTCGGCCCTGCCGATGGTGCCCGGGCAGATCGATCCAATGACCGGTCAACCGATCGGCACGGCGCCCCAGCAGGAGCAGTTCGACCTGGGATCCGATGTCTTGATCAAGATCGAGCCTCCCTTGAAAGACGTGAGCCTCAAGGACGTGCTCGATACGATCATCAAGGTGTCGAACAAGCAGATCAAATACTCGGTCGAAGAGTACGCGATCGTGTTCACGCGCAAGATTCCCGAGCAGGAACAGCTCTTTACCCGCCAGTTCCGCGTAAACCCGAACACGTTCGTGCAGGGCCTCGAAGGCGTGATCGGCGAGCAGTTCGTCGGGGCCTCCATCGGCTCGGACTCCAGCGGCACCGGAACAACCACGGGCGGTATGGGCGGCGGAATGATGGGCGGGATGGGCGGTGGCTACGGCGGTGGCTATGGCGGCGGAGGCGGGTTCATCATTCCGCGCGTCGACGTCACCGGTTATGGCGGCATGGGTGGCATGGGCGGCATGGGCGGCGGAATGATGGGCGGCATGGGCGGTGGAATGATGGGCGGCATGGGCGGCGGAATGATGGGCGGCATGGGCGGGATGGGCGGCATGGGCGGCTACGGCGGCGGCTCGCCAATGGGCTACATGTCCACTGGCGGTTCGCTCATGGGTGTCAACCGCATGACCGACATGTCCGTGGTCAACCAGATGGTCGTCGCCTACTTCAGCGCTGCAGGCGTGAACCTGGGCGGCTCGAACCTGCTGGCTGGCGGCGGAATGATGGGCGGCATGGGCGGCGGATTCACCGGCGGCGGCTTTCAGAACGCGGCGGGCAAGTCGGTCTTTTACAATGACCGCCTCGGGCTCCTCCTGGTCCGTGCCACGCTCCAGGATCTGGACATCATCGAAGCGGCCATCCAGGTCCTCAACCTCACGCCCGATCAGATCACGATCGAGGCGAAGTTCGTCGAGATTGGGCAGGACGACGCGAAGGCCCTCGGGTTCGATTGGCTTCTGGGCAACTTCCTGATGAGGGGAGGAGCCATTGGGGCTTCTGGTGGCACCTATCCCTCCGTTGCTGGCGAGCCCTCGCCGGCCAACCCGTCGGGCGTCTTCCCAGGAGTCTTCGGGATACCTTCGGCCCTTCCCAATGCCGGGACGGACCAGATTATTACCAAGGGCCTGCGCAACAGCGATGCCGAAGGTTCGCCCATACCGGCGCTCGGCACCATCACGGGCATTCTGACCGATCCGCAATTCCGCGTGGTGATCCGGGCGCTCGAACAGCGATCCGGCGTCGACATGTTGGCCGCGCCCAAGGTGACGACTGTGAGCGGGCGGCAAGCGCAGATTCAGAGTGTCGACATCCGTCAGATTGTGACTGGGCTCAACGTAGGCGCTTCCGGAACCGGAGGCACCATCAGCACCACCGGCGCAGGCACCACCGGCACCGTCACTCAATAGGCACTTCATTCTCCAATTCTACTGTCCATATGCACATGTACACGAGACACATTCTGTTCGCCGCATTGGCCCTCTGCGGGTTGGAAGGCGCATTTGAAATGCACGCTCAGGTGGTGAATCAGCCCCAAGGTTTCGAGACGGTTCAACCCACGACCGTCCCGGTTCCGCTTGGTCCCACTCTGGATGTGTTGCCCCACGTTTCGGCCGATGGGTACACGATTCAGATGAACCTGATTCCGACGATGACGGAATTCCTGGGATACGAACAAACCCCCTACACCGCACAGGTGGGGACCATCGAAACACTGCCGTACCCGCTGCCATCCTTCCGGGTCCGACAGGTTACCACCACGGCGATTGTTTGGGACGGGCAGACCATCATGCTCGGCGGTCTGATCAGCGAAAAAGTCAACAAGGTCAAGGACAAGGTGCCCGTCCTGGGTGACCTGCCATTGTTCGGACGTCTTTTCCGAAGCGAAAGCTCGTCCACGCAGAAGAAGAATCTGGTCATCTTCGTCACTCCGACGATCATCGATCCCGCCGGCAACCGAATTCACACGGAAGACAACCTCCCCTACGATCCCAACAGAATCCCAGCCCAGGTGCCATTCGCGCCGCAGTGACCGGCGCCTCGGGGCAGGGTGTCGATTCCAAGTTTGAGATCAGGGATTTCCGATTTCGAACGTTGGACTCTCGTAGTGGTGTGGTGCGAATCATGGCGACCGATTGCCTCCGGTCACGCGTCTCCCAGGCGCGAACAGGACTTAACGCCCGTCCGCCGCTCTTTTTCGGATGACCGCGCCTGGCGCCCATGCCCCCCGGCCCTCACTGTTGCTCGTGGACGGACATGCGTATGCCTATCGCTCCTTCCACGCAATCCGCAACCTGTCATCGCCTTCCGGACACCCCACCAACGCCATCTTCGGATTCGTCAAGGCCCTGAAGACCCTCGAATCGAGCCTCGCGCCCACGCACCTGGCCGTCGTCTGGGATGGCGGGCTTGCAGCCGATCGGCTTGCTTTGCTGCCCGAGTACAAGGCTCAACGCCCGCCCATGCCCGACGCTCTCGAGGCGCAGCTCGACGGCATGGTGTCCTGGCTGGCGGCGTCTGGGATATTCTCGCTCTGCCGGGACGGTGTCGAGGCCGACGACGCAATCGCGTCCCTGGCCAGCCACGCTGCAGGTTCGGGGGTCGACGTTGTGATCGCCAGCACGGACAAGGACTTTCTGCAGTTGGTTTCGCCGCGCGTCGGCATCATTAACCCGAATGATAAGACCGGTCGCATCTGGTCGGCCGAGGATGTCGTCGCCAAGACCGGGGTGCGGCCCGAGCAAATCGTCGATTGGCTCTGCCTTGTCGGCGACGCCGTGGATAATATCCCGGGCATCCCGGGTGTCGGAGCGAAAACAGCCGCCGAACTGCTCCGCCAATTCGGCAGTTGCCGCCGCCTCCTCGAACAAGTCGAAAACATCACGTCGGATCGGATCCGGACCAGCCTGGTCGAAGGGGCGTCCAATTTGCTTCGAAATCGGGAGATCATTCGGTTGAAAGACGATTTGGATTTGCAGGTCGCACTGGACCACTTGAAGGCGTCGCCGCCCGACCGGGGCCGCCTCGCCACGCTGTATCGGCAGTGGGGTTTTCGCTCGTTGCTCGCCGAGACCGAGGCGGCGGATTCGGCCCAAGGGACTTTGGATCTATGAAAGCGGCTGGCCGATTCGATCGGCCTAACCCGCATCGTTGCACTGCGTCAGCACACTGGGCAGTCGGATATTGCAGGTGTCTGCTCTGCGGGTTTGAGACTGCCTGAAAACCGAATGCCCATGGCAGCGCGGCCCAACTCTGGCAAGGGTTGTGCTGCCAGTTGGCCTGAAGTCAGTTTTTCGGAAGAAAGCGTGGACAAAGAAAGTGTGCTTTGCTAGAAAGCCGTGACTTTATGTTTTCGTTGTTGCGTGCCAAACGGCGGCCCGTTTTGTGGTGTCTGGCTGCCTTCGTTCCCTGGGGCGTTCATGCCCGGTCCTCCCTCGTCGCGCTGGGTGAGGAATACGCCGTGGGTGGCTCCATGCCGGGCGATCAGGTGTTCGCACGCGCGGCGGTCGGGCCCAACGGAGGCTATCTGGTCTGGCATGACAACGTCATGGACGGAGCCGGCTATGGGATCGGCGCCCGTCGCCTGGATCAAAACTTCGTGGCTGGGCTTGGCGCCTTCCGCGTCAATAAGACCGTCGCCGGCGATCAGGAGCATCCGCAGGTCGCCATGTTCTCCGACGGCGCCGCGATCGTTGTCTGGCAGGGCGGTGCGGTCGGCTTCCCCGATGTCTTCGCGCGTTATCTGGCCGCGGATGGGACGTTTGCCACCGGCGATATCCGGGTGAATTCCAATTCCTATACCCAGGATCGCCAGGAGCGTCCCCAGGTCGCCGTTCTCAAAGGCGATACCGCGGTGGTTGTGTGGGCCAGCTACGGCCAGGACGGCAGCCACTACGGCGTGTACGGACAGCGGCTCGACGCGCGAGGCAAGAAGATCGGCGGCGAGTTCCTTGTGAACGAGACTGTTTTCCTCAGCCAGCGGAGTCCGTCCGTTGCGGCGATGCCGGACGGACGGTTCGTCGTTGTCTGGGTCTCCGAGAAACAAAATGCGGCCGGGGAGCCGGTCGCCGGCCAGGAGGGGGTCGCCACCGTCGGCCCCGGCCGGGTCGTGCAGCCTTACGATGTCAGCCTCTTTGGACGTGTCTTCGACGCCTCGGGGCCGCTGGGCTCCGAGTTCAAAATCAACACCTCCGCCTATGTCTGCGCGAATCCCGTTGTCAGCGTCGATGCCCTCGGCGGTTTCCTCGTGGCCTGGAGTTCGCATGTCGGCCGAGTCGAAGTCAGTGGAGTCACCAGCGCGCGCGGTTGGGACATCCGGTCGCGGGCTTTCGCCCCGGATGGCACTCCGTCCGGAGAGGAGACGGAGTTGAACGAGCGTACTTTCGGCGATCAGTTTCTGCCAAGCGCCGCCAGCGTGGGCAGCAATCATTTAGTAGCCTGGATCAGCCTCGGCCAGGATGGGTCCAGGGAGGGTGTCTACGGGCGGGTCGTCGCCGAGAATGGCGCCCCGCTCGATGCCGAGTTCCGGGTTAACAGCTTCACTCCCGGAGCTCAGAAACTCCCAGCGGTCGTCTCGAACGGCAAAGGACGGGCTTTCGTGGTCTGGTCCCGAGCGCGTGGGGGGCTGGCCAGCTTCGACTTGTACGCCCAGAGATACGCCAGCGACGCCGAGTTAGTTGCCCCCGCCAAGCCGATGGTGCTTGCACTCAGCGCGTCCAAACTCAGCGTGACCTGGCCCTCGCTCGAGAATCTGGGGGCGGTGTCCTACCTGGTGTATGCGAACGGATCGAGCACGCCTGTTTCGGTGACCGAGAACTACTATGTGGCGTCAAAGCTTGCCGCCGGCAGCACGCATGAGTATCGCCTCGCCTATGTCAATCAGAACGGAGATCGTTCCCCGCTCTCCGACCCGGCCAGCGGCCAAACCTGGGGCGACGACGCCAACTTCGACGGGTTGCCTGACGATTGGCAGGCCGCGTTCTGGGGCGACGACTCGGCCTCGTGGCCGTCTCCCGATGCCGACAGCGACGGCGATGGCGCCAGCAACAGGCAGGAATTCCTCGCCGGCACTGATCCGACAGACCCCCTCAAGGTGCTGCGGCTCAATTGGCGCGCCGACGGCGCGGGCACCAGCCTCGAATGGAATGCCCAGGCCGGTTGCATCTATCAGGTCCAGGTCTCCAAGGACCTCAACCAATGGGAGAACATCGGATCGCCCCGGTTCGCCGCCGGGACAACCGATGCAGTACCTGTCGACCGCGCCGATCGCAAGGCGATGTACCGGGTGATCCGAGTGAGGTGATTTTATGATGCGTCTGCTTCGACTGCTTCTGGTTGGAGGGTGTCTCTACGGCGCGTGGCTGCCGGGGCGCGCCTTCACGCTCCTCGGCCCTCCAGCCACTTGGATGACCCATCAATTGGGTTACGACGTGTCCGCGCCGCTCACGACTTACGGGCCGATGAACCTGGGCGAGGAATATCGCTGGAACGTCCCGATCCTCTACTACGCCTTCACCTCGGACTTTCTGAATTACTTCGGGGAATACGGGGCCAACGAGATCGACAAGGCGATCGCGATGATCAACAACCTCCCGCCCGCCTCGTCGCTGAACATCGACGACTTCCCCGCGGGTTCGCTTCGAATCAATCACCGCGCGCAGGCCGCCGGCCTGACCGACTTGAAATCCTTCGCGCTCCGGGAAATGCTCTACCTGCTGGGCATAGGCGATCCGACCCGCTACGTCTTCTGCATTCGAAACCGTTGGACGCCCGGCTCCTGTCCCCCGATCCTCTATCATGTCATCCAGCGCAATTTCGATCCCAAGACCCTCCGGCACAGCGCCTACATCAACGGCGATCTTTGGACCTACACGACCATCATCGACACCTGCACCCCTCCGCCCGACTACGCATTCCTGGCGCCCGAACCGGTGGACCCGATGGCCCTGCTTGGCTACCGCCACATGCCGGCCAGTTCATACTTCGCGGCTGGCAGCATCAACGGAGGCTTCGTGACCACGCTGACCCGCGACGATGTGGCCGCCCTTCAGTACATTTACCGCACCAACAACTACAACGTCGAGACCATCCCCGCGGGAGTCATTGGTGGCACCAACTACATCTTCGGGGCGACGAATTCGTCTCCATGGGGCGTTCCTCCCTATCTCCTGACGAACGGGTATTCGACCAATCTTCCGTGGTACCCGGGCTATCCTTGGGACGCCCCCCCCAGCCTCACCAATGTGACAGGCACCAACGATGTGACGGGAACCAACTCGTTCATCGAGCCTGCCCTGCGCAGCGGCATCGACAAGGTTCTCTGGCGTCGGCTCGAATACGACTCCGTGCTGGGCAACTTCTTCACCCCAACCACCAACGTCTATACCGAGCGGGTCATCCTCAACGGACGCCGGGTACCACAGACCATTGTGCGCGTGGTCGAAGTGCCCGATATCATCTTCGATGCGGCCGATCTCCAGGGCGGCGAGGCAACCGATACGGTCATCGGGACCGCACAGGTCATGACCGACTGGCAGAATAACGACGCCATCAACGGCCTGGCCGGCCAGATTGGCCCCGGAACCATGGTTCCATCCGTGGGCACCACGCCGGCATATGTTCTCACGTTCAACTCGGTCGGGCCGATCTGGTACAATCAATGGCCCAATTTCTTGAGTCAGGCCGATGCCATCGGACCCAACCAGTTCCTCCTCTGGGGTTCGTTTGACGGAACCACCAACGCGCCTGTGGTCTACCCCGTCGGCACGTCCATCGAGGCGATCGAAGCTCAAGTTTTGAGTGGCCGCTAGGCCGCGCGCACGGTCCATCGCGATATGAAGCATCTTACACTTTGGGCTCTGGTGGCGGGGATGGCCTGGACAACCCAAGTCGCCCGCGCCGCCGACATTTTCATTAACGAAGGCGAACTCAATTACGCCTACGGCGAGGCCCCGCAGATCGATGCCCTCGCGTTCTACAACGCGGGCACCTTCACAGTCTGGTCCGCGCCTCTCCCTTACGATTTCACCCGGGTGATGAACTATACGAACCGGGGGACCATGACGGGCGGCGTCGGTTTCACCTTCGACAACGTCACAAGGGAGGGCGTCCGCGGGCCTGCGGCCACCTTTGTCAACCAGCGCGGCGGCGTCATCCGGACGGTCGAGCGCTTCAGCTTCATCGCCTCGAACACGGTCTACTACCCGACCTACATCACCGTCTCCGCCTCCAAAATCGTCAACGAAGGAACGCTCTCGGTCGAAAACTCCGGAATCCTCCGTCTCGAAGGGAACAAGATCGACCTGACCCGGGGCGGTCTCTCGGTGGGCTCCGTCCAACCGGATTTCGGGGCGGGCTATATCCCCGGCGGCTACGATTTTCGCCCGGAGCCCGGTGTTTACGACCTTTGGTGGGGCGTCGGTTCCGGGCCCACCAACGCGAGCGGATGGCCCGGTCAGGACAGTTCCTCGATTGCGCGGCCGCTGGGCGGGGGCACCTCCTGGCAGGCGGTCTCGCCGTCGCACTTCGTGTCCGATAACAACGCATCGGGTTTCGTGCGCGTCGGCACAATCGCAACGTATTTCACCGGCCTGACGAACGTGACGGGGGGCATCGGCCTGACGATCACCAACGTCGACGGCACAACAACGAATATCTTCGCCCCGACCAACATCATCCGACAGGCGGTGTTCGTGGGCGTGAGCGACACGAACAACTTCGCCGCGCGCGCCCGGTTCTTCCCCAGCACCGTGCCGGATGTCGCGCACGCGACCGTGGCCATCGAGTTGCGGCTTTCCAACACGAACGTCGTGACCGCGACCGGCGAGACCAATGCGATCTACTTTGTCGATCGGTTGGCCTCCGAAACGAACCTCGCGTTCGGCACGAACATCGACATCACCCCGGTCCCCACGCTCCGTCCGTACCCGTACGAGGTCTGGCGTTCGCCGCCGCCGGAGTTCAGGTTCGGTTTTAACGGCAACGCGTTGATTACGACGAATTTCGTCTACGACCGCGGATTCTCGAATCGTTTTGTCACCAATCTCTACGCCGGTTACTCGGCGTACATCGACTACCTGACCGTGCGCCCGCCGATCGTCGCGGGCATGGGACCCCTCGACCAACCCGGACGCATCGAGATCATCGGCAACGAGGTCGACCTCACCAAGGCGCGCTTCCGGGGGATGGGGATCATCTCGATCGATGCCAAGAACCTCGTCAGCACCTCGAACACCGTAGTCGACGCGCCCAACCTCCTCTACAACCTCGGCTCGAGCAGCGGCCTCCTCACCGTCCAGAACCTCGCCAAAGCCGGTGTGATCCGGATGGCCGGCAACATCGAGATGTGGAGCGGCCTTTGGACAAACCAAATGGCGACTATCTACACGAACTACTACATCGACGACACGACTAACTATTACAACCCCATCACCAACCCCGTCGATGTCGGCATCCACGTCGTGATCCTCAGCGCCGATTTCCTCGACTCGACCCAGAGGGTCGTGGTGCACGACTTCGTCGCCAAGAGCAAACAGATCGTCGTCAACGACCCGATCACGGTCTCCCGCAAACTGATCCTGAACGGCGAGGCCTTCACGCTCAACGGCACCCTCACCCTCACCAACCTCGACACCACCAATGGCCTCCCGAATTGGGTCCGCACCAACATGCCCGGCGTCAAGTTCTTCACGAACAATGGCACCCTGACCGTGCCGAATGTGGGGTACTTCGGCTCGGACAGCGGCGGTGCCTTGCAGACTTTCGTAAACACGGGGACTCTCAACACCTTCAGCGCCAACGTGGCCGCTTCCTCCTATGCGAACAGCGGCACTCTCAACATCGACAACCGCCTCACTCTCGAGCTCGGGGCCGGCAGGCTCGAAGGCGGGCGCGACGTGATCCGCGGCTCGCTGCATATCAAGGCGAATGACCTCAAGCTCAGGAATCACTCGATCCGGGCGGATGAGGGACTGTTCCTCGATGTCACGGACAACTTGAGCGACGCTGGCGTGGGCTCGCCGAGTACGGTGAGCGTCTCGGATGGTTTCCACCTGCTCGCCAAGCCCGCCACAGGCGATCTGCTGGGAACGACATTCCAAACGACGGCCTCCAAGTTCGCCAGCGTGCTGCACACCTGGGCCGGCAAGGACCTCGGCCCCACTGCCGCCGGATTCAAGGATAATGCCGCCATCGGGCGGCTGGTGCTCGATGTCTACTCGGGCGGAGAACTGCGCTTCAGCGGCCCGGTCGACTGGCTCGGCAACCCCCGGCCCGGCAAGTACGCACTCTATGTCGATTACCTCCAGTTGCAGCCCGCTGTCGAGGCCGATCCCGAGTCCGTGATGTATGTCTATCCCGGCCTGACCATCTACTTCGGGACCTCCAATGTCCCTGCCGAGGAACTGGACGGCATGTTTGATGGCCGCCTCCGCTGGGTGAAGTCATACTCCGGCCCGACAAGCGGCACGCCGGTCGCCTCCCGACAGAACGGATTCGAGATCAAGACGATCGTGGTGAATGCCGCACTCCTGGACAGCACCACGATCGATTCCGATGGCGATGGTGTCGCCAACGCATACGACACATGGCCTTTCGACGGTGTCACCTTGCGAACCGCCGAGGTTCTTGGCCATCCGGCAAATCAAGTGCGGATTTCATGGGATGCCGCAGCCGAAACCGTCTACCGCGTCGAGAAGACGGTGGGTCTCACGCCGGCCAACTGGACGGCGCATTCCGTTGTCACCAACTCCGCGGCATCAGTGCAGGTTTTGACAATTACAGATGCCATCCCGGCTGGAAGCAACCAGAGAAGCTTCTACAGGGTCCGTTACGACCCGTGAACCACGGGCGCCGATCGGAAGCCGTTCGGCGATCCGAATGGCCCAGAATCCGGAATGGCAGGTTGATGCGGATCGGCGGGCGGCCGCGTGTGGTCGCCGCCTAGTTTTACTAATGACTCATGAAGAGGGGTACTCTGATGGCACAGTGTCAAGGATGGGCTGCGATGCGCATCGCGGCGTTCGAAGCAGCCTTGATCCAAAGGCGATTCGCCAGTCGCGGGAATGACCTTCCCGCGACAGCTTCGGCGCATGCGATGCCCCGCGAGCGCCGCCCGGCATCGCTCGCATCGCTCGCGTTGACTGTCGGCTCTCTCGTGTGCGCGATTGCCTTCTTGGGTATGGCCCAGGCCGAAACCCTCAGGCTCGATTCTCAAGAGGTCCATGCCACCCGCCTGATCGGTAAATTCAAGGCGACTGTCGCCGATGCCATCGGCCCGGCATCGGTCAGCCAGTACGGGTCCGCCATCGCGCGGCGTTATCGGTTGGTTCCCGGCCTGGTGCTCCTCGACGAAGCGGGCCAGGCGCGTCCGGCGGGGCTCCCCGCCGGCGATGAGTCGGCCGCACGCCAACGCCTCCTCGACCGGTTGCATGCACTGAGGGACTCGGGTCTCTTCGAATACGTCGAGCCGGATCATATCATGCATCTGATGCTCGCGCCCAATGACAGGGCGTTCGTGGATGGCTCGCTCTGGGGCCTCTGGAATTACGGGCAGTATGGTGGCATGCCCGGCGCGGATATCGCCGCCGAGAGGGCCTGGGACCTGACCACCGGCTCGACCAACGTCGTCGTGGCCGTCGTCGACACGGGCATCCGCTACACCCACCTCGACCTGGCCAGCCAGATGTGGATCAACGCAAACGAGATTCCCGACAACGGCATCGATGACGACGGCAATGGCTTCATCGACGATATCTACGGGATCAATGCCCTGGCCGGGACGGGCGATCCAATGGACGATCATGGCCACGGCACCCATTGCAGCGGGACCATCGGCGCCGCGGCCAATGACGGCAACCGGCATGTCGGAGTCGCCTGGGAAGTCCGGTTGATGGGGTGCAAGGCATTCTCGGCCCAGGGAACGGCTTCGACCAGCGATGAAATCACCTCGATCGATTATGCCGTCCACATGGGAGCCCAGATCATCAGCGCCAGTTGGGGCGGATACGGTTTCTCGCAAGCCCTCTTCGATACCATCGAGCGGGCGGGGGACCGTGGCGTGCTGTTCGTCGCCGCCGCCGGCAACGAGGCCAACGACAACGATTTTTTCCCTGCGTATCCGGCGAGCTTCCAACTCGAGAACGTGATCTCGGTCGCCGCTGTCGATCGCAGCGATTATCTCGCCGGCTTCTCGAACTACGGAGCCACCACGGTCCATGTGGGCGCGCCGGGCGTCGAAATCTTCTCATGTTGGGCGGGATTTGACGCGGACTACGAGACAATCGACGGAACGAGCATGGCCACGCCCCATGTCGCCGGCGTCGCCGCCCTCATCCTCGGCCTCTACCCGGGCTCGGATCATAGCGAAATGAAGGACCGCATTCTCTCCGGGGCTGTGCCGATTACCGCCCTGGCAGGCCGGACCACGACTGGCGGCCGGGTCAATGCCTACAATTCACTGACCTTGACCGGGAGCGGCGTGATGCAGGTCAGCGTGGACCCGCCCTCGGGATCGGTCCTGCTCGCCGGCACCACCCAACCCATCTACGTCAAGGTGCGCGATCGCTTCGGCATCCGCGACGCTACGGTCACCGGCGCCATCGTCGGCGGCGGCACGCTGGCATTCGGGAACGATGGCGTGGCCCCCGACCTTGTGGCTCAAGACCCCATCTATACGGCGAATCTTCAAGTGCCTGCGCTGGGCGATTCGATTTCGATTGCCTTGACTGTCACCGCTCCCGGCAAAGGGACCCTCACGAACCTGCTCAACTACGCAATTATCCCGCCGCCGCCAAACGACCATTTCGAATTGGCGACCAAAGTGCCGCGTGGCGGCGCGTCGTACCTGGCGAACAATCTTTACGCGACGCTTCAACCCAATGAACCGCGGCACGCCGGCAACGCCTCTGCGGCCGGCTCCTTGTGGTGGCGTTGGACCGGCGACTGGGAGACCAACATCCTCGTCGATGCGGCGGGAAGCAGCATCGGCACTATCCTGGCCGTCTACACTGGCAACGCTCTCACCAACCTGAAGTCCGTAGCCACGGCGGCCAACCTGCCGGGCACACGGGGCACGAACCTGTTCTTCCAGGCCCAAAAGAGCATATCCTACTCGATTGCCGTGGCCGGTCTGGCGACAAACAGCCTCGGATCCATCCGCTTGCGGATCATGCCGGGCGGCCAATTGCAGAAGCAGCCTCCGCGCGTCTCGATCCAGGACCCGATCAGCGGTTTGGTGTCCGCAACGAATAGCATTACCGTCACCGGCACGGCCGAGGATGTCGGCCCGCAAGCCTCCGGCATCGCCGAAGTTCTGGTGAGTGTCAACGGGGGACTGGCGGGTTCCGCGGTCGGCACGACCAATTGGATGAGACCCGCCTTGCTCCAGGTGGGTGCGAACCAGATCGTCGCACGCTCCGTCAACCTCGCCGGACTCATCTCCGACGAATACCGCGTCACGGTGCATTACCGGGTTCCGCCGCCGCCAAACGACAACTTCGACGCGGCAACGCTTGTCACCGGGATCGAGGGGAGGGATACGGTCGACACCAGGCTCGCGACCCAGCAGCCTGGCGAACCGATGCACGCCGGCAAGCCCGGCGGCCACTCCGTGTGGTGGAAATGGACTGCGCCTGCTGATGGAGCGCTGCTGCTTTCGACCGAGGGAAGCTCATTCGACACCACCCTGGGCCTCTACACAGGTCCTCGAGTCAACGCCCTCCGCAGGGTGGCGAGCAACGACGATGCCTTCGATGGCTCGCTCTACAGCAAACTGCAGGAATGTGTCCGGATGAACCATACCTATCACTGGGCGGTCGATGGCTTCAACGGGCTGACTGGCAAGGTCGAGTTGGCCTACCTCTTCACCCCCGGCACGCTCTTTACCGTCAATCTCCAAGCCGCCACCGGCGGCAGTGTCGCCGAGCACGACTCCGGCGCGGTGGATGTTCTGACTTACTCGAGTCAGACGCTGACTGCCGTGCCCGATGCCCAATACGAATTCGCCGGATGGGAGGGCGACGTCGTCTCGACCGCCAATCCCGTGACGTTCCAGGTGAACTCGAATTTGACCGTGCGCCCGACATTCCGCGCAATCGTCTACGCCGACGACTTCGAGACGGGCACCCTGTCGAAGCTGAAGTGGGTGCCCGGCGGGGCCAAACCCTGGACCGTGACGACGGCGAGCGTCGCCGCGGGCAAGTACGCCGCGCGTTCCGGTGTCATTCAAGACGGGCAAACCTCGACGCTGAGCCTCACCGACCGATTCTTCGCGGGCTCTGTCTCGTTCGATCTGCGCATCAGTTCGGAGGCCAACTGGGACTATGCCGAGTTCCTGATAGATGGCGTCCAGCAGATGAAGTGGTCCGGAGATGTCGAGTGGACCCGCTACAGTTTCCCGATCACGACGGGAACGCACACCCTCGAATGGCGTTACGTCAAAGACAACGCGGTGTCTTCCGGGCTCGACGCGGTGTTTGTGGACAACTTCAATGCCATCATCGTGCCGCCCGTGAATTCATCCACTCCGGCGAGACTCGCCGTGCGATTGATGCCGCAGGGAGAATACCAGTTGCAGTTGACGGGCCAGGCCAATCAGGTCTACACGCTGCAAAGAGCGTTCGAGCTTCTGCCAGGCCGTGGGACCGCCTGGCAACCCTTTGCGACAAACGTGGCGGTGAACGGTCAAGTCCGAATCATGCTCGATGCGCAGACGCTGGGTCAGTCGAACACCTACTTCCGCGCGTTCGCCCAGTAGTTGTTCCCAACGCCGTGTCACATCGGGCAGCAGACTGTTCGAATCCCACATCTGAGCGGATGCCCGATCGCCGCGTCCGGAACGCGCGTATCATCCCAGCCTCGAACTTCGTCCTGAAGTCCAAGGCGCATCCTGCGCCATTCACGGCATGAAGGTTCTTGGATTGACCGGCGGAATCGGCATGGGCAAGTCGACGGTGGCCCGGATGCTCTGCGATCATGGCTGCACAGTGATCGACACGGATTTGCTGGCGCGCCAACTCGTCGAGCCGGGCTCGACGGCGTTGGCCGATATCATCGAGGTTTTCGGACCCGGCCTGTGTGACGGCGCCGGCCGATTGCGCCGCGCGGAAATGGCGCGCCTGGTCTTTTCCGATGTGGCCGCACGGCGTCGGTTGGAAGGAATTCTCCATCCCCGCATCCGCCAGCTCTGGCAGCAGCAGGTCGCCGAGTCGAGAATGGCCGGACGCGAGGCTGCCGTGGTCGTCATCCCGCTCCTGTTCGAGACAGGGGCAGAGGGCGAGTTCGATGCGGTGGTTTGTGTCGCCTGCACACCGGCTTCCCAGCGCCAGCGATGCCTCGCCCGCGGTTGGACGCCCGAGCAACTCGAGGCGCGCCTCGACGCCCAGTGGCCGATCGCCCAGAAGATCGCCCGCTCGAACTATGTGGTCTGGTCCGAAGGATGTCTGGACACCACGATCGAGCAGGTGCGCCGCATCCTGAGACAATTGAATTTACACTCTCTGTCGGCATCCGTTAGAATTGAAACGGAAAAACTGGTCTCATGAAAAAAACGATCTGGATTCTTGGCGGTTGCGCGTTGGTTCTCGCCCTGATTTCTTGGCCTCGGACCAGTTCGAGGTCCAGCCTCGCCGCCCGAGGACCGGAGATAGCCCGTTCCGCTGTTCAGTCGACTGCAACGGCCTCAACCGGCCTGCTGGCGGTGCAAGCGATCGAGAGTGGAACGTTGAGCCCCGCGCCGGGCGCGCCGGGTGCCCCGCGCGTCGAAACCGCCCCGGTTCAGCCAGACGCCCGGCCCGAGACCGTCTTCGCCTCGTTCGATACCTGGGCGAACGCCTTTCTGACGCATCCATCCACGGCAACAAGCCAGATCGAGGAAGGCCGCCGATTGGCCATCGCCCGCCGTGAAGCTCTGGCGCGCGAGATCAAAGTGAATCCAAGGCGCGCCCTCCAGCGCGCGGTGTCGTGGAGTTGGCGGCAACGCCTGCCGTCCGAGATCGCCGCGTACCTCGAAGAAGTGGTCGTCGGGCGCGGCAGAATGCAGGTCTATTTCGCCTCTCCCCTGCCCGGGGCGGATTACCGAGAGTTTCCCGGAGGCAAGATGCGGTATGTGACGATGGCCGGCTCGGGCCGCACCTATAGCACGTACGTTTACGGGCGGCGTCTGCTGCAGATGAGCCAGGATGACATTGCCATCCACGGCATCGCCGTGGGCAACCTGCTTGCTTTGCACGAGGACCCCGCACGGCTCCTCGATGCCGACGAGGGAGCCGCTCGCCTGGCGATTGACGGGATCCAAACCGCTTCGACATGCTCGATCTGCGGCGCGGCCCTGAACGAAGAGAGGCGCGTGTTGGACTACGGGGGGCAGCGCCTTGTCGTCTGCGGGCTCAGCCATGCTGTTGAATTGAATGGCATACTCGCCGCCGCTGAGATCGAGGCGCGCCGCGTGGCGTTGGCCTCCGGCGGAGGGGCGCCCTCGGGTGGCAATGGTGCTTGGACCAATCCGCCCCCCCGCAATCCGGTCGGGTCGTGGGGCAGCAAACGGGTTCTCTTCATGCGCCTGGTATTTCGCGACGACACCGAGGTGCCGATTTCCGAGTCTGAGGCGGCCCAGGTGATGCATGAAGTCAATGACTTCTATGTCGAGGCCTCATACAATAAGGCCAGTCTGGTCACGACCGTCACTCCAGTCCTCACGCTGCCGTATCCAAAACTCGCTTGCTCCGCCGAAGGCCCCGGCCTGATCCTCGGCGCTGCGATCGAGGAGGCCCGCAAGGCGGGATTCGTGGCCGGTAATTACGACTTCATCGTCATGCGCCATCCCAAGGTTCCCGGATTCACGTGGGGCGGGCTGGGAGGGGGAGGAGTCGCTTGGCTCCAGGGCAACGGGGTTGGCTTGATCATCCACGAACTCGGGCACGTGTTCGGCTTGGGCCACGCCAATTTCTACGACACGCGGCGGGCGGCGCTGCCGAATAACCCGAACAACAACCCGTTCGACATCGATAGCCTGGTCGGCCACGACAGCGTCTTCGGCGTAGGCGACGATGTCGAGTATGGCGACGTTTTCGATGTCATGGGCGGCGGGGGCGGCGAGGGCCCCGCGGCTACCACCAACCAGCAGGTATCTGCTTTCGCGGGCCACTTCAATGCCATCGGCAAGAATCTCCTGGGCTGGCTTCCCGACCCCTACATTGCCGACGTGACGGAGGGGGGCACCAACCGGATCTACGTCCACGATACGCCCAGGTTGGTCGAGGGCCGACAGTATGCCCTCAAGGTGGCCAAGGACGCGCAGCGCACCTATTGGGTCAGCGCGCGCGGAAAGGTCCAGACACCGTACACAACCAACGGCGTCGAACTGCACTTCAGCGCGTGGCAGCAGGCCCTGGGATACAGCCAGCTTCTCGACACAACCCCGGGCTCGAAGCCGGGGCGCCAGGACGCTCCAATCGCAGTCGGACGGACTTACGCGGATGAGGAATCCAAGGTCTACATCACGCCCACAGCCAAAGGCGGCACGGGCACCAACACCTGGTACGACATTGTCGTCCACAAAGGACCCCAGCCCGACAACGTCCCTCCCGCGATGGAATTGACTGTGTCCACGAACTTCGTCCGCCCCGGGGGGAGCGTGACGTTCACCGTCAGTGCCACCGATGATAACGGCGATGCGCTCGCCTATTACTGGGACATGAGTGACGGTGCCGTGGCGCCCAACAGTCCGAGTTTGACCCGCCTCTTCGCCAATGCCGGCCAGTACGTCGTTCGCGTCGAAGTCAGCGACATGAAAGGCGGCCTTGTCAGCAAACACACGGTCATCACCGTCGGCTCGCCCGGCACCTTCCGCATCAGCGGCCAGGTCGTCAGCACCGACGGCCTGCCTCTGCAACGGGTCTGCGTTTCGAATGGGTCCCTGACCGAAGGTTCATACGACTACGCCGAAGACTATCAGTGGACATACACTGATGCGGATGGGGGTTTCACGCTTGTGAATCTGAGCAATCGCACCTACTCGATCGCCGCCCACATCGAGGGCTACATCACCCGACCGCTCAATTTCGAAACCTCGATCACGATTGCGGACAAGGACGCCGAGGGCGTCTTGTTCATGGCGACGCGCAGACCCGTCGTGACGGTCAAGCGAGTCAGCGACGCCGTGGTCGCCTCCGCAACGCCCGGTCTCTTCGAGCTGACGCGAACAGGCGATACCAACACCGCACTGCAGGCTGTCTTCCTTCTGGGCGGCTCGGCTGTCGCCGGGGCCGATTACGCGGACTGGACCAACATCGTCACGCAGACCAATGTCACTCCAAATCCCTTCGGCGACGTCGAGACCCCGCATGATTTCTATGCGATCGAGTTCCCCACGGGGATCGTCACCGCCCAGATCGAGATTACGCCGCTGGGCGACCCGGCCACGGCCGTCGACAAGGAAGTTGCTCTGACACTGATGTACCCGCTCCAGTTCATCCAGCTTCTGATCACCAACGGCGTCCCCGAAGGAACTCTGGCCACCAACACCAATGTCTTCAATTACAGCGGATGGGAGTTGCGCTCGGTCAACGGCGTCGATACCTGGTTCCAGACCTATTCCGAGTACCTGCCCGCCTGGCCCGGCGAAGCCCGCCTTGCTCTCAAGGGCGTCCAGCCCGCCCTTCCGACTGTGTCGGTCTTCGCCCTCGTCCCAACCACCACGGAGAACCTGAATGACGGCGCCATGTTCACCGTCGTGCGTTCAGGTCCCACAACCCAGCCGCTCTCTGTCACACTCGAAGTCGGAGGAACGGCCACCCCGGTGTCAGACTACCTCGATCTGCCCACCACGATCGTCATCCCCGCCGGGTCTGCCTTCGTCAATCTCCCAGTCATCGCGCTCGAAGACCTCTACATCGAGGGCAATGAAACCGTCACGCTTAAGGTGCTCGAGAGTTCGGCCTATACCGCCCGCCCCGATGCCGCGTCCGTCACCATCGTCGATAACGACATGCCCAGGATCACCATCGTCGCCACGGACGCCGTGGCCTCGGAATCCGGACCCGATACGGGCACCATGCTCATCACTCGCGAGGGCGATATGAACAGCGAACTGCTGGTGAGTTACCTCGTCGGGGGATCGGCAGTCAGCGGACGGGATTACCGCGCTCTCTCCGGGAGTGTGACAATACCGGCCGGACAGCCGTCGGCCTCGATTCTCATCACGCCGCGCGACAATGGCGTCCGGGATGGAGGCAACACGGTCGAGGTCTATCTCGCAGACCGTCCGACCTACAATATCGGCACTCCCAACACCGCCAAGCTCTTCATCGCCGATCGCGCCTTGCCGGTGGTAACCGTCATCGCTTCCGACGATACCGCAGCCGAGCCTTCGGACGCTGGCGAACTGACCTTCACCCGGACGGGGGATGTCAGCCGCGAGTTGGTGGTCAACCTCAAGTGGGGAGGCAACGCCAAGCCCTTTGCGGATTACATCCCGATTTCGCGGATTCGATTCCCGGCGGCCCAGAATCGGGTGGTTGTCTCGGTGTCCCCAGTGGATGACCGGTTGCGCGAGGATCCCGAGTACATCGTGGTGACAATCCTGCCTGGAACCGAATACAACGTGGGTGCTCAGGGTCAGGCCGTGATTGTTCTGAACGACGACGACGGCGGTTCAGCGCTCGCCGTCGGCTTCGACTTCCTGACATCGAGCGTGTTCGAAGGCACCAGCGCCGGCGAAGCCTATCTGGCAGTCACCGTTACCGGGAATCCTGCCCAGGATCAGGACGTCACGGTTCAGTATAAGGTCACCGGCGGCACCGCAATCCCCGACGTTGATTATCCGCTGGCGAGCTCGACGGGCCTGGTGGTTTTTCCGCACAATCCCAACGGCGCCGAGGACAGTCGATGGGTCGAGCGGACCAAGCTGATCGCCCTGCCGATCAACGATAACCAGCTTATCGAGCCGGACCGGACGATTGTGGTCACGCTCCTCGAACCTCCGTCATGGCTCAGCAACTGGCTGACGACCAACGATATCACACTCACCAACGAAGTGGGTGAGCCGGTCACCACCAATGAAGTCGTCACGAATTACATGTTCGTCCCGATCCCCTTCAACGCCCAGTTCGATGTCTATAAGACGCATACTCTCACCATCCTCGATGACGATTCCGCAATCGTGACGATCGAGGCGGGAGCGCCCCAGGTTGACGAGGGAGATCCCGTGGGCACCTACTTCCGCATCCGACGCGAGGGCCCCACGAACCGAGTTCAGAAAGTCGTCCTCCAAACCTCCGGGTTCGCCAGCAACGGCAGCGATTACCAGCCTATCCCATCGACGGTCGAAATCCCGATTGGCGAGGCATGGATCGATGTTCCGCTCTTGCCGGTCGACGACCCGGTTCAGGAATTCATGGAAGACGTGACGGTGACGCTGGTCGACGTGCCCGGCGGCACAATCGGCGGCCAAAGCAGTGCCACGATCCAGATCGTTGATAACGATGGCACGGTCGAGTTCACTCAAACCGCCTACACCGTGTCCGAAAACGTTGGCACAGCCCGCGTGCCGGTTCGGCGCACCGGTCACAACGACACCCCTCTGGTCGTCAATTACTCCGTCCTCGGCGTGAGTGCCACGCCCGGAGCCGATTTCGTGGCGACCAACGGCACGTTCACGTTCGCCCCGGGCGAGACTGTTTTCGACCTGCCTGTCATCATCCTGGATGACCATGTGGTTGAACCCGCCGAAACGGTGCGGCTGATCCTTACCAGTCTGGGCAGCGGCGCCCCAATCGGGGGGCAGACCTACGCCACCTTGACCATTCTCGATGACGACTCCTATGTCGAATTCGCCGCAGCCAATTACCGCGTAACCGAAAACGGGACGAACGCCATCATCGCGCTGCACAGGATCGGGGCGGTCGACAATCCGATCGAAGTCGACTTTGCCGCCACCAACGGCACGGCGACCGATGGCATCGAGTTCGTGGCCACGAATTATCCGGTCGCGTTCGCTCCGGGTGTCACCAACGCAACCGTCCTGGTGCGCATCCTCGACAACACGCTAATCGAGACGAACAAGACCGTCCACTTGGCGCTCGCGACCAACGCCGTCAGCGGCGGGTTGGTCGGGCCTCAGGCCACGGCCTTGCTCGAAATCGTAAACGACGACTGCGCTCTCGAATTCGCCTCGAGCGAATACAGCGTGGATGAGTTCGCGCGCGTCGTCACGCTGGACGTGCGCCGCATCGGAGGCACGGTCAACGCCGTTTCGGTCGATTACACAACGACAAACGGGACCGCCCAGGCGACAAAGGATTACGTCGCAACCGCAGGCACACTCCGATTCGCTGGCGAAACAAACGTCGTGCTCCAGGGCGGCTCGGGCAACTTTGTCCTCGAACCCGGCGAAACGAACAAGCAGTTCCAGGTCCGAGTCATCGACAATTCCGCCGGGGAAGGCAACCGGAGTTTTGGAGTCCTCCTCAGCAATCCCCGAGGCCCGGCCACCGGGGCATTGCCTGGCTCGACGATCCTGGGCGAGCAAGCGAACACCATCGTCACCATCGTCGACGACGAATTGCCCGGCAGCGTCGATTTCGCCTTCAATCCAGGCTTGGGCGCCGATGGGCCGGTCAACGCCGTCGCCGTGCAACCGGATGGCAAGATCGTCCTGGCCGGCGCATTCGCCACCGTCGATGGCACGGTCATGCCGCGCGTCGCCCGCCTGCACGAGGATGGCTATCTCGATAGCTTCTTCAATCCAGGCGCAGGTCCAAACGACACCGTGCATGCCGTCGCCGTCCAACCGGATGGCCGCATCCTGCTGGGCGGAGAATTCACCACCTACAGCGACGACAACACGCCACGCATCGCCCGCTTGGCGGCTGACGGCTTCATCGATTCCAGCTTCAATCCGGGTGCGGGTGCAAATCGCACTGTCCGCGCACTGGCTGTGGGAGCCAACGGCGCCATTGTCCTCGGCGGCGATTTTCTCACGGTCGGCGGCGTCAGCCGGCCCGGGATAGCCCGTCTGATTGCCGACGGCTCCCTCGATCGGACATTCGATCCGGGTGCGGGCGCGCCCGGAGGCGTCTTCACGGTCGCCATCCAGTCGGACGGGAAGGTGTTGGCCGGTGGTGGCTTCTCGAGTGCCGGCGGGGCCAATTACCCCTTCCTGGCCCGTTTCAATGCGGACGGAACTGTTGACCGGTCCTTCAACACGGGGACCGGGCCCGATGGGGCTGTACGATCCATCGCGGTGGGCGCGGATGGCAAGGTCATCATCGGAGGGGCCTTTGTGAAGTTCAACAATGTGAACCGTGCGCGCATCGCCCGGCTCAACGCGGACGGGTCTCTCGATGCCAGCTTCGATCCGGGCTCGGGCGCCAACCAGACCGTGTATGGCGTCGGTGTCCAAACCGACAGGAAGGTTGTTCTGGCCGGCAATTTCACCGAAGTGAGAGGCCAGCTCATGTCACGCTACGCGCGCCTCAACCCCAACGGCACCGTGGATGACGGATTCCTGATCTTCCAAGGGGCCGACGGGTTGATCCGGAGTCTGGCGCTCCAGTCCGACACGGCCCTCGTTGTCGGCGGCGACTTCACCACGCTCAACGGCTTACCGCGACGGGGTGTCGGTCGCGTCCACGGCGACGAGAAGTTCATCCTCAGCAAGATTCAGTTCTCCTCCGCCGCCTATCGTGTGGTTGAAGACCAGGGGCCGGCCACCGTCACTGTCGTCCGCAGCGGCGACCTCGCCGCGTCGGCTCAGGTTGATTTCCTCACCTCCGGCGGCTCCGCCGTCCCGGGCCTCAATTACCAGCCCACCAACGGCACGCTTCTGTTCCTGCCAGGAGAGACGGAAAGGACCTTCGAGGTCCAGGCCATGGACGATCACGCCGCCCGCGGCAATGTGACCGTCGGGCTTGTCTTGACCAATCTGCCGTCGGGCTACGCGCTCAATGCCCAATTGACTTCGGTCCTGACCATTGAGGACAAGGAGAGCGTCCTCGCCTTCAGCAGCGCCAATTACTCCGTCCTCAGATCCGAAAGCGAGGCCACCATCGCCGTCGTCCGCACCGGCCCCAGCACGAACGCGACGAGCGTCGACTACGTGAGCCAGGACGACACCGCCCAGGCGAACATCGACTACCTGCCCGTCAGCGGTACATTGGTCTTCGACCCAGGCGTCATGCTGCAGACCTTCACGGTGCCGATTCTTACCAACAGCATCGCCGACGAGCCCAAGACCCTCGTTCTGGCCCTCGCCAATGCCGGCAGCGGCGCGGTGCTCGGCGCCCTCAGCAACGCCGTGCTGTCGATCGTGAACGAGGTCGTCGAGTTCTACAGCCTCAACCTCACGCCGCCGGTCGGCGGCTCCGTGACTCCCGGATCGGATCAGTACCCTGCAGGCTCGTCCCAGATTCTCACTGCCACGCCGGATGAGGACTACCGTTTCGACGGCTGGGAAGGGACGACCAATACGTCCGCGAATCCGCTCCAGCTCGTGATGAACCGCAACTACACGCTCACAGCGCGGTTCGTTCCCACCAAGACCACCTACTCCTTCGAGCCTCCGTTTCGGGCGTCCGATCTCGCCTCGCCTCCCTGGGCCAACTCGACGACCGCCCCGTGGCAGTTGCAGTCCCTCTCGGCCGCCGGCGGGCGCTACGCCCTGCGCTCGGGTGTGATCGGCAACAGCCAGGAGACCCGCCTCGAGTTGACGGCCCGCACCCGCGCCGGCGCCGTGTCCTTCATGGTCCGGGTGAGTTCGGAAGCCAATTGGGATTTCTTCGAGGTCTACATCAACGGCGTGCGGCTCCAACGCTGGTCCGGCGACCTGCCTTGGCAGCGCTACCAATTCAATGTGCCCGCCGGCGTCAACCGCTTCACCTGGCGTTACGTCAAGGATGCCAATTTCAACTCCGGACTGGATGCCGCGTTCATTGACGATATCTACCTCCCGCTGGATATTCCGGACCCGACGCCCGTCGAGCCCGTGCTGTCCGTCGCAGGTTTCAACGGCGGTGTGATCACCATCAAGCTCGAGGGCCGCCGCGGCGTCACCTACGTCCTCGAAGCAAGTGAGGACCTCAAGGTTTGGACACCGATCGGCACCGAAACGCTGCAAACCCCCAGCACTCTGTTCTTCGACACAGTCACCGGCAATCACCCGGCACGCTTCTATCGCGCCCTGACCCCCGACTGATCGAAGTCCGCTCGGCGCCAGCTCACACCGCCACCTGCGCATGGTGCAGATTTCGTGTCGCGATCGCGACACGGTTTGCGGTTTTTTCAGTGCTTTTCCGTGCAGCCCTGTGGCAGATTGCAGACACGATGATACTTACGCCTGCCGAACTCGAGAGCCTGGTCAATGCCCGGCATCGGACGCCTCACGATTTGCTCGGAATGCACCTGCTAGGGGACGGTTCCGGCATCGTGGTGCGCGCCCTGCTTCAGGACGCCGCACAGGTCGAGATCGTGCCCACGATCGAAAAGGATAAACCGTCGTTCACGCTGGCCAGGCTGCACGAAACCGGGTTGTTCGAGGGGGCCTCGGACAAAAGCAAGGAAATCTACGCCTACGACTTGGTCATAACGGACTTCGCGGGCCGCCGCCGTCAGATGCGCGATGCATATTCATTTCTTCCAACCTTGGAAGAGATCGACTTGTTCCTCTTCAACCAGGGAAACGAGCGACGCTTGTATGACAAACTCGGCGCCCATCAGCGCGTCCTTGATGGCGTGCCGGGCGTCGGGTTCTCTGTCTGGGCTCCGAATGCGCAGAGGGTCAGCGTGGTCGGTGATTTCAACCATTGGGACGGACGCTACCATCCGATGCGTTTGTTGGGGGTATCCGGGGTTTGGGAGCTCTTCATCCCGGGCCTGGACGAGGGCGTGCATTACAAGTTCGAGGTGCGCAATGCGCACGGACTGCCCGTGCTCAAGGCCGACCCGTTTGCCACGCGCTTCGAAGTGGCGCCAAAGAACGCGAGCCTCGTCTGGAATACGCGCAAGTTCGCGTGGACCGATGACGCCTGGATGGAGCGACGACGCCAATGCAATCCGTTTCAATCGCCCCTCTCGATCTACGAAGTCCACCTTGGATCGTGGCGCAAGCAGGCCGTCGGCCAGTCGCTCGGCTACCGCGACCTGGCCAGCCCCCTCGTTGACTACGTCCAGCGGATGGGCTTCACGCATGTCGAGTTCCTTCCCGTGGCGGAGCATGCCTACTACCCAAGCTGGGGATACCAGGTCACCGGCTTCTACGCACCGACCAGCCGCTACGGCGCCCCGGAGGACTTTCAATACCTCGTCAACGCTCTGCACGCGGCCGGTATCGGTGTGATCGTGGATTGGGTGCCGGCCCATTTCCCACGCGATGATTGGGCCCTGGCCCGTTTCGACGGAACCGCCCTGTACGAGCACGAGGATCCGCGACAGGGGACTCACCAGGACTGGGGCACCTACGTCTTTAACTTCGGCCGCCACGAAGTCCGGAATTTCCTCACGGCCAACGCGCTCTTCTGGTGCGAGCGATACCATATCGATGGCCTCCGCGTGGATGCCGTGGCGTCCATGCTCTACCTCGATTACTCACGCAAGGAAGGCGAGTGGATTCCTAACCGCTACGGAGGACGGGAAAACCTCGAAGCGATTGAGTTCCTCAGAGAGTTCAACCACATCATCCATACCGAACACCCGGGCGTGTTGACCATTGCCGAGGAATCCACCGCCTGGCCCCAGGTGACCCGGCCTCCCTACCTCGGCGGCCTCGGCTTCAGCTTCAAGTGGAACATGGGCTGGATGCACGACACGCTCGACTACTTCCGTCGTGATCCCGTCTTCCGCAAGTATCACCAGAACGATCTGACGTTCGCGATGCTCTACCACCACCACGAGAATTTCATCCTGCCCCTCTCCCACGACGAGGTCGTGCACGGCAAGGGCTCCCTCCGCGGACGCATGCCCGGCGACGATTGGCGGGGCTTCGCCAATCTCCGCGCGCTCCTCGCTTACCAATGGCTTTTCCCGGGCAAGAAGCTCGTGTTCATGGGGGCTGAGATCGGTCAGAAGCACGAGTGGGACGCCAATGGCCAGGTGGATTGGTGGTTGCTCGAAGCGGGCCCCTACCATGTCGGGGTGCAGCGTTTCCTCGCCGATCTCAATGGCGTGTACCGCAAGCACGCCGCCTTCTGGGAAGGCGACCACGATCCCCGCGGCTTCCAGTGGATCGATTGCGCTGACCACGAGAATTCCGTCCTCTCCTTCCTGCGGCGCCCTCTTGGATCGGGCCGCGAGTTCGTGATCGTCTTGAACCTGACTCCGGTTGTGCGCGGAAACTACCGCGTCGGCCTTCCGCGGGGCGGGTTCTGGACCGAGGTGCTCAACAGCGACGCGACAGTCTACGGAGGCAGCAATCAGGGCAATGCCGGCGGCGTCCACGCAGAATCCGTCCCGGCTCATCAGCAGCAGTTCTCCGCCCGGTTGACGCTCCCGCCGCTCGGCGTGGTCGTGCTCGGCTCCGATGAGCCTTAGCATTTTGAGGTTCCCATGCCTCTCCCCTTCCGATAGCGTCTGGGTTTTATGGACCCCCTGGATGCCCAGCGGATCGCGCCTGAGGCGCTCAGGCTGCCTGCACGGCAGGCCACGGCGCCTCTCCCGCAGGCGCAACTCTGCTTCCGCATTGCATTCGCCGCGTCGATTGTGAGCGGCGTCGTCTGCTTGAGCGCAGCGCTCGCTGGCCATGGCTCCAGCGGCGTCGGACGTTGGTCTGCGGGCGCCTTTTTCGTCTTCTCGAGCTTCGCGATCCTCTGTTGCCTCGGCCACCGCCTGCCTCCGCAAAACCTGTGTGCTGTTCTGCTCGTCTCCTGGGCCAGCGCCTCTCTCGGCCTCATGCTCGCCGTCAAGTCCCATGTCTTCCTGGACGCAGTGACGTACGCCGACGGATTCGGCCCCCGAATGCTCGGCATCGTGCCGTGGCAGTTGCCCTTCCTCTGGCTTGCCCTGGTGCTCAGCAGCCGCGAGACCGCCCGTCTCATCCTCCGCCCCTACCGACGCGACCCCCACTACGGATACTGGCTGGTCGGCCTTGCCGCGGTCCTGGTCCTGGGCGTGGATTTGGTGTTGCAGCCGTTTGCGGTCCGCGTGGCCGGATGGTGGCGATTCGAGACCTCACCCGAGGCCTCGAGTTGGCTGGGCGTTCCCTGGGTGGTGTTTCCCACGAATATCGCTCTAACGCTCCTCGTCCTCCTCTTCGCCGGCCCTTGGCTCATTGCCAAACGCGCCATCCCGACCGCCCGCAATCTTTGCCCCCTGATGGTCTGGCTCTTCCTGAACCTCTGCCTTCTCATCGGAAGCTCCGTGGCCGGACTCTGGCTCGCAATGGCCGCATCTCTGGCAGGAATGGCCGCCGCGGTCTTCTTCGCACGGCGCGCCCGCACGGCGTTTCCGACGATGCCCGACGAGACTGCGCGGACCTAGCAAGGCCCGCCCCGGGCCAATTCCGATCCTCAGCCCGCCCTCTCATTGCGTCGGGCTCCGCTTGGTCAACTGCAGCTTGCTCACGCGCGGGCCATCGGTCTCCTCGACGCGAAGTTCGTAATGACCCAGTGTGAGAGTGTCGCCCGGCTTCGGAAAGCCGCCCAACCGTTGTGTGACCAGACCGCTGGTGGTCGTGATCCCCTCCTCTCGCAGCGGCGCTCCGACCAGATCGGACAGCTCGTGCAAAGGCAGGATCCCGTCCACCTCCCAAGTCTGGTCGCTCGTCTGGATGAAAAGGGGCTTCTCCTGATCGAATTCGTCCTGGATCTGCCCGACCAGTTCTTCGAGCAAGTTCTCCAAGGTCACCATCCCCACCGTGCTCCCGTACTCGTCCACCACGATCGCCAGGTGCAGCCGCCGTTCGAGAAACAACCCTAACACGCGCTCAAGCCGCGCCGTCTCCGGCACGTAGATCAGCCTGCGCGCCACCGGTCGCAATTCGCCTCCGGTACGCGCCTTGTGCCGCGACGCGTAGAGATCCTTGATGTGAACAACACCTACTGTCCGGTCCAAGTCTCCATCCTCGCAGAGCGGGAATCTCGAGTATCGGCTCCACTCGGCAATCTCGATGCATTCCGTCAGGCTGCCGCGCGTATCGAGGGCCGTGATTTCGCGCCTCGGTCTCATGACCTCGCGCACGATGCGCTGGCGGATATCGAGCGCATTGAGCACCAGGTTCCTGCTCAAAGCCGTCTCCCCGCTCCGAGACGTTGCCGTGGAAACGAGCAGCCGCAACTCTTCCTCGGAATGGCCGTGCTCCGATTCGCTCGACGCCGCGACCCCAAGCTTGCCCAGAATCCAGCCGCGCGACCGGTTCAGAATCCAGATGAACGGCCGTGTCAGGTAGTAAAACATTTCGAGCCAGCGCGCCGTCCAGAGTGAGACCGCCAGGGTCTTGCGAATCGCCAGAGACTTGGGCACCAGTTCGCCCACCACAATCAGCAGAAACGTGCTGACCAAAAACCCGATCGAAAACTCGACTGTCGTTCGAATCGCCGGCGACTCGACCGCCAGCGTCTGAAACACCGGACGCAGCAGCGCCTCGAACACAGGCTTCACCAGAGCTCCGGTCGCAATCCCGCACAGCGTGATGCCGATCTGAACGGTGCTGATGCAGGATTCCAGGTTAGTAGCCAAACGCCGAGCGATGCGGGCTCGACGATGCCCCTTCGCGACCAGCGCATCCAACTGCGTCCTTCGCAGCCTCACGAACGCAAACTCGGCCGCGACGAAAAAACCGTTCAGACAAACCAAGCCAAGGACAGCCACAAGTTTGAGCAATGTCAGACTGTATCCCTCGCTGTTCATCTCACCAACTCACCTCGCCAAAGATGTGGCGAAGGATGTCGTGCAACGTCACAATCCCGGCTTCCTTCCGGTTCCGATCCAGCACGATGGCAATGCGCTGGCCCGACTGCCGCAAACGCTGGAGAGCCACTTCGAGCCGCGCCGACTCCTCGAGGTAGAGCGCTGGTTGCAGAAAGGCTCCGACTGGCTTGCGTTCGTCTAAATCATGTTGGTAAAGTGAGTTGCGCAAAGTCACGATCCCAACAACCCGCCCATTGGCCGGATCCTTCACCGGCATCCGATTCAACCCAGTCTCGCGGCACACCTTGAAAACCTCCGCGATCGGTGTCGTCGTCGTCACCGTGACCACCTTGCTCAGCGGAGTTCCTACAGCCCCAACCGTGAGATTCTGAAGATCCAACACGCGATTGACCATCGTGCGCTCTTCCTTGCTTAGCGCATGCGAACTCTCCTGCATCATATACCGCAGCTCCTCCCGGTTGGCAAAAAGCCGTCCCGTGAACCGATGGCCGCCGGTCGACTTCAAAAGAACCTCCGCCAGCCAGGCGACGATTGCGACCAGCGGCGCCAAGGTGAGATGAGTTATGCGGAAGAGCCGAGCCAGGCCCAGGCAAAGCCGGTTCGAGTATTGACGAAACAGCATCTTGGGCAACAAATCCGCCAGAGCGTAAATGAGAAACACGGCAGCCGCCAGGGCCAGCCAGAGCCATACCCCCCCCGCCAGCCAACGATGCAGATACAGAAACGTCAGGCCCACAAGCAGAAACTCCGCCAGGGTGCTGCCAACCAGAATCGTCCACAGAAACTGCTCCGGTTGCTCTAGAAACTGATGTAATATGCGCGCCGAGGTGCTGCCGGCGCGCATCTGTTGCCGAATGCGCAGCCGGCTCAGGGCAAATACACCCGCTTCCATCCCTGAAAACAGGAACAGCAGGGCCGCCACCAGCAACAGCAACAGCATGGTCCACACGTGTCCCATTAGATCGCTGCTCCTCCTGTCTTCCTGCAATCCTCGACGACCAACTCCCGCACGCGTCGGTCGTCCACCTGCGTCGCCCTTAGCCTGAGATTGCGGAATTGTACCGCATGCCCGGCAGGCGGCACCACCTCGGCCAACGCCACAAGAAGTCCGCCCATCGTGTCGACATCCGGCGCTTCTCCCAACTCGGGGTACTCCCGACGGAAATCCTCCAGGCGCATGGTGCCGTTCACCCGCCACCGGCCTGGTCCCAGCCGTTCCATGACGAACCCCTCCGCCTCGCCTTCTCCCTGGATGCGCCCCACCATCGACCCGAGAATGTCCTCCGTCGTCACCAGCCCCGATGTGCTCCCGTATTCGTCTACCACGATGGCCACACCGCGCCTCTGCCGTTGTAGGCTCTGCAACAGTCGCAGCAGATTCGTGGTCTCAGGCACGAATGACGGAAAGTCAACCATCTCGGAAAGATCCTCCTCCGGATTGAGCAGCAGCTCCCTCGTGTTGAGAATCCCGACAATCGTGTCAGGCGTCTCGTCGTAAAGGGGCAATCGTCGGTGCTTGTAGCGCCGGGCGGCCGCGATCATCTCGGAAACCGGCAAGTCGTCCGGCAGCGCGTGCATCTGCGCACGAGGACGCATGACGTCCTTCGCCGTGTGGCGATCCAGATTTATGATCTGCAGGATGATCTCTTTCTCCGACTGCGCCAACGCACCCTGCTGGAAACCGAGTTCGAGCAACTCGGCGTACTCCTCGTCACCCCCTGTTACGGGCAACCGCATCGACTCCGGCACGGTCCATCGCAACACCTGAGTGTTGAATTGACGGGCCAGCCAATGCAGAGGACGGGTCAGCGTCTGCAGCAGCGCCATCGGACGCGCCACCCGCAGCGCCCAGAACTGAGGCGATCGCACTGCCAGCGTCTTCGGAATCACCTCGCCTCCAACCAGAATCAAGACCAAGACGCCAAAGGACGTCGCCAAAGGCGGCCACTCCTCGTTGAGGACCACCCACAGCCCCAAACTCACCAGCCCGGCGCTCGCAAACGTGTTTCCCAGAACGATTGTCGCCAGCAAATCCTGCGGCATTGCCAGCAGGTGCGCCACCGCCCGCCCCCGATCCCCCTCCCGCTCGGCCAGTTGCTCAGTCTGCCACTTCCCCAGGGTGAAGAGGGCCGTCTCTGCCAGTGCGAATGCAAAACTCGCACCGGCAAAAGCAAGAAAGCCCGCAATCACCAGAAGGGGCAGCGCTAACATCGTCCCGAGTATGCCCGTCCCTACTGGCGTCTACAAGCCCAGGAACCGGCCTTCTGCTCGAACCACCTTGCCTCACCAAGTTACGACCGACGGCGACGGCGAAGCCGAGGTCATCACGACAGGGTTGTGTGTGGCGTCGGATCAACGGCTTCCGTGCGAGCCAACTGGGGCGCTGCCCCAGACCCCGCCCCACCTCCACCTCCTTGAGCGTCTGGGGTAGCGTTTCTTCACGGGCCCCGGGTGCTGCCAGGACGGCCACGTGCATGGCAGGAGGGACCGGAGCGCCAGATTTCGGACTGGTTCCTGCGCATTCCGGACCAACAACTTCCGCCAGCCCACACAAACTTCTCGGATGAGGCCGAAGCCGAGGCTGCGAATTTCGGAGTTATTCGGACAGGGATTTCGGAGTTATTCGGACAGTGAATTCGGGAATCATTTCGGACACTGATTTCGGTCCAATTCGGACAGGCGTTTCGGAAAATAGTCGGACAGTTTTGCCGAGGTCCGAATTGGGTGTCCGAAATGGTCCGAAACGGCCGCAGAGGAGTGGAATGACGCTGGATAAACTGCCAGAAGGGTGGCGCCTCATGAGGAGGCATCATCAATGGCACGAAAACCTAAATCCATGCGTCAAATCAAAGAAGTCCTCCGACTCAAACATGAACAGCGGCTCTCGGTGCGCCAGATCGCCCGCAGCTGTGGTCTGCCTTCGAGCACCGTCAGCGATTATCTGGTGCGCGCCCAAACCGCGGGCCTGGGCTGGCCCTTGCCCGAGGGACTGGACGAGCAGCAGATCCAAGAGCAACTGCTCAATCGGGCGCGGGGCCAACCCCAGGCGGCACCACCGGCTGAGCCCCCGCGGCCCTTGCCCGATTGGCCCGAGGTCCACAAGGAACTGGGGCGTCGTTCGGTAACGCTGCGTTTGCTTTGGCGGGAATACCGCCAGCGCTATCCCGAGGGTTACGCCTACACCCAGTTCTGCGAATACTACCACCGCTGGGCCGAGACGCTCGACCCGGTCATGCGCCACCATCATCCGCCCGGGGAGAAGATGTTCGTGGACTGGGCGGGGCAGACCGTGCCGCTGCATGAGGCCGGCGGCGCGGTGTCCCAGGCTTCGGTGTTCATTGCGGTTCTGGGTGCCAGCAATAAGACCTTTGCCCGCGCGTTTGCCGACCAGAAGCTGCCCTCCTGGATCATGGCCCACTGCAACGGCAAGCAGGAATCGTGGTGGAACCAGGTCGAAGGCCGGCTTCTGCCCATGCTCGAAGGGGTCCCAGATCTGACGCTGGCCCAACTCAACGAGGCCACGCTGGCCTGGCTTGAAGTCGAATACCACCGCCGGCCTCACTCCCAACTGGACGGGCGCACCCCTCTTCAATGCTTCGTGGAAGGCCGTGACGTCGGCCGTCCTGCGCCCGACCCCGAGGTGCTGCGCCAGGCCTTCACGGCGGAGATCACCCGAACCCAGCGCCGCAGCGACGGCACCCTCAGTCTCTTAGGGCAGCGCTTCGAAATCCCCTCCCGGTACCGTCACTTCGCCCGCGTCCAGGTCCGTTACGCCTCCTGGGATTTGAGCCAGGTCCACCTGGTCGATCCGCACACCGGCACGCTCTTGTGCCGGCTCTATCCCCTGGACAAGGCCCGCAACGCCGAGGGCCACCGCGCCGCCAAACCCTCCTTGACCCAAGCACCCCTGCCCGAGCCGGCCTCCGGCATGGCACCCCTACTCCAGAAAATCCTCCGCCAGTACGCCACCACCGGTCTGCCCCCGGCTTACCTGCCCAAGGACGACCTGCCGGCCCTTCCCCAAACCCCATGAGCAAAAAACTCCTCGCCCTCTACTGTAGACTGCCAATTATTATTCCCCAGTGCTGCCAATTAAAAATCACCAGTGAGCCGGTAACGTCGGGGGCGCCGCAGGGCGGGTGGACGGAGGAGTCCATCCGATGGTCAGGCGGCGACACGATGATCACCAACCAACAGTATCGACGGCTCATGAATGAATACGCGAAGACGGGGAATGTAACGATCAGTGCGCTGAAGGCCGATGTGGATCGGCAGACGGCGCGCAAGTACCTCCAAGCGGCCCAAGGGCCGCAGCAACTGCAAGCTCAGCACACCTGGCGCACGCGGTCCGATCCGCTGGAAAAGGTGTGGCCGGAAGTGAGCGCGATGTTGCGGGATGCGCCGGAGTTGGAGGCCAGGACGCTGTTCGACTATTTCCTGGGGCGGCCGGGAAGCGGTTTGGAGCCGAGGCACTTGCGAACGTTCTTCCGGCGGGTGCGGCACTGGCGGGCGACCGAAGGTCCGGAACGGGAAGTGTTCTTCGCCCAGGAACACCCCCCCGGAGCGCTGCTACAACTGGACTGGACGCACGCGCGGGAACTGGGGGTGACGATCCAGGGCGAACCCCTGGACCACCTGTTCTGCCACTGCGTGCTGCCGTACTCGAACTGGGAGTGGGCGACGCGGTGTCTGTCGGAGTCGTTCCTGAGCCTGGTGGCGGGATTGCAGGCGGCCTTGGCGCAACTGGGCAAATGCCCGTTACACCTGGTGACCGACAACAGCAGCGCCACCACGCACGAGTTGGAGGCGCTGCCCGGACGGCCTCGCGGGTACAACTCCGATTACCTGGAACTGTGCACGCACTACGATCTGACCCCGCTGACCATCAACGTGGCCTGCCCGCACGAGCAGGGGGATGTCGAGTCGGGGAATCGGCACTGGAAGCGGCGGTTGGAGCAGCATCTGCTGCTGCGCGGAAGCCGGGACTTCGCTTCGGTCGAAGCCTACGACCGGTTCGTCGTCGAGGTCTTGCGGGCGGCCAACGCGCCCCGTCACCCGCGCCTGGCGGAGGAACTGGCGTGCATGCGCGCGCTGCCGGCGACGCGGCTGGCCGAGTACCGGGAGTATGCGCCGGTGGTCAGTTCGCAGAGCCTGATCCGGGTGCAACGGCACACGTATTCGGTGCCCTCGCGATTGATCGGGCACACGTTGCGGGTGGAGTTGTACGAGGCCGAACTGAAGGTGTTCTTGGGGCGGGAGTACCTCTTTACTGTGCCGCGGGTCCGCGGCCAGCGCGGCCACGGGGTGGACTTTCGGCACGTGATCGGACCGCTGCTGCGCAAGCCGGGGGCCTTCCTCCAGTATCGGCACCGGGAGGCGCTTTATCCCAGCCCGACCTTTCGGGCGGGGTATGACCGGTTGGTGGCCGATCACGGGGAACGGCCCGGAGTCATCGAGTACCTGCAGGTGCTCAAGCTGGCGGCGGAAGAGACGGTGGAGCGTGTCGAACCGGTGCTGCAAGCCCACTTGCTGCGGGCCGGAAAGTGGCGGGCCAGCCACCTGCGGGACCAGGTGGCGCCCCCGGAGCGGAAGGTCGTGGAACTGGCGGCGCTGACGCCCGCTCTGGAGGTCTACGACACGCTGCTGGGGAAGGAGGTGGCTCATGGCGGCTGACACGCTGGAGATGCTCTTCCGGGAGTTCTGCCTGCCGACGATGGCGGCGCGCTGTGCGGAGATGCTGCAGAGTGCGGAAACGCAGAACTGGGGGTACCGCAAGCTGCTGGTGCAGTTGTGTGAAGCGGAAGCGGCGGACCGACGAGAGCGGAAACGGGAGCGGTTGTTGCGGGACTCGCGCCTGCCCAGTGGCAAGACCCTCGGCACGCTGGAAGAAGGGCAACTGCCGGCGAAGGTGCGCCGGCAATGGCCGACGCTGCTGGAAGGCGGGTTCGTGGAGCGGGCGGAGAACTTGTTGGTGTTCGGGTTGCCGGGCCGGGGCAAGACGCACTTCCTGTGTGCCCTGGGGCGCGAGCTGATCTGGCGGCACGGGTGCCCGATCTACTTCACGCCGACGTTCAAGCTGGTGCAGCAACTCCTGACGGCCAAGAAGGACCTGCGGCTGGACGCCGTGCTCAAAAAGTTGGACCGCTTCGAAGCGGTGATCCTGGACGATCTGGGTTACGTGCAGCAGTCGCGGGAGGAGATGGAAGTGCTCTTCACGTTCCTGGCCGAGCGCTACGAACGGCGCAGCGTCTGGATCAGCAGCAATCTGGTGTTCTCGAAGTGGGACCAGATCTTCAAGGACCCGATGACGACGATGGCGGCGGTGGACCGGCTGGTGCACCACGCGATCATCCTGGAGTTCGATGGGGAGACGCGGCGAGTGCCGCGTCCCAAAGACAAGGGCGAGGGCTAACCCGATGCGCGCCCGCCAACCCCTTGGGCTCCGCTGCGTCTTTGGCGCCTGACGGCGCCAAAGACTCCGCTCCGCCCCAGGGGTTGGCCCAGGGTTAGCGACAGTCAACGAACCAAAGAAACACAACCAAAGGTGAGCCGGTGAAGTGGTGAGTTTTAATTGTCACTGCGGCGAGAAATAATTGTCATTGACCAACTGCAGGTGCTGGCCCGCCTGCTGCGCCCCGGTCCCTCCTTGCTGGCCATGGTTCGCTTGGCTGCCAACTCCGCGGCGGCCGCGCTCTTGGGCTGGAAGCGCACTTTCACCGAAGACGATCTCTATGCCAACGGCGCCTGGCTCGAAGGCCGTCACGCCCTCATCGAACGGCGCCTGTGGCACGCTCGGCCCGCGCCTCCCAAGGACCAACTCTTTCTCTACGATGTGAGCAGCAGCTATTTGGAGGGCGACTCCAACGCCTTGGCGGCTTGGGGGTATAATCGCGACCACAAGGAGGGCAAGAAACAGGTCGTCATCGGGCTTTTGACCGACAGCCAGGGGGAGCCGGTCTCGATCCAGGTTTATCGCGGCAACACCAACGATCTCAAAACCTTTGGCCACCAAGTCCATAAGATCAAAAAGGAGCTGGGCTGCACGGGCGTCACCCTGGTGGGCGACCGGGGCATGATTCGCACCGACCAGAAAGCGGCATGCACGGCAGACAACACCCAAGCCCACGCATTGACGGCGATGCTGGCCTTAAAAGTGCGCCGTCATGTGGAGCAAGCCTGGCGGTCGTTGGAAGTCACGGTGGAAGAAGGCTTGCGCCAACTCGAACAGCTCTGCGTTATGGAACTGGTTCACTCGGGCAGCGGCAAGGTCGTGGCGCGTCAGGTGCCCGAGCCCACTGCCCGCCAGCAGCAACTGCTCCAGGCACTGAAGTTGGTTCTTCCGGCGACGGTGCCCGAAGCCCAAGTGACCGTAGGCACGCGCAAGAAAATCAACCACGTGCGTAAACCCCTTGAAAAACAAGGCCAAAACCACGATTCCGGCATCAGAACTTAATGGAACTTCCGTCTGACGGAGCGAGTCAGCGCGGACTCCCGTCCGCGGCCGCGGGACGGCTACGCCTCCGTAGCCGCCGTCGTGAGACGGCGCTGATATCAGTATTCGCCGGAGCGAGTCAGCGCGGACTCCCGTCCGCGGCTACGGGACGGCTACGCCTCCGTAGCCGCCGTCGTGAGACGGCGCTGATGTCAGTATTCGCCGGAGCGAGTCAGCGCGGACTCCCGTCCGCGGCTACGGGAGGGCTACGCCTCCGTAGCCGCCGTCGTCAGACGGCGCTGATGTCTGTGTTTGCCGGAGCGAGTCAGCGCGGACTCCCGTCCGCGGCTACGCGACGGCTACGCCTCCGTAGCCGCCGTCGTGAGACGGCGCTGATATCAGTATTCGCCGGAGCGAGTCAGCGCGGACTGACGTCCGCGGCTACGGGAGGGCTACGCCTCCGTAGCCGCCGTCGTCAGACGGCGCTGATGTCTGTGTTTGCCGGAGCGAGTCAGCGCGGACTCCCGTCCGCGGCTACGCGACGGCCGCGGGACGGCTACGCCTCCGTAGCCGCCGTCGTGAGACGGCGCTGATGTCAGTATTCGCCGGAGCGAGTCAGCGCGGACTCCCGTCCGCGGCTACGCGACGGCTACGCCTCCGTAGCCGCCGTCGTGAGACGGCGCTGATATCAGTATTCGCCGGAGCGAGTTAGCGCGGACTCCCGTCCGCGGCTACGGGAGGGCTACGCCTCCGTAGCCGCCGTCGTCAGACGGCGCTGATGTCTGTGTTTGCCGGAGCGAGTCAGCGCGGACTCCCGTCCGCGCCTACGGGACGGCTACGCCTCCGTAGCCGCCGTCGTGAGACGGCGCTGATGTCAGTATTCGCCGGAGCGAGTCAGCGCGGACTGACGTCCGCGCCTACGGGACGGCTACGCCTCCGTAGCCGCCGTCGTGAGACGGCGCTGATGTCAGTATTCGCCGGAGCGAGTCAGCGCGGACTCCCGTCCGCGGCTACGGGACGGCTACGCCTCCGTAGCCGCCGTCGTGAGACGGCGCTGATTCCTGCTTTTGACGGAGCGAGTCAGCGCGGACTCCCGTCCGCGGCTACGCGACGGCCGCGGGACGGCTACGCCTCCGTAGCCGCCGTCGTGAGACGGCGCTGATGTCTGTATTCGCCGGAGCGAGTTAGCGCGGACTGACGTCCGCGGCTACGCGACGGCCGCGGGACGGCTACGCCTCCGTAGCCGCCGTCGTGAGACGGCGCTGATTCCTGCTTTTGACGGAGCGAGTCAGCGCGGACTGACGTTCGCGGCTACGGGACGGCTACGCCTCCGTAGCCGCCGTCGTCAGACGGCGCTGATTCCTGCTTTTGACGGAGCGAGTCAGCGCGGACTGACGTTCGCGGCTACGAGACGGCTACGCCTCCGTAGCCGCCGTCGTCAGACGGCGCTGATTCCTGCTTTTGCCGGAGCGAGTCAGCGCGGACTGACGTCCGCGGCTACGGGACGGCTACGCCTCCGTAGCCGCCGTCGTGAGACGGCGCTGATTCCTGCTTTTGCCGGAGCGAGTCAGCGCGGACTGACGTCCGCGGCTACGGGACGGCTACGCCTCCGTAGCCGCCGTCGTGAGACGGCGCTGATGTCTGTATTCGCCGGAGCGAGTCAGCGCGGACTGACGTCCGCGGCTACGGGACGGCTACGCCTCCGTAGCCGCCGTCGTGAGACGGCGCTGATGTCTGTATTCGCCGGAGCGAGTCAGCGCGGACTGACGTCCGCGGCTACGCGACGGCCGCGGGACGGCTACGCCTCCGTAGCCGCCGTCGTGAGACGGCGCTGATGTCTGTATTCGTCGGAGCGAGTTAGCGCGGACTGACGTCCGCGGCTACGGGACGGCTACGCCTCCGTAGCCGCCGTCGTGAGACGGCGCTGATGTCAGTATTCGCCGGAGCGAGTCAGCGCGGACTGACGTCCGCGGCTACGCGACGGCCGCGGGACGGCTACGCCTCCGTAGCCGCCGTCGTGAGACGGCGCTGATGTCAGTATTCGCCGGAGCGAGTCAGCGCGGACTGACGTCCGCGGCTACGCGACGGCCGCGGGACGGCTGCGCCTCCGTAGCCGCCGTCGTGAGACGGCGCGATGTCTGCTTTTGACCGGCAGCAGCCACGCCTGGTCCTGCGGCGCTCGACTGGAACCGAGACACTGTTCCGACGTGGGCCGGCGCGCCGGGTTAGCCAGCCTTCTTGTCATCATGCCCTTTCTGGATAAGCATCTCAATTCGTCGCAAACGCTGTGCGGACTGTGAGGTACTCTCAATCACCCGTGCGAATCCGAGCAAACTCAATCCGCTGACAACTCCGCCGAGAAAAACAACCCAACCTGCGACTGTGTTCACCGAGCCAACTCCGAGTCCTGCAAGTGGTGCGGCGACGAGCTCGAAAACAGCCATGCATGTCAGAAAAGCGGCAACTCCCGAACCCTCCATAGGCGGCAGTTCGAGTCCCGGAGGTTGCGGCCCGGGCACTGGTGCGGGAATAGTCCCTGCATTCGGTGGCCGCTCTGGCGGCTTCGGTCGCTCGATAGGACGGCCACGCAGTGGAACTAAGATGGTCTCTTTGCATGTCGGGCATGCAATCGACTGCGTGGCCAACTCTTCTGGTGCGTCAAGTGTCTGACCGCAGTTGGAACAATGGAAACGTATGTCTGGCATAGTGCGTGCGGTAGCCGGCTAACAGTTAGCAATGTATCCGTCCCGGCGGGGCCACGGGCACACGATTCCGTCCCGGTCGTTCTTCCCACCGGGACGAATACATTGATGTTGGACGAAGCCGCAGCCCTCGCGCGGGAATTCACAAGGAAAAGTAAGCCCAAGACCAGGCCGCGAAAAGCAAGAAACCTCGCAGCCGCACGTCGGCGCGGCCACCTTCGGCATTCGGATCCTCGGCGTCAGCGCCCCACCACAGCCGCCTTCCCCGCAGAGTGCGCCCCAAGAGCGGACCAGCGCCCTGCGGGCGCGAAACCCTGCAACCGTCATCGGATTCAACCCACCGAAGCGAGCGTGATCGGCAAGGTCACGCGGAAGATTGTTTCGTCTTCTGGCCGGCTGGTGAAACTGACGCTGCCCGCGAGGTATCTTTCAGTGAGCAATTTGACCGCATAGGTGCTCAACCCCCGGCCTTCTCCCTTGGTCGAGAACGAGCGGTTGAAGACCTGCAGTTGGACCGTGCGCGGCATGACGCCGGGGTTGCGCACCCAGAAGCATAGAGTCTCGCCCGTCTTTTCGCAGCCCAGCCGCACCGCGCCGCCGGCGGGGCAGGCCTCGAGGGCGTTCTTGAGGAGGTTGTTCAGCGCCCGTCCGAGCAACGTCCGATCGCTGGTGAATTCATGATCCACAGCCAAAGGGTCCAGAACGATCTCACGCTCGGCAGCCAACGGGTGCTTCCGATACTGTTCGACGATCCTCCGGAGGACCTGCAACGATGAAAGGCGCGTGGGGACAGCGATCAACTCGTTGGTCTCGGCTCTCGACAGGTCACGTTGCGCGTGTATCTGGTCCACCATATCTCGAAAGCCGGTCTGGGCAATTTCAAGATCGGGCCGCAAGTCCTCGAGCGCCTGGCTGGCGAGGGCTTCGAGCAGTCCGCCCAGGCCGCCGGTGGTGTTCAGCGAATCGTGAAAGAGACTCCCTTCCAGCGCTGAGGGCGCTTCTCGTGGCAGATTTCGCGGCGCTTGACCTTTGTCGCGGGGGGAGCACACTGCCGGGCTCGATTGACGCGATTCGCCCTATATGCAGCACATTCGGAACATCGCCATTATCGCCCATGTCGACCACGGCAAGACGACACTGGTCGATTGCCTTTTGAAACAGTCCGGGACATTCCGGGCCAACGAGGCGATCGCACGCGAGGAACGGATCATGGACTCGATGGATCTCGAGCGCGAGAAGGGGATCACAATCCGGGCGAAGAACGCCGCGTTCAAGTACAGGAATTACCACATCAACATCGTCGATACGCCTGGGCATGCGGATTTCGGGGGCGAGGTCGAGCGGGCGATGAGCATGATCGACGGCGTGCTGCTGGTTGTGGACGCGGCGGATGGTCCGCAGGCTCAGACGCGCTTTGTGTTGCGGAAGGCGCTCGAAGCGGGCGCCAAGCCGATTGTTGTGATCAACAAGATCGACCGGGAGCACGCAAATCCCAAGAAGGTGCTCGACCAGGTATTCGATCTGTTCGTGCAACTGGGGGCGACGGACGAACAGCTCGATTTCCCCTTTGTGTACGCCAGCGCGAAGGACGGCTACGCCCAGCTCGAACTCGATCATGTGCGCGAGTCGATGGAACCGCTCTTCGAGACCATTGTGAAGCGCGTCCCGCCGCCGCGGGCCTTTGCGAGCCAGGGTTTTCAGATGCTTGTGGCCAACCTGGATTATTCCGATTATCTCGGGCGCATCGCGTTCGGGAAAATCCACAGCGGCAAGGTGGTGCAGGGGCAGCCTGCGGTCTGTATCCACGCGAACGGTTCGAAGACCGAGGGCAAGATCACGATGATCTACCACTTCGAGGGACTCAAACGCATCGAGGTGTCCGAGGCCCACGCCGGTGATATCGCCGGGCTGACCGGGTTCGAGGATGTTTTCATTGGCGAGACTTTGGCGGACAGCCCGGATCGGCCGGCCTTGCCGTCCAAGCCGATCGATCCCCCCACCATCCAGATGGAATTCGCGGTCAATGACGGTCCGCTGGGGGGCAAGGACGGCAAACTCGTCACGGCGCGCCATATCGGAGAGCGGCTCGTGAAGGAGACACGCACCAACGTGGCTCTGCGGGTCGAGCCCACGTCCGACCCGAAGGTGTTCAACGTGAGCGGACGCGGCGAGATGCAGATTGCGATCCTCGTCGAGCAGATGCGCCGGGAAGGGTACGAGGTGCTCGTCTCGAGGCCCGAGGTGCTCTGGCGCGAGGGCGCGGACGGGATTCTGCTCGAGCCGATCGAGCGGCTGTTCATCGAGATGCCGGACGACTACATGGGGGCTGTGATGGAGAACCTTTCGTGGCGCAAGGCGGAGATTATCAACGTGACCCATCACACCCATCACATCAGTATCGAGGCCCTGATCCCGATGCGCGGCCTGATCGGTTTCGAGAGCGACCTCATCAATCTCACCCGCGGTCTGGGCGCGATGAGCCACCTCTTCGAGCAATACGGGCCCGACCGGGGTGAGATCGCCGCCCGCAAGAACGGCTCGCTGGTCAGCATCGAGGACGGCATCGCCACGGCCTACGCGCTCAACATGAACCAGGAACGCGGGCGCCTGATGATCGAGCCGGGCGATCGGGTCTACAAGGGCATGATCGTCGGCGAGAACGCCCGCGAAAACGACATCCCGGTCAATCCCTGCAAGACCAAACACCTGACCAACATGCGCTCTCAGGGCGAGGGCAAGGGCATCCAGCTCGAGCCCCCGCTTAAGATGTCGCTCGAACGAGCCCTCGAATACATCGGGTCCGACGAGTACGTCGAAGCCACACCGCGTCATCTGCGCCTGCGCAAGAAGATTCTCGATGAGGTCCAACGCAAGCGCGCCGCCCAGAACCGCGCCCAGCGGGTCGTGCTGGAATAGCGCAGGGGGGGCGAGAAAAGTCTCGGCGAAGGGTGGATGGGCATGGCGTTGTTGGCATCGGGTTCCTGATGGAAAAAGCGTGTTCGATCGGGTAGTGTCGCCGTCAGAATAAAGACGGTCGCGCTCCTGGCCGCGGCGGGCGTCAGTGCAGCGCTGGCCCAGCCATTCGCACTCGATCCCGATTTCCCCAACAGCAGAGGCGCCGATGACTTCGTCCGATCGGTTGCGGTCCAGCCCGACGGACGCATTGTTGTGGCCGGGGATTTCACCAATGTGCACGGCGCATTTCGCCCCGGCATGGCGCGTCTCCTGGCCGACGGCCGACTGGACGATTCCTTCAAGCCCGCGGGATGGGCATCAGAAGAGGATGCGCCGGCGCATCCTTCGAATCGGGTCCGGCTCGACGGGTTAACTGGCGAAGGCCTCGCCGACCTGGAATCGGACGAACCGGCGGATCGTGATTTGATCGTCGAGTTGCTTGGCCACGGTGGCCAGGTGCTCGCCCACCGTGATCTCGGAATTGCGTTTGACGAAGCCCTGATCGAGCAGGCAGGCGGTCTGGAAGAACTTCTCGAGCTTGCCCTCGATGATCTTGGCAAGGGCCTGAGGCGGCTTGTTCTTGAGCAAATCCGAGGCGGCGACGATCTCCTTCTCCTTGGCCACGATGGCGGGATCCATCTGGTCGCGCGAGACGGCGACCGGGCTGGCGGCAGCGATCTGCAAGGTGATATCCTTGACCAATTGCCGGAAGTCGTCGCGGGTCGTGGTGGCCTCGTTGCCAGCCCCGACCTCGACCAGCACGCCGACCTTGGCGCCGGTGTGGATATAGGCGGCCACCAGGCCGTTGCCCGAGACCTCGAACCGCTGATGCCGCGCGATCTTGATGTTCTCGCGAATGCGGGCGATGGCATCAGTGCGCAGCGTCTCGAGACTCGCAGCCGGATTCTCCGCCAGCGCGCGCACCGCCTGATCGCAGAAGGCGCGGAACATTTCGTTCTTAGCGACGAAATCGCTCTCGCAATTCACCTCGAGCAGCACGCCCACGCGCGCGCCGGGAAGGATGCACTGGGCGATGGCACCCTCCCGGGCCTCGCGCTGCGCCTTCTTCGCCGCGGTGGCGACACCGCGTTTGCGGAGCAAATCGACTGCGGCGGCGAGGTCGCCGTTTGTTTCCACCAGCGCTCTCTTGCAGTCCATCATGCCGGCGCTGGTCATTTCGCGCAGCTTAACAACCAGGGTTGCACTAATTTCAGCCATACAAAAACAGTCTGTTCAGGTGTGTTCGGACACGGGATGGCGACGCGTGGTTTGTCGCCAGGCCGCCCGTGTGTCCTCGAGTTAACTTCTTCAGTTCGCCGGGGCGGTCGGCACAGGTTGAACCTCGGGCGCCAACACCGGCGCGGGAAGCGGCGCGGCGGGAACCGCCTCGACCGGCGGGGTCGGTTCGGCGGCGAGGGCGGCTGCGCCATCGGACGCCGCGGGCTGGGCCGGGGTCTCGGCGGCGGCTCTTTCCGCCTCGGAGACACGCCGGGCGTGCTTGGCCTCGTACTCGGCGCGTGCCTGGCCGATCGTCTGGGTGATCAAGGCGAGAATGATGCGTACGGACCGGATGGCATCATCATTGCCGGGAATCGGATAGTCCGCTTCGGTGGGGTCGCAGTTGGTGTCGACGATGGCGACGACCGGGATGCGGAGGCGGCGAGCCTCGGCCACGGCGTTGTGTTCCCGCTTGATATCGACTACGAACAGGGCGCTCGGCAGCGCTTCCATGTCGCGGATGCCGTCCAGATTCTTGAGCAGACGGGCCAGTTCGCGTCGGAACATCGATTGCTCCTGCTTGCCATAATCGCCGATCGAGCCGTCGGCCACCATCTTCTCGATGTCGCGCAGGCGCCCCATCGACCGCTTGATGGTCTTCATGTTGGTCAGGGTGCCCCCCAGCCACCGCTCGGTCACGCAGGGCTGCCCGCACATTTTGGCCGAGTCCTTCACGGCCTCCTGCGCCTGTTTCTTCGTGCCCACGAAGAGTACCTGGCCGCCGCGCTCGACGACCTCCCTCAGAAAACTGCAGGCCGTTTCCAGTTGAGCCTGCGTCTTTCCCAAATCGATGATATGAATCCCGTTGCGCGCATCGAAGATGAAAGGCTTCATCTTCGGATTCCAACGACGGGTCTGATGGCCGAAATGAACACCGGCCTCGAGGAGTTCTTTAATGCCTACGCTAATCACATACTTCCCTGGGTTCGCAGTCCGCCCATCCGCCGGCGAACCATCCCGCGGGACACGGGATTGTGTCTGTTGTTATTGTGGCGCCCCGCGCCCACTCGGGCCCGGGATTCGACGCCGTGATCGCTTTCGCAGCCTGCCCCGCAACCGGGCGTCGCGGGCTGCAAAAGAGGCGGGAGAATACCAGAATCCTGGAGGCGCGCAATGCCAATTTCAGCGCCGTTTTGCGTTTTTGTGTTAAGACCAAAACGACGATGAAATTCCTCTTGCCAAGCCTCTGGGCACCCAAACACTGCCCGGCTGGTCTTGGACCGGAACTTCCAGCCATGGCGCCAGTCGCGGCGGCGGTGTCGGCAGGTGGCCCTAAGGGCCTGTGCAAAAATCAATTCCGGTTTTGCTGGAGGGGATTTTGGCTCGCTGGCGAGGCGCGACGAGGGAGCATACCCGCAGCGGTCTGTGAGCGAGGAGCAATCCCGCGGGCGCGGGACCATCGAGCCAAAGCCCCCCAGCCATTCGGGGCGGGACGGCACCGGGCCATCTGCGTCGTTCCTAGGTCGGTCGAGTATCTCAGGGGATACACTCCCTGCCTCGAGCCTTGCATCTGGCCCGGTGGCGCTCCCGCCAAAATCGGAAGTAATTTTGCACGGACCCTTAGCCGATGTCGGCGTGGTAGCTTTGGAGTGATTTCACCCCGGCGTGGCCCGATCGGCTGGCTTCGATGCCGACGACCGCCGCGCGGGCGGCTGCCACGGTGGTGAGGTAGGGGACCTTGTACTTGATGGCCGCCTTGCGAATATAGGCATCGTCAAACTGGCTGGTCTTGCCGATGGGGGTGTTGATGACCAGAGCGATCGCCCCGCTCTTGATCTCGTCCACCACGTTGGGGCGTTTGCCCTCGCGGACCTTGAAGCTGCGTTCGGAGGCGATGCCCTGCCGTTCGAGGAAGGCCTGTGTGCCCTCGGTGGCCTTGACCCGGAAGCCCAGCCGCAGGAAATGCTTGGCCACGTCCGCGAGCGCGGGCTTGTCCGCATCGGTCACCGAAATGAACACCGTGCCCTGGAGCGGCAGCGGGGGCGTGGCCGCTTCCTGGCTCTTGAAGTAGGCGAGGCCGAACGTGGGCGCCAGGCCGAGGACTTCTCCCGTCGATCGCATCTCCGGCCCGAGCACGGGGTCGACTTCGGGAAACATGTTGAAGGGCAGCACAACTTCCTTAACGCCGACGTGCGGGATGGTGCGGCGTTCGAGGCGCAGATCGCGCAGCCGGGCGCCCAGCATGAGCTGGAGCGCGATGCGGGCCATGGGCACGTTGCAGACCTTCGAAACCAGCGGGACGGTGCGGGAGGCGCGGGGATTGGCTTCAAGGACGTACACCCGGCCGTCGCAGATGGCGTACTGGATATTCATCACCCCGCAGACGTGGAGTTCACGCCCGATGCGCAGTGTGAACTCCTCGATGGTGCGGAGGTGTTGCTCGGGCAGGCTGACCGCCGGGATGGCGCAGGCGGAATCGCCCGAGTGCACGCCCGCCAGCTCGATATGTTCCATCACCGACGGCACGAAGGCGTCTGTGCCATCCGCCAGCGCATCGGCCTCGGCCTCGATGGCATTGGCCAGAAACCGGTCGATGAGGATGCGGCGTTTGGGTGTGACATCCACCGCCGCGGCCACATAGCGCCGGAGCATCTCCTCGTCGTGGACGACTTCCATGCCGCGTCCGCCCAGGACGAACGAAGGCCGGACCATGACAGGATAGCCGATGCGTTGGGCGATCGCGCGCGCCTCCTCGAACGTGCTGGCCATGCCCGACTCGGGCATCGGGATGCCCATCCGCTCCATCATCTGGCGGAAGCGGTCCCGATCCTCCGCGAGATCGATGGTGTCGGGCGACGTGCCCAGGATGCGCACGCCGGCCGCGGCGAGTTCGCCGGCGATATTGAGCGGGGTTTGTCCGCCGAACTGGACGACCATGCCCTCCGGTTGTTCCTTCTGATAGATCGCCAATACATCCTCGGTGGTCAGCGGCTCGAAATAAAGCCTGTCGGACGTGTCGTAGTCGGTCGACACCGTCTCCGGATTGCAGTTGACCATGATCGTTTCGTAGCCGGCGTCGCGCAGGGCCAGGGCCGCGTGCACGCAGCAGTAATCGAACTCGATCCCCTGCCCGATGCGGTTGGGTCCACCCCCAAGGACCATGACCTTCTTGCGAGTGCTGACGGCGACCCGGTCGGGGCCGTTGTAGGTCGAGTAGTAGTAAGCGGCCTTCTCGACACCGCTGACTGGGATGGCATCCCAGCACTCGACCACGCCGAGGGCGATGCGCCGTTCCCGCAGATCGGCCTCGGGCACGTCCAGCAACTGGGCCAGATACCTGTCAGCGAAGCCGTCGCGCTTGGCCTGGATGAGAAGGGCGTCGGGGAGCGGACGTCCGCGATGCGCGAGAATCCTCTCTTCGAGATCGACCAACTCCTTCATCTGTTGGATGAACCAGGCTTTGATGTGGGTCTTGGCGGAGAGTTCGTCCACCGTGGCGCCCTTGCGGAGCGCCTCGTACATCAGCCACTGGCGCTCGCTGGTCGGCTCGTTCAGAAGCGCCATCAGCTCGGGCAGCGATTTCCCGTTAAAATCCTTGGCAAAGCCGAGTCCGTACCGCCCGTTTTCGAGCGAGCGGACGGCCTTCTGAAACGCTTCCTTGTAGTTCTTGCCGATGCTCATGACCTCGCCGACGGCACGCATTTGGGTCCCGAGCTTGTCCTCGGCCCCCTTGAACTTCTCGAAAGCCCAGCGGGCAAACTTCACCACCACATGGTCGCCCGAGGGCGTGTACTTCTCGAGCGTGCCGTCCCGCCAGTATGGGATTTCGTCGAGCGTCAGCCCGCTGGCGAGCTTGGCCGAGATCAGCGCGATCGGGAAGCCGGTCGCCTTCGACGCGAGCGCGGACGATCGGGAGGTGCGCGGGTTGATCTCGATGACGACGACCCGTCCGGTCCGCGGGTCGTGGGCCAACTGGACGTTGGTGCCGCCGATCACGCCGATCGACTCGACGATGCGGTAGGAGTACTCCTGCAGGCGGGCCTGCAGTTTGGGGTCGATTGTAAGCATCGGCGCCACGCACAGGGAATCGCCCGTATGCACGCCCATCGCATCCACGTTCTCGATGAAGCAGACGGTGATCATCTGGTTCTTGGCGTCGCGCACCACCTCGAGTTCGAGTTCCTCCCACCCGAGCACCGATTCCTCGATCAGAATCTGTCCCACCATGCTGGCCGCCAGCCCGCGATTGGCCACCAGACGCAATTCCTCGACATTGTAGACGTGCCCGCCGCCCGTGCCCCCCAGCGTGTAAGCCGGACGGACCACGACCGGGTAGCCCAGCTCCGCCGCCACACGCTCCGCCTCCTCGACGCTGAACGCCGGCGCGCTGCGCGGCATCTCGATGCCCAGGCGTTTCATCGTCTCCTTGAAGATGATCCGGTCCTCGCCCTTCTCGATCGCATCCGCCTCCACCCCGATGATCTGAACGCCGTAACGGGCCAGCACGCCCGCCTTGGCCAGTTGCGCCGAGAGGTTCAATCCGGTCTGGCCCCCCAGGTTTGGCAGCAAGGCATCGGGTCGTTCCTTCTCGATGATCTCGGTCAGAGCTGCGAGCGTGAGCGGCTCGATGTAGGTGACGTCCGCCGTGCCCGAATCGGTCATGATGGTGGCCGGATTCGAGTTCACGAGGATGATCTTGTAGCCCAGGCTGCGCAGCGCCTTGCACGCCTGCGTGCCGGAATAATCGAATTCGCAGGCCTGCCCGATCACAATGGGACCGGAGCCGATGATGAGGACTTTGTGGATGTCGGTTCGTTTAGGCATAAGGGCACTCGTTAGGGTACAACGGTTGCAGAGGCCCGGAGGCGGTTTCCGGGTTCCGGCGCATCAAAAAGCGGCGTGACTTATAGCGGCAGCCGCGCAGCCCCCGCAACTCAAATCCCGACGCTCAATTCCGAGCATCTGGAGAGTGTCGGTGGGGAGCGAGTTTGCGCCGTCTGGGGCCTGCCTGCCGCGCCTGCTTGCGGCGTGTCCGACACGGCAGACAGGCCGCGGCGCTTTGCGGCGCAGGCAGGGCACACGGCTTACACCGGGAGTCTGCAACCGATGTAGACCCAGTGCCATCATCGGGCGGCATAAGCACCGACAACAACCAGATGCACCGAATCCTGAGCGAAGGATGGGCGGCGTCAGGGCCACCAACGCAGGCTGGGGTGATTGGTGCGGGCCTTGCCGCGCTCGAAATCCCAGTAGGCCGTGCACCGGTGGCGCACGACGTGGCCATCGAGAAACACAAACTGCGCCCCTGCATTGTGCAGGTTGGTCGGGACAAACGACCAACCCCCGACGGCCGGCAGGTTCTTGGTGTCGAACAGCCAGATGACAGCGGAGGGTTCAGCGATTGCGCCAAGCCGGATCGGACGCGCCTCGTCGCCGGTGCCGTTGACGTGTTCATTCAGACAGTAGTGGAAGAGGTTGCGCCCGTTGCTGCGCCGTTTGTTGGCCGGGCATGTCCAGATCGACTTGGCCGGAGCCGCCAGAGGATTCGTTCGCCAGGCCTGATCGTGGTACCTCGGAAGGCCCAACTGGGCGGGCAACTGGATGTACCATCCGACGTTCGTCGCTGTTCGAGTGGGGTTGGGGGAGCCGTCAGGCGGCAGATAGTCATCGTGGTCCGCCGCGTAGAGCTGGGTCGCCAGGCCCCATTGGCGCAGGTTGTTCGCACACTCGATTGCCTGGACGCGGGACTTGGCCCGAATCAGGGCGGGCAGGAGCAACGTTGCCAGAATTGCCAGAATGCCCGCCGCCACCAAAAGCTCGATCAACGTGAAGCCAGACCGTGTTTTCATGGGACTACCTCCTCTCCTTGACGAGCATTAATGTACGCATCCGACGCCGGGGCGCAAGGAATGTCCGCCGTCGCCAATGCCGCATTGACCTGCGCCGGCCCGATGCACACTATCCGCGCCATGAATCGACCGCCGATCGCGCTGACATCTCGTCGGGACTTCCTGAAGAACACGGGCCGTTTCGCGGCCGCGTCCGCCTTGGCCGGCGTGGCCTTGCCGCGCGTCCATCCGGCGGGCAGCGACACGATTCAAGTTGCCTTGATCGGTTGCGGCGGACGCGGCACGGGGGCCGCGGCCAACGCTCTGGCGGTGAAGCACGGCTCGCTGAAGCTGGTGGCGATGGCGGATGTCTTTGCCGAGCGTCTGGACGGCAGTTACCAGGCCCTGCGTCAGGCCGCCACCGCCCCGATCGAGGGTGCGCCCGAGACCCGAGTCGGCGGCTTCGCGGCGTCCCAAATCGAAGTGCCGCCTGACCGGCGTTTTCTCGGGTTCGACGCTTATCAGAAGGCGATGGACTGCCTGAAGCCGGGCGACATCGCGATTCTCACCACACCAGTGGCCTTTCGCGGGATCCACTTCGAGCACGCGATTCGCAAGGGGCTGCATGTGTTCATGGAGAAACCGATCACGACTGACGGTCCGACCACGCGCCGGATGCTGGCACTGGGCGAAGAGTCGGTGAAAAAGAACCTCAAGGTCGGCGTCGGGCTGATGTGCCGTCACTGCCAGGCCCGCTGGGAGTTGTACAGGCGGATCAAGGAGGGCGAAATCGGCGACATCACGACGTTGCGGACTTACCGGTTGGTTGCGCCGGCCGGTTTCACGGGGCCCAAGCCCGAGGGCATGAGCGAGGTCCTCTACCAGGTGCAGCGGTATCTCGGCTTCTTCTGGGCCAGCGGCGGCGTGTTCCACGACTACGTCGCCCACAATGTCGACGAATGCTGCTGGATGAAGGAGGCCTGGCCGGTTCAAGCCCAGGGCATGGGCGCCCGTCTCTACCGCGGGGATGCCGTGGACCAGAACTTCGATCACTACTCGATCGAGTACACGTTCGAGGATGGGACCAAGCTTTTCCTCCAGTCACGCTACATGCCCGGCTGCCACGAGGAATTCGCCAGTTACGCCCACGGCACACGCGGCGCCGCCGTCATCTCGACGTTCGTCCACACCCCCGCCAAGTGCCGGGTTTACAGGGGACACGCCATGGCCCGCGAGAATCTGGCCTGGGCGTTTCCCCAACCCGAGCCGGATCCCTACCAGCTCGAATGGGATCACCTGGTTGAAGCCATTCAGCAGGACCAGCCGTTCAACGAGGTGAAACGCGGCGCCGAAGCCAGCCTGGTGGTCCTCATGGGCCGTCGCGCCGCTCACACCGGTCAGATCGTCACCTTCGACGACATGCTCCAGTGCGACGAGGAGTTCGCGCCAGGCCTCGAACAGTTGACTGCCGATTCGCCCGCGCCGGTTCGACCGGGGCCGGATGGCCTCTATCCGTCTCCCCAGCCGGGCCTCAAGAAGACGCGCGAATGTTAGCGAGGCTTCGCTTCAGACCAAGGAGGGGCGTGTGAACAATTCGTGGCCGCCGGGTGGCAACCGCGATCACCGGCACCCGTGGCGCCGCTGCGCAGCGCCAAGACTTGACTCATTTGCCACGGATTTCGTCTGGGAAGAGCGCCGGGTTTGACACGCGCGTCCAAGGAGCGTAAAGGATTCGCTTATGAATTCCATCGTTCTGCTGGCGCCCCTGCTGCTTGCCGCTCTCACGCTCGATGCCGCCGAGACACCGGCGTCGCGTCCGCGCGCCATGCCCGTCGTGTCTCCCGAGGTGCAATCGGGCCGGCGTGTTACGTTCCGCTTGCAGGCGCCTCGAGCGGAGGAGGTCGTCGTCATGGGCCAGTGGCCTGACGGGCGGACGCCGATGACAAAGGACGCGCAAGGTGTCTGGAGCGCCGAGGTTGGCCCGATCGACGCCGGGGTGTGGGAATACAGCTTCCAGGTCGACGGGTTGGCGATGATCGACCCTGGGAATCCGGCCATCAAACCGATGCGCCAACCCCGCACTAGCATTCTGCATCTGCCCGGCGATCCCCCGCTCCTCCACGATTTCAGAGATGTCCCCCACGGCGCGCTGCATCAGCACACGTATGTCTCAAAGACCCTGGGCCGCCCGCGCTCGATGGTCGTCTACACGCCGCCCGGATACGGCCTCGAGCCCGATCGACGGTACCCGGTCCTCTACCTTCAGCATGGGATGGGAGACAACGAGGCCACCTGGACAGCCCACGGCAAGGCGCATTGGATTCTCGACAACCTGATTGCTCAAGGTCGCGCCCGACCCATGACGATCGTGATGCTCGATGGCCACGCCGCAATCGGAGGTCCGACGGCCTTCGGCGGCAACTCGGCCGCCTTCGAGCTCGATCTGATCGATGATGCCATGCCCTTCATCGAAGCCAACTACCGCGTGGCCGCGGAGGCAAAATCCCGCGCGATTGTCGGCCTGAGCATGGGAGGCGAGCAGGCCCTCCGCATTGGGCTCACTCGCCCCGATCGTTTCGCCTGGATCGGCGGGTTCAGCGCCGCCACGCCGATGCGCGACGCCGTGAAATCCGCGCTCGACGATGCCGCGTCCATCAATGCCCAAGTGAAGCTGCTCTGGATTGCCTGCGGCAGGGACGATTTTCTGCTCAGGCGGAACGAAGACTTCATTGCCGTGCTCAAGGAGAAGGGAATCCGACACGAATGGCTGTTGACCGAAGGGAACCATAGCTGGCCGGTTTGGCGGGGGTATCTGAGCCAGATCGCCCCGCGCCTCTTCCAGCCCTGACTCGAGTATTTCACTCCGTCAGTGCACATGGCGGTCAGACTTCGCAAGATGATTGCCATGTGGGTTAGGCAGCTTCACTGGAGTTGCTCCCCAGGTGAAATCTGCGGCAAATGAGTCGAGTCGATGCATCGGGCGTCGGTGACCGTGGTTGTCACCCGGTGGTTACGAGTTGTTCGCACGCCTCCTTGGTCTGATGCGAAGCCTCGCTAACGATCCTCGATCTCGAGATCGAACTCGATCCGCGTCCGGGCGTCCGTCTCTTCGTTGCGAATCTCCATCGACTTCAATTGCCAGCGGCCCTGGACCTTCTTGAAGCTGCCGATCGAAAACTCCTTCAGGAGCCGGCGCTTCTGATCGTAGCCCTCGGCACGAAGAATGCCCCGATGCTCGATGTCGATCCACGACAGCACGCGCGCGTAGTTGGTTGAACTCGGATTTGGATTCAGACTTTCGAGGACCTTGCACGATCGTCCCTTGCGCATCTCACTCCGCACCACCCGTTGCCCCGGCCAATCGAGAAACTCGAGCCCCAGATCGGACAGCCAGAACTCGGATGCTGCGAACGGAATGGCCGCCGCGTCGCCGGTTAAGGTGACCGTATCCGAGACCGCGGCCGTCCCGAGCGCGCGCGAGTAGTCGTAGCGCGTGGGCGCCCCCTCCGCATGGGTCACAGTCAGAGTCTCGAACGGCTCCTGGCTGGCGCCCAGGGCCCAATACCGCGTCTGCCAGTACTGCGCGCCGGGCGCGATCTCCAGCCGCACGGGAATCGCCTCCCGCCATTTGCCGTAAGGATCCCGGGTCCGCAGAACGCCGCTGCTGCTGAGAGGTTCTTCCGGGCGTTGATTCCGCAGTTCGGCCGCCAAGAGCCGGCCCTCGACCTCTGCGGGCGTCTGTTCCGCACACCACACAACCCCCGGGGCGAATGCAAACACGATCGAGAGAGTCAGGTTCATGAACAGCAGTCTGTTCCGTGTTGAAGTGCGCAGTGAACATGAGCCCTTCTCGGAGCGACGAACTCCGCGAGTCCCTGGATAGAGACAATCATCATCACCGATCATGGCCTCTGCCGCAGCCGCGGGAGCGGCCCTCCGAAGTAAAGCGTGATTCATGAAAAGCATTGACATTCAACGGTTTAATGTGCATTGAACCCATGAACCGGGGAACGTTCAACGCCCAACTTCCAACGCTCAACGTTCAACGAAGCGGTTCGTTAAGAGTTGGATGTTGAACGTTGCGCGTTGGACGTTCGGATTACCCCTTTTGTTAATTATCAACGACTTGCGCAGGCGGTTCATGGAAAGCATTGACATTCAACGATTTAATGCGCATTGGACCCATGAACCGATTTGTAGCCGCCGACGTGAGTCGGCGCTGATTTCTGCTTTTGACGGAGCGAGATGGCGCGGACTCACGTCCGCGGCTACGGAACCACGGTTCATGGAAAGCATTGACATTCAACGATTTAATGCGCATTGGACCCATGAACCGATTTGTAGCCGCCGACGTGAGTCGGCGCTGATTTCTGCTTTTGACGGAGCGAGATGGCGCGGACTCACGTCCGCGGCTACGGAACCACGGTTCATGGAAAGCATTGACATTCAACGGTTTAATGCGCATTGGACCCATGAACCGGGGAACGTTCAACGCCCAACTTCCAACGCTCAACGTTCAACGAAGCGGTTCGTTGAAAGTTGGATGTTGAACGTTGCGCGTTGGACGTTCGGATTACCCCTTTTGTTAATTATCAACGACTTGCGCAGGCGGTTCATGGAAAGCATTGACATTCAACGATTTAATGCGCATTGGACCCATGAACCGATTTGTAGCCGCCGACGTGAGTCGGCGCTGATTTCTGCTTTTGACGGAGCGAGATGGCGCGGACTCACGTCCGCGGCTACGGAACCACGGTTCATGGAAAGTATTGACATTCAACGGTTTAATGCGCATTGGACCCATGAACCGATTTGTAGCCGCCGACGTGAGTCGGCGCTGATTTCTGCTGTTGACGGAGCGAGATGGCGCGGACTCACGTCCGCGGCTACGGAACCACGGTTCATGGAAAGCATTGACATTCAACGGTTTAATGCGCATTGGACCCATGAACCGATTTGTAGCCGCCGACGTGAGTCGGCGCTGATTTCTGCTGTTGACGGAGCGAGATGGCGCGGACTCACGTCCGCGGCTACGGAACCACGGTTCATGGAAAGCTACATGTTCCTGGCGGAGCGGCCCAATGAACATGAACCTGGCGCCGCAGGCGTCCTCCCGTCCAAGGTTCGGTTCATGGCAAGGTTCGCCTCGCTTTTCTCCGATTCACTGATTTGCGCGGATGCCCGGTGGCCAGGGCGGCCTCGAGGGCTTGATCAATCCGATCCACAAACTCGACCGCCAGCCGCCGACTCACCTCTTTGGGGATTTCACGCCAGTCTTTTTGGTTTCCTCGGGGCAGAATGACACGTCGGATACCCGATCGGGCCGCTGCAAGCACCTTCTCCTTGATGCCTCCCACCGGCAGGACCCGTCCGCGCAGGCTGATCTCGCCGGTCATCGCCGTATCGGATCGCACCCGCCGCTGGTGCAGGAGCGAGGCCAGGGCCACCACCATCGTCAGACCCGCGCTGGGCCCGTCCTTGGGTGTGGCGCCGGCGGGGACATGGATGTGCAAGTCGTGCTTGTCGAACTTGAGACCGGGAGTGTCCGGGCTCGAGGCCAGGCTGCGCAAGTAGCTCAAAGCCGCCATGGCACTCTCCTTCATCACCTCGCCCAACGAGCCGGTCAGAGTCAGTTTGCCGGTCCCCGGCATGCGTGTCGCTTCGACGAAGAGAATCTCGCCACCCACAGGCGTCCAGGCCAGACCTGTCGCAATCCCGCAATCGCGAATCGTCTCGGCCCTCTCGGCCAAAAACTTCACTGGCCCCAGGTAATCCGACAACGCGTCGGGACGCACCGAGAGTGGCTTGGTCTTTCCCCCGCGCCGCGCCAGGCGGCGGGCGGCCTTCCGGGACAGGGCCGCGAGTTCGCGGTCCAACTGGCGTACGCCGGCCTCGCGGGTGTAATCGCGGATGAGGCGGCGCAGCGTGGCGGGCGGCAGGTGGATGTCACGCCGGCGCAGGCCGTGTTCGGCCAGTTGACGAGGCAACAGGTGGCGGCGCGCAATGTGGTACTTCTCCTCGGCCGTGTAACTGGGCAGTTCGATGACTTCGAGCCGATCCCGCAAGGCGGGGTGAACGGGATCGAGCCAGTTGGCCGTCGTGATGAACAGAACGCGGGAGAGATCGAAGGGCAAATCGAGGTAATGATCGACAAACGCCTGATTCTGCTCCGGATCGAGCACTTCAAGAAGCGCGGCCGCGGGATCGCCGCGGAAATCGGCGCCGACCTTGTCGATCTCGTCGAGCAGCATGACCGGGTTGCGGCTCTCGACACGGCGCAGGCTCTGCAGAATCCGACCCGGCAGGGCGCCGATGTAGGTGCGGCGATGACCGCGAATCTCGGCCTCGTCACGCATTCCCCCGAGGGCGATCCGCACGAACTTGCGTCCGAGGGCATCCGCGACGCTCTTGCCCAGGGAGGTTTTGCCCACGCCGGGGGGGCCGACCAGGCAGAGGATGGGTCCTTTGAGTTGCTGCCGCAGCTTGAGCACGGCCAGGAACTCGATCAGCCGATCCTTGACTTTGATCAGGCCGTAGTGCTGCGTATCGAGAATGCGCTCCGCTTCCGCCAGGTCGAGCTTGTCCGGCGTTGTCCTGGCCCACGGCAGGTTCACGATCCAATCGAGGTAGTTGCGCGAGACCGTGTACTCGGCCGCAGCGGGCGGAATCTGGCGGAGCCGATCGAGTTCCTTCAGCGCGACCTTGTGAGCCTCGGGCGGCAATTGGGCGGCCTCGATCTGTTCGCGCAAGGCGGCGGCTTCCGTGTTTTCCTCTTCGCCTTCGCCCAGTTCGCGCTGAATCGCCCGGATCTGCTCGCGCAGGTAATAATCGCGCTGGCTCTTCGACATCGAGGTTGTGACCTCTTTTTGGATCTTCGAGCCCAGTTTCAAAACCTCGAGCTCGCGTGTGAGCAGGGGCAGAATCCGCTTGAGCCGTTGTTTGACATCCGCCGTCTCGAGCAATGTCTGGCGTTCTTCGAGCGTGAGATTCAGGTGGGCCGCCATCAAATCCGCCAGACGCCCCGGTTGCTCGGTCTGTAGAGCGGGAATCTTGATCTGCTCGTTGAGTGTCGGCGAGTGCTCGATGACCTCCACAAAATGCTCGCGCGCGCTCCGCGCCAGGGCCGTTGTCTCGATCGAGTCGTCCGTCACGTCCGGCACATGCTCGTGGCGCGCTTGCAGGTACGGGTCCTGGGAAACAAACTCGATGAGACGGATGCGGCGAAGGCCTTCGACCAGCACACGCGTCGTGTTGTCCGGAAACTTCAACATGCGGAGCACGCGCGCGGCGCAGCCCGCAGTCCACAGATCGTCCGGACCCGGGTTCTCGAGTTCCGCCTTTTTCTGGAGCACCAGTCCGACAAACCGGTCCCCCGCCACCACATCGTCAATCAGGCGCGTGCTCGGGGACGACTCGACGACCAGCGGAACCACCATGCCCGGGAACACCACGATGTCCGAAAGCCCGAGAATCGGCAGAACGTCGGGCAATGCCCGCCCCGCGACGCGCGGGTTGGGCAAGTCCGCGGAAGTCCCGGTCTGATTCGAGATACTGATCGATTCGGTGTCGGCGGAGTGCATCCCCAGTTCAGTCTAGACAGGCGATTAGATGCACCCGCCTCGAAGAAGCTTCACGGAAAAGTCAAAAACCGTCGTCGGTGTCGATCGGGACGCTGAACGTCTGGGCGGCAGCGGGCGAGGACAGGGGAACGTCCACCCGCAAGAAGCCGTTCTGATAGGCCGCCTTGGCGCTGCTCGCGTCATAGCCGGGAGGCAGCTCGATCACGCTCTCGAACGGTCCGTAGTTGATCTCCATCAGCACAAACTTGCACCGGCCCTCCCGACACGCGTCCCGCCGGAAACCGCAAATCCGCAGCCGGTTGCCCTCGACCGTCAGTTCGAGATCTTCCCGTCTCATCCCCGCCAGCTCGACTTTGATCACCAACCCGCCGTCCGTTAGGTAGACGTCCGTATTCGGAGTCCATGCCGCCTCGGATGTCGCTTCCGTGTGAAGCTGAGGCCGTTTGGCAAACTGAAATGTTGCCGAAATTTTGTTCAAGGCCATTGATGCCGGTGAAGCTAATGCACCTCCGCCCGCCTTTCAAGCCTCCGCTTGCGTCCGCTTCCGTCGCCGGTACATCGGACAGTTGTCGGTATACTGTCGCCCGGTGAGGACGCCGGGCCTGCAACGGATCGAGACTCATACTGTGCACCGCATGCCCTCCCTGCGCCGCAAAGCGCAGCGGCCTGTCTGCCGTGTCGGGCACGGCGCAGGCAGGCGCGGCAGGCAGGCCCCCACGCGGCGCAGACTCCATTCTCACCGAGAACCAGCAGATGCACTGTTCCGTCGCTCGATACCCCGACCCGCCGCACAGGCGCACTTCACACAGACGCCCACGTCCACGCCGCGCCGCGTCCGCCGCCTCAGCCAGCCCCTCACCATCAGGCCCGCGGTCAGCACAACGATCCCCAACGCCGCAATCTGCTGTCCATCCATGCGCGCAGCTTACCGCTTTTTCCCGCTGCCGCAACTCAGACGCCCCCACCACCCAGACGCCTCCCCGCTCTCAGCGCAACCGCCCAGGTGCGCGGCCAGATCCTCGATCGTCCAGTTCGGGTGGCCTTCCGACAACCGATCCGCCGCCGCGCCGTGCTGCCAGACGGCGTAACGCGCCGCCAAAGCCGGATCGCCTTCGAGCGCCGGTTGCGCCAGCAAGCCCGCCAGGTAGCCCGCCAGCACGTCGCCGCTCCCGCCTTGAGCCAGACCGGGATTCCCTGTCGAGTTCACACAGACGGGTCCGCGGTCGCGTCCGACAAGCGTCTGGTGCCCCTTCAATACCACCCAACACCCGCCGTACTGCCGGGATAGCGCACGCAGGGCTGCCGTCCGATCCCTCTGCACATCCGCCACGCTCGAACCGAGCATCCGGGCCGCTTCCCCCGGATGCGGCGTGACGACGCGCACCGCCCGGCTGGCCGTGGGCTTCGCCGGGAGCCAATCCAGCGCGCTGGCGTCCACAATCACCGGCTCGTCGGCATCCTGCCACAGCTCGATCACGGCATGACGCAGGTCGCCCGGCAGATTTCGATCCGCCAACCCCGGTCCGCACAAAAAGGCGCTCACCCCATCGGGCCATCGGACGTCGGAGCGCCACGGGTGGACCATGACAGCCTGCAACTGGCTCGCCACCGGCGCGTGCACGGACGGAGCCGTGTAGAGCGATACCAAGCCCGGACGAGCCCGTTGCGCCCCGCGCGCCGCCAGCACGGCAGCGCCGTGATACCCGAGGCTGCCTGCCACGATCGCAAGGTGTCCGAAGCTCCCCTTGTGAGCGGCAGCAAGCCGGGCTGGAGGATAACCGGCAAAGTCGCTTCCGGACATCCACTGCAAATCCGATTCGCACGGACACGGGACCAGGCCGATGTCGGATTCGAGTTCGAGCCGCCCGACCGCCGCCCATGCCCCGGAACGAAGCAAGCCGACCTTGGGCGCCCCCAGGGTGAGCGTCACCGTAGACTCCACCGCAGCCCCGAGCGCTTCCCCTGTGTCGGCATCGATCCCGGACGGCACATCGACGGACAGCACCCGCACCCGCGCCGCGTTGAGCGCCGCAATGAACTCGATCCACGCCGAATCCAGCGGGCGGTTCAATCCGATGCCGAACAGACCATCGATGACCAGCCCGGGGCCTTTGCCCAACGCGGCGACCAATGCGGTCCGGCTGGCGGCGGGGTCCCGAATCGACAGAACCTCGACGCGCCGCTCGCCCAGGTGCGGCTCGGCGCATCGCGCGTCGTCGCCGTTGTGCCCGCGTCCGGCCAGGATCAGGATCAAGTCGCCCTCCCGGGTCAGGCTCAGGGCGCGCCGGGCCAGGCATTCGCCGACGCGCCGGATCACGGCGTCGGGGGTCTGTCCCGCGGCCCACGTCGCCTGTTCCCATTCCCGCATCTGGCTGATCGTGACGACGGGGACTGGCATAATTCAGATCTGATAATCTCCTCCGGGCGCCAGGTCCGACTTCGCGAGGACGCGGATTCGGACGTCTTCGCTGAGCACAAGCGAGCCGGGCGGCACGCTTTGGGTGAGGAAGACGTTGGCGCCGATGGTGCTGCCGGCCCCCACCACCGTGTCGCCCCCCATGATGGTCGCCCCGGCGTATACGGTCACCCGATCCTCGATGGTCGGGTGCCGTTTCTGTCCCCGCAAAGCCTGGCCGCCCGTGAGCGAACGGGCCACCAGGCCGACGCCCTGATACAACTTCACGTTGCGCCCGATCTCCGAGGTCTCGCCCACGACCGTGCCGGTGCAATGGTCCACAAAAAAGTGACTGCCAATCCGCGCGCCCGGGTGCAAATCCAACCCAGTGCGGGCGTGCGCCCACTCGGTCATGATGCGCGGGATCAGGGGCACCCGGTGCCGATACAACTCATGGGCGAGCCGTTGGACTGCGATCGCCTCGATAAACGGGTACGCCACGATGACCTCTTCCTCGCTCAGCGCGGCCGGATCGCCCTGATAAGCCGCCTCGACATCCGTCTGGAGCACCTCGCGCACCCGCGGCAGGCACCGGAGGAACTCGACCGTCAGTTCCGATGCCACACGCCCCACATCCCCGAGCTCACGGTCCGCGGGCGGTGCGTATTCGAGGCTCTTGCGCAACTCGGTCGCCAGCCGCCGCTGCACCGATCCTATCAGTGCGTCCGTCTGCGTCCGCACCTCCGACGAGTGGACAATCCGCTCGTCGAAGTAGCCCGGAAACAGCAGACGCAACAGATCGACCGTGATCAGTGCAATCGCCCGTTTCGACGGCAGGTTCTCGCCGTCCAAATGGTTGATGCCGCCAATGTGCGCGTACGATGCGATCAGGTCCTCGGTTAACTTGGAAGTCGGCCCGTTCACCGCCTGATTATCCAGCACTCGAGGAATGAACGCAAGCCGCCCCACCCTGCCGCGCCTGCTTGCCTGCTTGTGCCGTGCCCGACACGGCAGACAGGCCGCTGCCCTTTGCGGCGCAGGCAGGGCACGCGGCCTGCAGCGGGACGCTCCATCCCTTCTAGCCCGGTGCCCTCACCGGGCGACAGAATACCGACAACTGTCAGATGCGTGCGCATTCGTCAGACTCGAAATCCGCGTTGACGACCGCGGTGGTTCTCTTCTATAGTGCCGGTCCCAATGCGGGGGCGTAGCTCAATTGGTTAGAGCGCTGCCCTGTCACGGCAGAGGTTACGGGTTCGAGCCCCGCCGCTCCCGCCATTCTCATCACCCTCGGAAGCAGGCACGAAGGAGATGTTTGTCGCCAAGCAGGCACAGGGTTTAAGTGAACGTCATCTGGACGACATCAGAAAGCGACTGACCAGATTTGCGAAATCCTGCCGCTTCAAGGGTCACACGGCCCCAGCGGCTCTCTATGCCAAGGGCCGTAATGTGGGGGATCAAAGGAATACGCCTTGGCCCTGGCCTCCTCGGGAACGTAGCGACTTTCCTCCTTCCATGCTTTAGGCACGATCAACGCCGCTTTGATCGCTTCATCCACCACTTGGACGGGCGTAATCTCGAGCTTCTGCGTGATCGCGGCGGGGAGGGTTTGGGCTTCGGTCAGGTTGTCGTTCGGGATGACGACCTCCTTCACCCCGGCCTCGCAGGCAGCTTGCAGCTTCTGCTGGATGCCGCCGACCGGGAGCACCTTGTCCAGGATCGTGATCTCGCCGGTCATGGCCAAGTCGTTTCGCACCGGCAGGCCCTTGAGCGCCGAGATGATCCCGACCACCAAGGCGATGCCCGCCGAGGGGCCTTCCTTCGGGACGCCCATGAATGTCGCCAGGATGGCCATGTCGAAGCAGCAAATCCACTCGCCGCAGCTCGTGCATGATCTCGCAAAAGAAATACAAAACTCTCGTTGATGGCGGAGATCGACCCCCAGTATTTGTCCTCCGTCTTCACTAGACATCAGGATATGACCTCGACCGCCTCATGCGGGATGGCGCGATCCAAAGTCGCCAGCTTCAGGTTCTTCTGGGCGGCGAGGTCGGCGAGGTAGTTATCGGTCAACTCCGCGCTTTGCCTGGCTTGCGATTGCAGGGCGGGCAGGTCGGCTGCCACGAATTCCGTTTCGTGTTTGGCAATGAAATCCTGAAGCAGCTTGCGCGCATCGTCCATCCTGGCGGCAAACGCCTTGGGATGGGTGCTGATGCGCAGAAACCCCAGTTCGGACAGCGGGCAGGTCGCCAGCGACTTGCCTTCAATCCAGGCGTCCACGGCCGCGTGGTGAACGTGATCGGTCCAGACCGCCGCAATCAGCGCATTGACATCCAGCAGGTACTTCATGGGAAATCCAAGAGCAGAGCGCGGACCCGCTCGCTGGTGATCGGGCGGCCGGCAGTGGCCACGGCGTGGGTGTTCTTCCGGTACCGAATTCTGATTTTGGCTCCTTCAGGCCGCGGCTTTTCCAGCCGGACGAGCACAATGCGCCCGTCACCCTCGGGTTCGACCGAAACGACGTCTCCCGGGCCGATCCGGGCTTCTTTCCGGGCTCGGGCCGGGATGACCATCTGTCCGCGCCCATAGATCGTGGCATTCACACGAGGGAGCCTAGTGTAAGCATTGCTTACAATCAAGCCGGCAAAGAGGAACGAATTATGAAGGATGACAGTCAGTTTCTCCAATTCCGCAGTCAGTTCCCGGATTTCCCGAGGATTGGAATAATCCAAGACACCACTGTTGCAGTCATGGCTCTTTTGACTGGCATCTGCAGAATTTCTCGTTCACCCCACCGGCGGGACACCGTTCGAGAGTCCACCCGGTCTCTCTCTTGTCGACACTGGGCTGTGCCATAACCAGACCGATGCCGCACCAAGCACTGCCCCAAAAAGGAAGCCTGCCAATAGCAAGGCACAATCCGTGCGATCAGTGTTCAAAGCCTTGTTCGTGTAGGCCGCCCAGCCCAAACCGATCAAGGAGGTGGCTACGACGAAGACAACCTGCAGAAACCCGTTCTGGGCCAAACGGGGAAACTGACTCAGCAGTACGTAACTCAGAAGAGCGAGCGGGATTGTGAGAAGCGCGCAGTAAAAGACGCCATACAATCCACCCGTAAGAGCGACTGGAAGTACCCCTACCGCAACGGCCAAATCAAGCTTGGTCTGATTTCAAACTATCCGTGATCAGATCCGGACTCCCATCCCCATCACGGTCCTTTTCATAGTGGGTGCTCGTGACAGTCAGGGAATCGCCGAGTACAACTCCGACCCCAAGTGCGCATTCCGATGAAATCGGACACGGATTCCGATTTGATCCGGACAGGATTCCGGTCGATGTCGGACAGCGTTCCGGAGTTTGCCGGACAGTTTCTCGGAGCGAAGCGACGCTCGGGTTCGTCAACTACTCTTTGTAGCTTCGCCAGTCAAGTGTGCCGATGGGCACGGTCCGCAGGGGGGGA
>Ga0209718_1000213_pt1 | contig 82632 bp, 79 predicted proteins | sample AD_JPNAS1_MetaG_FD_184420 | JGI IMG/M metagenome (GOLD analysis project Ga0209718, IMG submission 184420) | Active sludge microbial communities of municipal wastewater-treating anaerobic digesters from Japan - AD_JPNAS1_MetaG (SPAdes) (version 2) | ecosystem: Engineered > Bioreactor > Anaerobic...
CAAGTTCTGGCAATCGCAGGGAGCTTCCCGAATAGTTTTGGCGCGCGAAACCACTCTGCCTGAAATTAAAATGATCAAAGATTATTCGGATGCAGAAATTGAAATATTTGCGCATGGTGCTGTCTGTGTTTCGTATTCCGGAAGATGTCTGTTGTCGAGATATTTTACCGGAAAAGACGCGAATTCCGGCGTATGCACTCAGCCGTGCAGATGGAAATATAAGATAATTGAAGAGAAACGTCTCGGTGATCACTTTGAAGTAATTGAACATCAAAACTCTACGGAGATTCTTTCTTCAAAAGATTTGTGTCTCATCGGTAATCTCGGCGAATATATCGAAGCCGGAGTTGATGCGTTTAAAATCGAAGGACGCATGAAATCGGCATATTATGCCGCCGGAGTTACGCGTATTTACAAGGATGCGCTCAATGAATACTATTCGTCAGGCACTTATTCATCAAAACTTCCGAAGTATAATGAAGAGCTTGATTTAATCAGTCACAGACCGTATACCGATGATCTTTTTCATGAATTTGAAAAAGGTTATGAGTCCATTCCGTATATTCAGAAAACAGATTTTCTCGGTGTTTCTTTGAGTTCATCAGCTTCATCAGAAATTGTTTTTAAGGCATATAATCCGGTTTATGCGGGAACTGAGTTTGAATTTATAGCACCTCTTGAAGACGGTAAATTTATTGACGGATATTGCACCCTGAAAGAAATTATCGATATTAACAATGAAACTCTGAAATACGAGATGGCAAGACCTAATGCGGTATACAAGGCCGTTTTTGACAGGGAGATGCCGATCGGTTCTGTTTTCAGGATGCGCGTTAAGGAGAAAGAATGAGTTTTACTAAAGCACCCGGTGTTGAAGATATTTTTCCTGACAGAATTCCCGTATGGAACAGAATAACCGCGTCGGCTAGGAGAAATTTTGAACTGTTTAATTTCAGGGAAGTAATCATTCCGGTGATGGAGTATACTGAACTTTTTTCGCGCGGCATAGGAGACGAGACGGATATAGTATCAAAAGAAATGTTTACTTTCGAAGACAGAGGCGGCCGATCGCTGACTCTGCGCCCCGAGGGAACCGCTTCGGTTGTAAGGGCCTACAACGAGAACGGCGAATATAACAGACTTTCTGTCTGCAAACTTTTTTATATAGGTTCCATGTTCCGTGCTGAGCGTCCGCAGAAAGGAAGACTCCGTCAGTTTAATCAGTTCGGAGCCGAGCTTTTCGGTGATGATTCGCCTTTTTATGATTATGAAGTAATTTCCATGATGAATTCGATTGCAATAGATCTTGGAATTTTGAATTATGAATTATTGATAAATTCTATCGGCTGTGAAGAATGCCGTCCGGCGTATCTGGAAAAGCTTAAAGAATATTATCAGTCGAACAAATCTGTTTTATGTGAAGACTGCGTCAAACGTCTTGAAAAAAATCCATTGCGCATTCTTGATTGCAAAAAGGATGGATGCAAAGCCCTTAAGGATGCAGCACCTGTTCTTCCTGAATTTCTTTGTTCTTCATGCGCCGATCATCATTCGTCTGTGAAGTCTTATCTTTCCGGCGCAGGTATCGCTTTCAGGGAAGATCCTTTTCTCGTACGCGGACTTGACTATTACGCTAAAACAACATTTGAGTTTGTTACTACGGCCCTCGGCGGTCAGAACGCTTTTGCGGCCGGAGGAAGATATAACAAGCTTGTTGAAATTCTCGGTGGAAAACCGACTCCTGCGGTAGGTTTTGCGGCCGGCATAGAAAGACTTATGATTCTTACGGAAACGAATCCGCCGGCGCCTTTGTCTTTGGATGCTTTTATTATATATTCCGATGAAAAATATTTTCAGCATTCGGCTGAACTTTTGAGAAAACTCCGAATGGAAGGAATATCTGCCGATATTGATCCCAGCGGGAAATCGATGAAATCTCAGATGAAAAAAATGGATAGAGAAAATGCGCGTTTTGCGCTTATCATAGGGGATGAAGAGATAAATGAAAAAACTGTCACGGTAAAAGACACCGCGACGCGCGAACAGCAGAAAATAAGTGAAGGGGAAGTTTCAGCCTTTATAAAAAACAATAAACGGTGAAAAAATGATTAATCTTGCCGGAAAAAATCCCAGGGACGTTTTTCCCTTTCTTGACGAGAGAAGCGCGATAGAGCCTTTTCTTTTCGAAACTCTGCTAGAGATCGATCAGATTCAGCGTGCTTTTATTGCCGGAAAATCTTCAACCCTTGCTACAAAGGAGCACATCAAGCTTTCCAGAAATATAAAAATTCCGTTCACTATTGCCCGCGATAAGAATATAGATTACATTCTCGAGATGCTGCTTCACCGTTTTCCGATGAATATCGGAAGGGTTATTTCATTTGATTTTAAATTCGACGATGCACAGAAGAAACTATTGATAAAAGAAACTGAAGAATATTCAGTTAATCTTCCGCGAGAACGTTTTGACAAACTTTGCATTCAGCGTAATCAAAGTTCACTCGATTCTCTGAATACTCTTATTGCCCGTTTCAGAATGTTCAATCTTTCCAAACTTGTTTCTCAGGCGGCAAACAAGCAGGAACTCGGCAAGATTATCAATTCGTCGCTTGATAAAACAATATTTACTTTTAAGAATTTCTCAATTGTGAGAAATCAGGTGCAGGCAACTGAAGAATTCTGTTTTCATTCGTCCAATTATGAGCATATAAAGCGTACTCTTGATATCAGAAAAATAATACCTGTAATCGGTGTACGCATCGACGTCATAAAGCAAAAGCTCAAATCTTTCGGAATAACAAGTACGGATGTTTCGGATTACCGCGATACCAAAATTGATTATATACTGAATATTCTCATGGAAGGAATAGCCTCTACTCTCGCGCCGAAAGAAATGTGCGAAGTTAAGAATTTTCATTCGCTTAGAGAATGTATTATGAAAGTTGATAAGCTGCTTGATCCGGCCCGTATTTACAGCGGCGATATTGTAAAGATAATCCGTGAAAACGGTGCTATTCCGGCGCATGATATATTTTCGACGTTCCCTAATATCACTGCTGATGTTCTTTCTTCATGGGCGTCAAAGGAAAATCTGAACAAGGAATCCATTTTTCTTTTTTCTGATTCTGCGGGCGCTGAATGGTTGTTTGATCTTCGTAATTTCGTTAAGCTTTTTGAGTCAAGCTTTGACTATATGCGGAATGATCCCGTGCGTTTTGCTTCTCTTCCTGATTTTGAAAAAGACATGGTTATGAAGAAGCTTTCCGCATTTTACGGTGCCTCAGGAGTAATTCTTAATGATAAAAATGCTCCGGCTCAGATACGCAGCAATCCTGATGAAATGACTCATCTCAAGTATGTTTCTGAAGAATATGAAAGCTACATGAAACAGAAAGAACTTCGGAGTGAAGTTTCACTGACATCTATTCAGGGTAAAAAAGGTTTATTTTCAACATTAATCGGAATAGTTAAAAGCATATTTTCAATTTTTTCGGGTTCAAAAAATACGGCACAGCAGGAAGCTTCTGTTTCAAAAAATATGCAAAGCCAGAATCGTCCTCTTTCCAAAGAGACAAAAATTCTTTATAGAAAAGCATCTGCGGCAAAAGGTCCTATACTTGCTCTTTCTGATTTTATAGAGCTGACGAAGGAAAATGATATTACCGTCGACAACATAATAAATGATATGAGAAAAAACAATCTCAAGATTGTGATGCCTGTTTATAATGCAAGAACATCCTTGTATCCGAAAAGAAGCGCGAAGGTTCTTATGCCGGATATTGAATATCTTCTTATTCCGGTTGAGGCAATAAAGAGTCCTGAGAGTATTACCGATTATGTTGATTCACTTGTCGGTTTTAAAATGAAGGATGATTCTATCGGAGGCGGAATGCTGATTCAGATAGAAAAATATCTGAGAACAATTCAAAGACAGAGAAAGCATATGAAAAAGGAGGCTGCAAGAACCTCCTGATTGTTTTGTTTATTCTTTCGGACAGCTTCCCGAATTCGAGCAGTCGCATTTTCCGCCTGAGCTTTTATAGTCGTTTACGTAGAATCCGGAACCTTTGAAGATGATTCCGTTGCCTCCGCCGATTTTCTTTTTGGAGTCGGCACCGCACTTCTCGCATACAACAGCGGGAGTCTCGCTCATCGAATGAAATTTTTCAAAAACGTGACCGCATTTTGAGCATTCATAGTCATAAGTTGGCATAGCTACCTCCGTGATCAAAAAAAAGTGAGCACCTTATAATGTCAATGCAATTTTTGACTTGAATTCAGCGAATGGCTGAATTGAATTAATTATAAATGGAGAAGATTATGAAGGTTGTAGCTTTTAACGGAAGTCCGCGTGTTAACGGAAATACCCAGCAGGCGATTGAAATCGTTTTCGAGGAACTCAGAAAAGAAGGTATTGAAACAGAGCTTGTTCAAATAGGAAGCAAAAGGTTCTCGGGATGTATCGGATGCAGAAAATGCCAGGAAACAAAAGATTTGAAATGCATTATTGCCGATGACGGAATGAATGAAGTTATAATGAAGATGAAAGAGGCTGACGGAATAATTATCGGTTCACCGGTTTACTATGGAAACGTAACTGTTCCGGTTAAGGCTCTTATTGAAAGATGCGGAACAGTATCGAGAGCAAACGGAAATTTTATGCGCAGAAAAACGGGAGCAGCAGTGACAAGTGTTCGCAGAGCCGGATCCAACTTTACTTATTCGGCGATAAATTTCTTTTTCGGAATTCTTGAAATGGTAATTCCTAGTTCAACATACTGGAATATGACGCTTTCAATGGCTCCCGGAGATATTCAGAAAGACGAAGAAGGAAAGACTGTGTTTGTCAATCTCGGAAAAAATATGGCATGGGTTATGAAAAAGACTGCTGAGTAACCGGCTTATTTTACTAACTCAATAAGACGATTGATATTTATGTCCGTACATATTCCTTTTTTGCTCCAGTGCTTTTTGCATCCGCAATAATTAAGGAATACACACTGCGATATGATTCCAAGACGTTTCATTTCGTATCCGCCCGTCAGCAGATTAAGAACACATGCGACACCGACCAGACCGGTGTCGCTGTTCATTTTCCATTTTACAAGAAAGCGCGAAAAATCCGATGAATGCGGAATGAGATATACTTTAACTGAATATGATTTCATCGCGGCAGAAACCATCCTGATATTGCATAGGTCAGAGCACGATGCACAGACGAGTTCTTTCCCGTCTGATTGCGCCTTGCAGCTGATTTTCTCATTTCTCATGCATGTCGGAAGCAGAACCGCTTTGCTTCTTTTGGCTGAAAATTCTTTTTTCATGCTGCGGTTAAGTATTTCAGCGCCGATCATGTTCATAATATATTCGTTGGGTCTTCTGTTGACGAAAAAATAATTTTCGCGGCAGCGGTAATGCGTTTCAGATGTTTTTAAGAAGATTTCCGTGTTATGTAAATACTTTGACAATGTTTGAGTTGCGCTTTTATAAACTGAAGTTGATAAATTTATGCATTCTTCAATGGCTTTACATTGTTCTGTTTCATCAAGCGATAAAAGATATTCATAAAACAGATTGAGCCGGATTACTTCTTCCTTAAACTCGCCGGTTGCAGTGAGCCATTTGAGCAAATGGTTGAATTCAGATGCGGTTTTCTTTATAAGTACTTGAGTTTGTTTATGGTGAAGAACAAAATAAGATATGATGCCGCGTGCCCAGTCCGAATACTTCTTAAAATAATTTCCATAATTTCTGATGCGGTAAAGAAAATAAATAAAAGGGAAGAATAAATTATTGGTTTTATTTGCTTCACTGGAATAATTATTCCAGAGAGTTCCGGCGATAATAATTTCCAGCATATGCTCAGTTTCGTTTCTTGCATTTTCAGGCGAATGTTTTATAATGAATGCGGAATATTCTTTATTTAGAAATTGATGTTGTTTTCCGATGTTTACTAATAATTGATCGGTAAACTCGGATAATTTTGCGTAAAAGTTAGTTCCGGAATTTGTTTCTGTCAGTAGATATGTTGGAACATTATTAGTTGTCATAAAGATAATGTTTTAGAGTTTATCGTTAAATGCAATTATTATTTTATGGTTTTACCATTCCACTAAAACCGGATTATGAGTTATAATGGAATGGTTCAGATAATAAAACCGCAAATATTATTTGATCGGAATATAAATAAAGTTTTATTTAATCAATAGGTCAACAAGATTATAAATGTAACCCGAAATGATTCCTCCGGCGAGAATAAACCCGATGTAGAGAAGTATTATCTTCTTTTTCATGAACACTGCAATACCCGCAATGACCCAAGCACTTGTAGCAGGTCCTGTAATAAGAAATGCAATCATCGAACCTCCGCTTGCGCCTCCGTCCATTAATGATTTAATCAGCGGAACTGCGGATTCTCCGGCAACATAAAGCGGCAGACCGACTAAAGCGGAAATAGGAACGGCTAAAGGATTGCCGCTGCCGAGAAGACCGGAGATATAGCGCATTGGAACAAAATGATTTATCAGAAAACCTACTGCGATGAATATGCAGAAGAAAAAGAGAATCTGTTTTATTCCTATGTTTATAATGCTTCTGAATAATTCTTTAAGTCTGAGTTTGGCGGATATTTCAGCCAAATAACCGTAAACATATTTCGGAATCAGGATAATATCGGTACAGCAGAATTCTCTTTCTGATTTTTCTTCAAATTGCACTCCGCAGCAGCTGTATGACATTTTTGCTGCGGAAGGACTGCCGCAGCCGCAGGAAGTGGCCGGAGCTTCGCTGCATCCGCATTTTGCTTGTGCCGACTTATCAGAAAAGCGCGACTGATTTTTCAGAAAGTCTGTTTTGCTTTCAATTAAATGAGTTATGTATCCCGAAGAGAGACCGATCATTATTGATGCGATAGTCAGCGCGATTGCAAATTTCACGCTGATGATTCCGCTTAAAAGAACGAATCCGTCCGGACTCATGAGCGGAGAAGATGTTAGAAATGCCATGACCGGGCCCCATGGCAGTGCAGTTGTCAGCATGCCGATGATGACTCCCATTGTTCCGCATGCGCATAAAGGAGTGAAAGCTCCCAAAAGAACGCTTGCCCATATAGAAATTTTAGGTTTACTTAGCAGAGTTTTTTTCAGTTTTTCCTGATTGATGTAAACGTTCATGATTCCTGATATTAGAATGGCTAGAGATAGCGGAAGCCAGTTGTGTGACAGGCTTGCAGCTATTTCGCGTATTATGCCGATTGACAATTCTGAAATATAAGTTTCCATAGAGTCCTCCGTTCAAACACTGAATATCCCAGGACGGGATTGTGTTTTTTATTATTTAAAATATGAACGCGTTCATCTATGAGACGGATTAATACAGGAAAAGGACGCAGAACTGAAAAAATTATTTTCGGCAGCAGCAGCAAGCGGGATAAATGTCAGTGATGGTTCCGTGTTTATCAAATTCAAAGTGACAGCATTTCATTAGGTTTTCTTTGAGAAGAAGTTTTGCTCTTTGAACGCGCGATTTTGCCCCTGAAACGGATATCGAAAGTTTTTCAGCGAGTTCTTTATGGCTCATTCCTTCCAGTTCTGTTAATATAAGAGCTTGGGAATATTTTTCAGGAAGCGATAGTATTATTTCTCTGAGTCCGTCCGCCATTTCGTGAGCAGCTGTGTTTTCAAAGTCCTGTGCTTTATCAGGTTTCTCAAACTCTTCAGGTGAATAGGTTGAAACTTCGCAAGCACATCCTGTTGATCTTATGTAATCTGTTATTGCATTCCGGGTGATTGAAAAGATCCAGCTTTTTATTTTTGCTTCATCTTTAAGAGTGTCGATTTTGGAATGAATTTTTATGAATACATTTTGAAGAATATCTTCAGCGGCATGAACGTCTGAGATATTTTTAAGAATGAAGCGCAGCAGATAAGAGCTGAAATTATTCCAGAGTATTTCGGTTGATTGTTTCATGAATCGATTTTAGAAAAGCTTTGTTTCAGCGCAAATATTTTTTTATATCGGGATAAACAATCACATATTCTATTTCTGCGGCAGAGCCCTTGAATACATTTTTGCGTATTTCGCCGAGTTTAACGGTATCAATTGTTTTAAATTTATTTTTAGCAATCATCTGCGCGTTTAAAAGAGCCGCTTCTTTTGCGGATTCTTCCATCTGTAATCCTTCAAGACCATCTTTCGGATATCCCGCACATTTTATGAGATATTCATTCGGACTTAGCTGTTTTGCTTCAATGAGAACGGGGCGGCTCATCGATAAGTTGTCATTTTCGCGGCATGATGTAACTACTATTAGAAAAAATATTGCCGCCAGCGGGATAAATATTTTTTTATAATTCATGAATCACCTCAATCCAGACAAATAAATTTAATCTATTGTATCACATGCGCGTATAAATGTAAACCGCAATTAATCTGTGTATTCTTGCTGGTTTGACGATCATATATTCCTCAAAAAATAAAAAATATGTCAGATTAAGCTATATGCATGTTGCGGACTGCTCTCAAATGTGGAAAGCAGTCCGTATCCGGATGTTAATCCATAATTATTTTAAATTTTCCCTGGGCGAGAAATTTTTTATTTCCCCATTTGGTTTTTCTTATAACTTTGGCAAGTTGTTCTTTTTCTTCATAAGAGACATTTCCATTGATATCTGTTTTCGCAACTGTAACTTTCTTGTTTTCTCCGGTTACGGTTTCACCGAGATCATCAAAAGCAAAAACCAGTATTGTAACTTCGATCTCTTTAAGATTGTACTTGTTCTTCCATTCTCTCATTTTTTCGGGAGAAAAAATACTATCATTTCCGACTTCATCTCCTGTATGAAATTCAAAAGTTGACGGTTTATCCGGATTAAACGGATAATAGTAATATGAGAAAGGGACGCCGGTTGATTGATAATCTGGAAAATAGCGCGACCATTCAGTTCTTTCTCCATAATCATCGGGGTCTTTGTTTCTCCACGTCCAGTCTATAATTGTTCCTCCTTCATCTTCGTCAAACTTTGCCGCATCACCGCCGATACCTTTTAAAGTCATTGTGATAACACGCACATCATGCTTGAATGAAGATATTTTTTTTCCTAAGAAAGCACGGTAGTAAAAAGTGTCCCATTGTTCCATGTCGCTTAGTTTTACCGAACTAATAACTGCATTCTTATATCCTTCGTCATTATTGTAGGGTAAGACTTCCCCAACAATAACATTACCGATTCCGTTTGTAATGCGTTCGTATTTTGATTTTGCATAAGAATCCGCAGAGACTGCCAAAATCGATAAAACGAACAGAATAACTGATGTTTTAAATGCCATGTGTTTCATTTGAAATCACCATCCATAAATAGAATATAAACTCAAAAACTCCTTGAAAGCTGCTTGCGTCACGAAGTTGCTTTCGAAATAATGTCATACATAAAAGATTTCGTCGTTCAATCCCATGGGATTGAACAAAAAAATTGTCAGATTAGTTTAACTTAATTCTATTTTGTCGGTTTGCCGGAGAATTGTATGTTTTTCGATTTCATATATCTTTTTTGTGTAGGATTTGGATGCTTCTTCTCTATAATTCTATTTTTCCGCAGGGAATTATCTGTTCGGTTATTTTCTCTAATTCTGATTCTTTTGAATTATGAAATATTTATGCAGTTCTTTTTTCGAAAGAATGGATATCATGATTACATAATTCTTTTTAAAATCAGAGATTCGTTTTTCTTTCTCTACGGGCCGTTGTTCTACTGTTATATTCTTTCAATTGCCGGAAAAATGACTGAGATTAACCGGTATAAGCTGTATCACCTGCTTCCTTTTGCGGTAGTATTAGCCGGCGGAATTTGCTTTGAAGAATTTATACCATATTATATAAATGTGATTGCGGATTTTTTATTCGGAAACTTGCGGCTTCCTCATAGAGCATTACTCTATTTATATGTTTTTATGTCTGCGTCTGTATATATTGGTTTATCTTTAAGAGAAGTCATGCTGTTTTATAAACGGGCTAAAATAATACGTTCATATGAATTAAGATTAAAGCGCAATTGGCAGATCATATTTCTCTGCTATGCTTTCAATATTCTCGTTTTTTATGCTGTCTCAACTGTTATGTATCTTCTGAATTCGAGATATGCCGCTATTGCATCATTTTCATTTTGCTTCTATATCTATGTACCTGTTTTTTTTGCGGCAAATGCCGTACTTCTCAAGGGAGACTATTTCAATATTTTTCATAAATCAATTAACGAAAAGGCATTTTTTTCAAAGGAAGAAGGTAAAGATTCCAAAGACAAGTATGCGAGAAACAGACTTCCTGAAGAAATCAAAGATGATTATCTGGCGAAAATTCTTTATTTTCTTGATGTTGAAAAAGTATATCTTGATTCTGAACTTACGATGCAGTCTTTTGCGTTAAAAACAGGAATTCCGTTGTATCATATATCCCAAGTTGTAAATCTAAAGCTTGGAGTAAATTATAATACATTAATAAACAAACGCAGAATTGAGCATGCGAAGATAATTCTCGCGGATAAATCTAATCGCAGTAAAACGATTCTTCAAATTGCATTTGAATGCGGCTTCAATTCGAAAACGACTTTCAATAATCTTTTCAGAGAAGAAACTGAAGTGACGCCAACTGAATTCCGTAGAAGAGCTGAGAAAAAGTAGGCTAGATTTGCCGCCAGATTTCAATTGTAAAGCTTTGTCTTTTACTGTGATTAGTCGCGAATTTGATGCAGGCTTCAGTTTTATTTTGTAACCGGTGATTTTCTTTTTTTATACGGATGAGACTGTTTGCAGCTTTCATCTGCGTATTTCTTTCCCCATTCGCAGAGCTGTTCAAGAACAGGTAAAAGAAGTTTTGCCTGTTCGGTCAAAGTGTATTCAACCTTCGGAGGAACTTCGGCATAAACTTTTCTGTTTAATAGTCCGTCGGTTTCGAGTTCCCGAAGCTGCTGGGTGAGCATTTTCTGTGTGATTCCATGGAGTTCACGCCGGAGAGCGTTAAAACGCACAGTTCTTCCGGAAATGATCCATAGAATCATTGATTTCCATTTGCCTCCGACAAGATCAATTGTCAGTTCCATCGCACAGCGGTATTCTTTTCCTTGGAATATCATTATGAATCCTTAACATTAAACAGTATCAAAAAGTATACTATAATACTAAATGGTGCGTACTTGTCAAATAGTATAATATATGGTATTCTCGGTTATCAAGGAGCTATTCAATGAAAAAAACTGTGCACTATTTTGAAGATCTGAAAACGAATTCAACACAAGACGTCCTGTCTCTGATCCGCGAACGCGCGGCGTTGGGCGATATATCAAAAATCGTTATCGCTTCAACGACGGGCAGTACCGCATCTGCCGCGCTTGAGAAGTTGGGTGATGAATACAAGCTGGTCATTGTTCCGCATCAGTTTGATTTTTCTGAAAAGGATTCCAACCGTTTTCCGGATGAATTAACCGCGCGAATCAGAGAGAAGGGGCATTCCGTTCATTTCGGAACGATGCTGTTTCACACGGAAAAACTGTTCGGTAATAATACTCCGGCGGTTGCTGCTGATTTTTTGCGGACATTCGGCGAAGGGACGAAAGTCTGTGTTGAAATTACTTTGATGTCGTGCGACGCAGGGCTTGTTTCTCAAAATGAACTTATTATTGCCGCCGCCGGAACCGGAAGAGGACTCGATACCGCACTTGTTTTATCTCCGGGATCATCCCGTAATCTGAGCCGGTTGAAAATATCGGAGATTATCTGCAAGCCTCATTTTGGAATTGATTTGAAGCCGCATACATGATTTAACTTTCTACAGGCAAAAGGCAGTCCCTGAAAAACATATTGACTAAATCTCAAAATGTAATACAATGTGTAATACGAGGTTTTTATGCTTTCAATCCGTTTGCCTGAAGATATTGAAGCTAAAATTGAACAAATTGCTGATAATGAAAATCTTTCAAAAACTGAAGTCGTTAAAAGCGCAATTGAATTGTATTTTAAGAAATATGAAGAAACTACGAATCCGTTTGAGCTGGGTAAAGATTTGTTCGGCAAACACGGCAGCGGAAAGGGCAATTTGTCCAAAGATTACAAAAATATTTTGAAGGATAAACTGCGTGCGAAACATTCTCATTGATGCAGGTCCGTTAATTGCATTATTTGATAAAGACGATAAGTTTCATGATATTGCTATTAATTTTCTTCAAAAATATAAAGGTCATTTGCATACAACGTGGCCTGTGATTACCGAAACCGCGCATATATTAGGTTTCAATTCAAAAGTTCAGATTCTATTCTTAGAATGGCTTAAACGGGATGCTCTAAATATTGTAAATTTAGAAAAAATTCATCTCGAACGGATTATTGAGCTGACTGACAAATATTCAGATTTGCCGATGGATCTTGCTGATAGTTCTTTGGTAGTAGTCGCCGAGATGACAGGTATCAAAGAAATAGCAACAATAGATAGTGATTATTATGTATATCGGCTCAAAGGTAATAAAGCGCTGAAGAATGTCTTGTTAGAGAAATGAGAATAAATAAAGAGATTTATCCTAATTCTAATTATGGTTACAATAGTCTATTCAGCGTTTTATCTTATTTTAGGAAATCCAGTTGGGTTTCCAAATTTAATTATTACGGTTAAATAAGTTGGTATAGTATTTTTAATATTTTGCCGGGATGTATAAATATTGTTTTTATTGGTGGATTGGTTTTCCTGATCGATTCAAAATATTAAAAGGATGAAAGAAATAATTTTATTGGTGGAATAAATTACACAGTCAGCGGGCCTATGAATCTAACCAACTATTACAAAACTACAGGCGGAGCATTTTCTACATGGGCACAGGGAAGTTTTGTTCCGTCATATTTCTTTGGTGCTCCAATGACTGCAGGAACAGCAGCAACATTTAAGTATATGGATTCCAGAAAGAGGAGCAAGTGACATGGATCAAGAAATAAAATATTATACGCCGAAAAAAGAAAAAGATGGCAAAAAATTGACAATGGTCGTTGTCTTTGCGTTTGCTGTGGTTTCATTGTATGTAGTTGTTGGTTTTTTGCATCAAGTAATAACTGAGTTTGATGATGTCTGGAGTCGTGCTTGGTACGAAAAGATATTTGGAATTTCTGGTATTCTTATGTTAGCATTGGGAGCCTACAGTTGGATCAGGCAGATTGTAGAGTTGTGGATAAACGCATACACGGTAGAACTTACGGAAGAAAAGATAATAGGTTATACGGCATGGAATAAGAGAAAAGAATTAAGGTATGAAGAGATAGAGACAATAGAGAAAGAAAAGTTCATGTTTCATAGTATGAATTTAAAAGATGCTGGCGGAAAGACCCGGATGACAATACATTTGGGAATAAACGGGTACGGCAAGTGCGTAGAAGAAATAAGAAGGCGATCAAAGAATGTAAAGAAAGTTGATTATCGTGGAGTAGACAAGAAGGCCAAAATATGGCTGGATGAACACAAGAGAGAATAAAGTAAATGATATTATAAGATGAGCGATAATGAAGAATTCTAAAGTTCGCAAAGCATTCAGTAAAAGATATGTAAGAGAACAAAAAATCAAAATTTGCCGAAGGCAAATTTATCCCTAGTCGGAGCGCAGGGGTTTTGTCTGAGCCGAATCCGCCGTGTTTACATAGGCGGTTCGGCGAGTTCTGCGCGACAAGAGCCGCGCGGCGACTGAGCGACGTACTTTTCTTTCGCCGATTTCTTTTGTTACGCAGACAAAAGAAATCGGCAAAAACGCAGTCATTCAGAACCGTCTCGCAGGGTGAGCGCAAAAACCGTCATAGTGCCATTTATCCCTGTATCCGGCTGTTCCGAATTCCCAGTAAATGTAGCGCGCTATTGCCGGATTCGACATGTCCTCGGAAGATGTCCAGATATTAAGATTGTCAGGACACGTTCCTTTCGCGTTTTTATAGATTTCCTTGGACTCGTTCAGAGACGGGAGATACCAATCGTCGAACGTGTTACCTTTAAATGTGACGGAGAAGTTTGCGCATAAATCTCCCGCGCCGGCAGTATTACCATTGAGAACCATCAGTGCCGTATTGGATTTCCCCGCACCGATTCCTTCAGCAGTACCGATGGAACTGGATTGAGCGGTTCCGGTTGCCCAAGAGCATTGCGACAATACGCCCTGATATGATTCCATATAGCGCCATCTGCTGTCATCATAACCGTCGGTCTGATACGATGATGCGATATGGAAAATGACGCCGCCGCCCGGACCGGTATCGCCGATTACGAACTCCTTCCAAACCGGAAACAGATCGACATTAGAGACAATGCTGTACGTTGCGTTAAGCGCAGTGGTCGCGCCGGGGAAGAAGTTCCATCCGATGCAGCGGTAGGACGCGCCGTCGCTGTCTATTTTGAATATATTGTCACACGCGTAAGACGCGGGATTGAAAGTCGTGAACGCCGTATGGGTGAATGAAGACGGCACACTGCCGAGATTGACTCCGTCCGAATCGAATTTAACCACGCATGTTTTGAGAGTCCATTTCGCGTATAGAGTTATATTCGACGCGGGAATGGTATACGAACCGCCCGCCGTATAATTCGTGCCGCTCCCGTTTGCCGCTGTATTCCACCCGCTGAAATTGTATCCTGTGCGGGTCAATGACGTTGTAGGCAGAGTGATTGGCTTATTGTAGTTTCCCGTTATTGCCGAAGGAACGGTCCCAGTTCCGCTGTTCGCGTCAAAGGTGACGGTGTATGAATTGATGCTCCACTGCGCATACAGGATCACATCGTCCGCGGGCATGGAGAATACGGATCCTCCTTCACGCGCAGAGCCCGTTCCGTCGGATGAGGTATTCCATCCGGTGAACGAATATCCTGTTCTGGTAGGTGTAATCGCAGTTACTGTTACGGGCTTACCCGCGGCGTAACTAATGCTCACGGGAGCGGACGAAAACGAACCGCCGTTAGCATTATAACTGACCGCGTATGTTGCAGTGGTGGTGAAAGAGAACACGCTCAGCGGATTAGAAATGAGAGTGTTTCCCGCGAGGTCTTTGATCCCGCTCACCGTCGCGGTGTACTGAGTATTCAGCGCGAGTCCGCTCACCGAATAGCGTGCGGTTTTCGACGCGCCGTCGAATGACAGATATGACACGGTTCCCTCCGGGGTACCCGTAGACTTTTTCACTGTGAGCGCTGAAGCGAGAGAGGACGCGTCGATTGTTGATTCCGATAACACGATATTTATTTCAGGAGACGATGGAATATTTATCTCTCCATTCGTCGGTGAAGTTCCTGTTACTGCCGGCGGGGTATTGTCAACCGTCACGGATGTTTTGCCGACCGAATAGTAATTATTGTCGTCCTTGAAAAGCAGCCAGATCTTCTTCACTCCGTCGCCTGCTGAAAGTGTAAATTTCACTGCGCCCGCATCAATACCGCCGATATATTCATTGCCGGCGAGATTAAGAGTGATCACGCTTCCGGCGGCAGCGTACTTTGAAAGGGAGGTCATGCTCGCCGCGGGGTTTGTGATATCAGCGGATGACTCGACCACCTGATACCAGCCCGTCGCGGTCGAAGTAAACGTACAGCGTGTCATCGTATCCTTTCTCACATACGCGCTCTCGGGATTGTTCATTGTCACCGTCGCGCCGAGCTTTCCCGTTCCGACCGTAATCGAAACGCCAACGCTCGCGTCCTTGTCATCGCTGACTGTCATCCGCAGAGAAACTGGTATCCCCGCTTGGACATTCTCCACTGAGAAATACACAGAGCATCCGTCCGGAGAGACTGAAGGAAGTGTGGTGCTGCCGTTCGGTGAGCTGAATGTATAAGTCAACGGAGCTCTTTCCGGATCAAGGGCCTTGACGACACAATACGCCTTGAGACCTATTGTCACAGAATTCTTATCGATCGGATTTCCGTTTGAATCGGTGAGTATGACATTCTCGATAATTGGAGCTTTGTTCGGTACGAAATCCTGAGCATTTCCGATCGTTTCTCCGCAGGAAGCGAGTGCGACAGACGCGGTCAAAAGTATAAGTGGCAGGATAACGCTTTTTTTCATGGAAGACAACCCCTGTATCATTCTTTCTATATGTATAACTATAATAGTCCTAGTACAGGTTATATATAGCCTGATCAGGCTGAAATTTCGACCGGATTTATAATTCCGGTCATTTTTTCATTCCTCCGGAAAACAGCAATTTGAAGGAAGCTGCTTTGGTTTAATAGTTGCAGAAAAACGGCGTAACCCCTGATATGAATACATCTATGTCAGCGACGATTCTTTCTTATACACAATTCTGCTCGGGAATCATTCTCCTGCTTTTCGCGCTCATTCAGCTTGTGTACAGAAGCAAAAGCGCGATTAACTATGTCCTTTCGGCCATATTTTTCTGCATAGCTTTCACCGTCATCTATCTCTGGCTCCTGCGTTCGGGAGTGATATTGCATTGTCCCGCTTTAATCTACCATGATTTAACCGTGACATTCGCCATCGGCCCTCTGCTGCTGTTTTACATGCGGTTGATCCTCGGAACGGACACTCCTTCTGCCCGGATCATTATCCTCAACTTTATTCCGGCGGCGGTTTCGCTGGTGACGGTCATTCTCATAAATGTCTTCAGCAGTGATGCGCCGGCACACGCGGTATCCGGATCGTTCATCCCGGACTACTCTCGTAATATCGTCATCTGGTGGGGAGACAAACTGTCGAATGCCGGCATGCTGATTTACTTTTCATTATCTATTCACGCGATCAGAAAATATCTGCGCGCGAAAAGCGTGTCGGCGAATCTGGAGCTTTACTTTCTTTTCTTATACATGTTCGCCGTCATCGGCATGGCGGGAGCAATGTTCGTCTCGACGATAATATCCAGCGACGCACTGCTCTCATTCTCGGTGACCGCGCTCGCCATCCTCGGAGTACTCTATATCGTAGTAAGTTTCAGATATCCGGGATTTACCCAGAAAGCGATCCGCGAAGCGCGGGTGATGCGGATCAGAAAGATGATCGAAGACGAGAACGGGGATGATGATGCGGCAGTACTCCGCGAATTCGAAACTCTCTTACATGAAAGCAGGATTTATACGGAAGAGAAGCTCTCCCTCAATGACGCGAGCTGCATGCTCGGGGTAACACCCCATCAGCTTTCACGCATCATCAACGACATGACTGGAATGAACTTCCGCAACTATCTTAACACCTTCCGGGTAAGAGAGGCTCAAGCCCAACTGATAGAAAACCCCGGTATGTCGGTCATCGAGATTGCGTTCGCAACAGGATTCAATTCAAAGTCATCATTCAACAGCGCGTTCCTCAAAACAACGGGAGTCTCTCCGAGGGATTACCGGGCTAAAATGAAAGCGGCTGATAACTGATCACCGGAATTACTTTCATCCGGCATGAAGAACATCGGAAAGCATTTAGCCAGAAGGTCTATTTTTTGTAATTGGTTAGATTTCCGATTCTTTTTCTTTCAGTCATGGGAAGCTTTTGTGAATGGTTGTTATATGATTTTATGATATTTCCATACAGATTTATTTGATAGTTCCTATTTGGCAATTGGCTCTGTTGAGCGACATTGGCAAGAATGATATAGTGATGGTAGTTTCAGATGGGATCCTGCGCATGGGAAAGAAGGAGCAAATCGAGACTTAAGAGAAACATGGTATATAATAATAAAACCCAAAAAGGAGAATTAGTAATGAAAAGAATAGTAATTTCTGTTTGTTTAGGTTTGTTAGTATTTGTGACGTGCGGTAATGCTAAATCAAAACCAAAACAAACAGATTATATTTGGGGAGAATGGAAAGTAAAAGGAGCTGAAGGGTATCTTTATGTAGATAGTGATAATGATGGGTTTGCATGTATTGGAAGAGATGCTCTAAATTTTTTTAATGTGTCTAGCATGAAAGGTGAATATCCAGATTTTATTTTTATTATAACATTTAGAGGCGATGAAAAATTTGTTTCTGGTGGTGAATTGATTATGCATTTTATTACAAAAGACAGTGTTTGGTTTGAAAGTCGGTTTAATAAAGAGTTAGAAGAAAGTTTTAGTCGTCGTGTAAAGAATGGTGCTGATATATGGATAAAAACCGGTAAAGAAAATGTTTATCATAGATTGCCAGAAAGAAATGACGATGAAATGACCCCTCCTTGAGTTGATTAGTTCGTGAATTTCCAACCGGCTTTGGGTAAGCGACCTTATGTCGTCATTGAAGAACAATGAAGATATAAGGCCGCTTATCGCGATGCTCCGCCGGAGTTATTTGTAAACATCTTTTCTGTGTCGAATGCGGATAACGCAGACGGTGAGAATGTTGTCGGAAATTTCGTAAATAATGCGGTAGTTTCCGGAGCGGACTCTGTAAGCGCTTCTGTTTTCGAGTTTTTTGCATCCGGATGGTCTGGGGTTCTGAGAAAGAGAATTGATGAGAGAGTTTATTTTAATGGTGTCGAGCTGAGGTATTTTTCTGTAGTCCTTGAGGGCGGAAGGGGTTATTTCGATTAGGTACAATTCAGCGTTTAACCTTGTCCCATGGAACGGCTTTTGAGCGTTCGTGTTTGGCGTTGTCGTAAGCGGCTATATCTTCTAGTTCTTCTATGTATTCGACAAGTTTGTCATAATTTTTTTTTGTGATAATGACGCTGGTGGGCTGACCTTTGTCGTTGATTATGTACTTTTCTTTAATCTGAAGCATGTAATTTACCTCATATGAAAATATTAGAAATATAAATAATGGCAAGCATTTATTTATTTTAGGTATGATAAATTAAAATGATGAGTAAGGTGAAAGAATAAATCAATTCGGCCCCGAAAGGCGCCGATTGTAGTTTCATAAGATCAATGAAAACACGGGAATGCTGAAATAGAAAAAGCTGAATGAATAGAAAAAGAATTTAAACTATTCGGCGAAGCCGAATACAATATAAGCGCAGACTATCGCAGTCATTTCGAAGAAATGCGCGATAGTTCTGTCGCGACCAAAAGCCGGGTAGGGATTTCAAAAGGGACAGGGCTGGCGACTGAAGCCCTGTCCCTTTTGATCTTATCGCATGAGACCATGCGAAACCGTATTACAAAGGCGAAGCCTTTGATTGTTTTGCATGACACCATGCAGAAACCGGATCTCAAAGGCGCTAGCCTTTGACTACAAGTCCGGTGACCGGACAAAACCGGGCTAATGGAGTGGAACACCCTTTGAAGAATGAAATACAACCAGACAGACGAAAAATCATTGACTTCTATACCGCTTCGTTCAACCTTATTGAACGGCGTAAAGCCGCGCCCGATAGCAAGCGAAGGGGGCTCCTATGAATATTTCCGAGGCGTTGAAGAAGCGGGGTGTTTCTGTTCTGCATAATGTTTTCGAGATGGTAAAGACCGGACAGAAAGCCGATATCTCGGAGCTGGAATCCTATGTTGCAGATATGGTTGCGGAGGTTTCATCCGGAAAACCCGAAGGACCGCTTGTTCTTCTCAATTCGGGAGATGATACGGACTATGCCGTAATTCATTCAGTTAATGTTTCATTTCTTTCTATAATATTCGCTTTAAGACTTAAGACTAAAACCGACGAGCTTCATGATATAGCTTTGGGAGCTCTGCTTCATGACATCGGAAAAATCAACACTCCTGACCAGCTTATATGGAAGCAGGAGGGTGAAACTGATTATGAAAAGACTACCATCAGCGAGCATGTTGTTCTTGGTTCTCAATGGATGAAGAACGCCGCAATGCTTCCGGATGTAATAGTAGACATCATTAGAAATCATCACGAGAATTTTCTGGGTACAGGATATCCGGCAGGAACTCCTGACCGGGATTTGTCCCAGGCTGTGCGTATCGTGTCAATTTGCAATTATTTTGAACATTTGATACATGATGTTCCGGGTAAGCCGGCTCTTTTGCCGAGAGATGCTTTTTTTGAGGTGTATCAGCAGGCAAATAAAAAATTTGCACTTAAGATAGCTTCGCAGTTCGTTAATGAGATGGGTCCGATGATGATGGACGGGCCTCTTTATCAGAAGACGGCACTGGTTTTGCTTGATACCCGTGAAGTTGCGGCAGTCATGAAAACAGAATCATTCGGAGATTCCTTGCCGGAAATTCTGATTCTCACCAACTCTCAGGGAACAAAACTTGCGAGACCTTTGCCGGTAAACCTGAAAAAAGACAATACCCGCAAAATAGTAAAACTGCTCAAGCAGAGCTGATCATCGCAGGCGATTTCTGATTGACAAGGAAACCCGCCTGTTTATGTTTGACTCCGTGTAATGACCGCAATTTTGACTGAAAAAGCCTGCGCAAAAGTAAATTTGCATCTCGAAGTGTGTGGTAAACGCCCTGACGGCTACCATGACATTCTCAGTATTATGGCTGCGGTTAATCTATTTGATCTTTTAAAACTTACTGCGTTCGAAAAGTCAAAGGACGGAAGTGTTTCTGTTTCTATAGTTTCGGGCGGCGGACAGTGTTCTGATGTTTTGTCTTCTGTTAAGCCAGAAGATAATCTCATAACAAAGGCTGTGCATAAGTATCTCGCAGGAAAGGAAGGCGGTTTTTTCGAATTTTATATCGAAAAAAACATTCCGTCAGGCGCAGGTCTCGGCGGAGGTTCTTCCGATGCTGCTGCTGTTTTCAGAATGCTGAATAATATCTACGGATTTTATTCGACTGAAGAGCTTATGATGCTCGCATCATCCGTCGGTGCAGATGTTCCTTTTTGTGTTGCCGGCGGTTCAGCCGTTTGCGGCGGAACGGGCGGAATAATTGAACCGGTTGAAATTCCGGGCGGTTTATTTGTTTTGATTGTTAATGACGGCATTCACGTGGATACCAGAGAAGCTTATTTGGCAGTTGATGATTTTCAGGTTGAGGAAAAGTATAATTCCCATCTTTCTGTTTCACAGCTGAAGGATATTCTTTCAACCGGTGATTACGGAAAATTGTATAATGATTTTGAGAAGCCTGTTTTTGCGAAATATCCGCGAATAGGCGTTTTGAAGAAGGAACTTGAACAGACTCAATGTTTGTTTTCGATAATGACAGGTTCAGGATCGACTCTTATTGCTCTTTATGATTCTGCTGATAAAGCTGCTGCCGCGGCCGGTTCAATGCGGAATTTCGCGCGTATAGTAAATGTTTCAGAGATAGTAAGCGGCAAAAAATATTGAGGTGTCGCCAAGCGGTAAGGCTCCGGTTTTTGGTATCGGTATTCCCAGGTTCGAATCCTGGCACCTCAGATAAAGGAAAAACAAGTGAAGGTTAAAGCGGTTATACTTGCAGCGGGAAAGGGAACACGGATGAAATCCGATCTTCCCAAAGTCCTGCATCCCCTGCTGGGCAGACCTCTTCTTTCCCATGTTATAGAAAATATCCGTTCTGCCGGAATCACGGACATTACTGTGGTTGTGGGTTATGAAGGCGATTCAGTTATTTCTGCAATCGGCAGCGGAGTGAATTATGTGTGGCAGAGAGAGCAGTTGGGCACGGGTCATGCTGTGCTTATGGCAAAGGATGCTCTTGCAGATTTTGACGGCGGTGTTCTTATTGCATGCGGTGACGCGCCGCTTGTGAGTCCGCAGAGTTTCAGAAATCTTGAATTTGATTCGCCTGATGTGAAGGGGTCAGTTCTTACCATGATTGCCGAGAATCCTCACGGATATGGCAGAATTGTACGCGGCAATACCGGAGTTTCCGAGATTGTTGAAGAGAAAGATGCTTCCGATGAACAGCGTACTATCAAGGAAGTTAATACAGGTACTTATATTTTTGATTCTAAACTGCTTTTTGAGGCTCTTTCCAACATCGGAAACTCAAATGCGCAGAATGAATATTATCTTCCCGATGTGGTTAAATATATTAACGCAAAGGGTTATGCGGTGCAGGGAATCGTTCTTGATGATCCTGTTGAAGGAAGCGGTGTTAATTCGCCTGAAGAACTTGCGCGGCTTGAATCGCGTATGACTGTAAAAGGATAAAACAATGGGCAAGAATGAGATGAAAATTTTTTCGTGCAATTCTAACAGGACTCTTGCGGAAGATATAGCCCGCCGCCTTGGAATGAATCTTGCCAGTTCCGAAGTCACCAAATTTAAAGATGAAGAAATAGCGGTCAGGCTTAATGAGAGTGTCCGCGGAGTTGATGTATTTATTGTTCAGTCGACATGCAAACCTGCGAATAACAATCTTATGGAGCTCATTTTGATGGTTGACGCCGCTAAAAGAGCTTCGGCAAGTTCAATAACTGCTGTTATGCCTTATTTCGGATATGCCCGGCAAGACAGAAAGGTTGAGCCGCGTGTTCCAATTTCTGCGAAGGTAGTTGCAAATCTCATTCAGGCATCCGGAATCAGCCGCCTTCTTACTATGGATCTTCATGCCGATCAGATACAGGGATTTTTTGATGTTCCGGTAGATAATCTTTTTGCCTCGCCTCTTGTAATAGATTATATTAAGTCTATGAACATAACGGATATGACTATTGTTTCTCCGGACAGCGGCGGGGTAGACAGAGCGCGTTTCATAGCAAAAAGACTTGACGCAGGACTTGCTATCATTGATAAAAGACGACCTAAAGCAAACGTATGCGAAGTTATGAATGTTATAGGTGAGGTTTCCGGAAGGAACTGCGTTATGATTGATGATATAGTCGATACCGGCGGTTCAATTTCAGGCGGAGCCAAGGCTCTTAAAGAGTTCGGAGCCAAAGACGTATACTGCATTGCAACACATCCGGTTTTATCCGGTAATGCCTTTGATAATCTCGGCAAAGCAGGATTTAGAGAGATTATTTTTTCGGATACAATTCCGGTTGATGAATCGAAAAAATTAGACAATATGACCATTCTGCCTACAGCGCCCCTTTTTGCGGAAGCAATCAAGAGAATATTTAACGGCGAATCGGTCAGCAGTCTTTTTATATAATAACGAAAGAATTAAGAGAGGATATTATGGCTACAAGAAATCTTACAGCTGAGACAAGAAAAGAAAACGGTAAAGCTGAGAACGGAAGACTCAGAAAAACCGGTTTAATCCCGTGTGTTCTCAACTGGCACGGAAAATCAGAAAACATCAAATTGAAAGAAAAAGACTTTCTTGCAATATTCAAAGGCGGATCAATTTCGGAATCAGTTCTGATAGACCTTGATGTTAAAGGTTCTGAAAAGTGTCAGGTTTTCGTGAAAGACTTCCAGTCTCATCCGGTAACTGATGAAATTCTTCATGTTGATTTTTATAAAATCACAGCAGGAGAAAAAATTCATACAATCGTTCCTGTAGAACTTAAAGGTTTTGCAGTTGGTCAGAAAAAAGGCGGAATCGTTTCTATCGTTGAGCATCAGCTCGCGGTACATATTCTTCCTGCTGATCTTCCGGAAAAATTTGAAATCGACGTTACGAATCTTGATGTAAATGATGCTGTTCGTATAAAGGATATTAAGGCTCCTGCTTCAGCAACTTTTACTTTTGATCCTGAACATATCGTCGTTCATGTTGTTCTTCCTAAGCAGGAACAGGAAGAATCGGCAGAAGGTGCTGCATCTGCGGAAGGAACAGCCGGAGCTTAATCCCTCCAGTAGTTCTTCTGTTTTCAGCCGCGTAATAATGCGCGGCTGATATCCAAAATGAAGGAGAGCTTCTTTGAAATTAATTGTTGGGTTCGGCAATCCGGGCGACAAACACGTCAATAACCGTCAGAACATAGGGTTTAAGGTTGTAGACATTATCGCTAACAATGCCAATATTGACATTAGAGTAAAAAAGAAAAAGTCACTTATAGGCCGCGGAAAAATCGGTGAATGTGACGTGGTTCTTCTCAAGCCTCAGACTTTTGTAAATCTGATCGGTGAGTCAGTTCTGTATGTCGCTTCTTTCCTGAGAATAAAGATTAGAGACGTGATATGTATTTTTGAAGATACTTCGCTTCCTTTGGGAAAGGTAAGGGTTGATTACGCAAAAACAGAAATAACCAACGACGGAATAGAGTCAATTTCAAAAGGAATCAAGACAGGTTCAAAATTCCCGCGTGTAATTATCGGCGTCGGAAAGCCCGAAGACGGAGAGGAGCTTCAGGCATACCTCTTAAAAGATTTTACGTTTGAAGAAAATCTCATAGTTATAGATATTCTCAACAAAACAGAGCGTGTAATACTTGATCTACTTAAGATGAGTGTTGAGGCTGTTCAGGATAAATATAATCCCGCCGGAACAACTGTCCGCGAAAAGAAACGCGAAGTTATAATCCGTAAAGTTAAATAAAATAAAGAAATATTGACTTCTCGCATTCTTCTGTTATAATAATTCAAACCTTGATGTGGAGAATAATTATGACACGGATAATGGGAATTATGATTACAGACCGGCTTAAAGACGCTACAGAACTTCAGAAAGTTCTGACGGAGTACGGTTGTCTTATCAAGACGCGCCTTGGCCTTCATGAAGTCAGCAACAACACCTGCAGCAAAAAGGGGCTTCTGGTTCTTGAAGTAATCGGCAAGAAAAGCGAATGGGAGAAATTTGAGTTTGCTGTCAAAAGTGTCGACGGAGTTGAATTAAAGTACATGGATTTTGATTTATAATTTAATATTGTTTTGTCTTTTTAACGCGCCGGCAAGAGGCGCGTTTTTTATGCTTGATTAATAAGAAGTAAATAGTATAATAAATCGACTATGCGGTAAAAAATGTTTGCAAAGAAATCGGCGAAGGCCGATAATCTAAAGGACGATTTATCGGCATATAACTTATCCTACGCCCGTTCTGGAGGTGGTAAATGATTTCGATGCAACAATTAGAGGAACTTGAAAGCAGGGTAATAAAGGCGCTTCAGCTTATAGGAGATCTTCGCGTTGAAAATTCGCGTTTAGAGAATGATAATGAAAAACTCAAAACAGAAGCCGAAGACGCGAAACTGACATTAGAAGAAAAAGAAAGAGAAGTTCTGAAAATTCAGAAAGAACTTGATGATACCATTAAGCAGCTTGATGAGCTTAAATCAAAAGAAGATGTTCTTGAGAAGAAAATTATTGCTCTTCTCGGCAAAATGGATTCTCTTCAGGGAGGTTCCGGACCTATTCCTGCCGGTGATTCAATCCCTAAAAGTAAACCTTCAGCGCATAAACCTTCTTCCGCTCCGGTCAGAGTTGAGACCGTGATGAATGAGTCGGATGCGGATGACGGAATTGTCGTCATTGATGATTCTGATGATTCAATCGGCGTTCAGACAATTGATGAAGAAACCGCTTCCGATGATGAAATAATTCTTCTTGATGATGATGAAGACGATGTTGTCGTAAGCAACATCGAAGATGAATCCGTAGTAGTAGATGACGGAGAAAAAGAAGATTTTCTAGGCGATGACGATGAGATTGTCATTGATGATGACGATGACTTTCTTATCATTGAAGATGAAGAAGAAGGCAAATAATATTTAATGGACAGCTCCAAAGTACGAGTTAATATTTTCGGAAATTATTACACCGTTCAGGGTGAGGCAAGCGGTGACTATATTGCACGTCTGGCCTCTTTTGTTGATTCTAAAATGAATGAGGTCAGCCGTTCCGTTAATACGGCTAACACCGTTCAGATAGCCATTCTCGCTGCGCTGAATATAGCGGATGAGTATTTTCAGCTGAAAGAAATAGAGAAGGGAATTGATGAAAATGTTGCCAAAAGGGCAAACGAACTTATAACACTTCTTGAGCAGGGCCTCATCGGTGATTTTTCAGGGTATAAGAACAAAAAACTTAAAATTGATGAAAATTTCGATTACAGCGCAAAAGACTGAACGCCGGCTGAAGCCGGCGTATTTGTCGGTGCTAATTAATATTTTGACAATTTTATGATGATAGTCTACTGTGTCAATTATTCTCTTTTGCGGGTGCGTTTATGGAACCTAATGAAAATTTGCTTGAGCAGACCCTGAATGCTTCCTTAACGGGCGGTGAAGAAGACCTTCTTGACGGTCAGATTGTCCAGCTTGTGAGCTTTCAGCTTGAAGATGTCGAATACGGCATCGAAATTCTTTCAGTACACGAAATTCTGAGAATTCCTGCGATTACGAGGCTTCCTAATACCCCGCATTTTATTAAAGGTGTTCTCAATTTACGCGGAAATGTAATCCCGGTTGTTGACGTGCGTGAACGTTTCGGTTTTCCGAAGGCTGTTCTTACCGATCAGTCGCGTGTAATTGTAATTGAGTCAGAAGATAAACTAATAGGACTTCTTGTTGATAATGTATCTCAGGTTCTCAGAATCAGAGAAAATAATATTGATCCGCCTTCAGTTCTCATTGAAGGAGTTTCTGAAGAGTATATTAAAGGCGTAGGACGTTTAAAAGAGCGCCTCATTATAATTCTGAATATGCAGAATATTCTCTTTGCTGATGCAGAGACGAAGGATAGAAAAGATAAGGCTTACATTAAGGCGTAAAAAGAGGAGAAGATTATGGCTTTCTCATTGGGCGAATATCAGGATATTTTTCTTGAAGAGGCTGATGACCAGATTCAGGAACTGAACAAGAATCTTCTTCAAATGGAACAAAATCCCGAAGATGAGGCGATAATAAATAACATTTTCCGTGCGGCTCATTCTTTGAAAAGTTCGGCGGCATTTGTCGGTTTGAATGATTTGAGCGATCTTGCGCATAAGATGGAAAATCTTCTTCAGGGTGTCCGCGATAAGACTATTAAAATAAATCAGCAGATAATAGATGTTCTTTTCAGATCATTCGATTTCATCAATGCTGTTATTGAATCCGTTTCGCAGGGTGAAGCCCCCCAGGAAGATCTAAGCGGAATCATACGTGAAATTCAGGAAATACATGACAAAGTTAAATCTGGTGCTGCTCCTGCCAAAGAAGTATCTAAACCTGAAACCAAGTCTGATGAGATGAAAAAGACTCCTAAAACTTCATTTACACCGCAGGAAAAAAAGCTTCTGAAAAAAGGTCTTGATGATAAACTGGACTGCTACGAAGTCACTGTCTTTATAGAAAAAGATGCGCAGATGAAATGGGTCAAGGCCCAGCTCGTCATTAATAATGTCCGCAACATCGGCCAGGTTATTAAGACAATTCCGGATGAAGGCGATATTACTGACGAAACCGTTAAAGATGCTTTTAAAATTATCCTGCTTACAAATGAACCTCTAGATTCAGTTTTTAAGGCATGCGATGTGGATCTTATTGTCCGAATAGATGTCGTTAAGATCAGTCTTACTCAAAAAGATGATAAATATGTTTTAACATATAAGAATCAGGGTTCAACATCCGAAGCCGAATCAAAATCTCAGGAGGAAGAAACTGCTCCGGAAGATGAGGCTCTTCCCTCCGGTGTTGTATCTGTTTCAGAAAAAGCTCAGGAGATATTAGCTCCTGTTATCTCGGACGATGTTCATGATGACAGGAAGGATTCTGATAGAAAAAGAAAGGGTACTGTTTTACGTACAGTAAAAGTCAGTGTCGATAAACTTGATGAACTTTTAAATAATGTCGGAGAACTTGTAATTGCAAACTCCGGATTTTACCGTCTTTATGATGATTTGAAAAAGCAGAATGCTGACAAAACCGTTATAAATGAATTTAAAAACCGCATGGAGCAGATGTCGCGCATTGCGAAAGACCTTCAGGGCGGAATAATGAAAACGCGAATGGTTCCTATCGGTCAGGTTTTCGAAAGATTTAACCGTCTCGTAAGGGATCTTGCGCGGGAATGCGGAAAAAGCGTTCAACTTGTTACCAACGGAGAAGATACAGAGCTTGATAAAAAGGTAGTAGATGTAATCGGCGAACCGCTTATTCACATGATCAGAAATTCAATCGATCATGGTATTGAATCGATTGAGGAGAGGCTTGCTTTAAGAAAGCCGGAAAGCGCAACAGTTACGCTTAATGCTTATCAGGGAGGAAACCAGATATACGTCGAAGTAATTGATGACGGTAAAGGTTTAAATATAGAAGGCATCAAGCGTAAAGCTTTGGAAAGAAATCTTGTTACTCCTGAGATTCTTTCGGGAATGGACAATGAGGATATTTATGAATTTATTTTTCATCCGGGTTTTTCAACGGCTGAAAAAATAACTGATGTTTCAGGCCGCGGAGTCGGAATGAACGTCGTTAAAGAAGTCGTAAATGAAATGAATGGAAGTATCAGCATCGAAACAGAACCTGGAATGGGGACACGTTTCATCATGGCGTTTCCGCTGACTCTTGCGATTATTCCTGCAATCATGGTAAGTGTTCTAAAAGAAGTTTATGCAATTCCGCTTTCGGATGTTATTGAAACGATTAAAATCGCCCAGGAAGATATTACTACGATTGAAGGACATGAGGTTATAAATCTTCGCGGTGAAATTCTGTCATTATTGAGATTGAATCAGTTCGTTGGTCTTGAATACGAAATTGCCGACTTAGAAAATATACCTGTTGTTGTCGTCGGTTATAATAATAGAAAAATAGGTCTTATCGTCGGCGATCTTGTCGGCAAGATGGAAATAGTAATCAAGTCTCTTGAGCAGAATTATGTAAATGTTGACGGACTTGCCGGTGCTTCGATTCTCGGTGACGGAAGCATCTGTCTTATTCTTGATATTTCTTCAATGATTAATAAAGTAATCAGCGAACAGGATAAAATCGGAAGAGAAGAGCGTTCACAGATTCTCAAGAAGAAAGAAGCTTCGGTTGCACTTGTTGAGCAGAAAGAACTTTCCGCCGGCGCCGCAACCGATGATTTGAGAATGACGCTTAATAAGGAGCTGATTTCTTCGGCTGGTGTTGATGCCGTGCAGGCGGAAAGAGCCGCTTCTATACAGGCCGATTTGAAAGAATTGAAAAAAGCTGAAGCTCCGAGTCCAAAAGTTTCTTCACCTGTTCAGCAGGCAAAGGTTGTTGCTCCTGCAGAGAAAACAGTTTCGAAAAATGAAACTCCTTCAATTTCTGCCAATACGTCGCGGTCTCTATTTTCTGAACAGACAACGCCTGTCCGCGAATCAAGTGCGGTTGCCGCTGATGAAAATGTCAAAGAAGCCTTAAACGAGTTTAGAGATGAGCTACACAAAAATGTCAGCAGTGTGCTCAGTACCGGTGATGTTGATGAGCATATTAAAAAAGTCATTGGAATTGATTCTGAAGACATGAAGAAAGTTCAGCTTCTGGCGAATGTCGGAATTATGCAGGGCGCGGATTCTCTTTCGAGAATGATTGGCAAGCGCGTCGATATCGCAATACCTGAAGTTAGAATGCTTCCTATTGAAAAAATTCCTGCGTCTTTGGGTAAAGTTGATGATGTTTATGCCGGAATATATATGTCCCTTTCGGGAGATGTTCACGGCACAATTCTACTCAGTATGCCTAATGATTCAGTATGTTCGTTGATAGATGACTTGTACGGTTTTGATACCGGCAAGACTAAAGAAATAAATGATGATGCAGTATCAGCGCTGAAAGAAATTACAAATATTGTAGGGTCTTCTGTGGTTAATGCTTTCAGTGAAAAAACAGGCCTTGTTATCATGCCGAGCGTTCCGGCTATGGTTAATGATTATATTCAGTCTATACTTGATTCTATACTTGTTCTTCATAACATGAAGAACGACTATGCTCTCATAATGGACACGGTTTTCTATTACGAAGACGACAGAATTATGGCGAATCTTCTTATTCTTCCGGATTCTGAATCATTGAAAACATTGGTTTCGAACCTGAGGAATGAATGAATGAAAAACCTAAAATTAAGGTTTTAGTAGTCGATGATTCCGCATTAGTCCGCAGAATAATAACAGATGCACTGGAGCGTGATCCTGAGATTACAGTTGTTGGAAATGCCAATAACGGAAAGACTGCGGTTTTTAAGAGTTTTACGCTAGATCCTGACGTTATAACAATGGATATCGAGATGCCGATTATGAACGGACTCGAGGCTCTCAGGGAAATAATCAGGGTCAATCCGAAACCTGTCATAATGATGAGCGTCCTTACTCAATATGGTGCTGAAGTTACTTTCAAGGCTCTCGAATACGGCGCCGTTGATTTCGTTCCTAAACCTTCAAGCGTTCTTTCGATGTCTCCGGAAGAACTTTCCGCACAGCTTATTGCAAAAGTTAAAGCAGTTGCGAAGAGCGTCATACGTATAAGACCGTCGCGTTTCGAGAATGAGAAAGAATCTTCTGATAACAAAGATTCATTTAAATATGAAGCCCCTTTAAAAATGGATTCACTTTCTAAAGGCGGAAAGAGCGGCAAGCTTGTCGGAATAGGTGCTTCTACGGGCGGGCCGTCGGCACTTATGAAAGTTTTTTCATCATTTCCGGATAATTTTCCTGCGCCGGTACTTGTTGTTCAGCATATGCCGGAAGGCTTTACTAAAGCGTTTGCTGAAAGGCTTAATTCATCGTCCTCGCTTGAAGTTAAGGAAGCTGAAGATATGGACAAGGTGCTTCCGGGATGCGGATATATTGCGCCTGGTCATTCCCATATAATTCTTGAGAAAAGAGCGGGTGAATTCTTGATACGTTTAAGTAAATCAGAAAAAGTATCCGGGCACAGGCCTTCTATTGATGTAATGCTTTCTTCGATTGCCGAAAATTATACCAGTGAATTAATAGGTGTGATTATGACGGGAATGGGACGCGACGGAGCAGAAGGAATATCTAAAATACGCCAAAAGGGCGGATATACTGTTGCTCAGGATGAAGAAACAAGCGTCGTTTACGGAATGAACAGAGTAGCGGTTGAGCTCGGCGGTGTAGTCGATAAAGTGCCTTTGGAACAAATTTCCAAAAAAATTGTTGAACATTTATGATTCGTGTGATTTACTCTTAAGGCTAAAAGAATTTGTTGACAGACAGCGAAGGTTTTTGTTCTTAATATTAAGTTTAATTTGGGGTATTGAGATGGCCAGGATTTTGATTGTTGATGATGCGAAATTCATGAGAACCCTTGTGAAGGACGCTCTTGTGCCAAAAGGACATGAGATAGTAGGTGAAGCTGAAAACGGCAATATCGCTATCGAAATGTATAAAAAATTCAAACCAGACCTTGTAACCATGGATATAACAATGCGTGAAAAGGATGGAATTCAGGCTGCTGAAGAGATACTCCAAATGGATTCATCCGCAAAGATTATTATGGTTACGGCTCTTGGTCAGGAAAACCTTCTTACTAAAGCGATAAAACTCGGTGTAAAGGATTTTGTTGTTAAACCTTTTCCTCCTGAAAGATTGCAGAAAGCTGCCGAAAAAGCTCTGAACGGATGATTATCTGTTGAGATTTTTCTTTAACTTACCGACTATATAACGGAGGGCTCAGCTCTCCGTTATTTTTTTGGCCGGATATATGACAGAAGAAAAGAAAATACATGAAGAGCCCGAAGCTCAGACTGAATCCAAAGATTCATGCGTACTTCATATTTCCAATTTTGAAGGTCCGCTTGATCTTTTGTGGAATCTTATACGCAAGGCGAAAATTGACATTATGGAAGTGTCTATTTCGCAGATTACAGAGCAGTATATCCTGTATCTGAAGATGATGGAAAAGATGAATGTTTCTGTCGCCACCGATTTTATAATTATGGCGTCAGAGCTTACCTATTATAAATCAAAATCTCTTCTCCCGACAGGTGAGATGGATGATGAGTTTTTTATTCCGCCTCTGCCGCCTGAACTGGTTCAGAAACTTTTGGAATATAAGAAGTTTCAGAAAGCCGGCAGTTCGCTCCGCGAAATGTATGATCTTAACCAGGATTCATATTCGCGTTCATCGGACATATCGGAATTTATCGATTCTAAAGAATGGCATACGATGTCTCTTTATGATCTTCTTAACGCATTTGCCGGGATTTCCGGAAGAACGGAAAAGAAGGAAGAGCGGACGATTAAATTCGATGAAGTACTTGTCAGCGATAAGATCAAGCTTATTATTGATATGCTTCAGAATGCCGAGAGAATAGATTTCTTTTCGCTTTTTACTGAGGAGTCTACACGCGGCGAAATTATTGCCACTTTTCTCGCAATTCTTGAGTTGACGAAAATTCACAAGATAAAGATTATGCAAAGCAACAACTATGAGGATATTGCCGTGTTCAGGACATTTGAGCCGGGCAGTTATAATCCGGATGAATTTACTGTTACGAGTGTGAACATTTAAATGGATAATGAAATTTCAGAAAAAGAAGCAGAAACGTTAGAACTTTCTTCGGAAGAAACAGCGGAAGAAATTAAAGACGTTGATTTAAATTCGGCGTTTGAGGCTATTCTCTTTTTGTCAAATGAGCCTGTGCCGATTTCTTTTTTTGTTAAAAATTTTGAGATTGATGCCACTGAAGCAAAAATTATTCTCGATTCTCTTCTTGATGAATACGCTGAGCGTGACGGGGGAATAAAACTCGTCGAAATTTCCGGCGGTTTTCAGTTTGTAACAAATCCGAAGTGCGGATCAGTTGTAAGAAAGGTTCTCGGCTTCAAAAAAAAGGAGCCTCTTTCAAAAGGAATGCTTGAGACATTGTCGATTATATCATATAAACAGCCGATCGTACTCGCCGAAATTGATGAGCTTCGCGGAGTTTCATCCCGAATGATGGTTTCAAATCTCATGAAACGCAATTTGATAAAACCTGTCGGCCGCAAAGAGCTTCCAGGAAGACCTCTCGCTTACGGTACAACAGACGAGTTTCTCCGCCTTTTCGGTTTAACTCAGCTTTCCGATCTTCCGAAGCTTGTTGAAATCAAAGAATTTTCTTTTGATGAAACTGAAGAAGCTTAAAATCTTTTTTTATTGTTTTTTTTAAGCTTATTTCCTTTTATGGAAGCATGAAAAACACATTTAAGGTTGCTGTCGACGGACCTGCAGGTTCGGGGAAAAGCAGTATTTCAAAGCTTGCCGCACGCCGGCTTGGTATTAAATATATTGATTCAGGCGCCATTTACCGGGCGATAACCCTTTATTTTCTGGAAAAAAGCGGCGGTTCGTTTGATTCATGCGATGCTTCTCTTCTCGGTGATTCTTTCTCTATATCGCAGAAATTCACGGAAGACGGTACAACTTATACTTATCTCAATGAGAGAGATGTTAGTAATGACATCAGAAGCGAGACAGTTGTAAAGAATATCAGCAAGATTTCGGATAACCGCCAGATACGCGAATTTGTGAATTCTCTTCTTCGCAGATGGGCTGAAGAAGAATCTGTTATTATGGACGGAAGGGATATCGGGACTGTCGTTTTTCCTGACGCGGATGTTAAGCTTTATATTGATGCGTCTGCAGATGTCAGGGCTGACCGCAGGGTTAAAGAATATGCCTCTATGGGAAAAACTGTTGACGTAAATGATATAAAAAATCAGATAATCATACGCGATGATCAGGATCGCTCTCGAGGTTTCGGGGCTCTCAAGCAGGCTGATGATGCGGTTTATGTTGATACTTCCTTTTTGACAAAAGACGAAGTTCTTGAAAAGATCGTTCAGATTATAAAAGATAATGCTAAAGGTATCTAAGGTGATTTTATGACAGAGGCTAATAAACGGTTCGATGACAGTATGACAATGGAAGAGCTTTTGAATTCCACACCGTCAATCGAGCAGGGAAAGATTGTTCAGGGAGAAGTTGTTTCAGTTGATTCTAAGTTCGCCTATCTTAATATAGGCGGAAAAGTAGAAGGAAAAGTCTTTTTGAATGAGTTTGATAAAGCTCCCGAGCAAGGTGAAAAGCACGATGTTTTGATTAAATCTTCGAGACTCAGCGAAGGAATGTATCAGCTCTCAAAGAGAGCTGTTGTTCAGATTGAAAAATGGAAAAATTTTGAAACATGGGCTTCTGCCGGAAACGAAAGAGTATCAGGAAAACTGATAAAGAAACTTCCGAACGGTGCGGTTGTTGAGTTTGACGGTGTAACCGGATTTCTTCCAATCAAAGAAGCCGGAGATATAAGAATTAAGGAAGATGATTCTTTCAGCCGTTCTTATGATTTTAAGGTTATTCAAATTGATCTTAAAAAGAAAAATGTAATTCTTTCCCGCAAAATGGTAGTTGATGAAATAAAAGAGAAAGCATGGTCCGAGATTTCTTCAAAGTACAAGGAAGGAGATGTTGTCTCCGGAACTGTTGTAAGTTTTGCCGACTTCGGAACTTTCGTTAGCATAAACGGATATGAGGCTCTTCTCCACAATAATGACCTTTCATGGAGTAAGGGAGTTAAAAGAAAGAACATACTTAAGATCGGTGACAAGGGAGAGTTTAAGATTCTTTCCATTGATCTTGAAAACAGAAAGATCGCACTTGGAATCAAACAGATGACGGCTGATCCTTGGGAGACGATCGACAAGAAATACAGACCCGGAGATAAAGTAAAGGGAGCAGTAACCACTGTAACCAGTTTCGGAATATTCGCCGAGATCGAAAACGGAATAGAAGGTCTTGTCAGCTCCGGTGAGATTTCGTGGATGAAGAAAATTGTTAATCCTAAAGAGCTTTATAAGAAGGATGATGTTGTCAGTGCGGTAATCACTGATATTAACAAGGCAGACCGCCGTATTTCTTTGAGCATCAAACAGGCGGAAGTGAATCCGTTTGTTGATTATCTTTCAAAGAATCGTGTAGGTTCTATTGTTGATTCAAAAGTTGCGCGTATTGCTCCTTTTGGTCTTTTTGTGAATCTTGCAAACGATATTGACGCACTTGTTCATGTATCCGATATTTCATGGGATGATGAAAAAGTTGATCTTTCTTCAAAATTTAAACCGGGTGATTCTTTAAAGGTTAAAATTCTTTCCGCAAATTCCGATGAGATGAAGATTTCATGCGGCATAAAACAGCTTACCCGTTCGCCATGGGAAGATGTTAAAGAAAAATTTCCGCCGCGTTCAAAGGTGAGCGGAACGGTTTCAAGCATCACTTCTTTCGGCGTATTCGTAAAACTTGATGATAAAGTTGAAGGACTTGTTCATCTTTCGGAACTTTCCCGCAATAAAATAGAAGATGTAAATTCTGTTTTTAAGATAGGAGATTCCGTTAATGCGGTTGTTCTTGATGTCGATGTCGATAAAAAGAAAATATCTCTCAGCATTAAGGGCTTTGACATTATGTCCGAAAAAGAAGAGCTTTCAAAAGTTATGGGCGGCAGCACCTCAAATACTGCCAGCATTGCCGATCTTTTGAAAAATAAGATGGAAAAAGCAAACTAACGGAGTTAAAAAATGATTAATAAACTCGAAATAAAAAGAGACGCAATTGAAAAATTTCTGATGCGTGTTAAGGATTCGATTAAAAAACATAAAAAAGCTGCTATCGCTGTTGTATGCACTATTGTTCTTCTTTCCGCAGCTGCAATAGTTGGTGCAGTATTGCATCAGAAGTCTGTGGATGATTCTCTTGCGGAGTATGCAAAAATTTCCGATGATTTTGATGATTCTGTGAGAAAGATATCTGAAGAGATTCCGCGCACTATGGAAAACTATGATTTATTAAATTCTAAGATAAATGAGCTTAAGGCTGATACTGCGGCTAAAATTGTAAAGTTGAAGGAAAAAAGCAAATTCGGATATATAGCACGCGATGGTTATTATCTTGCAGGCGGTTATTATCTGGAGGCAGAAAAGAATGATGAGGCTATTAAGTATTTTGAGCTTTTTATAAAAGAAAATCCTGAATCAGAACTCGCTCCTCTTGCGCTTTTCTCAATAGGTGTATGTAATGAAAATACAGGTAATATCGATAAGGCTCTTGAAATTTATTTGTCGATTGAGAAGAAATATCCAAATGGAAAATTCAATGCACGTAATCTGTATGATATAGGAAGAATGTACCAGAAAAAAGGTGATTTAGCTAAGGCGAAAGAGTATTATGAAAAGTTAAAAGTTCAGCATACAAATACTCTGCATTCAGACTACGCCACTGCGAGACTGATGCTTCTGAATACCAAACCTGAAGAAGTTCCTGCGAAAAAATAAATTTTACAGTATTCTGAATATATTAAAAAATCCGCGAAAGCGGATTTTTTGTGTCTTAGAATCATAATTTAGTTCTTGAAATAAAACTGATAGTAGTTCATAAACAGACGTTTCGAATAATCATAGGAGATTTTATGAAGAAATTATTTGTTGCCGTTCTTTGTATTTTTGCTTCAGTTGCATTGAGTGCAAAGCCTGATAAAAAAGCTGCGGAAAAAGCCGTTACAAGCTTTTTAGAGAGTGTAAAAAAGGGTGATTTTCTTAAAGCCGGCGGATTTATCGAGGGCGGTTTTGATGTTGAGGATCAATATGCGGCGTTTGTACCTGTGATGAGAATAATCACTGCTCAGATCACTTATAAGATTATATCATCAAGCGTCTCAGAAAATGGAGATGTAGTTGTTAAAACGAAAATATCCGCTCCTGACATGCCTAAATTTATGCTTGCAATGGAAACTGAATTTTCTTCAGAGAAAGTTCAGGAAGCAGTTGATAATGTCAAGTCGGAGAAAGAAAAAGATGCATTGGTTGCCAAACTTATGGCGGATTTTATAACCAAATCGGTTGCTGATAAAAAGCATGCAAGAGTTGAGACTGATGTTGATATTTCAGTTTCTGAAAAGGACGGTAAATGGATTCTTAACGGTTCGGATGAACTTGCAAGCGGTATTATTGGTCAGATGGATAAATATACCGAGAAACAGGATGCTCCTGATGTTCCGGAAACCGATGAAGGTGAAGCTGATGATTCAGATATGCCTCAAATTGAAGAAGCTGAATAATACCAATCTGCCTCAATGAAAGTTGTGATTGTTTCAGATTCGCATGGAAACAAAAAGACTTTTGAACGGATAATTGCCGAATCCCCGCCGGATATTCTGATATTCTGCGGGGACGGTTTTTCCGATATCCCATCTGATTTTTCCGGAAAACTTTATGCCGTCCGCGGAAATACCGATAACGTGTATGCTGATAACGAAATAAGTTTATGTATATCAAATATAAATATTTTTATTACTCATGGGGAAGGCTATTCCGTTAAAAGCGGACTTGATCATCTTCGATTGAGAGCAAAATCAATGAATGCAGATGTTGTTTTTTTCGGACATACTCATGAACAGGTTCATTATATACACGGGGGAATTCGGTTAGTTAATCCAGGAAGCCTTTTTAACGGTTATTATGCAGAATGGGATAACTTTCCGGAAGGTGATTTGGTTTTAAAAAGATATCATGCTGAATAATGAGGTGTTTTTCTTAGTAGAGTTGTTTTGATTTCAGAAGATCCTATAGAAAAATATATTCTTCCTGTTTCAAGGTTTGCCGGGTGGTTTTCGTGAGTTTCTGATTCAATTTTTTCGTTATGAAAAGAATCGTTTTTAGCCTGAAAAGAGATCAATGAGGTTTTTTTCATAAGTCACCCGAAGTTTATTGGATACATTCTTGTCCGGAGTCTTTATTTGTCTACTTGTTTATCAGGTGATGTAAAAAATCTTTTGTTTGTGATTGACTTTTTTGCTTCAAATTATGCAATTGCTAAAAAGAAAAATTCTGGTTTTTTATGAATACAAAAAAAAATACTTTCATGCTCCTTTTACTTCTGCTTCCTGCGTTTCTTTCCGCAAAGTTTACGTTCACGACAGTAAGTGATGTTGTCGATGAAGTTAAGAAGAAATATGCCTCATTTGAAGGAATGAGCGCGGATTTCGTTATAGAAAGTGAAAAGGGTGGTAAAAAAACCGTTCGAAGCGGAACTATAAAAACAAAATTTCCTAATTATCTGCTGGTTGATTTTTTCAGCCCTGCCGGACAGAAGCTTGTTTCTGACGGACGCGTAATGTGGCTTTATATTCCGAGTTTAAATGTTGTTGCAGAGCAGGATTTGAAGGATGACGAAAGCGGTATTTTTTCGTCAAATTCAAGGACTGGTCTTCAGAGACTATTTAAGAAATATCATTATAAGTTTGCCCAGAAAGAACAGCCTTTTACAGATAAAGACGGCAAGAAATATTATTTGATCCATCTTCAGCAGAAAGAGAGCCGAAGCGGTTTTAAGACTATGAATATCTGGATTGATGAAAATTATCTGATTACCAGAGCTGAAGGTGTCACTTCGGCCGGAAAAACAGTTAAAATACGTTTTTCAAAGATTGATACAGGAAAAGATTTTCCAAAGGGAATTTTCAAAATGGATAAACCGGCGAATGCAAGGGTAATAAAGAACCCTATGCTGTCGGAGGAGTAGAAAGTGGATAGTATAGGTGAAAAGCTAAAATCAACGCGCGAAGCACGGAAGCTGAGTCTTTCCGATGTTACCAAAGATACGAATATCGCGCCTACATATCTCGAAGCTTTGGAAAATGAGGATTTCGATTATTTTCCAAGTGAAACCTATGCGATGGGTTTTTTGAGAAATTATGCAGATTATCTCAGACTTGATTCTGAGTCTATGGTTCAGGCATATAAAGGATTTAAAATAGGAGAGAGCGTAACTCCTCTTGAAGAACTTACCAAGCCTACCGGCAAGATGACTTCTATTAATTTCGGTGTTCCTTCTCTTGGAGGAGCAAAAAGAGGAATTTTTGTTGTTATTGGTTGCGCACTTGCTATTGTTCTTTTTTTCATTCTGTTTAACTTCATTTCAAACGGTGTAGATACTTCTGCGGAAGGCTCCATTGATGATTTAAAAAGTGAATACACATCAAAAGGGAAAACTGCCGATTTTGAAAATCTTCTGGCTCTCAAACTTTCGAATGACAAGGGAATGATTCTTGCTTCAAAAGATGAAGCGGTTCAGTTTATTGTAGGATCCAAAGAGTGTTATTTTCTTGTTAAGCAGATAAATGCAAATTCTGTTGATATTCAGACTCATCCTGAAAAAACAAATTATACACTGAATCTTGATCAGGCTTCAAAAATTGTTTTTCCCGGAGCAAACAGAGATGTTTCCATTACGTTAAAGGCATTAGCCGGAAACAGAGGAAAATTTCTGATAGAGCTTTCAGGTGCTGCAGATTCTGCAGTTGATCAGTCAAATGCTTCTGATTCTGATTCGCCTCAGGTTACTGCTCAGGATGACCGCAATCTCAAAATTACTTTTGATGCCGAATTCCTTGAGAATACATATCTTGAACTCTATCTTGACGGACAGCAGAGAATTTCCGGTCTTGTACGTCAGGGGAGAAAAGAGAGATGGGAAGCTTCAAATGCCATTCAGGTTAAAATCGGAAATGCAGGCGGCGTGAAGGTTAAGATTAATGATAAGGATTTTGTTTTTGGCGGAAAAGGAACAGTTGCCTCAAAGACAATAAAGTGGGAAAAAGATCCTGCTAATCCGAATAAATATACCATTTCAATTAAAGATTGGAAGTGAGCCTGACATATCACATAATTTCACTAGGCTGTTCTAAGAATCAGGTTGATTCTGAAAGACTTAACGCCGCTTTGATTGAGAACGGGTTTGTACAATCGGAAGACATAGAGTCTTCCGATTTTGTTGTTATAAACACATGCGGATTCATTCAGTCAGCGAAAGAAGAGTCCATCGCCGTTATACTCGATTCACTTGAGTTAAAACTCTCAGGTGCTAAAATTGCTGTTCTCGGCTGTCTTTCGGAACGGTATAAAAAAGATATTCTTGCTGATATTCCGGAAATTGATCTTGTTTACGGATTGTATGATGACGGATTTATTCCGGCAGTTAAGAGTCTATTTGCAATAACAGAAAAATTTATACAAACAGAAAAACGCATTCCTCTTGAATTAGGATTGCCGTATGAATATATTAAAATCGCAGAAGGCTGTTCTAACAGATGCAGTTTCTGCGCGATTCCGATAATTCGCGGAGACCATTCGTCTTTTTCTCCGGATAGTATTTATTCCGATGCAATGGAAGCCGCTTCACGCGGAGCGAAGGAACTTATCATTGTCGCACAGGATATAGCTTCATATTCCTTCGGTTCATCTGACCTTTGTTCGATAGTTGATAAAATTTCCGGGATTAAATCGGTTGAATGGATACGTCTCATGTATATTCATCCGGATCATTTGTCTGATAAAATAATTAAACTTATTGCTTCAAATGAAAAAGTCGTTAAGTATATAGATATTCCTTTTCAGCATGCTTCCGAGAAAATATTGCGTTCAATGAACCGTAAGGGAAGTTCTGATAAGTATCTTGAACTTGTTGATCGTCTTAGATCTGAAGTAAACGGAATTAAAATCCGTTCTACATTTATGGTCGGTTATCCGGGAGAAACGGATGAAGATTATAATGAATTGCTGGATTTTATGAAGAAAGCCCGCATTGATAAGGCAGGTGCTTTTATGTTTTCGCCGGAGGAAAATACGCCCGCAGCGGAATTGGCAGACAATCCTACGAAAATTAAAAAACGCCGTTTCGAGAAATTAATGAAGCTTCAACAGGAAATATCGCGTGATTCACTTTTAAAAATGGTGGGTCAGAAGGTAAAAATTCTTGTAGAAGAAAAATTGGATGAATTCCATTATGCCGGAAGAACAGAATATGATGCGCCGGAAGTTGACGGAGTTTTTTACTTAACTGATGAAAAAAATAAAGTAAAAATTAACGACTTCTGTGAAGCTGTTATAACTGATTCTACCGAGTACGATTTAATTGGTGAATATTATGATTCCTAATCTTATTTCTCTTCTTAGAATATTTCTAATGCCGTTATTTCTATATCTGATTTTTCAGCCAGAAAGATCTATGAAGTTTGCCGCGCTGATAGTTTTCAGCATTGCTTCGCTCACTGATTTTTTTGACGGTTGGAGCGCGCGCAAGCTTAAGCAGGAGTCCGAATTGGGGAAATTTCTTGATCCGCTTGCAGACAAAGTTCTGGTAATTTCGACTTTGGTTGCGTTTCTTCTGATAGATTATCTGATTCCTTTGTGGATGATAATTGTTATTATAGGACGTGATGTACTTGTGACTGTTATGCGTTACGTTGCCGTAAAGAAGGGGATGTCTATAAGAACTTCTCGTTTCGGTAAAATTAAAACAGCTTTTCAGATGATTTCAATACTGGTCATCATTATGATATTTATAGTACGCGGATCAAACATGACGATACCGGAAGAAATAATGAAAGGACACTATATGTCTCTTGTTCCGGCTTGGTCCGTTACTATTTCGGATATGCATGATAAGTGGCTCATTGCCGGGCCTTATTGGCTGATGCTTGTAGTCACAATTCTGACTGCCTGGTCAGGGATTCGTTATCTTGTATTCAACTGGCGTGTTCTTCTTCCGCCTTATAAAGGAAAAGATAAATGAAGACTATTGCTAGATTTTTTTACAGCGGTTTTTTTTCCGGTTATTCCCCATGCGCTCCTGGAACATTCGGGTCAATCGTAGGCTTTGTTTTATTTTTTGCAGAGAATTATTTTTTTCCGGTACAGGCTTATTGGATAAACGCAGTGATATGTTTTATTTTGATTTATCCTTCCATAAGACTCGGAGATTTTGCGGAGAAGGATTTGAAGTCCAAAGATCCGCAGGTTGTTGTTCTTGATGAAATATTCGGATATTTCGTTTCAGTATTATTTATTCCTTATTCGCTTAAAGCCGCGCTCGCTGCGCTTGTTCTTTTCAGAATTTTTGACATATTAAAACCTTTTCCAATAAATAAAATTCAGAAGCTCAAAGGCGGATTGGGAATATTTATGGATGATATTCTTGCCGGTGTAATGGCCAATGTTATTGTAAGGGTATTAATTTTTGCAGGAATTCTATGATAGACGGGCATTTTTTTAATTTTAATAAACTTGATTATGTAAAAAAAAAGAAATCGGGATGTATTCTCTGTTCATTGATTGATAAAACAACGGATTCTCCCGATTTGGAAATATATAGAAGTCTTTTGTCTGCCGTATCAATGAATCTGTATCCGTATAATTCAGGACACATTATGATTTATCCTTTAAGGCATATTGAGTCGATATGCGATCTTTCTGAAGAAGAAGAAGCATCTGATATTCATAGGCTTAGTGCGGCTTCAGTCAGGATTCTTACGGATGAACTTAGTCCAACAGGATTTAATATCGGATATAATATCGGTGAAAATTCAGGTGCGAGCATCAAGCATCTTCATCTGCATATAGTTCCGCGTTATAATAATGAATTAGGATTTGCAGAGGTTATTGCCGGGAAAAGGGTAGTTGTTGTAGAGCCGGTTTCTCTTTTGGATTCATTGCGCGTAAAATACGCGCAGTTGTAAATTAGTTTTCTGATTGTGTGATGCAGCTTCCGTTGAATACCGCGCCTTTTTCGATAAAAATTTCAGGTGTTACGATATCACCGTGAGTCTCGCTTTTCTTGTAAAGCTCAACAAGTTTGTCTGCTTTGACTTTGCCGTTAAGTTTGCCGTTGATAGCGATTGAACTAACTTTAACGTCGGCACTGACGCTTGCTTCCTGCCCGATTATAAGGTGACCGTCTGATTCGATTTTACCGGAAAAACTGCCCTTTATCTTAAGGGAGTTTTTAAAAACCAAACGTCCCTTGAATTCGATATCTTCGGCAATGACGGTATTTATTTTATTTTCGTCTTCTATAATTTCTTTTACTTCGGTCATTTGTCACCTTCCACGGAAATTCTAATATGCCGTACGCGTGTGTCAAGAATATTTGAAAACAATGATTATACCTTTCTTGCAACAAGCTGAACGGTATGACGGCTTTTTTCTTCAAGAATTATTTCTTTGCTTTGAGATACTCTATCGATCGTTTCCTGATCGTAATGACGTATTGTTATCAGTTCAAGCCCGGTATTGTATTTTACGGTAAATTTTGACTCGAGCGTATCAATAATTTTAGCGAGCTTTCTTTCATCGTGATCAATGCTTACTGAAAAACTTAGTGCGGTATTCTGCATCACATTGACTTTTACGCGCAGATCAGAAAAAATCTGAAATATATCACGGAGATTTTCTTCGATTATGAAAGAAAAGTCTTTTGGTGAAATGGTAATCAAAGTTTGATTTACCTTGAAGATGAATGATGGAATCGGATTTTTTACTGTACAGTCTTTAACCGTAGTTCCTTCTGCAGAAGGATTGACGAATGATTTTACATAAAGAGGTATGTTTTTGTTTTGAAGAGGCTTGATGGTTTTCGGGTGAATGACGCTTGCACCGTAATAGGCAAGCTCTATGGCATCATAATATGTTAAAAGATCAATCTTGACCGTATTGGCAAAATACTTAGGGTCTGCATTGAGTACTCCCGGTACATCTTTCCATATTGTGACCTCGTCGGCGTCAAGACAGTATGCGAAGATGGCTGCAGAATAATCTGATCCTTCCCGTCCGAGAGTTGTCGAAAGATTTTCGAGTGTTGAACCTATAAAACCTTGAGTTAGATATATTTTACACTTAGAAAAACTAATTTCAGAAGTGCAGTTCAGAGTTGTCTGATTCCATAATATTTTGGCATCTCGGTAAGTATTGTCGGTTTTAATAAGACTTCTCGCATCGACCCACTGGTTTTCGACACCAGCCTGGTTCATGTATTCGCTTACAATAATTGTCGAAATAACTTCTCCAAGGCAGACAATCTGGTCATATTCATAATCATAATTTTCTGAAGGCTTAACCGATAATGATTCATTCAATTCATGGAAAACATGATCCACTTTTTTATAAGCTTCATGGTCTCTGTTTGCGAAAAGCCCGTCCATTATACTGTAATGGAAATTTCTCATTTCTTCTATCAGAGAATCTTTTTCTTTTTTAGAGTCCATATATGAATTGAGAAGTGCTTCGAGTGCATTTGTCGTTTTGCCCATTGCGGATACTACAATTGCGATATTGTCTTTCGGGAAAAGTTTCAATATTTGAACGACGTTTTTTACGGCTTCTGCATCTTTTACTGAAGCTCCGCCGAATTTGAAAATTCTTGTCATTTTTTATCCTCCGAAGTGAGTTTAATTTTGCCTTTTATATAAGTTATAAACTGATTTGCGCTTCTTCCGCTTCTTCCTTTCTGCTCAAGAGCCCATTGGACTGCAGAGCGTTTCATTTCATCATCGAAACAAATTCCGTGTTTTTCGGCAATTCTTTCTGCGATTGAAAGAAATTCGTTCTGATCCGGCGGAAGAAAAAGAAGAGTAATTCCGAATCTGTCGGATAGAGAAATTTTTTCATTATCTGTATCCTGATCGAAAATGTCGTATGTTCCTGTGAGAGCTTTTTCGCTTACCATATGACGTCTGTTTGATGTTGCATATATTGCGGTATTTGCAGGTTTTTCGGAAGCGCATCCTTCCAAAACCGATTTGAATTCCGTGAAAGAATGTTCATTTTCATCGAAAGAAATATCATCAATGAATAAAATGAATTTAAGTCCGCGGTCAGCAAGTTTATTGAAAAGTCTTTCAATTCCGAGAATATTTTTTTTGGAAACTTCAATCAATTTTAATCCGTCTTTTGCAAAATGATTTGCAGCAGCTTTTATCATTGAAGACTTTCCGCATCCGCGGCTACCCGCAAGAAGAATGTTGTTTGCGGGATTGCCGTATAAAAGAATTTCAGTATTTTCTATTATGATATTTTTATAATCGTCGTATCCTTCAAGGTCAGAGAAAGTTATTTTATCGAAAGAATAAATTGGAAGAACTTCCGTTCCGTTCCATTTGAAAAAATGACTTTCTGAAAATATTCCGCAGCCTCGGTTTCTCCAGATTTTTTCGAGGTGGTCAAGAATTTCTTTTTCATCTGCTTCAACTTTCGGAAAACGCAGATTAAAAAGAGGGTGAAGTGTTTTTTCTTTATCTGCGGGTTCGGTATTGACCGGATTATTTTTAAGTAATGATAAAATGAGTTTGATGTCATTTTCAGCGACAAGGCGGATTTCAACTGGTATATTTTCTCCCTTTTCACATAGAAGTGAAAAAGCATTTTCGCTTTTTGTCAGAAGGTTAATGACTGTCAAACTGGTTTCATTGCAGAGGATTTCAGCAATTCTTGAAATATGCAATGGCGTCTTTTTGCGGTCGTAAAGAAATGACTCATGGAGCTGTTTTAATTCAGAAAAGAAGGGTATCGAGAAGATGTCTTTAAAAAGGACAATTCTGTCAAACGGCATTATGGCTGAAGATGCTCCAATAATTTAAAAATCATATTAGAGGCTATTTTTGCAATAAAATTGTCAAGCGCAAAGACCGGCTTTTTTTTAAATTGTTGAAAAATTTGCCGGTCTTTTTACAATAATCAAACGGGGGCGATGATGGAATATTTTAATAACCTCAATGAATTCTTCAGAGCAAGATCGCTGAAATTTTCGAATAAGATTCTTTTCGATGAAACAATAACTTACGGTGAAGCTTATAATCTCGCATTACGCCGAGCGGCATTTTTGCGTAAAAAGAAATTAGCAAAATGTGATGTTGTCGCGATTTTGGCGGAAAATTCTGCAGAGTGGGTGATAACTTATATGGCGATAACTCTTTGCGGGTGCGTTGCTCTTCCGCTGGATACGAATCTTTCGGAGAAAGACTATGTCCGCATGACGAAAACCGTTAAAGCGAAGGCAGCTTTTATTTCTCCGGTTTATAAGAATAAGCTCCACGGATTTCCATTGTTTGAAATATCTCTGGATAAAAATATCGAGAAGAAGCAGTATATTTCAGATGTTCAGATAACTCCGGATGACCCTGCGACTTATTCCTTTACATCCGGAACCACGGGTGATCCGAAAATAGTTGTTCTGTCCCATGGGAACATTTTCAGAAGTTCGATTTCATGCCTGAATTATCTTGGCATCAATGAAGAGGATAAGTTTCTCTGCATTCTTCCTCTTTTCCACTCATACGCTTTTATGGCTAATTTCGGAGGACCGTTCAACGTTGGGGCTTCATTTTACTTTCTGCGCTCTTTGAAAGGCATTGATATAATAAAAACCCTCGGTGAACACGAGTTTACTATTTTTCCGGCTGCACCTCAGCTCTGGGAAATATTTATGGATACGATCATTAACAAGGCGCGTGAATCTTCAAAATTCAAGTATGCCATACTGATGTTCTTTTTGACTTTTCAACCATTATTTAAGTATACCGGACTGGGTTTTATTCCGAAAATTGTTTTCCGTCCGATAAGAAAAATTTTCGGGAAAAAAATGAAATATTTTATAAGCGGCGGTGCGCCCCTGAAGAAGAAATATTTCCGTTACTACAAGAGAATCGGTCTTCAGATTGTTGAAGGTTACGGTCTTACTGAAACGAACGGACCCATCGCTATTTCTCATCCGAAGAAAAACAAGGAAGGTTCGGTCGGACCTGTGATGAATGGAAATATTCCAAAACTTAAAAATCAGAATAAAGAAGGAATCGGAGAAATATGGCTGAAAGGAATTTCGGTCATGAACGGTTATTATAAAAATGACAAAGCTAATAAAGAATGTTTCGATTCGGAAGGTTATTATAATACAGGAGATATCGGGAAAATTGATAAAGACGGTTATCTCTTTATTACAGGAAGATCAAAAAGTACAATTGTTCTTGATTCCGGTAAAAATGTTTATCCGGCTGAACTTGAGGCGCACTATAAGCGTTCTTCACTGATAGAAGAAATTTGCGTTTTCGGAAGAAGAATAGCCGGCAGAGAAACAGTGTGCGCCGCGATCGTTCCGCGTAAAAAAAATGCTGACAGTTTTGCTTTAATAAAAAAAGAACTGGCATCTCTCAGCAAGGGACTTCCTTCATATAAAACTATTTCAAACTTCTCACTGTCTTTTGATCCGCTGCCGAAAAACACAACACGTAAGATTCTGGTACACGAGGTTATCCGCCTTGTTGAAAGCGGAAAGTTTATGACTTCCGAAAATGATACAGTTGAAACAAAAATTCTTTTTGTGCCTGAGAATACAAAGGAGGAACTTGTTGCCGAAGTTCTAAAAAAGAGACAGAAGCTTAAGGAAATAAAATCGAATGATACTCTTTCTGATCTTGGTCTTGATTCTCTTGGCGTAATTGATTTTGCTTCTTTCTGTGAAGAAAAATTCGGAATCCGTGTGAATGCTGATAAAATCAGATCTGCGGATACTGCAGAAAATCTGATAAAAATGATTGCTTCTTTCCCTGAAGGATCTTCCGTGAGCATAGATGAAAAAATTCTGAAAACACCGATAAAGCATAAGGCTAAGATGTTTCCGAATCCTGTTGTTTCATTTGCTTTCTGGAAGATAAAGAAAATTGCAAGAATATTCTGGAAAGCTGAATTGTCGGGTTTTAGTGAAGCTGATTTTGAAAACAGCATTATAGTTGCGAATCATTCGTCAAATCTCGACAGCCTAGTGATGCTTTCTCTCATGCCGAAAAATATCAGACGCAGGATCTGGGTCATAAGCAAGAAGGAATTGCGTTTTATAAAATATCTTTTTCCGGGATCAAACGGACTCTTCGTCGATAGAGGCGGTGATATTATTCCTGCAATGAAAGCCGGAGCTGATATACTCAGAGGAGGCGCATCTCTTCTGATTTTCCCTGAAGGAACAAGAAGTTCATACGGGGTTTTGGGGAAATTCAAGATCGGTGCAGCATATTTATCTAAAAATATTTCCAAAACTGTTATTCCTGCAGTTATCAAAGGAAGTTCGGAAATATGGCCGAGAGAAAAAATGTTTCCAAGATTTTTCTGCGGAAAGAAGATGACCATAAAATTTCTTGCGCCGGTTAAACCTGAAAAATATAAGGATGTAGAATCTTTAAATTCTGCGCTTGAAAAAATGATTGCTGATGAATTAACAAAAGAATTAGGACAGAAAAATGAAAAGAATTCCCGTAAAAAACCTGTTGAACTCAAAAGAAGAAATAAACCAGTTAAGAGTGTGCGGCTGGATAAGAACAAAAAGAGAAGGTAAGGGAATTTGCTTTGCAGAGGTTAATGACGGTTCTTCCCAGAAGAACATTCAGCTGGTCGTTGAGGAAAATGCCGACGGGTATGCTGATTTTTTGAAATGCGGAACTGGAAGTTCCGTATCGGCTCTTGGTTCTCTTGTAAAATCTCCGGCAGCCGGACAGGCTTATGAAGTTAAGGTTTCATCAATTGAAATATTGGGGGATGCTCCTGCTGATACTTATCCGCTTCAGAAGAAGCGGCACTCTTTTGAATTCCTTCGCGAGATCGCGCATCTGCGCCCGAGAACTAATACTTTCGGTGCGGTTTTCCGTGTCAGAAATTCGCTTGCAGCTGCCGTTCACTCATTTTTTCAGCAGAATGATTTTTACTGGATTCATACACCGATAATTACCGCAAGCGACTGCGAGGGCGCAGGCGAGATGTTTCGGGTTACGACACTTGACATGAAAAATCCTCCTTTTAAAGACGGAAGAATTAATTTTGAAGATGATTTTTTCGGCAGGGAATCGCATCTGACGGTAAGCGGTCAGCTGGAAGGAGAACTCTTTGCTACCGCTCTAGGGAAAATATATACATTCGGTCCGACATTCAGGGCTGAAAATTCCAACACATCGCGTCATCTTGCCGAATTCTGGATGATTGAACCTGAAGCGGCATTTTCAACACTTGAAGACAATGCTGATTTGGCTGAAGATTTTCTGAAGTATATTTTTAAATACGTTTTGGATAACAATCCGGACGAGATGAAGTTTTTTGATGATTTTGTTCAGAAGGGCGTTATTAACCGCCTCGAAAAAATCGCGTCATCATCATTTGAACGGCTGAGTTATACCGATGCGGTTAAAATACTTGAGACTTCCGGTGAATCTTTTGATTATCCGGTTAAATGGGGAATAGATCTCCAGAGTGAACATGAGAGATATCTTACAGAGAAGAAGTTTTCTGTGCCGGTTATCGTTACCGATTACCCTAAAGAAATAAAAGCTTTTTACATGCGGCTCAATGATGATCAGAAGACAGTCAGGGCAATGGATGTTCTTGTAGCCGGTGTCGGTGAAATTATCGGCGGAAGCGAGAGAGAGTACAGGCTTGATGTTCTTGAAAAAAGAATGAAAGAAATGAATCTTGACCCTGCTGATTACTGGTGGTATCTGGATACCCGCAGGTTCGGATCAGTTCCGCACTCCGGATTCGGTCTTGGTTTTGAGCGGGCTATGCTTTTTATTACGGGAATGCAGAATATCCGTGATGTTATTCCGTTTCCGCGCACACCTGGAAACGCATTATTTTAGATGGAGGTTTTATGAAAATTGCAATAGCATCGGATCACGCAGGGTTTAAATTAAAAGAACTTATTAAAAAAACTTTTGCCGATATTAATTTTGAGGACTTCGGCTGTTTTTCCGAAGAGTCAGCAGATTATCCGGATTTTATTCCAAAAGCCGCCCGTGCAGTACGTGACGGAAAGGCTGAAAAAGGAATAGCAATCTGCGGAAGCGGAATAGGCGCATCGATCACGGCAAACAAGGTTAAGGGAATACGCGCTTCTTTATGCTTCAATGAATTTATGGCGGAAATGACGCGCCGACACAATGATTCTAATGTTCTGGTTCTGGGCGCACGCATAACCGGAGATGATCTTTCCCTTGCCATTGTAAAGAGATGGCTTGATTCGCCGTATGACGGCGGAAGGCATCAGCGCAGGGTCGATAAGATTTCGGCTCTTGAAAAAGAGGAGTGCTGAGTTTGAAAAAAATATTCGGATTCGTTTTTATATTTTCGGCGCTTGTTATTTTCGCGTCGGATATCCGTACCGGCGGAACATTGCGTTTCAGCGCCGAAGGAGCTTCTTTTTTCAACATTGATAAAAAGAAAGACGTTCACGGACAAACCGAATACCGAATATCTGATCTCTCATATAAAGAAAGCGCCACTTCCGGCTTGTCCGATTTGGTTATATCATTTAATAATGATAAATTTCATCTGGATGATACGCGCAGATACAGGATAAAGAATACAGTTTTTAATCATGTGAAAGGGAAAGGTTCTCTCGGCGGAGGATCTGCTTTCTTTTCAAGAAAAGATGACCGTGTTGATATAGTTTCGTCAAAAGGTCTATGGCTTGCCAATTCTGAAGATTTGGGTTCATTTTCGATTGAATTCAGAATTAATCCGGCCAGTTTAAAAGACGCAGTTATCTTTTCGCGTGTTGGATTGAACACGGGCATTAAAAACGGAATTGAAATCAGGCTCGAAAAAGGCAGAATAACCGCTTATTTTTATAAAGTGTTCAGTGATTCGCAGGGCCGTAGAATCGACACAGCTCTCACGAAGGGACCGAACATACAGGTCGGAAAATGGCATCATTATTTTCTTTCTTTCGACAGGCTGACCGGCAAGCTTTCACATCTTATCGGCGAAAACGAATATGATTACAAGTTTATGACAGAGAAGGGAGTTCCGTCTTCCGACGTGATGATTCCTTCTTTTGCCGACGGAGACGCGCCGATTGCAAGAATCGGTAAGGGATTTTCTGGATTATTGGATGAATTCCGGATTAATTATCTTTCATATGAAGACGCAAGAAGTCAGACAGATATCGCGAGTAAAAATTACCGCGATGTTAAGCTTATCGGGCGTACACCTGTGAACCGTGAAGGTATCATATCAAGCAATGTTTACCAGTTTGAATTTACCGGAACTATGATTAAAAATTTTAAATGGGATGGCATTTTTCCGCCGAAGACTTTTCTCAGATGTGAAATACGAATGTCTGATAAATATTTTGACGCGGACGATTCTGAGCCGAAATGGTTTAAGATCGACAACAATCAAAGAAATATTTATCTTGCGAGAACCGAAGACGGATATCTTCGCGGAAAGTATTTTCAGTGGCGGGCAAGACTGATTGCAACGCCTGAGGGTGAGGAGTCACCGGTCTTTAAATCGGCTGAAATTGATTATGAATTAGATTCACCGCCGTCATCTCCTCTTTTTCTTGAAGTTGTCGAGACAGGAGATAAATATGTGATAATCCGGTGGAAGAAAAATGTTGACCACGATATAGCCGGTTACAATATTTACTACGGAATTAAAAACGGCGAATCCGAGGGTATTATCAGATATGCCGGAGGAAAGCGTTTGGCGAATTTTTCTAATTCAAATTACGTTACCGTTAAAATCGACAATAATCTTATTGAGGAAAACCGGGGAAGATACGTGCGCGGAATGCTTGAATATCCCGAAATGAAAAATAACGTATTGTATTATTTTTCTGTATCGGCTTATGATTCATATAAAGTTGATACGCAATATAATCATGAAGGCCGCAAAAGCGCCGAAGTGTACGCCAGACCCTCTCAGCAATCAGAAATAACAAGGTAATATGACAAAAATTATTCCCCTTTCCATCCCCGATAAATATATTCGCGGGATAGAAAAGATTTACTCGACTTTGGAAAAAAACGGAAATGAATGCTTTATGGTCGGCGGTGCTGTCCGCGATCTTATAATGGGTTCACCGGCAGAAGATTATGATTTTGCTACAAACGCACGTCCCGAAGAGCTGATGAAAATATTCCGTCACGCGGTTCCGACAGGAATAAAACACGGAACAGTCAGCGTTATTGTTGACGGTGAAGTTTTTGAAGTTACTACATACAGAAACGACGGAAAGTATGATGACGGAAGACATCCGAATGAAGTGATTTTTTCTGATTCTCTTGAAGTTGATATCTCGCGCCGGGATTTTACCATGAACGGACTTGCGTATAACTACCGAACCAGTGAAGTTGTTGATTTCTGCGGCGGCATCGAAGATATAAATAAACGCGTGATACGAACCATCGGTAAACCTGTTGACAGATTTTCCGAAGACGGACTGCGTCCTTACCGAGCGTGCCGGTTTGCGTCAAAACTGGGATTTGATATTGAAGACGAAACTTTTGATTCGATAGGGTTAACTCTGGAAGTTTCTGCGAAAGTTTCGGCGGAGAGAATACGCGACGAGTTCGTTAAAACTGTGATGACGGATAGACCTTCAGTCGGACTTGAATATATGCGTAAGTCGGGTCTTCTTGAACAGTTTCTTCCGGAGCTTTTTGCGTGCTATGGTGTCGAACAGAACAAATACCATGCATTCGATGTTTATTATCATTGCGTCTATTCATGCGACGCAGCTCTAAATGATAAGCTAGAAGTTAAACTCGCGGCGCTGCTTCATGATATCGCGAAACCTCAGGTCCGCCGCAAAGGCGCCGACGGAGAAAACACTTTTTATAATCACGAAGTGGTCGGAAGCCGCATGGTTAAGAATATCATGAAGAGGCTTAAGTTCTCAAACGCCGAAATCGACTGTGTTACTAATCTCGTCATTAATCATATGTTTCACTACACAGAAGACTGGAATGACGGTGCAGTCAGAAGATTTATGCGTAAGGTCGGAGTCGAAAATCTCGGTGACTTGGCGCGCGTTCGTCTTGCTGACCGTGCCGGAAACGGTTCGAGAAGCGGCATGCCGGCACCGATACATGAACTTTTCCGCCGAATAGAACAGATAATTGAAGCTGAAAACGCGATAACCGTGAAAGATTTATTAATTAACGGCAATGATGTTATGAGCATGTTTCATGTTAAACCTGGTCCAATAATCGGCAAAATACTTAATGAGCTTCTTGAGATTGTGCTTGATGATCCTGCTGCAAACACTGCGGAAAATCTTGCCGAAAAAGCAAAAGAGATTTATGAGAAGGAAGTACGCGGTGAAAACTGAAAAGTTTACAAACCCCAGAATAGAAAAACTTACTCCCTTTATTGTAATGGAAATTCTTGAGCGCGCTAATGAAATGACTTCGCGCGGAATAGATGTAATTCATCTTGAAGTGGGTGAACCTGATTTCGATCCGCCTGAATGTGTGACTGAGGCAGTACGATTGTCTCTTTCATCCGGTGAAACTCATTATACTCATTCTCTCGGAATGCGGGAACTGCGTGAAGCAATTGCTTCTTTTTATAACAGCGAATATAATGTGGAAGTAAATCCCGAATGTATTGCCGTAACTTCCGGATCTTCACCCGCGATACTTCTTGCTCTCAATGCTCTTTGTAATGAAGGCGATGAAGTTATAATTTCGAATCCGGGATATTCGTGTTATAAAAATTTCATTCATTCTGTAGGCGCAGTTCCTGTTGAAGTTCAAGTTTCTGCTGCAAACGGTTTTCAGTATGAAAAATCTTCTTTTAAATCTGCCGTAACTGATAGAACGCGCGCAGTATTTCTGAATTCGCCTATGAATCCTTCCGGAGTTCTCGCAAGTGATAGAACATTCGAAATGCTGGCTGAAAGCGGCATTACGGTTATTTCTGATGAAATCTATCACGGTCTTGTTTACGGCAGACGCGCGCGGAGTATGTTTGAATTTTCACGTGACTCGATAGTCATCAACGGTTTTTCCAAGCGTTTTGCGATGACGGGTTTGCGCCTCGGATACTTGATTGTTCCTGAGATATTGATTCGTTCTGTTCAGATACTTCAGCAGAATCTATTTATATGCGCTCCGTCGATTGCTCAGCGCGCAGGCATAGCGGCTTTGCAGTGCGCGGGTGATGATGTAAGAAAAATGGTTTCAGTCTATGACGAACGCAGAAAATATATGCTTATGCGTCTTGAAAAAATCGGGTTTACAATCAGTGCTGAACCTTTTGGTGCTTTTTATATTTTTTGCGGTGCCCGCAAATTTACAAATGATTCGTATTCATTTGCTATTGAAATTCTTGATAAAGCCCATGTCGGAATAACTCCCGGTGTAGATTTCGGAACAAACGGCGAGGGTTTTGTCAGGTTTTCTTACGCTAATTCGATGGAAAGAATTAAGGAAGGCCTGGATAGAATCGAAGCTTATCTCTCGTCTAGAAAGTAATGATTATCTGAATTCGACCGAATATCTTTTGTCGGTCAGTTCGAATTTGTCCTTTAGGTTTTCTGTAGCAATTATTTTAAAATCTTTAGTTATGATTACGGCCTTGCCTGATATTTTTTTTATCAGTTCGACAGCATCATTTGAATTCATTATGAAAACTTTGCTCATTGCGTCGCTTTCAACTGAGGAGGTTGCAATAATTGTAGCACTTGCGATATCCGATTCGGACGGGTATCCGGTTTTCGGATTTATGATGTGATGATATGACTTTCCGTTTTTTTTGAAAAAACGTTCGTATGCTCCCGACGTCGAAATATAACAGTCATAAAGAGAAACGGCGCAGACATATTTTCCATTTACTCCGTCCGGAGACTGAATTCCTATCCGCCAGGGTTTTCCGTCCGGAGATTTTCCCAGAAGACCTATGTTTCCGCCGATGTTTATGAATGCATTATTTATTCCGTGCTTCTTATAAATACTAATTACTTCATCGGTTGCAAAACCTTTCGCGATTCCTCCGAGATCGGCCATCTGTCCGTTTTTTTTGAGTTTAGCTGATGAGTTCTTTTCGTCGATTATGATATCCCTGTAATCAAGCAGGGGAAGAAGCTCTTTGATTCTTTTATCGGAAGGAATATCAGCATCGGGAGAAGTCACTTTCCACAGTTTTGACAGCGGACCCGTCAGAATATTGAATGCTCCGCCGGTAATCTCGGAATAATAAATTGATTTCTTTAGAAGATATAAAGTTTCCGGCTTCATTGTGACAAAGTTCTGTCCGGCATTTGAATTCAGCTTCGATAAATCGCTTTTATCGTCATGAAAGCTCAGCTCTTTTTCAAGATACGCAAGACGTGCGCTTGCTTCGATTACAGCCTGTTCAGCGTTTTTACCATAGACAGTCTGGGAAATAACAGTTCCCATTCTGCTTTCGGAAATTATTAAAGGCTGTTTTTGTGCACATGCAGAAAAGAGAACTACGCATGCAGTTAATGCTATGCTCCAGAAAATAATTCGCGAGATAAAAGTCATCAGTTAAGATTTTGTCCGTTGAAGAAATTCTTGTATTTCATATCTGTGCCGAGAATGTGACTCATCAGCCAGTCTTTTAAAAAATTCATTATCGAAAGACTTATGGTTGTTTTACCTGAATCTATCTGAGATTTATATTCCTGAACTTTTTTTATAAGTTCATCATGCTCCTTTTTGTGCTTGAAGAAATCAGGATATGCTGTTTTTGACATATTATCTTCTTCGTGAGCGAAATGTGTAATAGTATAATCGATAAGGTCTTTCAGGGTTTTTCCCATTACCGCATCGGTTTCTTTCATTAAGAGTGCAAGATGCAAGCGGTTGATTATTTCGATAAGCTTTTTGTGTTCATTGTCGAAAATTTCTACTCCTACGCTGAACGAATCTTCCCATTCTATGTAAGCCATGATTCCTCCCTGATGATATCAGTATTAAAATAGCACGTTAAATCTGCAAATCAATTATTTACGGTTAATTCTTTAAAAAAATAGAAGTTTGATGCAAATCTTGACAGTTTATCATTTATATGTTTCAATCTGACAGGGATTATTATGAACAAACTGACTGCAATTTTTATTTTTGCGTTTTTTACTTTCTTGCCGATGAAACTTGTTTATCCGGCAGATTTTAAAACCGGCAGGCCTTCGGACATCGATAACAAAAAAGATTATTTCAGAGCAGGAATGGATGCCGGATACAAAAAAGATTTTTATTCTGCGGCATTCGAGATGAGATATTCGTATTATTCCAAACCGGATTCTTACAGGTTTTTCTGGTATCTCAAACAATTAAATGACGCGAAGCTCTATGAAGCTGTTATAAAAGAATTTAGCACTGCACCAGAAGAATATCATTATCATAAAGCATATCAGTTCGGTGCTGCCAGATATTACGCTCAGGCTCTTCTTGAACAGGGGAAAAGAGATGATGCCGTAAAAGTTCTTCTAAAATATTATTATAAACAGAAAGATAAAGATATTGCTTATATGCTTTTATCACATTTCTGGAATTCTGAAAAATGCGGAAATGTTTTTATTTTAAATTCAAAGCATGATGAAATGTTGAAAGACATTGCTGATAATTTTCTATTAATTTATAATGAAAAGAATTCCTCTCTTGCAGATGCGTTTTTGGATCATATGAGCGTTGCGGTTTCTCAGGCGGCAATAACCGGAATTAATAACCGGAAGATGAACGAAAGTTTTATTTTCCGATTTGATCTGATGAAAAAAGTTTTTGAAGTATGGAAGAACGATTCAAAAAGTATAAACCGTATGGATTTTGAAAGCCTTATCCGCGCGTTTGATTATTTTGCAAAAAATCCTCCATCAGTTAAAAAGCCGTATGAATTCACATGGCTGAATATCTATGTTCCTCGTGTCAATTCTTCAATTATCGTAAATGGAAAGAACAAAGCAGTTAAAATCGAATTTTCAAAGGAGGAAATATCACGTCGGATTTTCGACACGACCATGCATTTCAATACGCTTGCTGTATTTTATTATTATTTAAGCAGCGGAAACATCCTGATGAAATCGCGTTTTGAAATAATAGACGCCGAAGTGACACGATCTGATACGGCTTCAAGCATTCAGTCCATTGTTACAGAATCCGTCAGACCTTATCCTTCAAAACTGCTTTATGATAATTTCAGGCAATATGACGGCGTGATGTGGTTTTTCCCGCATTATGAAACTGCAACTTATCTCGGCGGAGTAAAGAGCCTTATTCTGGTACCTGATTTTTTAAGTGCAAAGGATTTCAGAATGTTTACCAAGATGCCTACATCTGCTTCATGGAGAGTTCTGATACATGAGGTTTTTCATAATTTCGGATACTTCTGCAAAATTGATAATGGACATACTTTTACGGAAGCCAATAAATCTAAGTGGCCTTTATGGTATGCTAAACTCGTCAAAGAAAATAACGGAAAGACCGGAGAGCTCTTCTGGTACGAAGGCCTGATTTCGTGCAGGGATAATTCTGATAATTTTGCTGAAGTTAAAAAAGCGAAAGAATCATATCTGCCTCAGCAAGATGTTTTTAAAAAAGCATTAGTTTATTCTTCAAAAACTTCAGATGATGCATGTACTTTCGCACGCGAAATTCTGTCAAACGCGGACAAAGTACAGAATGATTTGAAGAAACAGACTGAGCTTATAAAATCAGCGATTGATAAGGCTCCATTGATGCCGCTTCCTCTTTTTAAATACGCTTATGCCGTGCAGTGGCGTGAGAAAAATTATGAAAAATCAATTCCGTATTACGAAAAATATCTCGAAATTTTTTCAGGTTTTGACGATTCTGACACGGCACTCATTTATTTAGTAGGTTGGTACACATCGAAGAATCCTGAGCGTGCGCTTTTGCTTCTTGATAAGTATGGACAAAATCCATCGAGCGAAAAGGTTCGCAATGAACTCAATGAACGGCGCATAAAACTTTTGAAGATTAATAAAAAAAATGAAAAATAAATAATATATCGATTTCTATGTGTATGATCATGAATTGATAGTAAAGCTTTGATTTGCGTGATTAGAAATATATTGGAGTAAACATGAAAAAATTCGGAATAATATTAGGCGGATTTCTTCTTTCGTTTTCAGGCGGTGCCGCATATTCGTGGGGTGTATTTACAGTTCCTCTCATGGAACTTTTTGATTGGAATAAGTTTGAAGCGAATATTTCATTTACGGTTTTTATGCTGGTGTTTGCGGTATGTATGCTCCCAGCGGGAATGGCGGCCGACCGTTACGGTTATAGATTTGTTTCACGAATCGGTTCGTTTTTGCTGCTTCCTGCATATCTTCTTGCGTCTCTGGTTGGTGTGGTGGGTCATAACTGGTGGCTTCCCATGACACATGGTTTAATCGGCGGAATAGGATGTGCCTGTGTATATTCAGTAATCGCTCCTGCTGTCCGATCTCATGTGAGTAAAAATACATCTTTTGCATTGTCTATAGCTGTAATGGGATTTGGTCTAGCTTCGGTATTTATTGCACCAATAAAAGTCAGACTCCTGATTCCGGGGCTTGGCATTTCGGGCACACTTGCAGTGATGGGGCTTATGGTTTTTGCGGGTTCATTTACAGGATCATTTTTGATGCCTGCTAAAAATAAAAGCGGAAGTGCTGTTATTTTTATGCCGGCAAAAATTGTAAGAGAAACATTATTAACCAAAAATTTCTATATGCTCTGGTTTATATTTGCTTCATTCGTAATCGGAGGTTTTCTAAGTCTGGGACTTTTCCCGTCATTCGCTAGATTAAACGTAACATCAGATCCGTTTTTTTCTGCATTAGTTGTTTCCCTTTTTTCCGCAGTAAACGGTTTCGGCCGTCCAGTTGCAGGATATTTGTCGGAAAAAATAGGTTATGCGAAAATTATAATGACTTCAGGATTTCTGCAGTTTCTCTTTCTATTGATGCTCGCCTTATTACCTTCTTCGGGTATCCTCCTGATTATAGTTTCTATTATTACCGGATGGTCGTTTGCTGTTATACTCGGTTTATATCCTTCTTTTACTGCTTTCATTTTGGGAAATGAAAACCTTGGTACGAAATACGGAATGGTATTTACAGGTTTCGGTCTTGGCGCGACGGCATTATTGGGAGGGAGTTTTCTCTATGATGTAAGCGGCAGTTTCAGTACTGCGTTTCTTTCGGCAGCATTAACATCTTTTATATCAGTGTTACTGATTATTCTATTGATGTATTTCCGGAAAAAGTATAATAGAGGTTCAGCGTGATTGAAGTGGATCATGTTTTATTTCGGGCTATGTTTAATGACTAAGAGTAATTAATATAAACTTTTAGTGGTATTGGAAAATCCAAGAGGTTTTACCGGTCAGTTGTTCTGCTGATTTTCAACTTATATTAAGATCTCTCTTTTAACACCATGTTTTTTAATTAATGGTACTTCTCGATTGAAGAGCTGGTAAATATTTGCAAAAAAAATATTTACCATGTTACTTTTCTGGGGTTCTACCGTATATATTATGTCAAACTTATTGAGCGATTTAGGTATCATCTCGCAAAATGGGTTTGTTTTTTGAGGAAGAATATTGTAAATACAGCTGGTTTACACCTCGAAAAACGGAGTAATTAAATAATAATGAGGAAAGACATGTTCACAAACTATTCCTTGCTCATGGAAGAATGTTCGAAAGGATATCCTGAGAAATTCATTCATGTTTATGACCACTATTTTAAAAAGATATATGATTTTGCATATTATCGCACATGCAATCGCGAAAGTGCCGAAGATATAACCAGTCAAACGTTTATGCGGGCGCTGGAAAAGGCAGACACCTATGATAAAAGTCGTGCGAATGTATCAACATGGCTTTTTAAAATTGCTTCAAATTTGATATCAGACCATTTTCGGGCAAAAAGAAAAAGCAGCAGTCTTGAGGTCATTGAAGAACTTGCAGCCAAGGATGATTTCGAAAATGAAGTTTCAGAGAAAGAAATACTTTCTCAAGTTATGGCTGTACTTAAAAAACTTCCGGAAAAGAAAAGAGAAATCATTATTTTACGTATATGGCAGAATATGTCATACAAGGAAATTGCTGAAATATCTGGTGCAAGCGAAGCATCATGTAAAATGATTTTTTACCGTGCGATTGATGAAATCCGTGAAAAAATTCCATTAGATTCGGCAGTGATATTAATGCTTTTGTTTGCAGCATGCGGAATGGAGGTTTAGCTATGAAGATAATTCAAATAATAAAAAACAAAATTAAGATAAACTTAATTGAAAAAGATTTAATCTCATTTGATTCAGATATTTTCGCTGATTCAGAGAAAACACGCCAAATGATAAAATCTCTGATTTGCTTGCGTCCTAATATTGTAATGCGTCGTACTTATAAAGCGGAATTGCGGAAAGAAATTAAAAAGCAGATTAGCGAATTAAGATATAAGAAAAAATCGATTTCGTTACTTGAATTTATAAGAGCGCACAAGAAAATTATATCTGTTTCAGCTGCTTCTTGTGTTATGATTGCTGTAGTGATCAGTGTTGTATTCAGTGAAAGATTTGATGAATTCCATTCAAATGTAAGGGAAATAGAAGATTTGGCGATTGCAGATCCATTACTTTCAGAATCAAGTGACAGTTTGAATATTTTCGATAAAGAATTATATCCCGATCAAGCTAAATCTGAATATGATGAAGAAAATAGCGCGCGTGTTGCTTTAAAGAAAAATAGTGAAAAATTTCAAGGTCACGGATGGAATCCTAATGGTCCATCAACTGAAGAGCCGTTAGAAATTCATGGTGGCGGGCGAATAGGTTGGGTTAAAGAGTCCAATGATAAAGATTTAGAAATTTCTCAACTTTTCAACACAGAATCTTATAATATTATCATTGACAATGATTTTCAAGATCCGGCCAAAACTCCGCTTTCAACATTTTCTGTGGATGTTGATAAAGCGGCATATTCGAATGTCCGCCGCTTTATCAATGACGGCATATTGCCTCCCAAAGATGCAGTTCGAATTGAAGAGATGATAAACTATTTTTCTTATGATTATAACAGTCCAGGAAAGTCCGACCCTTTTTCGGTTAATACTGAAATCGGTACTTGTCCATGGAATCCTCAGAACAAGATTATGCTTGTCGGTTTGCAGGGAAAGATTATTTCGAAAAAAGAAAAACTGCCTTCGAATATCGTTTTCTTGATAGACAGTTCAGGCTCAATGGGTGCACCCGAAAAGATGGGATTGTTAAAAAAGTCTTACAAGATGCTCGTAGAAAAATTGGATAAAAATGACCATGTATCTATTGTTGCTTATGCCGGTTCTGCGGGAGTGATTCTTGAGCCGACTCCGGGGAACAAAAAAGATAAGATAATCGCTGCACTTGACAGAATAGAATCAGGCGGTTCTACTGCAGGGGGTGAGGGCATAGAACTTGCTTATAAGGTAGCGGAAAAGAATTTTAATAAAAAAGGAAACAACCGCATTATTATCGCAACTGACGGTGACTTTAATGTTGGAGCTTCAAGCGATGCTGAAATGGTGCGTCTTATTGAATTAAAACGTGAGAAAGGTATATTCATTTCCGTAATTGGTTTTGGGATGGGTAATTATAAGGATTCAAAGATGGAGATGATTGCAGATAAAGGAAATGGAAATTATTTCTATATAGATACGATTAATGAAGCGAAAAAGGTTATGATAGAAGAGATGGATTCTATGTTATTTACAATAGCAAAGGATGTTAAAGTACAAGTAGAATTTAATCCGCAGAATGTCGCGTCTTATCGTCTTATTGGATATGAGAATCGTGTAATGAAGACTGAAGATTTTGAAGATGATAAAAAAGATGCTGGTGAAATCGGTGCGGGACATAGTGTGACTGCATTATACGAAATTGTACCGAGAAAAAAAGGAACAAATAGTTCAAAGAATGCTCTGCGTTATCAACAGATTGCATCAATTGGTGATGGAGGTAAGGATGAAGAAATTGCTCTAATAAAATTACGTTATAAGCAGCCGCAGGGAGATAGGAGCGAGTTGATAGAATTTGTTGTAAATAATGATTTTAACAATGCAACTGCAAATTTATATTTCGCTTCTGCGGTTGCAGAGTTCGGCATGCTTTTGAGAGATTCCCAGTATAAGGCAAAATCATCTTTTGATAGTCTTATAATGCGTGCTGAACTTTATAAAGGTAATGATAAATTCGGATATCGGAGAGAATTCATAAATCTTGCGAAGAAAGCAAAAGAAATATCATCTTCAAAAAAGAAATAGTAGAAGCAAATAAAAAGCCGTGTTGTAATAAAAATGCAACACGGCTTTTATATATTTTAAATTCTGCAACTTTTTAAAGAGTCTTAAATTATCTCCATGACCTTATCTGCTATAACTTTCGCGAGTTCCGCATGGGCTTTTTCATCGAGGTGTATCGCATCAATCGGTGTAGGCTTTATATGCTTTGCCGAGTCGATGAAACTGCAGTTTTTTGTGAGCGCAGTTTCCTGAAAGTGTTTACCCAGTTCTTTTGATTTTTCTTCAGCATCTTCAAACAATTTTTCAAAGTCTGTTTCGGTTAAGTTTCCTACTTCTGGAGGAGAGATTAGAATTATGTTTTTCGCAGGCTGATCAAAAAAACCGCTTTTCATTATTTCGTCTATCAGAGAAGCGGCACCCTGTGCGATATCCCAGGCTGAAGCATTGAATTTTTTCTTGAGATCATTTGTTCCGAGCATTAAAATTATGCAGTCAATTGGCCTGTGTGTTTCAAGAATCAATGAGATGTATCTTTTTCCGTTTTTGTTTTCGCCTTCATACGGATCGTCGAGTACGGTTGTGCGCGCGCAAAGGCCTTCTGCAATGACCTTGAAATTTTCTCCGAGAATACTTTCTAAAATTGATGTCCATCTTTTATCGTATGGAAATCTATCTCTCGTTTTAGCATCATAGCCCCATGTGTTTGAATCGCCGTAGCAGAGAACAGTTTTGATCTTCATAAAAGTCTCCTTATCGCTTTTGGGAGTATTTCTCTTTGAAATTCATTCCAGTTTCGATATCATCTGTAATTATCATGTCGGCGTAATTGCTAACCAGTTTAAAATCTTCAGGATTATTGACAGTCCATACGATCATTTTATTGGAAATTAAACTAAATATAAACATCGCAAGTTTAAGTTTAATTCCCTTGACGATGTAGAAAAACTCAAGCGGCATATTTACGGAGTAGGGACGCTGAAGCGCAAGAGAAAAAAGCAGCCTCAAAAATCCTTTTTTGAAATGAGAATGTTCAAGAAGACAGCCTATTTTGTATCCGCTTTTCTTATAATCAGAAAGAAGACTGTGGTCAAATGAAGAAACGATTAGTTCTTCCTTGCGTGAACTTAAAATAATATCAATTTCTTTGAAATGATAATTTCTTATTGTTTCGGCTTTTAGTTCAGCATTAATTATTTTACCGGAAGGAATATTTTCAAGAAATGAAGAGAGCCTTGGAATGGTTTCTTTTCCTGAACGCAATTTGCCGAGATTTTTAAATTTGTTTAGAGCGATGTCCGTTGTTTTTCCGTGTGAAGTTATTATTTCATCATGAATTATTACAAATTCATCGGCACATTTCTGCACATCGAATTCGATTCCGTCAGCACCATACTCAAAGGCTTTATCTGCTGAAAAAAGGGTGTTCTCTCCGTAAAGTCTGCGGTATCCTCTGTGAGCGAGTATCGATATTGTGTAAGTTTTGCTTTGGTTCTTTTTCATAAGTAAAAGCGGCGCTTAAAGCGCCGCCTGTATATTACTGCTGTATTTCTTTCTGTTCCTGTGCGATGTTAAGAAGAAAGTCTCCTATATGTTCGAGCTGTTGAAGAATATCAATGTAGAGAATTTCCATTCTAACATTGGCGCCGCTTTGTATTCTTTTCCGTGCGTTTTTCTTCAAGCTGTTTCTGAAAGCGTTAATTTTCTTTTCCATTTCATGAGCAAGAGAAAAATCACGCTCTGATATAGGTTTGTGCATGTTGCTGGCGATAAAATTGAGAAATCTTTTAACTTCAAGAAGAAATGGTTCTATCTCCTTGTCCATCTCATCGGTGAAGACAATTTTTTTCTCGGTTTTCTTTTCAATAATCTTGGTTAGATTATTGCACGAATCTCCGATACTTTCAAGCTCATCAACTATTTTCAGCATATGATTCAGATTCATTAAACTTTTATCACTCGGAGCTTCCTGTACGCATTCTGCTATAAATTTAGAAATTTCTTCCTGCATCTGGTCGGTATAGTTTTCCATTTTCTTGATTTTGCTTACATCGTCAGAATTTACTCCCTTTGATGAAGAGAAAAATGAAATAACATTGTCGTACATTTCAGAAACTTTTTCCGTCATTTTGATAATTTCGGATTTCGCTGTTATGATATTGATTTCAGGAGTATCCTGAAGTGCCGCTGAAACATATTTAAGTTTATAAACCGAATCATCTTTTATTTCTTTACCAGGTAGTATTTTTTCAATCAGCTTGGCATATGCCGGTACAAACCAGATGAAGATGGCGCTGTTAACAACATTGAACATTGTATGAAACATCGAAAGATGACTCGGAGTGTTTTTTGAATCTGTTGCTGCACCAGGAACAAGAAAATCGATGAAAGTTATAAAGTAACTGAATGCAGCAAGCATCCAGATAACACCGAAGACATTAAACATCGTATGAGCCATTGCCGTGCGTCGTGCATGTATTGACTGACCGAATGCGGCAAGCTGAGCGGTGATTGTCGTACCGATATTTTCGCCAAGGCAGAGCGCGCATGCAGTCTGGAAGTCAATCCATCCGGCATAAGTCATCGTGAGAGTAATCGCCATCGCGGCGCTTGAAGATTGAATTATAATTGTTAGTAAGGTACCGATTATTACGAAAATTATGTTTGAAAGGAAACCCATGCCGGTGAAGTTTGTAAGCATTTTCAAAGCATCGGGATATTTATTAATGTCAGGAACGCTGTCTTTTAGGTACATCAAACCTATAAAAAGTATTCCGAAACCTATAAGTGTTTCACCGAAATATTTCTTAGTTTTAGATTTTGTGAAAATGAAAGGAAAACCGATTGCAATCGCAGGAATGGCAAGTTTGATAATGTTGAATTTGAAACCGAATATTGACACAATCCATGCTGTGACTGTTGTACCAATGTTTGCACCCATTATTACGCCGATGGCCTGAGTGAGAGTGAGGAGCCCTGCGCTGACAAAGCTTACGACAAAAACGGTTGTTGCAGATGATGACTGTATTATTGAAGTGATTCCGAGACCAGTCAAAAAAGCGGTAAAGCGGTTATGAGTCATGTAGCCGAGGAGTTTTTGGAGTTTTTCTCCGGCTGAATTTTGAAGACCGTCGCTCATGAGCTTCATTCCGAAAAGAAAAAGCCCGAGACTTCCGACCACCTGTATTACTGCTGAAACAATATCCATAGAATCCTCCGAAACAGCTTAAGCATTTTTTTCTATGAAGATACTGTCAAGGAAATATTAATCATTGTAAAACGGTATTTTTGTTATCAGCTTGTAAGCCGCGCCTGATGTTGAAAGAATACTTTCATACAAAGAAAGTTCTTTTGGAAAGAATGAACCAAAACTTATATTTTCATAAAGAAGAGCTTCGTCCATAAATGTTCTTGTAGGCTGTTCTTTGAAACGGGCTAGGGTTACATGAGGGTGAAACCGCCGGGTTTCTTTTTTTACACCGAATTCTGCGGCAATCGAATCAGCTGATTTAAAAAGATTCGTTATCCATTGATCCGTGTGAACTCCTGTCCAGAAAACTTTTGCGTCACAGGCAGAAGGGAAAAATCCTATGCCTTTTAAATCTATATCTTGAGAAATAATTTTTTCCGCTGATATTCTATCCATAATAAGAGGCAGAGCGGAAGCATCAATATTGCCGAGAAATTTTATCGTGATATGCAGGTTTTCTTTAGTTACGAAATAGCCTTGCGAGCTTATAGCAACAAAATTACGCGAAAATGAAAAAATCTTTTCCTTGATTGTTTCATCTATGTCTATTGCCAGAAAAGCTCTGACTTTGCGTTTGATGATTAATCCTCCGGATAACGGGGACAGCAAAGTCCCCGCAGTTTTTTTAGAACACGACTCCTGCAGAGAAACCTACAGTAATAGCTTTTTGTTTGAAGTAATAGCTCACAGGGACATCTAGTTTTAAGAGAGCTATCTGAATTCCGGCTCCGAACATAATTTTCGGAGAAATAAAAGTCGGAGATACGCCTGAAACATTTGCATCGTCAAGTGTTACTTTGCCGACAGTATTGTTGCTTCCGTCTTTGACATCAGAATCAACAGTGACGTCTGCTCCGCAATCGCCGAAAACAAAATCCACTCCGGCTCCGGCTGATATATTTATAAAAAAAAGAGAAAATGCTGTTGTTGCCTCCAATGGAACAGTATATACAGTTGAATCGGCTTTAACTGTTAATGTAGGATCTAGTGTATAGCCGCCGCTTGTAATCGAAGAATAAGAGAGTGGAAGTTCAGATTTTTGCTTAGACATATAAAATCCTGAATTTATGGCAATTCCGCGCCAGCTTCCTACAACAAAATCAAGTGAAGGAATGAGTTGATAGCTGAGACCGATTCCGAAAAAATAGTTATCGATTTTTGCACCGGCAATAGGCGTTGTTGTTTTCAGCTTGCCGTATTTGATATTTGCATAAAGAGCATTGTCGGGATCAAATCCGAGAAGGGCTTTTATTAAAGTGATGTTTACTCCGAGATTAAACGCGAAATTTGCGGAAGCTCCTGCGTAAACATCTCCTTCATCTTTAAGCTTATCCTTCGCATTACTTATGTCTAATTCTCCGTCTGTTTCGATGTCTTTTGTGACAACACCTACATTATACCCTACCATAAGCGCGAAAAGAGTATAGTTTTGATAAGAATAAGTCGCGGCAGTATTGTGAGAAAATGCAGCTGCTTCACCCATACCTTTAGCGAAATCCTTTTGGTCGCCGAGTTTGGTTAATGGACTGTTCGCGTTGATGGTTGATGCCAAAGTGTCTAGTATAGCCTGGTTTCCTCCGTCAACTGCCGTGATTGAAACTGAAGCCGGTTTAAGATATGAAAAAGAAGCAAGAATCAAAATTAACAGTGTCAGTTTAAGTCTCATGAATCCCCCTGTATTGACTTGTATTGTAATTTATTCCTGAATTAAGTCAAGAAATATGTCATTTTCTTGACCGTCTTCTGATTTCCGGTTCGGGCTGAAGTGCAGCTGTTGGAACCGCCTGCTCCGGAGTAGTGTATACATCTTCGCATATTCCTTTCCCTTTGAGACGGTTTAAAACCCCTTTGCAGTCATATAGTATTCCGTAAATGACAGGAGTTACAAAAAGGGTTATAACTACACCGAAAACAAGTCCCCAACTCATAGCAATAGCCATGGGAACTATAAAAGGGTCGTAACCGCCAATGCCGTAAGCTGTAGGTAATAGTCCGAAAACCGTTGTAATTGTTGTAAGAAGAATAGGCCGTATCCGTTTAAAACCTGCGTCAATTATAGCTTCCTCAAGAGGTATTCCTTCGCCTCTTTCCTTGTTAATAAAGTCAACGTAAACAATAGAGTCATTTACAACAACTCCGCAAAGCCCGACAATTCCCATTAGTCCCATAAATGAAAGCGGAAGTGAGTGAGACCAGAATGACCAGACAAGTCCTATTGCCGAAAGAGGAATTACTGCCATTACTATTGCCGGCTGATATAGATTTCTGAATACAGCGACAAGAATAATATAAATTCCCATAAGAGCGATTATAAATGACTTTAAAAGCTGACCCATTGATTCCTGGGTGTCTTTATATTCTCCTTCATAATTGACGGTATATCCGGTGTATTTTTGGGGAATATCCGCAAATTTTTTTTGAAGCATTCCGTTAACGGTTACTGATGATACTCCTTTCGCTAAAGGGTCGATATCTGCAGTTATCTGAACATTTCTTCTAAAACTATTATGTGATATTGTGGAAATACCTTCGTACGATAAAAATGTTGCTATTTGATTAAGCGGTACTAAATTACCTTGTTTGTTTGATACTTTAAGTGTTTTCAGTGAATTCAGCGATCTTCGCATATTCTCGGGAAGAATGACGCGAATACCAATTTCCTCTTCAGTTTTTTTGATCTTTGTAGCAACTGTTCCGTCATAGCACGAACGTACTGCGGTTGCCACATCGTAAACGCTGACTCCGGCACGGGCGGCAATCTCGGGTTTTACTCTGACATGAAGCTCTTTCTTGGAGAGTTCATAATTATCCTTAACATCTTTAACTCCCTTAATTGTCTTTAAGTAATCCTTGAACTCTTTGGATATTTCTTTAAGTGTGGCGATGTCATCGCCTTTCACCGCTACAGAAACAGGCATTCCTGTAGGTGGTCCGTTTTTTGCCAGGTGGACTTCTATTTTAGGAAACAGGTTCGAAAACTGATTCATGTCCTGTCTCATTTTATCGACTATATCGGAAGCTATTCTATCCCTGTCTGTTTCAGGTGTAAGATTGACGACGATCGATGCATAATTCGATCCTCGTCTTGTGTCAGGATCTCCTTCTTCTATTTGGCTCACGCCGACAGTAGTAGTAAAGCTGTCGAGTTCTTTTTCGGGAAGCTCCGAAACAAGTTTTTCGATCGCGATCACGCGAGTATTCATTTCTTCAAGCGCTGTTCCGGACTTGCTTTCGAGTTTTATTACGAATTTTTCAATTCCTGTAGCCGGGAAAAGATCGAATTTGAGATGGGTTGCTCCGAATAGTACTGAAGCAAAGAAAATAACAAAAATCAAACCGGCAGTTTTATATTTGTTTCTTACTGTAGCTGTGAGCAAAACTTTGTATCTTTTGCGGATTTTTAACGGTGAGTGTATATCTTCAGGCTTTTTTGATGCGTGATGCTGTGCGCGTTTCTTTTCCATGTCATAGATATGACCGGGAAGAATGAGCATCGATTCAAACCATGAAAATATAAGGGCTGCCGATACAACTGCCGGAAGAACCCATACAAATTTTCCGATTATACCCGACATGAACATAAGCGGAGCAAAGGCAACTATTGTTGTAAGAATTGTTCCTGCAACAGGAACAATAACCTCTGAAGCTCCCTGTACGACGGCCTGTTTGAGCGGAACTTTTTCTTCAATGAGACGGTAGATGTTTTCGCTGACGACAATTGCATCATCGACAAGCATACCGAGTACCATAATGAGGCCGAACATAGACATCAGGTTTATGGAAATATTTGCCGTCTCCATCCAGAAAAAAGTACCGGCAAACGAAAGAGGAATGCCCATTGCCGCGACAAGCGCGATACGCCAGCCGAATGCAAAAAGAAGTGTTCCGATTACAAGAGCAAATCCGAAGGCTGCATTACCTTTTAATACATCGAGCCTTCTCACGACATATTGTGAAAGATCGTCTGTCTCAACAATCTTGTAGTTTTCTGGCATGGTTTTTTCAAAATTCCGGACTTCCTTTCTGACGCTTGTGACAAGTTTTATGATGTCATAGTTTTCCTTGATTCTGACCGTGAGATTGATTGACTTTTCTCCCATGGTTTTTGCGATTTCGCGTTCTTCTTCGAATGAATCTTTGACATTTGCCACATCGGATATTTTGACCGGAACACCAATATCGTTTGAGCGTATTATTATGCGTGAAATTTCGGTTGCGGATTCTACCTGTCCGATTGTACGGATCAGAATTTCTTCGCTTCCGGTTTTTGCGATTCCACCCGGAAAATCAACATTCTTACCGGACAAGGCATTGATAACATCGTTTAATGAGATGTGGTAATCATTTAGTTTTGCAAGATTTACGTCAACCAGCATTTCGCGGTCGCGGTAACCTCTTTCTGGAGCTCCCGAAACCCCCGGCATGTCCTTGATTCTGTCCTGGAGCGCTTTGGCATACTTCCGCAATTCAAATTCATCTGCATCGTTTTTGATTCCGTTTTTATTTACCACAGAATAGACAACGACAGGATGCTGTTTCATCGAAAGTTCTGTTACAATCGGATCATCCGCGTCAGCAGGTATGTCTTCAGCATTATCTACAGCAGAACGGATGTCCGTAATCGTCTTGTCCTTATTTTTGAGATTGGGATCGAGTTTAATCAGAATAGTGGAATTGGCCTCGATTGACCAGGAATAAATTTCTTCAATTCCGTCAACTTCACGGATCTTATCTTCTATCGGATTTGTTAATAGTTTTTCTACATCGGAGGCTGTTGCTCCGGGATAAATTGTCTGAACAGTGACCATGTCGAAGTCGACTTTTGGAAAAGCTTCCTTTCGGGCAGTAAAGATGAACATTACGCCGGCTACAAGGAGAGCGATAGTAATAAGATTCATTATAAGGGTGTTGTCTACGAAAAATTCAATAAAACGTTTCATGGTGCCTCGTATCCCTTTTGAGAATGAGGGATATCTAAAAGGCATGCGTTTTATTAGCAATAAAAATTTTTAGTCAATGAATTCGGTTATTAGAAGATTTAAATGATATCCGCAGCTGGTATAAACAGCTGCGGAAAGAATGTTCAAAATCTGTAACTCGTTCCGAGGGTTGCAAGAAGGCAGTGGAGTTTTCCTTTTTTATCGAAAATAAGCTGATACTCGGTGTCGAATGTGATAAAAAATGTTCTTTCAATAACTTCATACGTCGAAGAGAAACCCGCACCGGTCATAAAGGCGAATTCTCTCTGCGGATCTGTTTCTCCGTCATCATAATCAAGAATTACTCCGCCTAGAGTAAATTTTGGATTAAAATTTACTCTGCCGAATTTTATATTTTTTTCCATACTCGCAGAAAGAGGGATGAAGCGCATATAAAGACCGGAATATTTGCTTTTGTTTTTGGCATATCCTGTTTCGAAATTGATTCTTGTGTCTTTTATCAGCTGAAAATTCATGCTGCTGCCGAGATAAATGCCGATTGTCGGCTTTAATTTTGATCCCTGAGAATTTATAGGATAAAAAATACCGGCTCTTGCATTAATTGACGGGTTAAGCGGAATGATCTCTGTCTGCGACATTTGTTTGATGTCTTTTTTGCTTATACTGATTTCGCGGGGAGAATCTTCTTTTTCTCTTATGAGGACTTTTTCTGCATCCTCATCGACTTTGTATCCGTCCATTTTTGTGCCGTCACGCATCAAAAGATAAATTCTTTCGAGTTTGCGTTCACCATACATTATTCTGGTAACTTCAGCCCGCTTTACTCTTCTTGTCTGATATTTTGTCTGTACGGTATAAGATTCTGCATCTTCTGAGATTATTTTACCTTGTATTACCTGACCGTCTTTCAAATACAGAAATTCGGCATTTAAGGTAATGGAAAACAGAAGAATTACTGCTAAGGCGACTTTTTTCATATTTATTTCCTGGTGAATAATAATTGTGCCGCGGACCTGCCGCGGCTTAAAGTGTTATTTCATCGGTGTACGTCTTAAGATTTCTTCAACCGGAAGTTTTGCGATTCCGTCTCCGGTATCAAGATAAAGAAATTTATCGTCTGATCTTTGAACGCTTCCCGCGATCTGTGATCCGTCACGCATGTTTATCATAGTAAGAGGTTTGCCAAGAGCTCTCAATTTCTGAAGTGGGCTCAGTTTCTCGAAAGCCGTTTCTTCTTCAATTTTTTTGTCAATCTCGGCGGTTTTATCCAGTGTTGCCTGCTGTATAAGTTTTAATTCTTCCTCGGTTTTTCCGTCAATGTTTTCTAAAGTCGTCTGAACCGAATCTTTTTCGAGAAGAAGAGTTTCTTTTTTGCTGAGGGAATAAACTTCAGGTTTGCCTGATTTATTAAATTTTATTCCGTTTCCTGCATCAGCAATATTCTCAACGGATTCACCTGCGGAGAGGCTCACTTTTCCGTCAAGAACCTTGATTCCCGAGTCTTTTTCAGAAGAAGTGCTGAGAAATTCTGTTCCGCGTACTGCCGCGGTAAAAGTCATGGTTTTAATTTCATAACTCTGATCCTTTGACAGTTTTTTAAGCTTTGAATATAATGAGCCGTTCTTCAGATCAATGCTCGTTTTACCGGATTCATCGATTGATTCAAATACGAACTCTGTATTTTCATGAACTTTGATGTTTCCGCTTCCGCTTACCTGAAGTACGATCATCGCTCCGGCAGAGGTTTTGACTGTTTCACCGGACTTTACTACAGAATTGACAGCTGCAGTTTCCGATTTTCCGCCTCGTATAATTTCAGCAGAACCTACAACGAAAGCTATTTTTGCAGAATTAGGCTGAACTTCTGTTGAAGCAGTTGAAGTGCCGGGTTCTCTGTTTACAAGGAAAAAGGTGCCGGCTCCCGCCAGTATGAGAATAAGCGGAAGGGCAATTGCCAGTTTTTTTGAATTTGATATACTCACATTGAGCCCCCATTTTTTTAATACTTGAGAGACTTTTCTGAAAAACATAAAGAAAACCGGTATTGAATTCCCTGTTCTGAGAATGTTTTTAAAAGCCTTCTTTTTGGAAGAAAGGATTCTTTTACGCAGTTCAGGAGAAAGCTCTTCCGTGAAACGGTATTTCTCCATGAAGCGGAGAAGTGTTTTTGTTTCCGTCATAGCAATTCCTCCAGACTGTTTATTCCTTTTGAGTTGAAATATTCAACTATCCTTTTTGACGTCTTCGAGAAAGAGTATCTTGCCTGCCTGAATGTTATCCCGAGGTGTTTAGCCGCTTCGGAATAAGTGTAACAGTTAACGGCTACAAGATCAAATACAGCTCTGTCAGAATCAGAATCAAAAACATTTCCCGATTCGATTGCTTCCTCAAGAATAAGTCTTGTTTCTCTGAAGCCGTTTACATAAGCAAGCGAAGCATCTTCGAGAATCGAGTCGATATCGCTCTCGGATTTCCCCCGCTTTCTGTAAAACTCCATCAACACAATGCGCATAGTGCCGTATATCCACGCGCGGACATTTGACACGCTTGCAAATTGGTTGAAAAGCCTCATGAAAACCTCCTGACAGATATCCTCTGCATCGTCGAAGTCTCCGGTTTTTGAATAAACAGAACCGAAAAGCGGCGAATAAAAGGTATCGAATGCTTTAGTGAACTCTTCGCAATGCTTCTCTGAACCGGAATTCCCGTTCATCTCTACCTCGTAGTGTTGATTTGTATTAAAAATTAACAAAAAATTACACTTTTTTTGTAAATTTTAATCAAAAATAGTTCAAGCCTAATTTGAACAATTTTGTAAATTTTAACTATAAATTAACAGATAAAGTATTTATTTAGTATGCTAATAAATTTAGACGGCTTGACTGCATAAGGTTTTCTTCTTGCGCTCTAAAAACGGACGATTAAAAATGATAAAATCTCTTTTGACGGAGGATTCTGTGTATATTGACACTCACGCGCATTTTGACAGCTGTATAATTGATGCTAATTTTTCAGAAGAGACATTGTTTGCTTCCATGAAGGAAAATTCGGTATCATATGCCGTGCATATAGCGACTGAAATTCCGTCCATGCGCTGGGCAGAAGATTTTTCCGCAAAGCATTCAAACGTATTTTTTGCGGCAGGAGTTCACCCGTCATCCCAGTTTTACGATTCTGATGCTGAAGAATTTAAAAATGAAATTGAAGTTATAAAAAGATCAGGTCTGGATAACAAATTTATCGGCATTGGAGAGGTCGGTCTTGACTATTATCATCTGCCGAATACGAGAGAAATTCAGATAAAATACTTTGAGTGGCAGATTGAGACAGCACTTAAATATAATAAGCCTCTGATTATTCATACCAGAGATGCATTTGATGATACCTATGATATATTAAAAAATTCCGGTGCGGAAAAAGTATTGATTCATTGTTTTTCTGGCGGCGGCGCCGAAGCAGAAAAGATGCTTCAACTCGGATATTATATTTCGTTTGCAGGCAATGTGACATTCAAGAAAGCCGATAACCTGAGAGAAGCGCTGAAAGTAACTCCGCTTGACAGACTTTTCTTCGAAACAGACTGTCCTTATTTATCGCCGGAGCCGGTCAGAGGAAGCCGTAACCAGCCGGCAAACGTAAAATATGTTTATCAGTTTGCGTCCGATTTTCTTTCAGCTGATGAAGACCTTATTACCTCCGCATGCAGAAAGAATTTCGAAAAGCTTTTCGGTATAAACTTGACTGATATGGATGTTAACGGATAAACCAAAGGAATAAAAATGAATCAATTGTATACTTCGGATTTTTTAGTTATCGGCAGCGGAATTGCCGGTTTGACTTTTGCGATAAAAGCGTCATCTCTCGGCACAGTAAACATCGTTACAAAAAAAAAGAATTGTGACTCAAATACAAATTATGCCCAAGGCGGAATAGCCGGTGTTGTTTCTCCGGATGATTCATTCGGAATTCATCTTGATGACACACTGAAAGCTGGTGCAGGGCTATGTAACAGAAAGGCTGTTGACATTCTCACAAAAAGCGGTCCCGAAAGAATCAATGAACTGATAGAGTGGGGTGTCCGTTTCACTTATAAAGAAGACGGAAATTCACGCAAGCTTGATTTAGGCCGTGAAGGCGGACACACTAAAAACAGAATAGTTCATGCAATGGATTTTACCGGACGTGAAGTTGAAAGAGCTCTTCTTGCAGAGATTGAGAAAAATCCTAATATCAAAATATTTGAGAATCATACTCTTGTCGATCTGTTGACGGAACACCAGCTAGGTGAATCGCCTCAAAATCCTTCATGTTTCGGCGCCTACATATTACAGAATGAAACCGGTGACGTTCACAGGTTTCTTTCCGGAAATACTTTTATTTCGACCGGCGGCGCCGGATGCGTTTATCTTCATACAACAAATCCGTCCATTGCCACAGGAGACGGAATTGCATCTGCTTACCGCGCGGGGGCTCTGGTTGGTGATCTTGAATTTATGCAGTTTCATCCCACATCATTTTATAAAAAAGATAATGAGGAACGTTCACTTCTTATAAGTGAAGCGGTACGGGGAGAAGGTGCGCATCTTTTTAATTCAAAAGGCGAACGCTTTATGGAAAACATTCATTCCATGAAAGAACTTGCGCCCCGTGATATTGTTGCGCGCGCGATAGATCACGAACTTAAAAAAAGCGGCGAGCCTTGCGTGTTTCTTGACATATCTTTCAAAGACGCCGAATTTCTTAAAACAAGATTTCCTTTCATTTACAGTCAGTGCCTTGAAGAAGGCATTGATATAACTAAACAGCCCATACCCGTTGTTCCTGCAGCGCACTATCTCTGCGGCGGAATAATTACAGATGTCCGGGGACGTACATCTATTAAAAATCTGTATTCGGCCGGAGAATCCGCTTGTACCGGAGTTCACGGTGCAAACCGTCTGGCAAGCAATTCTCTTCTTGAGGCTATCGTATTTGCAGAAGCCGCATTTTCTGATATAAAGAACCGCGGCATAAAATCGTCTGTTCCTGATTTTCCGGAGTGGAGCAAAGAAGGAACTTTTGACCGCGAAGAATGGATTCTGATAGAACATAATGTGGATGAAATAAAAAGGCTTATGTGGGATTATGTCGGTATTGTCAGATCAAATCTCCGTCTTCAGAGGGCAATGCGCAGAATAAGCTTTCTGAAAGAAGAAATCATCGATTATTACAAGAGAAGCACTATTTCTCTTCCGCTTGTTGAATTGAGAAATCTTGCAACTGTCGCCAAGCTTATGATTAACGGTGCGGTAAAAAGAAAAGAAAGCCGCGGACTTCACTATAACACGGATTATCCGGAAGTATCACCTGATATGGAAGTCACAATAATACAGAAAGCAAAGTCGGAAGATGTAGCTTTCAAACGCCTTGAAGATATTATGTTTGAGTGGATTTAATGCTTAAATTTTCCGCATATAATTACAGTGACGAGATTCAGTCGCAGCTCAAAACGAAGCTTTTGGATATTTTGACAAAGCATGGATGCTCGGATCTTTTGATTCCTGTATTTACGTGTGTAAACGAGCTGTTAATGAATGCAATAAAAGCAAATTATAAGAATATATATTTTGAAAATTATCATGATGAAATACTTCCTTATGATCAGGGGCTAAAGCTTTTCCGTTTTGAAATTTCATCTGAAAGAATAGATCATCTTACGGATATTGCAAAAAAAAATCATAAAACGGCAGTTGTATCTGCGCGTGTAGAAAAATCCGTTTTGTATATTGATGTTGAAAATCCATATCCAATGACTAAACTGGAAAAGGAAAATGTAGAATCCAAGCTTGAATTTTCCGAGCATATCCATTCAGTTTCTGATATTTTTGATGTAAGCGAGAGAGATCCTTATAAGGAGGGAGCGGGGCTCGGCATAATTTTTGTTTCAATTATGCTGAAGAGTATGGGAGTTCCTCATAGTAAATTTATAATAAAAAATGACGGTTCAAAAACTGTGTCATCTTTTTCTGTTCCTCTGACTGAAGAGACTGTTAAATTTTACAATGAATATAAGGAGAGATGATGCCTTATCAGCTTATTCTTGAAGGGAAAGTTCAGGGTGTCGGATGCCGTTATTACTGCGCGAAAACTGCAAAAGCCATGAAGCTTAACGGATCTGCTTCCAACATCTCTGACGGTACGGTGAGGGTTGTCATTAATACAGATGATTCGGTTAAAGCAAAAGCTTATGGGGAAGCCTTGCGGTTGGATAAATTCGGTTACGGCTTTTACGGCAGATTTACAAATATAAAAATAGAAAAATGTTCGGGTGAAATTGATGGCGACTATAACTGGTAAAAAGAAAACCGCGCTTGTTGTTGAAGGCGGCGGTATGCGCGGTATCTTTACCGCGGGTGTTCTTGATTATTTTATGGAAAAAAAGTTTGCTCCTTTTGATGAATATTACGGCGTTTCAGCGGGTTCATGTAATCTTGCTTCGCATCTCGGCGGTCAATACCGCAGAAACTATAACTGTTATGCCGACTATATGCTTATGGATGAATTTTTCAGCATGAGAAAATATTTTGCCGGCGGACATTTTATGGATCTTGACTGGCTTTGGGATTATCTGAGCATCAAAGAGCCGCTAAACGCAAAAAAGGCTTCGAAAAATAAATTTTTTGTAGTAGCAACAGACATTTCAACCGGTGAACCGGCTTACATACGCGCAGAAAATAATTCGCTTGCTGATTATCTGAAGGCATCAAGCTCTCTTCCTCTTCTTTATAGAGGATTCGTCGAAGTTGAAGGAAGGCGTTATGCTGACGGCGGAATAGCCGATCCGATACCTGTAATGAAGGCTGCTCAAAACGGCGCAAAAAGAATTATGGTTTTGCGGACACGTCCCGCCGGCTACATTAAAAAAAGTTTTACTGAAAGCAGATTGATTCCCCTGCTTTTTACGAAATATCCGAATCTTCAGAAGGCAATGAAAACGCGTGATGATAAATATAACCGTTCGGTAGAATATATATTGAATCCGCCGAAAGGAATTAATGTCATTCATATATGTCCCAGCGGAATGAAAACAGGGCGGACGACAAAAGACAAAAATCTTATTGATGATGATTATGAACTTGGAAGAAAAGCCGGTGAGGAAGCTTTAAGAAAATGGAAAATGTAAACCCTCAAGGGTTTACATTTCTGCCGTGTTGATGATTAGTCTTATGGTATTTTCATCGATCATTAGTTTGCTTGAAATATCAGTTGAATCCCATCCCTTGCTGCTGAGTTCTCTGACAGTTCTGATTACATTTTCGTTGATATTTTTATCTACCGAAGAATCCTTTTTCATCTGTTTGCTTATAACTCCGGACGAACCCATTGACTGAATGAAGTCGGAGAACTGTTTCATTTTCTTGTCTGTTTTGTCATACATTTCTTTTAACCGGTTATCTGTCTGATCAATTGCATCATGCATTTTTTCAACTTTGTTCATCATAGCAAGAATCTGATTCATTCTTGCTTCGACATGTTCGGTTAAACTTTCAAGCTCATTGAATTTATCATGTACGTCTTTGATTTCTTTTTCTTTTGATTTCAGTATTAGAGTGTTCTGCTCGATGCCGCCGAGATATTCTTTTAGTTTTTCAACCTTACGTTCTGTTTTGTCTGCAACGTTCTGAAATGAATTCAGACGTTTGTCGAGAGAAGATGCGATAATGTCCATTTTTTCTAAAGACATTAGAGACTTGTTTATAAGGTCTTCATTCTCGTTTAAGTCGCTGATTCTTGAATCAAGATTCGAGTAACTCTGCTGAAGAGCTTCTATACGCGAATTGATAGCATCGATTTTTGATGAATTTTCCTTGAGGCTGTCAGCCTTTATTTTTACTTCCTCTGCAATATCGATTACCGCGTGTATTTCTGCGGTAATTGTTTCCATGTTGTCTTTTTTTGCCTGATAGAGTTTAAGTTCTTTTTCGAGATGTTTTTTAACTTCTTTGAATTCATCAAGACCGCTCATGAACGATTTTACTTCAACTGTTCCTTTTTGGCATGCGTCGAGAGTAATCTGAAATCTTGATAAAGCGGTTTCAACGTCCTGACGCATTTCGAAAACACGGTTTTTCTGTTCGTAATTTATTATTTCGTTTTTAATTTCAGTCAGTTTTTCGCTGAGAGCTCCGAATCTGTTTTCGGTTCTTTCGAATTCATTTGACAGAACACTCATTTTTTCGTTTGTCAGCGAGCTTATCTTTTTATCAAAATCGTGATACTGCTCGTTAAAGCTGTCAATGGCTCCTCTGATTTCTTCCGCTTCTTTTCTAACAGCTTTAATTATCTCGTCTTTTTTTGTTATTGAATGAAGGGAAAGTTCGGACATCGAATCGCGGAGACGCGAAAGCTGTTCGTCAAAAGAATTAATCATATTCTCTTTATTCGTATCAATAACGGTTTCAAGGCTTTTTATTTTAGCCATCATTCTTTCTGCTTCTTTATCCGCTTTATCAAAAAGATTCTGGCGGGACTGTTCGACTTTGTGCTTGATGTCGTCTACACAGTCATAAAGTCTGTTGAGTTCAGCTTCGGTTTCTCCGATTAATGCTGTTTTTGTTTCTCTGAATTCTTCAACCGATGAAGTTATATCCTGGCGGAGAGAGTCGGCGCTTTTTCTTATTTCGGAAAAAACAGTCGATTCCATATTCGCCAATGTGTCTTTAAGTGTAACGACCTGTTCGTTTAAAAATTTGACGTCTTCTTTTGTGTCATAGAAAATTTCATCTTTTTCCATTTTAAGGGTTTCGCTGAAAGTCGAAAGCTTGCTTTCAAGCGACGTAACTTTTCCGGTGAGATCTGTGATAAGGCGTTTTTCTGCGCCTTCGATTCTGTTTTCAAGCGAATTGACGTTTTTAGAAATGCTGTCAACACGTGAACGTACGTTTTCGAGGATAACTTCGCCTGCAGCGGTTACATTGTGCTCCATTGAAGAAATTGTTTCAGAAAAATTCTTTGCAAGTGTGTCGATTTTATTTGAAGATTGTTCAACTAACTTATCTTCTCGTTTTTCAATATTGTCGGCGAGTCTTGCGATGTGGCTGGCAATCTCTTCGTTGATTTCCTTGTTTTTTTCGCGGAGTCTGTCAGAGAATGAATTTATCAGATCGGCATTTTCTTTTTCAATTTTGGAAACGGCATCATTAAGCCCCGAAACTCTTTTAATTATTTCTCCGAAATTTTCTTTTGCGCTGTCTATGTATTTTATCTGCTTGTTTACATCAAGTGCCGCATTCGATACGATCTGAAGGTTTTCTTCAACCTTACGGAGACTGTTTTTTTCTATATTAAGATTTGAAAGCTTCTTTTCGAGATCGTCAATGGATGAACGGATATTGGAGGTGAGAGAGGATGCCTTTTTTAGCATCAGATCCATTTCAATTGTTGAGTCATTATATTTTCTGTTTTCGTTTTCGGCCATTTTCTTGAAATCAGAAAAAGTTCTGTCGGTAAATCTTTTAAGTTTGAATATTTTGCTGTTTGCGCGGTCAAATCTGCGGAAAATTACAGTTATCGCGAGACATGCGGCGATTGTGGCGATATTTATGAACATTTCTCTCTCCATGAAGTTCAAATTGCCGGATTTTCCGGAAAATAATGATAGTTTCAAATTTTTTGTATAAGAGACATAATATTTGTCAAGAATATTATGTCTCTTGAATTTTGCTGTTAAGATTGCAATTATTTATTGAGGTTTTTATATGAGTTCATTTTTTGCCCATTTTTTTTGCGAGCATATACCCTCTTAGAACTTTATTTATTGATGTTTGATAACGTGGGCTGAGCTTTTGAAAGAATGAGACAATATCAGAATCGAGCCGCAGATTGACCGTCGTTTTTTTGGGTATGTCGTGATCATCAAGAAAATCGTCTGGGCAAATTGTTTCAAGCATTGATGCCTGAGTTTTTGTTATTTCCGGAATATCTGAAAAATCGATATTTCTGTCACTGATTTTTGCAAGACGCTCACCTCTTGTTTTCATAATAGAACCTCCTTTCCTGCCTGCTTGAGGGTCGTGCCGAGATTATTCGAATAATATTTTTTTTGAATACTGCGACTACAGTAATAACTATATCAATCGTGTCGATTTTGATAATGCCTATGCAAAGATACCGCTGTTCACCCGATTCTACCGGAGATAAAACCCTCTTGTAAATTCCTGAGAATATATCCTTTGCTTCTTCAAATGAGATTTCATGTTTTTGAAGGTTGCTCAGGTTTTTGTTTTCATCCCATTCAAACTTCATCATGTAGAGTCAATAATAACAATAATGTTGACAAATGTCAATATTAAATTTCGTCTTATACCAGAACATACAATGCAGTTTTTGAAGATATTTCGGACTGATTCGTAAAACTTAAAGACACTTTTTCCATTCTTTCTGATATATGCATGATTTATTATTACGCCAGGCTGTGATTGTTTGACCGATGCTGCCTATAATGATGTCATCAAGATCGAGAAAAATCGGAAATTATTACTTTCTTGCGATGCCCGGTATAGGGCATCGCAATCTAAATTCTTTATTGAGCGCCTCGCATTAATCCTTCCGTAAAGGCATGGCCTAAACCTTCAGAATTGCTGAGCTGAATATGTATGAGGAGTATTCAGCCGCGTGTTAACAGCTAAACCTCGCGACTTTTACTGGGTAATTATGCTGGATATTTATTTTACCTTCAATGAGGATTGTCGGAGCGGAATATGGCTTAGAAAGAATTTCAAAATGTGATATTGTCATTATTGTAACTTTGAAGTGTGTTCTGTTCGAAGTCCATGTTTGAGTTTTATAATATAATTATCAACTTCATCTGCATAAAAGAGATTGATTAAAAAACCAATCAAATATTTCCGGATCTTTATAGCATGGACCCGGTTCGTGCCCAAGACCTTTATATTCGCTCATTTTAAAAAATTCAACACCTGATTTTTTTAGTGTTTTGGTAGTCCGTGAATAGCCTGTAATGGAGTCGGTAATTATTTTTTCGGTTGCTCCTTCGTTTGCGGAATGGTTTTTGATATTCGAGTATGTCTGCGAAGCGATACTTACTCTTGCTGCTGTATCACTAAGTCCGATATGATACCAGACAGATGTTTTTGAAACTGCAGCATCTAATAATGTTGATTCGCTTTGACCTGCAACGCGAATGATGGCTGCAAATAATTTTCCCTTTGAAAACATCCCTCTTACAAGTTTGAAACTTCCGGATCCGCCCTGTGAGAAACCGGTCAGATAAATTCTGTTTGTATCTATTCGATAACCTGCCTTAACAGTCTCATCAATAAGATCTGCGAGAGTCTGACCGTGACTTTCGGTAGAATAATCATTAAAATCAAGATAAAATGCCGGATATTTTTTCCGAACATCTTCGGTGAAATAAGGGCTTTCGTTCCAACAGCCATTGACAACAATCGGATATTTTCGATCGGCATTCTGAGTTCTTTCATAACCCCATGGACTTTCAAAATTAAAACTTTGAACGGAGAAGGAAGATGGTTTGTCCGCATTTGTGAAAGTTTCAACGGGATTTTCGACGACATAGCCGTTGCCGGAATCATCAAGGTCAGAGCCGCCGGAATTATCGCATGCGGAAAAAATAATGAACAATAAAACTGTGAATACTTTTAGTTTATACCGGTTTAGCATAAATTTCCCCTTTCTCAAATAATAAAAAGACATGGATATTAAACATTAAATCATAGATTAGAAAATCAATGATTTAATGTTGGTTTCAAGATTTAATTTATCTGCTCTTCTTCCATCTGTTATAATAATAATTAAGAAGAGGAACAAATTCTTTTGCAGCTTTCTGGTTTCCGAGTGCATTCGGATGATCATCGCCGTCATGATACGGAGATTCTCCGTCATAAGCCGAAGAGTAAAAATGCTCAACTGCTCCATTCTTAATACGGTGATGAGAATCCATTTCGGAAAGAGTGCAGTAGAAATCATAAACTCCGACATTCTTATGCGGATAATCCTTGAGCCAGCCGTTTTCTTCGTCAATCAGCCAGTTGCAGAGTTGGCGTGTCAGAACTGCACTTGAAACATTGCTTTCGCCCGGAGGAGTTATTAAAATGAAAAGTTTATCCGGGTGATTTTCGAAATAATCTCTAATAGTATTGTAATATGCTTTCTCTTCATTTATACTTGAACCCACCTCGCTCAAAGGATAGCATGATTTGAACATAATGATTTCATTCTCGCCGCCCGGATTGGATATTGACGATGAGTTAGAATCAGAAGCGTTTGTGCTTGCGTAAACATAAGGCATCTTTGTATTGCTGAACCATTCAGGCCAATTTTCTGTATTAGTTCTGTCGCCCAGATTATCATCCGGCTCGGCATCCCAGCCGTAATTTGATTCTGATACATAGTATCTGTTAGCGTTGAGCTCAGCTCTGAGATTTCCGTTGCCGTCGGCAAGCCAATTCTGGCCGCACGAATGATGAATAAATATGAGACGAACGGCTGAAGAGGGTGGAGTAATATCAACATCATCATCGTTTGATGATGGGCTGGAAGAATCACATCCCGCACACATGAGAAGAAGCAAAGAACAAAAAAATCTTTTCATGATAAATCTCCCAAATATAAGTTTGTCAATTTATCTATTATATATATTTACAAACATGCTTTCAGATCTGTCAATGCCGTAAGGGTAGATGAAATCAAACGGGTTCAATAAATAAACTGATTTGCATATATAGTGTAAATCGTTTTGAATAGTCAATTACAATTATTCACTGCTGTCCCATAGAATCATTAGAAAACAAGAAAAATGCTATTAATTCTCAAATGCGTTGATTATGTTGGAATTGCAAAACACCAATAAAATCAATACAATCGGAGAATTAATAGCATGTTTAAGACAAAATGTTTACTGAAAGAAA
>Ga0209718_1000218_pt1 | contig 81585 bp, 62 predicted proteins | sample AD_JPNAS1_MetaG_FD_184420 | JGI IMG/M metagenome (GOLD analysis project Ga0209718, IMG submission 184420) | Active sludge microbial communities of municipal wastewater-treating anaerobic digesters from Japan - AD_JPNAS1_MetaG (SPAdes) (version 2) | ecosystem: Engineered > Bioreactor > Anaerobic...
TAGAGCCTGCAACCACGCCAGATCATCGCCCGTGAGCGTGCGGCCCTGGACGCGGATCGGTTCCACTGCGCCCACGATTTACCCCAGTGGCCGTTTCGAGTCCAGCAAAAAAATGTCCAAACTCCAGGTCGCGGACAGGAGTCCGCGCTGACTCGCTCCGGCGAACGCAGACACCAGCGCCATCTCACGACGGCGGCTACGGAGGCGTAGCCGTCCCGCGGCCGCCGCGTAGCCGCGGACGTCAGTCCGCGCTGACTCGCTCCGGCGAATACAGACATCAGCGCCGTCTGACGACGGCGGCTACGGAGGCGCGTCGGGCTCCCAGAACAACGTCGAAAACGGCGACGATGCGATCCTGGCGACGGACCAGACGGCGGCGAGCGGGAAACACAGCCTGAGGATTGCAGCTCGCCATCCAGCCCTTCCTGGGGAAATAACACCACTCGGAGTCTTAAGACAGGCTCTGAGGGGGGGAAAGGCATGACTGGCAGGGAGCTTTGTGCTGTAAGCTTTTGGCGATCAGCGACAAATCTTGCATCCGTGAGGATCGCAACTTAGACTCCGGTATTCCACCGTGTTCTTGGGCCGTGATTGAGCGAAAAGAGTACCTGGAACTGCTGACGACACGGTTTTGAGCACAATCCGTGTTTCCCGCACGCCGCCGCCCATGCAAACCGAGTGGATTGAGGAGAAGCAACTGGCCCAGACACTCCGGCGCCATGAAGCGTTCTGGCGCGGCGAACTCGAAACCGGCCCGCTGATGTGGGTGACCGTGCCCGGCGCCCGACCAAGCCGACCGGTTCCCGAACCGGCGTCCGAAGCCCAGTTGTGGACCGACGTGGATTACGTGATCGCAGCCGCGGAAAGCGCGTTGGCGGGAACCCACTACGCCGGCGACGCGCTGCCGGTGTTTTGCCCCTGGCTGGGCCCGAATCAGTTCGCCGCCTGGCTGGGGGCGGACCTGGTGCTTTGCCCCCGACAATCCACCTCGTGGAGCAAGCCTTTCGTGCAGGATTGGGGGAACCATGCCGACCTGCGTATCGACCCGGGCAACCGCTGGTGGCAGCTCTACCTTCAGCTCGTGCGGGAGTCGGTTCGGGCAGGCCGCGGAAAATGGGTCACCGGCTATCCCGATCTTCATTCGGGCATCGATGCGCTGAGCGCGCTCCGCGGCCCGGAGCAACTCGCGCTGGACTTGAAGCTCGCCCCGGCTGCGATCCACCGCGCCATGCGGCAGATGACCGCCCTCTGGAAAGAAGTGATTGATACCGTGTCAGCCCTGGTCCTGCCTGCCGGGCAAGGGACCTCGAATTGGACAATGGGGTGGAGCCAGGATCGCTTCCTTTGCATCGGTCAAAACGACTTTTCCTGCATGATCGGTCCGAAAAAGCCAACGCCTCCCTGACCAACGCAGTTCACCTTGAGCGATGGCCGCGGTCTGCTTCGACAACCAAAACTCCAGGCCCCCACTCGGGCCAGCGCCGAGCCGGCATAATAGAGTTGTCCACCGCCCGGTTATGACCCACAGTGCCGGTCAGAAAGCATGAAGGCTCACCGCACCCGCCGGCAGTTTCTGGCCCGCACCGCCACCAGCGCGTTTGGGTTCTTCCTCAGCACACGCCATGGCTTCGCGACAGCCGCGGCCGCCAACGAGGAATTGAACCTCGCACTGGTTGGTGTGGGTGGGCGTGGCGAGTGGTTTCTCGGCGCCCTGCCGGGCATGCGGACGCGCTTTGCCGCCTTGTGCGACACGCACGCCTATCGGCTGAACCGCGCGGGCGAGAAGTTCCCTGAGGCGAAACGCTACCGGGACTTCCGGCGGATGCTTGAGGAATCGGCCGATCGACTCGACGGCGTGGTGGTCGCGACGCCCGATCACAGCCATGCGGTGATCAGCGCCCGAGCTATGCGCGCCGGCAAACCGGTGTTCTGCGAGAAACCGCTGACCCGTACCATCAGCGAGACCCGCGCGCTCCGCGAACTTGCGGCGTCCACGCAAGTTGCCACGCAGATGGGGAACCAGGGCACGTCCAGCGACCCGTTTCGCCGTTCGGTGGAAATCGTCCAGTCGGGCGTGCTGGGAGAAATTCGTGAAGTGCTGACTTGGAACGAGTCCGGCGGCGGCGGACCGCATCCGCGCCCGACCACCAGCGAAGCCGTCCCGGAGGACCTCGACTGGGACGTGTGGCTGGGCCCGGCCGCGGCGCGTCCGTACCACCGCGAATGGGCAAACTGGCATCGGTGGCGCGACTTCGCCACCGGCCAGCTCGGCAACTGGGCTGTGCACTCAGCCAACCTGGCGTTCAAGGCGTTTCGTCTCGACGAATTCTGGAAAGGCACCTCGGCGGAGCTGCCCGAGGGATGCCACTTCCGCGTTGCGGCAAAGGTGTCCGAGGTTTTGGCCGACACGTTCCCGACGTGGGAGCTCATCGAGTTTTCGGCGCCCCGGCGCAGAAATCAGCCGGCGTTCGCCATGATCTGGTGCAACGGCCGCGCGCCCGGCGGACGCGAGCGCATCGAGGAACGCCTCGGACGGAAGCTGGACTGGGGGGACGCCGGGGAGAGAAAGTGGAACGATCACGCGGGCCTGCTGATCGTGGGGACGCGCGGGATGCTCCATTCCACCGGGCACAACATGACGTTCTCGCTTTTGCCGGAAGCCGACTTCCAGGATCTGCTCGGACCGCCACGCAGCCTGCCGCGGTCGCCCGGACACGAACGGGAATGGCTCGACGCCATTCGCGGCGGGGCGTCGGCGTGCTCGAATTTCGCGGACTACGGTTCGCTGCTGACCGAGTGGCTGCTCCTCGGGAACGTAGCCACACAGACCGAGGGTGCGATCGAGTACGATCCGCGCGCTGGCCGCGTCGTGAACAACGAGTCCGCCAATCGGCTCTGCAAAGCCCTCTATCGCGAAGGCTGGACCCTCTGAAGGAGGCCGATCATGCGCCCTCAACTCCCCTGGGTCCTATCCCTCATCGTGGGGTTGGCCTGCCTTTCTGTCGCGGCGGGCGACGCCATCCCGGAGCACCAGCGCAAACAAATCTGGGATGCGGCGCCTGCTTCGCCCCGGGTAGCGCCGAAGCAGCCCCGCCGCGTCCTGATCTGGAACACGCCTGCGCACTTGATGGAGAAAGACCCGCACAAGGGTTACTGCATCCCGTACGGAGCCGTCGCCTTGGAGGCGATCGGTCGCAAGAGCGGTGCCTTCGAGCCGGTGATCAGCGATGACCTGAGCGCCTTTCTGCCGGGGAACCTCCGGGCCTTCGGTGCGGTGGTCCTGAACAACAGCTCGGGTGCCTGGATCACTCCCACTCCCGCCAACCTCACCACGGATGCCTTCCGCGCATTGGGCGCCGATGCGGAGTCCGTCGAGCGAGCGCTTCGCCGCAGCTTCCTGGACTACGTCGCGAACGGCGGTGGGGTGGTGGCGCTTCATTTCGCCATCGCAGGGAACGCGCACTGGCCGGAGTTCCAGCAGTTGATCGGCGCCAGGTTCACCGGCCATCCTTGGAACGAAGAGATCGGCGTGACCGTCGAGGAGCCATCACATCCACTAGTGGCCGCGTTTGGCGGAAAAAGCTTCCGGATCGCCGATGAGATATACGAGTACGGTCCGCCGTACGACCGCGCGAAACTGCGGGTCCTGCTCTCGCTCGATCCGGCCCGTTCGAACATGGGCGTGAAGTGGATCAACCGGACAGACAACGATTTCGCCCTCGCCTGGGTGAAGGCGCACGGCAAGGGACGCGTCTTCAACACCTCGTTCGGTCACCGCACCGAGTTGTTCTGGGAGCCTCGAATTCTGGCGTTCTACCTGGATGCCATCCAGTTCGCCACCGGCGACCTCGAGGCGCCCACGACGCCGCGGACCGACCGGCTGATACGGTCCGTGCCCGGTTCGGAACCGGTTCCCGGACGGCCGGGTTTTCGTGAGCCTTTTCAATGAACACGATTCATCGACACTGTGGTCAAACCGTAGTCTTGCCATCGCCAACGCATCGCTCCTGAGTACCCTTGGTCCACCGATGCAGTTCGACCCCCGCGCTCTTCAGCGTCCTCAGTTCCAGTCCGCGCGCGGTCCATCCCACCGTCAACGCCGTCTCCCGCCTCAGCTCCTTCGCGACGATCCCCTCGGCCCGCAACTCCGCGCTCTCCCGCCGCAACTCCCCAGCATGGTGCTCCCGCATATGGTGTGAAACCTGTTTTGGGTTCTTTGTGTGGGTTTCTGTGCCGGACTTTCTTGCGGACCCGCCCGACTGTGCTACTCTTGCCCGATACTATGGCAAAGCAAACGTTTCGTTTTAAGAGTCCCGGCGCGCTGAGTGTCCTGTTGGTTGGAGACTTTACCCATTGGCAAGAGAAGCCGATCGCAATGAAGAAATCGGGTCATGGGATTTGGAGGGCGAGCGTGGACCTGCCACCGGGGGTTTATCATTACCGTTTCATGGTCGATGGAGAATGGCGGGACGATCCCGAAAGCACGCTCCGGGTCTCCAACCCGTTCGGGTCGGAAAACGCCGTTCGGAAAGTCACCTGACCCCGGGTGCAATCCCCAGCCCGGACGTTTCACACCGGTGCGCGTGATCGGATATCCGGGCTTTCGAAACCGCCTTGAATCCTTGACCGGATGAAACACGTTGCAGACAAGTCAAGTTTCCGTGCTGCGTTAAACGAGTCAAGGATTCTAATGCGCGAGGCGCGGCAGAGAAGGACGGTGAAACACGGGGACGCCTCATGGGGAGGACTGGATTCGGTCTGATGCGCTCCTCTCCAGACATCATACGAGAGCGGACCCCTTGTGCATTGACGGGGCAGGAAATAGGCGCGTTAGGCTCAACCGTGGCCTGACGCGCTCAAAGCCGCCTCCGGCCCGTCGACAGGAATCCTGGGAGGCAGAACGGCCAGCTTCACGCCGGGATTGCGCTCGGCGAAGAAATTGCAGGACCACTCCTCGGTGAATAAGATCACGGTCTGACCGGCGACATCGATCGCCAGGCGCGCTCCAGAGGGTAGCGTCGGCTCGCCAACCATGCCGTCCACCACCCACCGAAGCAACTGCCACGGCGCGGGTTCGAGTCGGGACTCGGCGCCGTACTCGGTCTGCAAGCGGTACTGGACCACCTCGAATTGGAGGGGGCCGACTGCGCCGATCAGGGTAACGCGCTGGGTGGCATTGGGCAGGCGGAACGACTGCACCACCCCTTCCTCGAGTAGTTGGGCCAAGCCCTCGCGAAAGCGCTTGAACTGCGCCGTGCTCGCGCTGTGCAACCACGCAAAACTCTCCGGAGCGAACCGAGGGATTTCGTCGTACCGCAATGCCGAGTTCTCCGCAAGCGTGTCGCCGATCCGGAACTCGGAATGGCCGACCAATCCGACCACGTCGCCTGCGTACGCGACGTCCACGGTCTCGCGCTTGCGTCCGAAAAGCTTGTGCGAACAGGCCAGCCGCACCCGTTTGCCCGTGCGGGTGTGAATGACTGTCATGTCGCGCTCGAATCGACCGGAGCAGATGCGGACGAAGGCCAGGCGGTCCCGATGGTTGGGGTCCATGTTCGCCTGCATCTTGAAGATGAACCCCGAGAAACCGTCCCCCGCGGGCGACACCACGTGTCCGTTTGCCACGCGCGGCTGGGGGGTCGGCGCGAGCTCGAGAAATGCGTCCAGCAAAAGCTGCACCCCGAAATTGTGCACCGCGCTGCCAAAGCACACCGGCGTCTGTTCCCCTGCCAGAATTCGCGCCGGGTCGAAGCGCGATCCGGCGCCTTCGAGCATTGCCAGTTCCTCGACGACGCGCGTGTAGACATCGGCGGGCAGCGCGTCCCGCACGGCGGAATCCCCGAGATCATGCACCGAGACCGGGGCGCGGAAGGCGCCGCCCGGCACGCGCTCGAAAAAATGCACTTGCAGCGAACGGCGGTCATAGACGCCGCGAAAGTCGGCGCCATCGCCCAGGGGCCAGTTGAGCGGACACGGGTGCAGGCCGAGGACCCGTTCGAGTTCGTCCAGCAGCATCAAAGGACCCCGCGCCGGGCGATCGAGTTTGTTCATGAAGGTGAAAATGGGAATCCCGCGCTGGCGGCAGACCTCGAAGAGCTTGCGTGTCTGGCTCTCGATGCCCTTGCCCGCATCGATCACCATCACCGCCGCGTCCACCGCCGTCAGAACGCGGTAGGTGTCCTCCGAGAAGTCCTTGTGACCGGGCGTATCGAGCAGGTTGACGCAGTAGCCGCCGAACTCGAACTGCAGCACCGTCGAACTGACGGAGATTCCGCGCTTCTTCTCGAGTTCCATCCAATCCGACGTGGTGGCGCGCTGGTGCTTGCGCGCCGTGACCGATCCGGCCAACTGCACGGCGCCGCCGTAGAGCAGCAGCTTCTCGGTCAGCGTCGTCTTGCCCGCGTCCGGGTGCGATATGATCGCAAACGTGCGGCGGCGTTTCACATCGTCTTCAAAAGGCAACGTCTTCATGGCTTGGTTCGTTCCCGAACATCTTCGATCGGTCGAGGTCGTTGTTCCCGTCAGAATCCGGCGCAAATGCCTGCGTGGAACATCCGTCGCGCGGACCGCGGAGGCCGGGACTCTGGGCGCGGAACGCGTCGGATCAGACGAGAACGGCCCCACCAGCCCGGCAGGCGGGACGGAGACGGTCAGGGTGGAGTCAGAGTGTGGAGGTTCGCCGCGCCACGGGCCGGGCGAACGCCGATTGGATCGCTCAATGCTGTCACCGTCAAGATTCTCACGGTCATCACTGTAGCACGACTGGCAGGCCCGGCGGCAAGACTTTCTCTTTTCGCGGACTGCAACCCGGCTTAACATGCCCCCATGCATATCCGCTTCGCTCTTGTCCTTGTTTTGGCGTGCGCGTGGAGCGTTCGCCTTCCGGCCGCAGACTCGCCGATCGCCGCGCAGTCAATCGCGCCAACGCTGTGCCTGGCTACGTTCGACATCGATGCGACGCCGCCCATCGGATCCCAAATGGCCTACGATCCGGTGACCAACCGCTGGGACCTCGGGTTGCGGGTGCGCGGAATCGTGCTGTCGGGGGCGGGCGACCCGATCGTGCTCTGCGCGGTGGACTGGATCGGGATCGCCAACGGAGGCCATGACGCGTTTCGTGAGGCGCTTGCCCGGGCGGCCAGCACATCGGTCCGCCGCGTGGCCGTGCATTCGCTCCACCAGCACGACGCCCCGGATTGCGACTTCTCGGCGGAGCGCATTCTCAAGGAGGCCGGGCTCGATGCACGCCAGTACGAGGGCACCTTTCAGCGCGAGGTGATTGCGAATCTGGAACGAGCCGTGGCTGCGTCGCTGGCTCAGGCACAGCCCGTCACCCATCTGGGGCTGGGCGAGGCGCGCGTCGACCAGGTCGCGTCAAACCGGCGCCTTCTGGGCGAGGACGGCAAGGTGCGGGCGACACGCTGGACCACCACCCTCGATCCCGCACTGCGCGCCGAGCCCGAGGGCACGATTGACCCTGTCGTGTCCCTGATCAGCTTCTGGAACGGGGAACGACCGCTGGCCGTTCTGAGCTACTACGCAACCCACCCGCAAAGCTACTACCGCACCGGCTTGCCGAATCCGGACTTCCCCGGCCTGGCCCGGTTTCTCCGCCAACTGGCGGTGCCGTCCGCCTTGCATGTCCATTTCAACGGTGCGGGCGGCAATCTGGGCGCAGGCAAGTACAACGACGGCGCGCATGAGAATAGGCTGCGTCTGGCCGAGCGGCTTGCGGCCGGCATGCGCCAGGCCTGGGAGACAACCGAGCGCCGGCCCATCAGGCCAGGCGACGTGCAGTGGACGGTCGAGTCGGTGGCGCTGCCGCCTGCGAAACATCTGAGTGCGTCCGCACTCGAAGCCGCTGTCCGCGGCGATCAAGGCAGACCCCCGGCGTCGAGTGCGGCGTCCCGGCTCGCCTGGGTGCGCCGGTGCGAGTCCGGACAACACCCAGATGTGGCCTGCCTGGCGCTGGGTAGGGCCCGTTTGCTGCATCTTCCAGGCGAGCTGTTTGTCGAATACCAGCTTGCCGCCAAGGCGATGCGTCCGGATCTATTCGTGGCCATGGCTGCGTATGGAGACTACGCCCCATGGTATATTGGCACCGCCGTGGCTTACGAACAGGGTGGATACGAGACCAGCCCCGAGGCCTCGAATGTCGCGCCGGACGCGGAGGCCGTCCTGCTGAGCGCGATCCGAAAGCTGCTCGACGAGCCGATCCCATAAGCCAGATTGAGGCGATGAGCCGATCGGGCGCCGAATTCATCATGGGCGAGATTGGGCGTGTCCCGGACGCGCTGGTCTGCCTGCCCATGGGCTCGTCACCGGCACGGGCATACGAACTGCTATCGGTGAAGCTCAGGAGTGTGGGTCGATGCGACCGCACGGCCTCTACATCTGTTCGACGATTTCCAGCGCTTCCTCGATCCCCTCGAAATGCGGATCGATCTGTTTGATCTGCCTGAGTTGGTGGAGGGCGGGTTCGGTGGCGTCGGCCAGGGCGAAGAGGAGGCCGCGCAGGAAGAGCAGGTTGACGACTTCGTCGCGGGCGGGCGCGGCGCCGAGCAGTTTCTCGGCTTTGGCGATGGACTGGGCGGCGCGGCGCAGGCCGGCCTCGTCCCGTGTGGTGTGGAGGATGGCGGCGGCGGCGGCGAGATTGGCGTACACGTCCTCCGGGTAGCGCCGTTCGAGGGTCTCGGTCGTTTCGAAGACCCGGTTCCAATCCGACCGCATCTCGTGGCTCTTGGCCAGGAACAGGCGTGCGCGGGCGGATTCCTCGGCTTTCAACCGGTCCTCGCAGACCGCCTGAAGCGCCTCAGACCGTTTGGACGTGGCGAGGATAAAGATGAGCGTCTCCCAGGCCTGGGTTCGTTTCGAATCCAACGCTGTGGCGCGACGCAGGGTTTGCTCGGCCCCCGGCACATCATTGACGACAAAACACTGCAAGGACCCCAGCAATTCGAGCGCGGCAGCCGCGGTGTGGCTTTCCGTGTCCTGGCTCATTTCTTCGAGTCGGGTGAGCGATTCGCGGACCGGTTGGCGGGTTCGCTCGGGCAGATTCGCCCAGGAATTGCCGGTGCCGATGGATTCGGACTGCAACGATCCCTGTTCGAGCGCGCTGCTGAACAACTCGAACAACAGGGCTGTGCCCAGGGCCATCGGGTCCTTCGGCGCAAGCCGCATTGCCTGCCGCAGGTCCGGCAGCGCCTCCGGCGGGTACATCGCCCTGGCCAAACGCACGGGCTGCGGTTCCGACTCGGCATCGGGGTTGCGCAACCATCCGAGAAGATTGTGAAAGACCCGGACCGCGGCGCGTCCGGTATACGGCTCTGCAACGTCGGGCGCCGACTCGATCGCGCGGTCGTAGCAGAGAACAGACTCCTCGATTCGCGTTTGGGCCTGTTCGAGTTGGGCGGGCTTGAGCTTTCCGGATGCGGCCTCACCGGAGAGCAAAGCCTTGAACGGATCAGCTCCTGCGCTTCCCGTCGCCGGCACGAGCGATGCAAGCGCTTGGGCGGACAGCAATCTGCCCAGGGCAGCGTGCGGTTTCCATGCGGCGGGCGCCACCTGGACGCCGCGGCGCAGCACCCGCTCCGCGGCATCCAGTTCCCCGAGACCGTGCAACGCGGCGCCGTAGTCGGCCAGCGTCGGTCCGTCATCGCTTTGCTCGGCGCCCTGACGGCGATACAGAGAAACGGCATTGGTGTAGGCCTGGCGGGCCTCGTTGTGACTGCCGATCCCATCGAGCAGCCGCCCGATCCGCGTGTGTCGCGGAGCGTCGCTGGCGTTGTCCTGCATCCCCTTGCGCAAATCCTCGATCTCATACATGGCCAGGACACGGTCGGGCATGAGAACGATGCCGCGCAATGGATCGAAGCTCATGCCGAGGGTCAGACTGAGGCGAGGCAGGCGTACAAGACGCCGCAGGCGTTCTTTGCTGCCCGCGGGCGCGGCGGCCTGTGTCACGGAACCGGCGCAGAGCATGAGTGCAAGGGCAATGAAGATGGGCGCGCGCATTTTGCTGCGCGACAATACACGCTGACAGCACAGGTGACAAATCCGGGCGCTTGTCTGGTCGCCGGTTTGCGCCTCGACACACGTCGGAGAACGCGTCTAGTTTACCGGCATGTCGCTGGTCACTCAGTCGATGACCCAACCCTTGACGATTGCGGGGCGCTCGTTCGGATCGCGCCTGCTCGTCGGCACGGGCAAGTTCGCATCGCCGGAAGCGATGCGTGATGCCTTGGCGGCGAGCGGAACCGGGATCGTGACCGTGGCGTTGCGGCGCGCGGATTTGAGTGGGCGGAAGGATGCTTTTGCCAACATCCTCGAATATGTGGATCCGGCGCGCTACCTGGTTTTGCCGAACACGAGCGGCGCGATGAACGCAAGCGAGGCGGTTCGGCTGGCGCGGCTGGCGGCGGCGGCAGGTTTGCCCAAGTGGGTCAAACTCGAAATCCACCCGGACCCGCGTTATCTGCTGCCCGATCCGGTCGAGACCCTCGCGGCCGCCCAGATGCTTGTGCAGGAGGGCTTCACGGTGCTTCCGTACATCAATGCGGATCCGGTGTTGGCGAAACGGCTCGAGGAAGCCGGCACGGCCACCGTCATGCCGCTGGGATCGCCCATCGGGTCCAATCGCGGTCTCCAGACGCGAGATCAATTGCGCATCATCATCGAGCAGGCGACGGTCCCGGTCGTGGTGGACGCGGGCTTGGGGGCGCCCAGCCACGCCGCGGAGGCGATGGAACTGGGAGCGGACGCCGTGCTGGTGAACACGGCGATCGCGGTGGCGAGCGATCCCAGCCGCATGGCCGTCGCGTTCAAGCAGGCGGTTGAAGCGGGACGAGCGGCCTTCGAGATGGGTTTGGCCGCCGAGCAGCAGACCGCCAGTCCGACAAGCCCGCTCACCGCCTTCCTCGGAGCGGCATGAACGAGTCCATTCCGACTCTCAGCGTCTCGCGCGTACGCGCCCTGCTGGCGGCCGCGGCCTGCCGGCGGATTCTCGTTGTCGGCGACGTGATGCTCGATCAGTTTGTCTGGGGCGAGGTGAGCCGAATCTCGCCGGAGGCCCCCGTCCCCGTGATTGATTTCGAACGGGAGAGCTTCATGCCCGGCGGAGCCGCGAATGTCGCCCGTAACCTCACGGCCCTCGGAGTCCAAACCGAGTTGTTCAGCGTTGTGGGACGCGACGATCCGGGCGCACGGTTGCGTCGGCTCCTCGAAGAGAACCACGTCGCCTGCGATGGATGCCTGAGCCATGCGACCCGGCCGACGAGCGTCAAGACCCGCATTCTGGCGCATCGGCAGCAGGTCGTGCGGGTCGATCGCGAGACGCGCAACGATCTCGATGCGGACGCCACGGACGCCTTGCTGGACGCGATGCGGGCGCGCCTGGACGGGGCCGATGCCGTCATCGTTGGCGATTACGGCAAAGGGGTCGTGTCCCAGACCCTCCTGGACCAACTGAGGGTCTTCTGTCGGGAACGAGGCATCTGGCTGAGCCTTGATCCCAAACCGGTCCACAGCTTGGATTTGAGCCGGCTCTCGCTCATCACGCCCAATCGGAAGGAGGCCTTCGAGTTGGCGGGCGAACCCGACGGTGCCAGAAGCGGCGGCAAGGGTTTGGACACGGCTCTTATGCGCACCGTCGATCGACTTCTGTCGAAACTGCAGCCGGCCCTCCTGCTTGTGACATTGGGCGAGCAGGGCATGCTGTTGTGCCAGCGCGCACGACCCCCGGTTCACATCCCGACAGTAACCCGCGATGTGTTTGACGTGTCGGGGGCGGGCGACACCGTGATCGCCACGTTCACGTTGGCGATCGCCGCCGGAGGCTCGCCGGTCGAGGCCGCCGTCCTGTCGAACCATGCCGCGGGCGTGGTTGTTGGAAAGGTTGGGACAGCGACCGTTCAGGGCGGGGAATTGCTGGCGAGTTTCAATCGGTGAGCACCATGCGCCCGGCCGTGTTTCTCGATCGCGATGGCGTGCTGAACGAAGACCTCGGCTACATTCATCGCATCGAGGACTTCAGGCTCTTCGCCGGGACGGGACGCGCCCTGCGCCGGCTGCACGAAGCGGGTTATCTCCTGTTCCTGGTGACAAATCAGTCGGGGATCGGGCGCGGGTATTTCACCCTCGAGGCGATGGACCGGGTTCACCGGTTTTTGGAGTCCGAGTTGCGCCGTCATGGCGTTCGGTTGAGCCGCATCTATTTCGCCCCCGAGGCTCCGGATCAGCCGAGTCGCGGTCGGAAACCCTCGCCCCGCTTCCTTCTGGACGCCCGGGATGAGTTCGGGGTGGATTTGTCGCAAAGTTACATGATCGGCGACAAGCTGGCCGATCTCGAGTGCGGCTGGAATGCCGGGGTGCGCCGCAGCCTGCTGGTCCGCACGGGCTACGGCGCCCAGGTGGAACGGGACGCGCCGGACAAACTGGGCCGGGCCGTGGTGGTTGATGATCTGCCGTCGGCTGTGGCCTGGATTCTGGATCAGGCGCCCGGCGGGCCGGATGCCGGTACAGCGGGCGGCATGGAGGGCGGAAGGAGGGAGGATTGTCGATGAAGATTCTGGGCGTGATACCAGCACGTTATGGCTCGACCCGGTTTCCGGGCAAGCCGCTGCATGTGATCGCGGGGAAACCGCTGCTTCAGCACGTGGTCGAGCGATGCCGCCAGGCGCGGGCGCTGGCCGACGTTGTCGTGGCGACGGACGACGAGCGGATCAGGGCGGTGGCGAGCCGGTTTGTCCGTGTAGAGATGACCGCGGCGGACCATGCCAGCGGGACCGATCGGATCGCCGAGGTTGTGGAGCGCTGCCAGGCGGGGGCGGCGGTGAACGTCCAGGGCGACGAACCGCTTCTGGACCCGGCGGTGATCGACGCGGTTGCCGGCGCCTTGAGGGCGAATGCAATGGCCACCGCCGCCACCCCTATCCGCGATCCCGCCGATTACGACAACCCGAACGTCGTAAAGGTCGTTGTCAGCTCGAGCGGGCGAGCCCTATATTTCTCCCGGCGCACGATTCCGTATCTGCGAGAGGCCGCCAGTCGTTCGATTCCCGATCAGTTGGCGGCGTTTGCTTTTCTGAAGCACATCGGCATCTACGCTTATCAACGTGAAACGCTGTTGCGACTTGTCCGATGGCCGGTGTCCGCCCTCGAGCGGGCGGAGCGGCTCGAGCAGTTGCGGGCGCTGGAGAACGATGTCGCAATCGCCGTGCTGCGTGTGGACTATGAAAGCGTGGGCGTGGATACGCCGGAGGACGCCGTGCGGGTGGAGCGGATGCTCGGGTCGGGGTAGGGGACCAGGACCGATTTCTCAGGCATGAAATACATCTTTGTCACAGGCGGGGTGATCAGTTCGTTGGGCAAGGGACTCACCGCGGCATCGTTGGGCACGCTGCTCGAGAACCGTGGGCTGAAGGTCACGCTCCAAAAATTCGACCCGTACCTGAATGTGGATCCGGGCACCATGAGCCCGTTCCAACATGGGGAGGTTTACGTGCTCGATGACGGGGCCGAGACCGACCTGGACCTCGGCCATTACGAGCGCTTCACCAGTACCAAGCTGACGCGCCATAACAGTCTCACCAGCGGCCAGGTCTATGCCCGGGTGCTCGAACGGGAGCGGCGCGGGGATTACCTGGGCAAGACCGTGCAGGTGATTCCCCACGTGACCGACGAGATCAAGACGCGAATCCGCGAATTGGCCGAGTCCACCAAGGCCGACGTGGTCATCACCGAGATTGGCGGCACCACGGGAGACATCGAAGGTTTGCCGTTTCTCGAGGCGATCCGCGAGTTCGCCCTCGACGTCGGATACAGCAATGCCCTGTTCATTCACGTCACCTATGTTCCGTTCATCAAGGCGGCGGGCGAACTCAAAACCAAGCCGACCCAGCAATCGGTCGCCAAACTGCGCGAAATCGGGATTGCGCCGCACCTGGTGGTGTGTCGGTGCGACCGCCCGCTCAACAAGGAGATCCGGGACAAGATCTCGCTTTTCTGCAACGTGCCGTACGAAGGGGTGATCGAAGAAAAGGACGTGGATCACACCATCTATGAGGTGCCGCTCATGCTGCAGCGCGAGCGGATGGACGAGTTGGTGTGCCAACTCCTGCGCCTCGATACCCCGCCCGCCAACATGTCGCATTGGCAGGACCTGCTCCGCAAACTCATCGCCCCGCAAAAACGGATTCGCATCGGGGTGGTGGGCAAGTATATCGGACTGCAGGACGCCTACAAATCGGTCTACGAAGCTCTGAGCCACGGCGGCATCGCCCACGATTGCGGGATCGAACTCGAACGGATCGAGGCCGAACAGATCGAGAAGGAGGGCGCCGAGAAGCTGCTCAAAGGACTGGGTGGCGTCCTGGTTCCTGGCGGGTTTGGGGAGCGGGGTGTGCAGGGCAAAATCCTGGCGGCGCAATACGCCCGCGAGTCGAAACTGCCCTTCCTCGGGCTCTGTCTTGGAATGCAGATGGCCACTGTCGAGTTCGCGCGCAGTGTGCTCGAGCTTGAGGGAGCGCACTCGACCGAGTTTGACAAGGCGTCGCCGCATCCGGTCATCGCCATGATCGAGGAGCAGAAGGGTCTGATGAATGTCGGGGGCACCATGAGGTTGGGGGCCCAGCCGGTCCAGCTTCAGGTTGGCACGAAGGCTGCCCGCCTGTACGGGGCCTTTGTCGTGAACGAACGGCACCGGCACCGCTACGAGTTCAACAACAGCTACCGCGCGCAGTTCGAGCAGCGCGGGTGCATCTTCAGCGGGACATCGCCCGACGGCGAGTTGGTCGAGCTGGTCGAACTGCGGGATCACCCGTTCTTCCTGGGTTGCCAGTTCCACCCCGAGTTTCAGAGCAAACCCAACGCGCCTCACCCCTTGTTCCGCGGCTTCATCGCTGCCGCCCTGCAGCGCTCGAGTCTTTGATCCTTCCGAGCGCCAGTGATTGGGTGAACGCCATCGGATGTCCGCGGGCAGCCCTGGGGCGTCGGGGGCAGTCGGCGTGAAGATTGAAGATTGACCTCGGACGAGGTTTTGCGAGGGTGCATCCGGTGATGGAAATACGCGTAGGCAATACCTATTACAACATCCGTCCGCGCCTGCTCTTGATTGTGGCGGGTGCGGCGCTGGCGATCAGCCTCCTGAGCACGGTCATCTACACCGTTCAGGCGGAGTCCCAGGGAATCGTCCTGCGTTTCGGACGGTATGTCAAAACCGTCGAGCCCGGGCTGCATTTCAAGCTTCCTTACGGACTGGACCAGGTCCTTGAGGTTCCGGTCCGACGCCAGCTCAAGCAGGAATTCGGGTTCGGAGCGTTTGGGAGCAGCAATCCGACCCAGGTCGTTTCTGCCGACGAGCAGGACGCGGAACGGAGCATGGTGACGGGCGATCTCAACGCCGCGACCGTCGAGTGGATCATTCAGTATCGAATCAATAATCCGCGGGCCTTCCTGTTCAACTTCAGGGAGCCGGGCGAGACCCTGCGCGACGTGTCCGAATCGGTCATGCGCGAAGTGGTGGGCGACCGGACAGTGGACGAGGTGATCACCATCGGACGACAGGAGATCGAGAGCGAGGCGCTGGTGCGATTGCAGGCGGTTGTGAAAAAGTATGGCATCGGTGTGGGCATCGACCAGGTCCAACTCAAGAACGTCAACCCGCCCATCCCGGTGCAGCCCTCCTTCAACGAAGTGAACCAGGCGCAGCAGGAGCGGGAGAAATCCATCAATGTGGCCAATGGCGAGTACAACAGGGCCGTCCCGCGCGCCCGCGGCGAAGCCGAACAGCGGATCAGCGCGGCGGAGGGTTACGCGGTCAAACGCATCAACGAGGCACAGGGCGATGCCACGCGGTTCAACGCGCTGCTTGCCGAGTACCTCAAGGCTCCCGAGGTGACGCGCCGGAGGATTTATCTTGAAACGATGGAGGAAGTGCTGCCCCAGGTGCGGTCCAAGATCATCTTGGATGACAAGGCGTCGCAGCCGCTGCCCCTGCTGCAACTCGGCGCGGAGCCCAAGCGTCCATGAAACCAACCGTCCCCCTCCTCCCGATCGTCGTCGTCGTCGTCCTGGCGTTCATTCTGCTGCTGACCGCGGCCTATACGGTGAGCGAAACCGAGCAGGTCATAATTACCCAGTTCGGCAGGCCCGTGGGCCAGGCCGTCACCAATGCCGGACTTCACCTCCGAATGCCTTTCATCCAGGAGGTGAACCGGATCGAGAAACGCGTCCTTCGGTGGGACGGGCGTCCGAGCGAGATGCCCACCAAGGACAAGACGTACATTATTGTCGATGCCTTCGGCCGGTGGCGGATCGGCGATGCCAAACAGTATTACCTGCGCCTCAAGGATGAACGGAGCGCGTTGTCGCGCCTGGACGACATTCTCGGCAGCGAGATTCGCAACGCAATCGCCAGGCATGAACTCATCGAGGTCATTCGCACAACCAAGGACCGCGAGCCCGAGCGCGACGCGGCCATCGAGGACGCCCGCGGCAACGTCGGGAACCTCTATCCCATCCACAAGGGCCGGGCCAAGGTTCAGCAGGAGATTCTCGCCAATGCCGCTCCGAAGATCGAGGTGTTCGGCATCGAACTCATGGACGTGCAGTTCAAGCGGATCAACTACAACACCAGCGTTCGGACCCGCATTTACGAGCGCATGGTCAGCGAGCGGCAGCAGATCGCCGAGCGGTTCCGTTCGGAAGGGGCCGGCGAAGCCGCCAAGATTCTGGGTCAAAAGGAGAAGGACCTGCAGACGATCGAGTCCGAGGCGTATCGAAAGACGCAACAAATCCAAGGGGACGCCGATGCGGAGGCGTCGGAAATCTACGCCAGAGCGTACAACCAGAGCCCGGAGGCGGCGGCTTTGTACGAGTTCCTCAAGACCATGGACACCTACAAGGCCGTGCTCACCAACGACACATCCCTGATCCTCACCACCGACAGCGATTTCTTCAAATTCCTCAAGAGGGCCAATCCGCTCCAGCCGACCACCCCGTAGTCCGGCACGCGGCGGAGGTCCACCCCTCCGCCGCGGCCGCATTCCGAGGGACATCGCCATGCCTCCCCAGCCCGTCCTCAGCCCGACATTCAAGCGACAGTGTGAATCGCTCAGAATCCTGCTCCAGCGCTGCCTGGCCCTGACCGAGCAGTGCGGGGAGGCGGGGGCGACGGCCCTGCTGCGGGATCGGTTGGCACATGTCGAGTCCGCGGCCCTTTTTGTCATCGTGGGCGAGGTGAAATCGGGGAAGAGCAGCTTCGTCAACGCCCTTTTGGGGGAGGAGGTGTGCGAGGTGGCACCCGATCCCTGCACCATGGTCATCCAGGAGATTTCCTACGGCGAACAGCGCTCGAGGACGAGCCTGGGCGAGCAGTGGGAGAGAATCCGCCTCCCGAAGCCCAGCCTGCGTGAGATCACAATCGTCGATACGCCCGGCATCAACTCCGTCATCCCGCATCACCAGACAATCACCGAACAGTACATCCCGCGCAGCGACCTGGTCATCTACGTGTTGCTCGCCAGCAATCCCCACCGCGGCAGCGAGTGGGACCTGCTCAGCCGCATCAGCAAGGAATGGCATCGAAAGACGGTGTTTGTCTTGCAGCAGGCCGACCGCGCCAGCCAGCACGAACTGGACATCAATGTCGAGAAGGTCAAGCAGTACGCGCGCGAACGGGGCGTCCAGGCGCCCCTGGTGTTCCCCCTGTCCGCGAAACGCGAGTCCGAGGAGGGCACGGACGCCGGGTTTGCCGCGTTTCGCAACTACCTGCGCCAGGCGGTCGAAAGCGGCGATGTCTGGAGAATGAAGCTTGAAGGGGGGAGGAATATTCTGCGCAAGACTGTTGCGGACCTTCTCGCCAGGCTTCGCAAAGAGCAGTCCTTGCTCGCCGAGGACAACGCATTCTATCAGGACCTCCTGGGCCGGCTCGAAGCCCGCCGACGGAAAGCCAATTCCCTCACCCGCCTGGTGGTCAACAGTCTCTGCGCGGTCTACGACCGCCTGTCGTCCCGCCTGGAAGCGGACTTCAGCGAGGGCCTGGGGGTGGGGACCATTCTGCGACGCGCGTTGCCCCTGATCCGCGACAAGGACGTCAAGACCTGGCTCAAGGATCTCCATGTCCAATTCGAGCGTGCGGCCGGGGAGGAAATCGAGGCGGAGTCCTCGCGGGTCTCGAAGGATCTGTCGGACGAGATGCAGGCGCTGCTCCTCGAACTGAGAGAGGCGGTCGCCCGGCGTCAGAACGGCCAGCGCCTGCAGAGCAGGCCGATCGCAAGCGCCCGGGGCGATATTCTCGAGACGCTGGGATGCCAACTGCGCGATCTGCGCGTGGCGGATGTCGTGTCGGACAAAGAAATCCAGGGCTCCGATTTAGGCCGGCTCACCCTGGCTGGCGGCGGCCTGGCCGCTCTGGGGACGGTGATTGCCCTGGCGACTCACCTCATTGCCTTCGACATTACGGGCGGCATCCTTGCCGCCGTGGGGGCCGGCCTGGTCGCCGTGACGCTGCTCTGGAAGCGTTCGAGCATTCTCCGCGAGTTTTCACAGAGGCTGGCACATTCCCGGGATGATTTCCGCGACCGCCTGGATCGCGAGATCACGCTCGTGTTCGATCGGATGTTTCTCGAAATCGAACACGACCTCAGGGATCCCCTGACCCGAATCGAGAGCGAGACGGCGCGGGTTGGGGCTCTGATCGAGGAAGCCGTCGACCTCAACGGCGCGACCGAGGCGCTGTGAGGTGGACGAACCTGAAGCTCGGGAAGACGTCGGCAAGGCCGGTGAAAAGTTCGGTATTCCCAAAGACCGAGTCGCGCGTCGCGTTGGCGGGAAATGCGCTCGATGTGGCGCTGCCCTCATGGTCTGCCCCATTGAAGCGACTCAACATCTCGAAGCCAATGTCGGTCGGGAGATTCGCCGTGGTTGCGAGCTTGGGCAGGCGTCCGTCTGGCGACATGCCAATCGCCTCGGTAATGTTGTTCCAATGCCACGCCGGATCGTTCGGTTCGGAGCCCATTGCAGTCGGTGTGGCTGCGGCGCCGAAATCCAGCAGAAACGATTGCAGACCAGCCTGGCTCGAACTCGAGACCGTTGCCCAGACAGATTCTTCGAGCCGCGTCCCCGGCACGGTCAGCCCGACCCTCTCGCACCTGCCTGCCCCGAGGCTCCGGCAGGCAGGTCCGATGGTCGAGGGTGTGCCGCCATGCGGGACGGGTGAGGGCGACGATGCAGAGCATCCCGGAGATCGCCCAGGGCGTGCGGGCTTGGACGCGTCGGAAGATACGCTAATTGTCGCGGGTAGGAACTGCGATGGTTCGGCGTAGGGCCACACGTGGAGGGCCAGGTAAGGGTCTGTGCAAAAATCACTTCCGATTTTGGCGGGAGCGCCACCGGGCCAGATGCGAGGCCCGAGGCAGGGAGTGTATCCCCTGAGATACTCGACCGACCGAGGAACGACGCAGATGGCCCGGTGCCGCCTCGCCCCGAAGGGCTGCGGGGGCTTTGGCTCGATGGTCCCGCGGACACGGGATTGCTCATCGGTCACAGCCCGCTGCGGGTATGCTCCCTAGTCGCGCCGCGTCAGCGAGCCAAAGCCCCTCCAGCAAAATCGGAAGTAATTTATGCTCAGACCCTAAACGCCGCGGTCGATGGCCAGGAGGATTCCGTGCAACAGGGCTTGGGGATTGGGCGGGCAGCCGGGAATGTAGACATCGACGGGAATCACGCTGTCGACAGGACCCCGCGTCGCGTAGTTGACGCCGAAGATGCCGCCGCTGCAGCCGCAGGCGCCCACGGCGACCACCAGGCGGGGTTCGGGAGTCGCGTCGTAGGTCTTCTTCAGCGCCAGTTCCATGTTCCGTGTCACCGGGCCGGTGACCAGCAGCAGGTCGGCATGGCGCGGCGACGCGACGAAGTGAATGCCGAAACGTTCGATGTCGTAGACCGGGCTGTTGAGGCCGACGATCTCGATCTCGCATCCGTTGCACGAGCCGGCGTCGACCTCGCGGATGTGGAGCGAGCGGCCGAAGAGGCGAGCGGCCCGGGACTGAATCTGGCGGCCCAGCGACTCGATCGAGTCGTTTCGGGGAAGGGAGGAGACTGCACCACGCATCGCTGTGGCCCCGTCGGGTCCGGCGATCAACCGCCGGTGCGTGCCGTCCTCGTTGAGGCTGTACTGCGCGGTCGAGACGAGGCGGTTCCGGTGACGCGCGGCGCACTCGCAGACGGTGCTCATGCGGATCGCCTTGTCCGTGTCGGCGCAGAGGCCGCAGAAGACGCACTTGGCGAGGTCGAATGTGACCGTGCGTGCCTGTGCGGCGTCGTGGCACGCAATGGCGCCAGTCGGGCAGACGGCGGCGGCGGAGCGGGCGTCATTCCACTTGGACCAGTCGATCTCGAGCCGACCGCGGGCGTGGGGGGATGCGTGGGCGGGGGCGTCCGGATAGCGTGTGGTGACGATGCCCGTCGACAACGATTTGGATAGAATGCCCGGCATAGGTCAGCGGTCGGTGCCCGAATACGACAGGTTGAAGCTTTTGTTGATGACCGGGAAGTCGGGGACAATGTTGTCCAGGATTGCCTCGCTCAGGGCCGGCCAGTTCTGGAGAGACGGATCCTTGACGCGGCATCGTGCGAGTCGGTTGTTGGGCGCAGTTCGAACCCAGTGGAAGATCTCGCCGCGCCACCCTTCGACGTAGCCGAAGGCGACCCGGTCGGGCGGCACTTCGCCGATATCGATGCGCAGAGGACCGCCAGGCAGCTTTGTGACGAACGTTTGGATAAGCCTCAGGGACTCGTGCACTTCGTCCACGCGGACCCGGAGCCGGTGTCGGACGTCTCCCACCCGGTAGACGGGGACCCGGATTTGCACCTGATCATAGGCGGCGTGCGGGAAGTCGCGGCGCAGATCGTAGGCGAATCCGGACGCCCGGCCCGCGATGCCGACCACGCCCAGATCGCGGGCCACCTCCGGTTTGAGGATGCCCGTGGTATCGAGCCTGTCGAGCGTGGACGACGAGTCCTCCACGAGTTGGACGAGTGAATCGAACTCGGGCCGCAGATCGCTTACCAGTCCATTGAGAGTCCTGATCTGGTCGGCGTCCCAATCGAACCGGACCCCGCCCAGACAGGCCATGCCGCGCAGGAGCCGGTTCCCGGTGAGGTGTTCGTTGACGCGGAGGATTTGCTCCTTGAGCCGCATGGCGTGCATGTTGGCCGTGACGAACGCGACATCGGTGCAGATCGCCCCGATGTCGGCGATGTGGTTGTACAAACGTTCCAGTTCGAGGCAGACCGACCGCAGCACACGCGCTCGCGGAGGCGCCTGAGCGCCGGCAGTGCGCTCGATGGCGTGGCAGAAGGCTGTCGCATGCGCGAAGCTCGAATCGCCGGAGATGCTCTCGGCCAGGCGCACGCCATGAGGAATGGGCAGGTGCTCGAAAAGCTTCTCAGTGCCTTTGTGGACGTAGAACAGACGCAACTGCAAGTAGAGCACCGGTTCCCCCGCCACGCTGAACAGGAAATGGCCCGGCTCGATGATGCCTGCATGGACCGGCCCGACCGGCACCTGAAACACGCCCTCGCCCTCGACCGGGCGGAACTTGTGGCGTTCGCCCTGGAAGGGGGGCAGCACGGTGTTGAGGTCGAAATCCTTGCGTAACGGATGGACCGCCGGCCAGTCGTCGTGGAGGGCGCAGCGCCGTGGATTGGGATGGCCGAGGAGCCTCAATCCGAACCAATCCTGTATCTCGCGTTCCTGCCAATTGACGGCCGGGATGGCGTTGGTCAGGGCGACGAACTGGGGAGTTTCGGGCGAAACGGGGACGCGGAGGACGAGGAGTCCGTGCGCGTCGTCGAGGGCCAGCGCGTAATAAAGATGGAACACGCCATGCCCAATTCGGGCGTCGTCGGCAAATACGGTCACCAGGCGCGCCTTCCACTTGCGGCAGAGGTGGGCGCAGAAGCCCGGCACCAGGTCCATCGTGACGTGGAAGTAGACCTCGTTGAGTCGCGGGGTGACGAGGGCGTTGAACCGGCCTTCGAATCGGCGGTTGAGGTCCTCGACCACCGGGCGGAGTTCGGTGGAGACGCCGGACAGGTTCATGGTTGACCTCCGATGATGGCGGCGGCCTGGCGCAGCAGATCAAGCAACGGCTCGGGCAGCCACACGCTGAAGAGCAGCAGCGCCCCCAGCAACAAGATCATCGCCGGCGCCCCATCCAGCCGGTGGGTCTCGATCGGGCGGGCGTCTGGGCGGCGCGTCCCGAGCAAGATGCGGGTGAACTGTTGGAGGATGCCGCAGAAGGAAGCGACCAGGGCGATCAGAATCAACGCACTGACAGTTGTTTCATGCGCGGCGAGGCCGCCGCTGAGGACTGTCAACTCGCTCAAGAACAGACCGAAGGGCGGCAGCCCGATGGCGGCCAGAGCGGCCAGCCCCATCCAGAGCGCGGTGAGCGGAAGGACCTTGGCGACGCCCGATCCGATGCGCCGAAATTCGAGCGCGTGGAAGGCCTGATGGATGTTGCCGGCGGCGAAGAAGAGCACCGGCTTGGTGAGAGCGTGATAGCCCATGTGCATGAGCGCGCCCAGGATGGTCAGAGGCGTGTTCAGCCCGATGGCCGTGCAGATCAGTCCGATGTGTTCGAGGCTCGAATAGGCGAGCAGTCGCTTGAGGTTACGCTGGACCAGGATGAACGGCGGGGCCAGGAGCATCGAGAGAAGGCCGAAGACCAGAAGCAGGCGGCGACTGAACGCCGAGTCGAGGCATGCGGCTGTCAGAATGTGAAATCGCAACAAGGCGTACAAGGCGATCTTGAGCGACACCCCGGAGAGCATGGCGCTGGTGGGCGAGGGCGCCTCGCTGTGCGCGTCGGGGAGCCAGGTGTGCATCGGGGCCAGGCCGGCCTTGGTGCCGTAACCGACAAACGCGAACACGAAGGCGAGTTTGAGCAGATGCGGATCGAGCCCCCCAGCCACGGACATCAGATACGACCAATTGAGGCTGGGCACGGCATCGGGGGCGTTCTTGCAGGCGGCGGCATAGACGAACACCGTGCCCAGGAGGGCCAGGGCCAGGCCGACGCTGCCGAGCATCACGTATTTCCATGCCGCTTCGAGCGAGTGGCGGCGATTGTAGAGGGCCACTAGCAGCACCGATGAGAGGGCGGTGCCCTCGACCGCGGCCCACATCACCCCCAGGTTGTTGGCCAGCACGACCATGAACATGCCCGCTCCGAACAGAGGCGTGAGCACGTAAAACTCCCGGACCCGCGCCGGGCTGACCATGCCCGCCTCGATGTCGCGCTGGAAGTAGGGTCCGGCGTAGAGTGCGGACGCGAAGGAGACGACCGAAACAAGGAGGACCATCCAGGCGCTGAGGGCGTCGGCGCACAGAAATCCATTCCATTCGGTCACGACGCCGCGGGCCAGGACCTCGTGGAGCAGGGCGATGCCCAACGCCAGGGTTGTGGCAAAGGCCAGCACGCCCAACGCGACCATCACACGGCGCGACGGCACCACCAGGCAGAGGAGTCCTGCCAGGAGGGGCGCGATGAGGATGGGCGTCAACAACGACATGTCAGCCTTTCAATTGGTTGAGCTTGCTGGTGTCCATCGACGCAAAGTTCTCGCGGATGCGGTAGACGAGGATCGCGAGCACCATCACCGCCACAAGGACGTCGAAGAAGATTCCCAACTCGACCACGAGCGGCATGCCGTAGGTGGTCAGCGCCACGGCGGCGAGCATGACCCCGTTCTCGACCGTGAGCAGCGCCAGCACCTGGGTCAGGGCCTTGCGCCGGTTGATCGTCAGGAAGAAGCCGGTGAGCACCAGCGCCAGCGCAATGGCCAGGGTGTTGTTGCCCAGACGCTCCATTGACGTGAATGGGCGCGCGACCACGTAGCCGAGCAGGGTCAATCCTCCGCCGATCAGCATCGAGCTCGGGGCATTGAGCAGAGGCTCGATCTCCTGGTGGATTTGGATGCGATAAACCAGGCGGGTCAGAAGCCAGGGGAGCAGGACGACCTTGCCCACCAAGGTCAGGCCCGCAACCAGATAGACGTGGTTGGCGGCGTGGTGGAAGGCGACGACGGCCGCAATGCCGGCCAGGAGCAGCGACTGGATGGCGAAGAGGCGGATATTGGTCAGCAGCCGGCGCTGCGCAATGATGAACAACTGCAGCACCAGCATCAACGCCGCCATGAGCGTCAGAATCTGCGACCCGATGGGGGCTGTTGCGGATGCGCTCATGTTTACTGGAAGAGAAACGTCGAGAGCAGCGCCAGCGTGGCCAGCACGAACGCCGCGCTGAGCAAATCCGGCACGCGGAAGAGACGCAGTTTCGCATTGGTGGTTTCGACCAGGACCACGGCGGCGGCGAGGGCGAGCAACTTGGCCAGGTAGGCGAGCAGGCTCAGCGCCAGCGCACCCGGACCCGCTTCCGAGACCGCAAGGCCGACGGGCACGAACACATTTGCCAGCAGCGTCATCAGCACCAGTTGCTTGATCGAGGCGCCCCATTCCATCAAGGCCAGGAAGCGGCCCGAGTATTCGAGCAGCATCGCCTCGTGCACCATCGTCAACTCGAGATGCGTGGCTGGATTGTCGACGGGGATGCGTCCGGTCTCCGCCAGCAGGACGACAAACATCGCCGCGAATGCGAGGACATGGGCGGGATTCAGCAGCCTCCAAGTCGCGCTCTGAGTGCTGCGGCAGATCTGGCTCAAATCGGTCGATCCCGCCGTGATGGCCACGGTGAAAATCGCCAGCATCAGCGCCGGCTCCGCGATCGCCGACAGGGTCATATCGCGACTGCTGCCCATTCCGCCAAACGCGCTGGCTGGGTCGAGCCCGCCCAGCGCGAGAAAGAACCGGCCCAGGGCGAGCAAGCCGATCAGCGCCAGGGCGCCGCCGAAGAGGCTCAGAGGCGCCGGCGTGGCCAGCGTTGGGACCATCAGGCCCGCGAGCAAGGCGCTTGTGAACAGAACGTACGGGGCGAACGAGAAAATCCACGAGGCATGCTCAGAAATCACCATGTCCTTGCGCAGGAATTTGGCGAGGTCGAGATAGACCTGCCACGGGCGCGGGCCGCGGCGGTTCTGGAGCTTGGCTTTCCAGTTCTTGATGATCCCGCTGACCAGCGGCGCCAGCAGGAGCAGCAGGAGAGTCTGGAGCAGGATGGCGAGCGGGTCCGGGTTCATAGCGCGAAGAGGAGCAGCGCCAGCAGCGTGAGGAAGATGTAGATGAGGTAGGCCTGGATGCTGCCCGCTTGCAGCGCCCGCGACCGCCTCGAGAACCGCAGCACGAGCCATTTGAGCGGACGGTACACACGGGTCTGAAAAACCTCCTCGACATGACTCTCGAAACGCAGGGTCGTGGCGAAATACGGCGAGAGATCGTACTCGCGCTGCACCTCACGCCGCGGGCGGAACAGCGCCTTGAAAATCATCCGCAAAGGCTTCGAGAACCCGGTGGCCGTGTATTGCATGTGCGGTGTCAATCCCCGCAAGCCGCAGTCCCACGTCGGCGCGATGCGCGTCCTCGCTCCGCGCGCGAACAGGGCCCACAGGACAATCGGCACAGCCAACAACGCCACAAGCATGAGCACAATGCCCAGAGTCGAGACCGTGCCGCCCTGGGCGGCTCCACTCGAGAGCACGAGGCCCCCGGCAAGGCTCAGGCGCTGGCTCAATCGTTCGCCGATCAACTGATGCGTCAGCGGGTCGAGCAGCTTGAGCAGGATTCCGGGAAACAAACCGAGAACGACGCACACCGCGACCAAGAGGCCCTGGCCGAGCAGCATTGTCAGCGACGCCTCCCGCGCCTCCCGGGCATGCGCGCTGCGCGGTTGGGCCAGGAACGTGATGCCGAAAGCTTTGACAAAGCAGGCTGCCGCCAAAGCGCTGGTCAGCGCCAGCATCGCCCCGCTCAGCGGGAACATCAGCCGGATGAGGCTGGGGGTGGACCCGAAACCCTGCAGCAAGGACTGGTAGGTGAACCATTCGCTCACGAACCCATTGAGAGGCGGCAGTGCGGAAATGGCGGCGGCACCCAGGAGGAAGAAGGCGCTCGTCCATTGCATGCGCTTCGCCAGCCCTCCCATCTCCTCCATGTTGCGGGTATGGGTGGCGTGCAGGACCGCGCCGGCGCCCAGGAACAGCAGCGCCTTGAAACAAGCGTGGTTGAGGGTGTGGTAGAGGCCGGCGATCAACGCGAGCGATGCCAGCATTGGATGACTCGAGTGCAGCAGCATGAGCGCCGCGCCCAGCCCTATGAGAATGATCCCGATGTTCTCGATGCTATGGTATGCGAGCAAGCGCTTGAGATCGTGTTCCATCAGCGCAAAGAGCACGCCCAGAACCGCGGAGACCGTTCCCAGGCCCAGCACTGCCACACCCCACCACTGCGGCGGCGCACCCAGAAAATCGAAACAGACGCGGATAAGTCCATACACGCCTGTCTTGATCAGCACGCCGGACATCAGCGCGGACACGTTGCTGGGCGCGACCGGATGGGCGGCCGGCAACCAGATGTGCAGCGGCACCAGCCCGGCCTTGATCCCGAATCCGAACAGGAACAGCAGGAACACCCCGCCGCGCCGGCTCGCCGAGAGCTTGGCGCCCAGCGCATGAAAGTCCGTAAAGGCGTAGCTGCCGGATGCCTGGAACAGCAACAGGAATCCCAGGATCAGAGCCGCCGTGCCGATGTGCGACATCACGAAGAAGAGCACGGCGCCGCCGCGGCTTTCGTCCTGTTCGTGCTCGAAGCAGACAAGGATCGAGGCGCTCAGCGCCATGAGTTCCCAGGCAATGAGGAAGAAGAAGACATGGTCGGCCAGAAAGACCAGCGTGATCGAAAGCAGCAGCAGGTTGAACAGAGCGGCCAGCACGCCGACATTCCTGCGTCCAAAGTAGCTGCGGGCGTAGCCCAGCGAGTAGACCGAAAGAGGCACGGCCAGGAGCGAGACGATCAGCCCAAAGAAACAGCCCAGCGCATCCGCCCGAATCGCGAACCGGACCAACGGAATGAGCGCGGGAAACAGTTCGATCGACCGGGACGCGACAGGCATGCCGGAAGCCAGCGCTGCCCCGCACGAGACCAGGCCGCACAGACCGCCCGCCGCGGCCATGCCGAATCCGAAGCCATTGGCCAGTTTCTCGAAGCGTTGGAAGACCAACGCGCCAGCCGCGCCGGCCAGATAGGCCCACAGGGCAACACCCAACAGCGACAGGGGAAAGTCGGTCATGTGCGCCTCGTCTTGCCTTGAATCGCTCCGTTCTCTCAGGACCGCGCGCGGCCTGGTTCGGCCCGGCGCGCGCCAGGATGTCGTACGGGTGCTGATGAGCGGGGCGTGTCGACCGGTGCATGAGGATCGGCGCGACGGGTCGAGCGGCGGGTTACGCCCGGAGTCCGGCCCCGTTGCGGCACGCCTCTACCGAGGCGCCGAATGGTCCCAAGGAGTGTGTCGCGGTCGGCCTGGGCAAGCACCATGTTCTTGAAGTCCGCGTCGCGCAACGCGAACGACAGACGCGAGAGCAGATCGAGGTGCGCGCGGGCGCTGGGACTGACCAGGGTGAACAGCGCCCGCACCGGACGGCCATCGAGCGCGCCGAAATCGACGGCCTGTTCGAGAAAACAGAGCGCGAGGACGGGCTTGACCACGTGCAGCACGACGGGGTTGCGCGCGTGGGCTATGGCGATGCCATCGCCGATGCCGGTCGAGGCGAGTTGCTCGCGGGCGAGCAGCGCCTCGAGGAGGAACTCGCGGTCCACCTCGTCCGGGAGGCGCAGCGTCTCGACCGCGCTGCGGAGGGCGGATTCGCGGTCCGTGCCGCCGATCCTGTAGAAGATGCCGCCGGCTTCGAGCGCCTCGGCTAGTGTCGGCAGCGGCTCATTCGGGTCGTCCGCTTCGTGCAGGGTCCGGGCTGAGACTTTGAGTCTGTTGGCCGTCGCCCACTCGAGAATCTCGGCCCGGCTGAAGCGGTACTGGCCGCTGAGCCTGTAGGCGGGGAGCCTGCCCGCGCCGAGCCAGCGGTAGACCGTCTTCTCGGACACATCGAGCAGATCGGACACGCCTTTGACCGTCAGGTTCATCGTGGCTCTCGATTACCCTTTATCCACCGCAATTAGACATTTTTGGACATAGAGCGCCTTTGCCCGAATCGTGTCAACAGGAATGTGAACGAGGGCCATGATCCGGTTTGTAGCCGCCGACGTCTGCCTGTCGGAGCCTCGGCGCAGGCAGGTGCGTCGGCGCCGGCTCCGCCTTTGACGGAGCGAGATGGCGCGGACTGACGTCCGCTGCTACGGGGCGCAGGAGGCGTTGAGATTCGACGGTTCAGGATCGAGTTATCAAGTCTTCAGATGCGATCCCACTGCGATTGCCGTCGTGTTTCCCGGAGGCCCGCTGATCATGGTGGCTCATGGGGGCAAATGCGCCGGCATCGGGAATGCCACATCAGCAAGGCCGCTCCCAGAACCATCAACGACGCGGTGCCGGGCTCGGGTATCAAAATGCCCTCCCGAAACCACATGTCCCACAGGCGAAACGGCTTCCCCGTCATGACCAACTCTCCTGCCGCATAGTAAGTCGGCTCCCCTGCGTAGTTCGGACAAACGATGCCCAGCCCGATCAGATCATCACCGGACACGTGCACGACTTCGATGAAGTAGCTCTCGCCCGGGTTCACCCCCACAGCCTCAGGAAATAGGAAATCCTGCACATGAGTTACCCCCCACCCCGGGTCTCCGTTGGCATAGGTGAACACCATCGCCGGTGTCGAACTCAGGATCGGCCCCGTCACGCTCCCCTCGCGAAGGTTGAGGCAGAGCGTCTCGCTCAGCGGAGAATCCGAGGACCAACCGTAAAGAAACGCAATCTCCACGAATCCGACCTTATCAAGGGTTGGTTCGAAGGACTGAGCGAAGGGGGCGTTGGTGCGAACAGGAGGAAAATCGGAATGCCCGTCGTACAGGTCTGGCATGCCGTAGTTGATCACTTGGTCATACACTTTGATCGTCCCCTGGCTCAAAGCGGCCCAGGAAACCGACCACATGAGAACCACCTGTACCCACAGACGCCCAGGATGGAGTTCAGCAGTGCCGCAGAAGGAAGACCTTTTCATAGTAGCGCCTACTTTCACGGGTTGCTGGGAATGGACATCGGTGCGAACACCGCCTGTTCGATCCCTAATGATCGTGCCTTTCTCGAGACTCGATCACTCAAATACGCCTCCGTGCTGCACAAGTCAAGAGTCAGTAAGGGTGCCCGACAGACGGATGCCAGGCGGTGCATCTGCTAGTTTTCGGTATTCTGCCGCCCGGTGAGCGCACCGGGCGTACAACGGATGGAAACTTCCGCTGTAGGTCGCGTGCCCTGCCTGCGCCGCAAAACGCAGCGGCCTTTTTTGCCGTGTCGGGTACGGCACAGGCAGGCGCGGCAGGCAGGCCCCACGCGGCGCAAACTCCATTCCCACCGACAACTTACAGATGCACGGGATGCCAGGATGCCTGGCATTCAATCGTCACGCTTGCCGCTCCGGCCAGATCAGTGTGAAGCGGTCGGGTTCGAGCGCAATCTCGCGGGGCGTGACGAAACGGGCGCAGACGTCTCGGTAAGCCGGTGCGAAGGCCTGTGCCCAATCGCGGTACGCGGGCGTGACAATGAATGCGAATTGGCTGTCGGCGTCCTGCGCCAGGCCCAGGAGAGCGCCGTGCTTGTACTCGTTGGGTTCGGCGGAGACGCCCGGTTGCAGCAGGCAGCGGTCCGGGCCCCACTCGATGTGCCGCCCCTTGCAGGCATACACCAGCAGGACCTTCTGCTCGCTGACGTGCGTTAGGTAAAAGCCATAGAAGGTCTCGGAGCGGAGGTCGAGGATAGTATCGATCTCCGAATGACTGAAGCTCAGAATCTGGAAGCGCCTGTCCGTGAAGGCGCGGGGGAGCGTCAGGAGAATGTCCTGGGCCGGCATTCCCAGGAGGGCGGCAAGCCGGTTGAACACGGCGAGATTGACGTCGAGGGGGCTGGTCCCCTCGAAAAGCGCGAGAAACGACGGGTCAACAAGTGGTTCAAGCTCAGCAGGAGGAGGCGCAGGCGGAGGCGGCGGCGCCTGCGGTTGGGGCGGAGGCGATGCCGCTTTGTCGGGCGTCGGTGCTGCGGGAGACACTGCTTGTGCCGGTGGCACTGCTGCTTGCGGCGATGTTGCGCTCGCAGGCGGAGCGGGCGAGGGCGCACTCGAGAGGGGTGGGCGTGGTGCAGGCGGAGCGGGCGAGGGCGGTGAGGCGACCAGGGCCGGGGGCGGCGATGGAGACTCGGGTACGGGGGCTGTAGGAGCAGGTGCGGGCGGGCGCGGTCTCGGCGGTTTGAGGGCGGCGGTCAGCATGCGGCCTGCCTCGTCGAGGGTGCTGTCCGGGCTCTGGCTGTCGAGGATCAGTTTGTCTTCGTGTCGAGTCTCTATGTTGAGGATGCTCAGGACGCAGTGGTCGAGCGAGAGCGAGACATCGAGGTGGGGGAGGAAGACGCCGGCTTCCTGGAGATCAGCGATATTGTGATGGGTGAACGCCCGGCCTCCGGGCGCGCCGCCGGCGGTGGTCGAGATTTCAAGCCAAAGGACTTTCTTGTGCTGCGGGTTGCGGGTCACCCGCAACTCGACGAGGTCGTCGTCCTGTTCGTGGGAATGCAGAGCCGCGGCCGCGGCCGACTCGCCGCCGCGACGGATGATCGGGTGGTTGAAGAGGCGCTGCAGTTCGGGGGCGGTGATGCGCCGGTACTGGATGTCGGGCAATTCCGGGATATGCTCTTCGCCGCCGTCGGGGCGGCGCCGACGAAAGAGCATGTGAGGAGGAGTCAGGCGCAGGATGATGCCGGGCTTGAGGAGATCGCATCTCGCGGAGTCCTGGAGCAGATCGAGTCTTTCCTGGGAGAGGTGGCCTTTGACCTCGAACCGGGCCCCTGAGACCACGGTCACGAAATGGATGTCGAAACCGGTCGCCGCTGCGGGGTTCTCCTTGATTTCGATCGCGGTGTCCTGGTCGTCCTCCGGGCTCGGGGCGTAGCGCGTGTTGAGAATCTCGGCAAGTTGGCGCGCGCCGTCCTCAGTCGCCTCGTAGAATGTCCCGTCCAGATCGATTCCGCGATGGAGCGGATCGACGTGGGACTGTTTCGGGGCCAGCATCAGCCGGTTTTGAACAAGCGACGGCAGCCCGCGCAACCCGGTTTCCACGCGCTCGGCGCCGCGTGTGCACACTATCAACAGGTGGCCGAACTGATCGAGCTTGACGTCGAAATGCGGCACTCGCGGTCCGGATACCGCCTGCATCGAGGCGGTCTTGAGGGCAGCCTTCTTTTTGGGCGGGACAATGTGGTGTTTATTGAGTTCGTGTTCGAGCTTGGCGGCGCCTTCGGGGTCGTCCAAAGCGATCTTCTCGCCATTGATATCGACCGTGCCGTTCGACTCGACCTGGAACGATTGCGGGGCTTCGATCAAGCCGCGCGTGACCCACTTGAACTCGTCGGTCTTGAGCCAGCTTGTGCCCGAACGCAGCACCACGGTTTGTTTGGCGAGCGTGAGCGTGAAAGCCTTCGGTTTGCCTTCCGCATCGCGCTCGATTTCGACGCGGAGATGGTTGGCACCTCGAGGCTCGGCGGCATCGCCGGCGCGAGGCGGCACTGAGGGATCGGGGGAAGTGATCATGGCATCGTCATTGCCCAAATGGGTCGGCGATTGGGGTGGCGCTGGCAGGTGACATACTGCATTGATGCCGCAAGATGCCCGACGGTGCAAGCGCCGATCGGATAATCAAGCAGGGTCACATCTTCATATTTGACAATTCTCTGCCGGGCGCCTCGACCCGTTCCTGGCTGGGCTTTATCGGGAGTCCGTGAGCGAGCGGCCCTGATCGGGTCGTACAAGAGCTTCGGCGACCTCCGAGGGGGCTTGTCGATCGAGGGCGGCGCCCGCGTCCGGTACGAGCGCGTTCAGGCCGAGGCGGTCTATTTTCACACGCTCTTCGACGACATGATTGTGCGGGTGGCCGCGGGTGAGATGTCCGGGTCGATCCCGATCCTGACCAAGGAGAATTCGGGCGAGGGCCATATGCACGGCATCGAACTCTCCGCGAGTGTGAAGGTGCATCGCGACTGGGCACTGTGGGGCAACTGGACCTGGATGCGCGGCGAACTCGATCGGGAGGATTACCGAATTCATGGGTCCGGTGTGAACGAAGCAGGAGGCTATTTCGTGATGACCGCCAGGGTCCAGTTCTGACGGGGACGGGGGGGCAGGGGGTCAGTCGCGCAGGTCGGGCAGGAACCAGGCCAGGATCGCCGTTGGCAGGAAGATCGCTCCGGCGACGATGAGGGTGATCCGGTAATCGCCCACCTGGCTGAAGAGCCCGAAGACGACAACGCCCAGTGCCGAGACGCAGCGTCCGATGTTATAGCAGAATCCGGCGCCGGTTGTGCGCAGCAGTGTGGGAAAGAGCGGCGGCAGATACATCGTGTAAAGGGCGAAAAGCCCCTGAAAAAAACCGGGCACCGCCAGCAGGTAATAGAGCTGCTCGTGCGCGCGCTGGATCAGGTAGCATCCCATCATGCCCAGGAAATAGCCGAGAGACATGCCGGCGATCACCCGGCGATAGCCGAAGTGTCGGGCGAGCCATGCCGCGACAAAATTGCCTGCAATTGAGGCGACAATGACCAGGTAGAGAATGCGTCGGCCCCAATCCCCTTTCTCCTGGTCGCTGAGCCCGATGACGTCGGGGAGGTTCTTGAAGTGGATTTGGTTCCAGAACAGAAACGCCCAGTGCCCGCTGAGTCCCAACGCGCAGACCGCAATCACCAGCACGGTCGTCCGGCGGACCTCGCCGCGGAACAGGTCGCGGACGACCGGCAGCCGCTGTTTGGCTTGCGCCTTGGCGGCAGTCCATTCCTCGGTTTCAGGCACGGCGCGTCGAATCCAGAGCACGAGCAAGGCAGGGGCGATTCCCACAACGAACAGCCATCGGGGCTGTGTCGCCACGATTCCCGACATCAGGAAATGGGCGAGGATGGCGAGAAGGATGCCGACGTTCACGCCTGTCTGAAGCACGGCCGCGACCCAAGGCCGCCAACGCCGCGGCCAGGTTTCGGACAGCAGTGAGGCGCCCACGGCCCACTCGCCGCCGATGCCGAGCGCGGACAGGAACCGGAACAGACAGAGGTGCCACCAATTCTGCGCGACGGCCGAGAGGCCGGTGAACAGTGCGTAGGTGAGGATGGTCAGGCAGAGTGTCCTGCTCCGGCCCAGGCGATCGCCAATGCGTCCGAAGAAGCCCCCTCCCAGCGCCCAGCCCAGCAGGAAGGCGGCCTGGATGATCGAGGAGTAGTAGCCGACTTGCGGATCCTTGGTGCTGAGAGCGCCCAACAACTGGGCGACGAACTGGGCGTACACCAGCGTGTAGAGATGCATGTCCAGCCCGTCGAATGTCCATCCCAGCCATGCCGCGATTCCCGACTTCCATTGCAACGGCGAGATGTCATCAAGACGACGGACGGGCGGCGCTGACGTTCCCGAATCCATGTGAGCGCGGGCATCGTGACATGTCCCGCGTGTCGGTTCAACCCTAACGAGGCGCACCTCAGATCGAATCCAGTCCCATGAGGAGTCCCCGTGTCTGCCCATCCTTCTCTGCCGTGCCTCGCTCAGTAGAATCCTTAACCCTTGAACACACCATAGGAACGTGACTCGTCTACAACCTGTTTCACCGGTCGAGAATTCTACACTGGATCGATCAACATCTCGCGGACCGCGGGGTGCTGGCTGCTGGCGACCTCGGTGGGGCTGCCCAGCGACCGCCACCGCCCATCTTCAATCAGGGCGAAATGAGTGCCCAACGTCACCCACGGCCGCAGGTTGTCGGTCGTAACCGCGATGGCTGCGGGGGCGGGCAGGGCGGGGTGGTGCGCGTGCTGGAGATTGGCGAGGAAGTTCAGCCACCAGCGGATTTGGGAGGTGGCCAACCCCCCCAGGGGATTGTCGAGGAGAAGCAGGGATGGTCGCAGCGCCAGGGCGCGGGCCAAAGCGATTCGCTGGCGAAGACCGCGGTTGAGGATGGCTGGCCGACGTTGGGCGTGCGGCGCCAAACCGGTCCAATCGAGCAGTCGTTCGACCTCGGACGCCACGGCGTCGTGCCGGCAGCCGCGGTGGTAGCGCAGCGGCAAGGCAACATTCTCGGCGACCGTCAGTTGGTTGAAGGGACGTCCGCCGTCCGCAAAGACCAATGCGATCCCGCGTTCCGGGCTTGGGGAAGCGGCCGCGGTCATTCCTGCCGCGCTTGGGGTGGACACGGACCGTGTTCCGCGGGCGGGCGCAAGCAGGCCGGCGGCGATCTCGAAGAGAAGGCTCTTGCCGCATCCGGGCGGCCCTGCGATGACCCAGAACTCTCCGTCCTCGACGCGCCAGTCCACCCCGCTGACCACGGTGATGTCGGGGTCCTGGCGGGCGGGGATGCTGACGCCTCGAAGCTCGATCAGGCTGGCTGGCGTGGGTGTCACATGAGCAGATAAACGACGATGAACAGCGCGTCGAGGGCGACGCAGGCGATGAGGCTGGTCACCAGGGCCCGGGTCGTGGCGCTCGAGACTTCAGCCAGGAGGAGCGGTTGGGCCAGGCCGTGAAAGCAGGTGACCACGGCGAGGATGCCGCCGAATGCCATCGTCTTGAGCGCGAGAAGCGCGAAGTCCTGCCATGTGAGTGCGAGGGCCAACTGGCGGAAGTACTCGCCGGGTGTGAGGGGGACGTCCTGGAGGAAGGCGAAGAGGTAACCGCTGAAGACCGCTCCGAGGATGAGGTAGGAACTGAGCGTCAGCACGCCGATGGCCATCCCCAGCACGCGCGGCACGACCAGGTAGTGGATCGGGTCAATCCCCAAGGCTTCGAGCGCCTCGACTTCCCCCAGGGCGCGGGTCATCCCCAACTCGATGACGGTGGCGGTGCCGACGCGCAACAGGACGACCATCGCGGCGATGAGCGGTCCCAGTTCGCGGACGAACACGGTCACCATGACCGTGCCGATCAGGTCTTGAGCGCCGACCTTGGTCAGGATGGCCACCGTCTGTCCAATTACCACAAAACCGAGGGCGGCGGCCAGGAAACCGATCATCGGGAGCATTCCCAGGCCTGCCCGCGCGATCTGTTCGAAGATGAGCGGATGCACCACGGCGGACGCGGTCTTGAACTTGGTCGCGAGCACGCCCAGGGTGATCAGGGCGAAAGCGAGCATCTTGTGGCTCGCGTCGATCCAGCGGAGCATCCACTGGCCAACGAAGTCCGTATAGGAGCGCGGGAGGGGCGACTGCAGCATCGCCTGCCACGGCAGTCCTTTGTTCCGGCTCAGAGGAGGCACGGCAGGCATACAAAACAAGCATCGGGATGCACGGCGATCAGAGTGTTCATTTGGCGGTCCGGGGCGCCTGCCATCGAGGGCGATCGCAGAGGAAGAGTTGGTCGGGGGCGTATTTCTGGCGAGCATGCCGCAGCGGGAACTGCGGAGGCAGGTTGGTCCTGGTGAGGACTTCGGTTGCGAAGCGAGACCAGGCGTAATCCGGGCTCTGGAGAATCTGGCTCAGGAACCGGGCGTCGGTGGTCAGGGGGGTCAGATAGAGCCCGACGATCGGTTGCTGTTCGTCGTTGATGGCATAGAAGGAGCGGGTGACGTCCAGGGTGGTCCAGACGCAATTGCGATTGCCGTACCACGCCACGGCCCAGGGGACGTCGCTCATCATCAGTTCCTCGGGCGTCAGGAAGGAGGAGGTCTCCTGAATCCACGGGGGCAGGTAGGGCGGATAGGCGAACGGGTAGGTCCGCGGCGGCAACAGTGCGATGAGGAACTGACTCGAAGTGGCGGTGAGGAAAAGGACGATTATCAAGTAGCGCATCTCGACAATGGCGAGATCGAATTGGTCGAGCAGCACGAAGAACAGCGCCGTTCCGAACAAGGCGACGCCCGGCAGCAGCAGGATGAGCAGGTTCTCCGTGTTAACGAGCAGGGTGTCCTGGCTCAGGTGCGTATGCCCGCCCGCCTGCACGAAGAGGAACACGACCAGGCTGATGATGAGGAATGCGCGGAGCCGGCCCAGAGCCGGATTCCGAAATCGAAGGAAGAGGCTCACCAGGAAGAAGGCGCCAATCCAGCCTGCGCCGCCAAGCCGGGGCAGTTCGTTTTGGGAAATCTCGCCTACGTAGGTGAAGATCTTGCGAAGGATGTCTCGCGGTTCGACCTTGGCCAGATCCGGCTGCAAGGACCGTTCCAATCGGGTGTCCGGGAAGGGGAGTGTGTCTTGGAAGAGGGCGAACCCCGGGACGCCGAACGGGGTGCCGCTGACGGCGTAGTTGCGCGCGATCCACGGCCCAAAGATCACGAGGAAGGTGGCGGTGATCAGTGTGAGAGCCAGGAGGCGGCGTTTGCCAAACCAAAACCAGGAGCAGATCAGAACCGGCACCAGCAGCCAGGCGAACGCGTAGCGCGTGAGCGCGCCCAGCGCGATCAACCCGCCGATCACGACGCTCTGTCGGACAAACCATCGGGCCGGTCTGGTCTCGTCCCGGCACCCCTGTTCGGCCGTCGCGAGGGCACTGAGCAGGGCTGTGAGAATGAGCATCAGCAGGTTGGTGGAGAGGCCCGACACGGTGAATCGCCAGAGAATGTCCGATCCCAACAGGACGAGCACGGTCACGACGGCCACGGGCGCGTCGAAGAGTCGCCGCGCGAGCCTGTAGACGAGCCAAAGCGTCAGGAAGAATAGCGCCTGGTTGAACAAGGCGATGATCACCTCGGGTTGATGCATCCAGAACTGAGGCATGACCTCGAATCGAAACGGCAACACGACCATCAGACCCGCCAGCATCGCAGGATAGAGGGGCGGGTTGGTCAGATCCGGCTGCGCCTGACGGGCAAGGCGGGCGTCGAATCCCTGTCGGCTCTGAAGCAGGCCGATGGTGAGCGGGCGAATGCATTTGGTCGTGTAGCCCTCGCCCTGGGAGAGATTGCGCGCGAGTTGGGCTGCCTCCATCGCCTCCGGCGCCCTGAAGTTCTGGAACTCATGCACCTGGTACCAGACAGTCAGGGACACGAGCAGCAGCAGGGCGACGACGGTGCGCAGAGCCCAAACGCCCTTGCCAACCTCGATGTTGTGGATGATCTCCTGGATTCTCATGGGTGCTAAAAGCCGCCGAGATGGTAATCGTGGAGTTTTCGATGCAGCGTGCGCCGGCTCATGCCGATCTTCTTCGCAGCGAGGGTGCGATTCCCATGATGTTCTTCGAGGGCGCGCATGATCAACTGCTTTTCGGCCTCCTTCACAGTGAGATCCTTGTGGTCAAGCACGGCCTTGGCGGAAGGGCCGGCCCCGATGCCGCCCCCCTGGCCGCGCACGTTCACGGGCAGATCGCGCAAGCCGATCCTCTCGCTCCGACAAAGGGCCACCGCGCCCTCGATGGCGTTGCGGAGTTCCCTCACATTGGCCGGCCACGAATACCGGACCAGGGCCTCCATCGCGTCGGCGGTGAAGTCGGTCACCGGTTTGCCGTAGTCCTTCGCGATCTCCCGCAGGAAATGCAGCGCCAGCAGCGGCACATCGCCCAGCCGTTCGCGCAGGGGCGGCAGCCACAGTTCGACGACGCGCATGCGAAAATAGAGGTCTTCCCGGAACGCGCCATCCCGCACCAGGCGTGCCAAGTCCCTGTTCGTTGCGGCTATCAGGCGCACGTCGACGCTGATCGTCTTGTTCGAGCCCACTCGCTCGAAGGTCCGCTCGCCCAGCACCCGCAACAACTTGACCTGTGTCCCGGCATCGATGTCGCCAATCTCATCCAGGAAGAGCGTCCCGCCATTGGCCTGCTCGAATCGCCCGATCCGCCGTTCGTGGGCTCCGGTGAACGCCCCTTTCTCGTGGCCGAACAACTCGCTCTCGAGGAGGGAAGGGGCCAGCGCCGCGCAGTGGACGGCGACCAGCGGCATGCGGCTCCGGGTGCTCAGGCGGTGGATCGCTTTGGCGACCAGTTCCTTGCCCGTGCCGCTTTCCCCCTGGATGAGGACGGTGGCGGGGGTTGGGGCGACCTGTCGCACGATGTCGAACACCTCGATCATGGGAGGCGATTGGCCGATGAGATGTTCCAGGCCGAATCGTTCGTCGAGTTGGATGTGGAGCGATTCGTTCTCGACCTCGAGTTGCTGGCGCTTGAGGGCGCGCGCGATGCGCATCTCGATCTCCTCGAGGCTGATTCCCTTGCGGATGTAATCGTCGATCCGGTTCTCGCTGAAGGCGCGGCTCACCAATTCCTCGGACCCGTACGCCGTCATGAGTATGCAGATGGGCGGGCGCGTGAGCCGTTTCGCTCGATCCACCAGCTTCAAACCGTCTTCCCGCGGTAGCCGGTAATCGGTCAGAACCACGTCGAATCGCTCCCGCTCCAACAGGTCGGTCGCAGTAGCGACATCCTCCGCCAGATAAACCTCGAAACGATCCTCGAGTGCGGCGCGAAGCCCTTCGCGCGTCGGCTTCTCATCGTCGACAATCAGCAGCGTAGGTTTGCCGTCCATATCCGTCCGTCTATTTCAACCACAGCCGTGCCGGACTGACCACAGCAAATTTCGCTCCTTCGCATTCTGGGGCGCATTTCGGATTCTTCGCGCGGATGGCCGAGGCGAGAAACTGTACGGCAGATTGAGAATCCGCGCTACGCCCAAGGCAGCGTGAAAACGTGTCGAGGGTCATGGTAGAGCAAAGGCATGTTCCCCGTGTACGCTGTTGGCTGGATGGTGGTTTGCCCGATCGAGGCACTCAGGGGGGTGCAGACTTGCAAGTTGTTCGCCAGCAGCATGTAATGCCTTGGAAGACGCAACCTCGCCTTGGGTGCCTTTCGGTCAAAGCGGCCGTACCACAACCCCTCCTTACCACAACTCGGTCGCGCTGAATATCACCAACTTTCTCTTGACAGAAACGGCCCGCGTGACTAACCAGACAACGTCTAATCTAACTCAGGCTGAAAGGGAAGTTCATATGAAGCGACTGCTCGTGGCGGTGGCGGTTCTCTTAGTGATGGGGTGCGTGAGGGCGGAGGTATTTGAAGTGGACCTTTGGAACGGTCTCCTCGTGGGGCAGCAAGAGGTCCCGGCCAACACCAGCGCCGCCCAGGGCGGCGAGGCCGGTCTCGGAATTCGCTACAACAGCGAATCCAACGAACTCATGATCAACGTCGCGTACGGGATGTTTGGCTGGAATCGGCTCGAGGGGAATTACACTGGGTCGGGCATTTACGCGGGGCAAATCGGCGAGAACGGCGATCTGGTTTTGGATCTGAAGCCGATTCAGGTCAGTCTCAACCCGAGGTACGGCTTTTTCCAAGGCACTCTCGTTCTACCGCAACAGTATGAACTGGCTTTGTACCAGGGCGGGTTGTACATGAACATCAAGAGCGCCATGTACCCAAACGGCGAGATTCGCGGTCAGTTGGTCATACCCGAGCCGGGCACGATGGCCTTGTTGGGACTCGGGCTGGGCGGTCTTTTCTTTATCCGCAGAGTCCGCGCGTAATCCTCGGATTTCAGATTTTCCAAAAGACAGAGGGGCGCAGCAGTGGCTGCGCCCCTTGTGTTGTGCCTCCCACGAACCGCCTCTCCCGGAGGGCTGCCCCCTGAACGGATTCATGTTCCCCATGCGCATCAAGCCTATGAATGTCAATGCTCTCCCCATGCCTGATCCAAACTCGCCGCGAAGACGACAAGAGCACGAGGGCGGGCCTCTCGGTCGGCTTCGTGCAGTCAAGCTGGCATTCGCGCTTGGCTCGATGAGCGTCTGCGCGTGGCCGCTTTTCGTCCAAGCGGCATCCATCGACGCCTCGACAACCGACGCTCCATTGCTGCGTTTCCATGCGCGAGACGCTAGCGAGGCCGCCGCATGGCAGAGCGAGGCTCGCGCGCGCTTGTTCGCCCTGATGATGGGCGGGAATCGCCCGGATCGAGTGCGATTGCAGCCAGTCGTCCTGCGCGAGCTCGAACTTGCCGACAGCGCATCCCGGTTGCAGGAGATCAGGCTGCAGACTCTGGATGATCGCACTGTGCATGCGTGGATCGCCGTTCCGCGGCAGCCTACAGTGAAGGTCGGCGGCGTCCTGGCATTGCACGGGCACGGCGGCACCGGCGAGAAAATCGTCCGCGGCGAGGGACTTTACTGGTACGGACGGACCCTGGTCGAGATGGGCTACGTGGTGGTGGCGCCGGACATCGGGCAGCACGACCTCCAGCACACGAACTGGAGTCTCATGGGCGAGCGCGTCTGGGATGCGCTCTGTTGCGTCGACTATCTCGTGACGCGCCCTGAGGTGGATACGAACCGCCTGGCCGTGGCCGGACTTTCGTTGGGCGGCGAGACCACCATGTACGTGGCCGCGCTCGATGAGCGCTTGCGGCTGGCCTGCAGCAGCGGTTGGCTCACCACGGTGGACAACATGAAGCGCGGCCACTGCCCGTGCTGGAACTTCCCCGGGCTCGAAGAGCATTTCGATTTCGCCGACATCTTTGCGTTGGTCGCTCCGCGCCTTCTTGTGGTCGAGCTTGGCGAGCAGGAGCGCGCGCCGGGCGGGTTCCCTGTCCAGATCGGTCGCGGGGTCTTCGAGCGCATCCAAAGCGCCTACGAGGTCTTCGGGGCCAAGCCCGCCGTGGTGTTCACGGTGCACGAGGGCGGGCACGTGTTTGTCGGCCGGGATTTCTGGCCATTGGTTCGCCGCGAGTTGGGGATGCCTCGGACCCCGATGCCCGACCCCGGCGCGCCGTCGGGCCAGGGGGGGAGTCGGGATGCCGCCAAACCGCAGAGTCTCGATTCAGGCCACCAATGAACCGACCTGATCTTGTCGCCTGCCTCGAACGGCGAATGCCGGAGGCGCTCGAGTTCCTGCGCCGCTTGGTCGAGACCAACAGTTACACCGGCAACCGCGACGGGGTCAACCGGGTCGGCGCGATCACGGCTGAGATGTTTGCGCCCCTTGGATTCACGACCGAACATGTGGCGTCGACGAATCCGGTCTGGGGGGATCACCTGATTCTGTCGAGACCAGGCGAGGGCGCAGATGCGATCGCGATGGTCTCGCACCTGGACACCGTCTTTCCGCCGGAGGAAGAGATTCAGAACCGGTTCCATTGGCAACGGGAAGGGAATCGCATTTACGGGCCGGGCACGCACGACATCAAAGGGGGCACGGTGATGATGTGGCTTGTGCTGATGGCTCTGCGCGAGCATGCGCCGAATCTGTTCGAACGGGTGAACTGGAAGCTGTTCTGGAACTCGTCGGAAGAGACCCTTTCGCACGATTTTGGCGTTGTGTGCCTGGAGCGGATCGAGAGCAACACACGCGCGGCTCTGGTGTTCGAGGCCGAGGGGCGCCGGGAACGCGTCTCGAGGCTCGTTGTGGCCCGGAAAGGGCGGGCGACCTGGCGTCTGCGGGTCAGCGGGAGGGGCGCGCACGCCGGGGGCAGCCATCCGCATGGAGCCAACGCGATCGTTCAAATGGCCCACTCGATCCAGCAAGTCGCGGCCCTGACCGATTATGCGCGACACATCACCTTCAACCCCGGTTGTGTTTCGGGTGGAGGCGGTCTGAATCGCGTGCCGCATGAGGCCGTGGCCGAGGGCGAGTTCCGCGCGTTCACTCCCGAGGCGTATGCCGCGGCCAAGTCGGCGCTGATGGCTTTGGCGGGGCCGGGCGCCGTCACCAGCCCCGCGAACGGCTATGCCTGCCACGTGGCGGTGGAGATTCTCAGCGAGAACCGGCCCTGGCCACGCAATCCGGCGACTGACGGCCTCTTCAGCGTCTGGCGGCAGGCGGCCAGTGAACTGGACATGGAACTGGACAGCGAGGAACGGGGCGGATTAAGCGACGGCAACCTGCTGTGGCACGCCGTGCCGACGATTGACGGTCTCGGGCCTTACGGACAGAACGACCATTGTTCGGAGCGCAGCGCCGACGGCAGCAAAGTGCCCGAGTTCGTCGAGGCGGACTCGTTTGTTCCAAAAGCGGCGCTCAACGTCACGGCAATCCGCATCCTGCTCGATCCGGCGCCGCGGGATGTCCGCCCTGACGTCAGATCGCGCGCGGCGCCGTGAGATGTTAAGCCTTCGCGAGCAACTGCCGCAGCACGCAGGGGAGAATCCCGCCGTGGTGGTAGTACTCGATTTCGATCGGGGTGTCGACGCGACACGTCAGGGGGACGTGTTCGACCGAGCCGTTGGTGCGGCGCACCCACAGGGTGACGTCCTGGCGCGGCTTCAGCCCGGGCCCGAGGCCTTGCACTGCGTACACCTCCGTCCCGTCGAGCTTTAGCGTCTGGGCGCTGACACCGTTCTTGAATTCGAGCGGAAGGATGCCCATGCCGACCAGATTCGAGCGATGGATTCTCTCGAAGCTGCGGGCCACGACCGCCCTGACGCCGAGGAGAGCCGGGCCCTTGGCCGCCCAATCGCGCGAGCTGCCGGTGCCGTATTCGCTGCCGGCGATGACGATCAAAGGCGTCTTGGTCTCGGCATATCTCATGGCCGCATCGTAGATCGACATCCTCTCGCCCGTGGGCTGATAGAGCGTGTCGCCGCCGGCCTCGCCACCGAGCATGAGGTTCTTGATGAGCACATTGGCGAAGGTGCCGCGCGTCATGACGCGGTCATTGCCGCGCCGCGAGCCGTAACTGTTAAAGTTCTCGATCGCTACGTGGTGATCGAGCAGGTACCTGCCCGCGGGCGAGTCCTTCTTGATCGCTCCGGCCGGCGAAATGTGGTCCGTGGTGACGCTGTCGCCGAAGATGCCCAGGACGCGCGCCCCCTTGATCCCCGCGATGGCGCTCGGGCGGCGCGAGAATGAGGCGAAGAACGGCGGTTCCTGGATGTAGCCCGAGGTGGGGTCCCACTGGTAGACGTCGCCTCCACTCGACTGAATCTCGTTCCATCGCGGGTTCTGGGTCGTGAAATCCGAGTACAGGCGGCGGTAGACCTCGGGCTTGAGAGTCGAGTGGAGCAGATCGCGAATCTCCTCCTGCCGCGGCCAGACGTCTTTCAGAAACACCGGGCGCCCCTCGGCGTCGCGGCCCAGCGGTTCAGCGGTCAGGTCAATGTCGATCCGCCCGGCAAGGGCGAACGCGACGACAAGCGGGGGGGACATGAGGAAATTGGCTTTGATGCTCTGGTGGACGCGAGCCTCGAAATTGCGATTGCCAGAGAGCACGGAGGCGGCAATGAGATCGTGATGCACCACCGCCGCCTCGATGTGCGTCTCGAGCGGGCCCGAATTGCCGATGCACGTGGTGCAACCGTAGCCCACCAGATGAAAGCCGAGCCGGTCCAGATACGGCTGCAATCCGGTCTTCTCGAGATAGTCCGTCACGACCCGCGACCCTGGCGCCAGGGAGGTCTTGACGACCGGATTGACGGACAGGCCGCGCTCGACGGCCTTCTTCGCGAGCAGCCCCGCCGCCAGCATCACGCTCGGGTTCGACGTGTTCGTGCAACTGGTGATCGCGGCGATCAGGATCGTCCCGTGCCCAAGCTCGCACTTGAGCGTGTCGCGGCTCACAGTGATGTTGTCGGGCGCGGGATGCTGGTCGCGCATCTCGCTCTCGCTTGGCTCGATGCGGGCCTTGTTGAAGCCGGCGTGCCACTCGTGATGGAAGTTGATCGGCCGGTGGCCCTTGACCAGGAGGCGACGGGCGGATTCCTCGGGCGACTTGCCGTACCCATTCTCGGACGCCGGCTTCGCGAGCAGGTCGAGGAATGCCTGTTTGAGGGCGGACAGCTCGATGCGATCCTGGGGGCGCCTGGGGCCGGCGACGCTTGGTACGATGCTCGAGAGGTCGAGTGCGATCTCGGTCGAGTAGTCGATCTGGCCGGGCGCCGGCATGCCAAAAAGCCCCTGGGCCCGATAGTAGCGTTCGCACGCCTCACAGAGATCCTCGCTCCGGCCGGTCGCGCGGAGAAAGTCCACTGTCTCCCGATCCATCGGGAAAAAGCCCATCGTGGCCCCGTACTCGGGCGCCATGTTGGCGATTGTGGTCCGATCCACCAGGGACAGCGCCGCGGCGCCGGGTCCGAAGAACTCGACGAACTTGCCCACCACATTCGCGCGTCGCAGGAGCTGCGTGACGGTGAGCGCCAGGTCTGTCGCCGTCACTCCTTCCCGGAGCGCGCCGGTCAGGCACACGCCCACCACATCCGGCGTCAGGATGTAGACAGGCTGGCCAAGCATGCCCGCCTCTGCCTCGATGCCCCCCACGCCCCAGGCAACGACGCCCAGGCCGTTGATCATGGTGGTGTGCGAGTCGGTGCCGACCAGGGTGTCGGGGTAAAGGACGGGGGCGGATTCTCCGTTCAGGGTCGCAGGCGATTGCTGCACACCCTTGGCCAGGTGCTCGAGGTTGACCTGATGCACAATCCCGATCCCCGGGGGGACGACCTTGAGTTGGTCGAACGCCTGCATGCTCCATTTCAGGAATTGATAGCGCTCGCGGTTGCGCATGAACTCCATCTCGAGATTGTTGCGGGCGGCGTCGCTGGTTCCGGCAAAGTCCACCTGCACCGAATGGTCGATCACCAAATCCACCGGCACCAGCGGCTCGACGGTCTTCGGACTCTTCCCGAGCCGCGCGGCGGCTGAACGCATGGCCGCAAGGTCCACCAGCAACGGCACGCCCGTGAAGTCCTGCAGCAGAATGCGGGCGACGACGAACGGAATCTCGGTCGTGCGCTCGGCTCGAGGCTGCCACCCGGCCAAATCACGCACGTTCTGTTCGGTAATCTTCTTTCCGTCGCAGTTCCTGAGGACGGATTCGAGCACAATGCGCAGCGAAATCGGGAGCCGCTCCAGATTGCCCAGCCCCGCCTGTGTCAGCGCCGGCAGCGAATAGTACTGCCCGGTCCGGCCGCCGCCCAGGTCCAGGGTCTGAAGCGTCCCGAACAAAGAATGTGGTTCAGTCATACCATGTTGGTCAGTCGGATTCTCGTGAGCTTAAAACAAGAAAATGAAGATTGACGGATGCGATGTCAAGCTGGCGAGGCGGGCTTGCCGAGTGTTCGAGTGCCGACCCCGCCAACCCCCCGCGGTGTGTCGACAGACAGGGGAATCCGTGGAATGTGCGACACCCTCATGTGGGCAAGGGAGTGGCGTTGCCGTCACTCCCCTGGGGTTTTGGCTTGGCTCGGTGGGGCTGCCTGATTCTGGCCGCAGCAGGAGTTCCTTTTAGCCCGCATTTCTCGCCAACTGGTGATGTCATCTGACCGGTCACCGTCACATTTCACCTGAAATGCGGGCTCTCAGAATCGCGTGGGTCAGTGAAGAGGTCAGGAAGGGGATCCCCTGTTCGGATTACGGGACCGGGGCCTCGCCTGGAAACCGCGGCGCGGTATGGGCGGGCGCCGACGTTCCGGGCGATGCGTTCACCCGGTTCCCCGCCGAGTCGATGATTGTAGCCGTCACGAAGACCAGCAACTGTTTTCGCACTGCGGACTTCGATTCACTTCGGAACAGTCCCCCGACCAGCCGGATGTCGCCCAGCACCGGCACCTTGTCCTTCGCGTGACGCGTCTCCTCGACCGGAAAACCGCCCAGCACCAGTGTCTGGCCGTCGCGAATCGCCGCCTGTGTCTCCATCTGGCGCACGCGGAAGCGCGGCAGCGGCAGCTCCACGAGGCGCGCCTTGCCGTTCTCCATGATTTCCACTTTGGAGTCCTTGGGCGGTTCGTCATAGCCCAGGAACTCGGTGACGGTGGGGATGACCGTCAGGTTGATCGTCACGCCGTCGGACGAGACCACCGGGATCACATCGAGGCTGGGGCCGGTCGGAACGGCGGTTCTGGTAAACGGCAGCGCATTGGTGGCCGGGATGGCACCGGGGACCTTCACGGCATCGGGGTTTATGCCGGTCAGCACGGTCCGGATGTCCGCGACCTGAATCTGCGCCTGGCGTCCGCTCACGGTGACCACGCTCGGCGCGGAGAGCACGTCCACGCCGGCGCGCTGTTCGAGCGCGCGCAACACCGCGCGAGATTGCGCGTCGGTGAGGATGCCAGTCACGGTGGCGCCTTGTGCGGCGGTGACGCGGATGTTGGCCGCGTTGGTCGCGTCGCGGCCCGGCCAGGGTAGTTGGTCGCCGCGCAACTCGCGCACGCCGTTCATGCCCGCCTTCGACGACGCTGCGATCACTTCGCGGAACTGGGGATCGGTGAGGATGCCGGTCATCGTTGCAACGTGGCCGGTCGAGTTGCTTGCGGACGGCACTCCCGGATCCGAGGACGGGACATCGCCAAGATACCAGTCGAAACTGAGCGGCACATTCGCATCCGCCGAAACCTCAACGAACTTGGCCTCGATCATCACCTGCGCATCGTCCCCAGGTGTGGCGCTGGCGGCGGCGGGATCGGTAGCGGCGGCGCTCGGTCCATTGCGGGCCGCCGGAGCAGACGCGGCTGGCGAGACCGTCGTCTGCGCAAGGGCGTCGCCAACGACCTCGATCAGCGCTGGCCGGTTTGCGGCCTGCACCGGGAAGAGCCGTGCGGGCACGGCCACAATCAGCGCGAGAGTCGCCACGGCGCCCAGCGAGGTCACGAGTCCCGGCCAGCGGCAGCGGAGCGACGGTTGGTCGCGCCCGCGAAGATGCAGCAACCTCTCCACGCGCCGCCCCAAGCCGGAACGGAATCCTGCCATGCCGAGCAACCCGAGCACACCGCGTTGCTGCCAGCGCGAGGCCAGCGCCACCAGGCAGCCGGCCAACACTGCGGGACCGTCCTCGACCACCAGGCTCGCTTCATCAGCCGCCGACTCGCAGGCGGCGCGCAACTGCCGCCGCCCCCACCAGACCAGCGGATGCCACCAGAGCACCGCGGCCAGTCCGTCCGCCAGCGCGAGCCAGAACGGATCGCGCGCGGCAAGGTGGGCGAGTTCGTGCGCAAGCACAGCGTCTTGCTCGATGGCCGAGTGCGCGGTCCAGAAGTCCGCCGGCAACCCGATGCTGGGCCGGACCACGCCGAAAGCGACCGGGCCGGCGAGCCGGGGCATCCAGACCACCCGCACACGGAGGCGGATGTTCAGCCGCCCCGCGAGGCTTTGGATCCGCCGCTGGAACTCCGGCGATTCGGCGGCGGGGGCGCGCCGACCGACACAAGCCAGCCAGATTCGCGGCGCGAGCGACCAGAGCCCGATGGCGGCAGCGCCCGCCAGCCAGAGCCACGCCGGCCAACATGTACCGACCTGGGTTGGCGGCGCCTCGCTGGGCAAGCCCGCGGCGGACCGAAGGCTGGTTTCACTCGCGTCCGCACCGGTCGGTGCGGACGTCACTGGCAAGTTGCCACGAACGATGACCCCCAGGGAGGAAGGCGCGCCGGCCGCGAAGTGCCTGGCGAGGGGACGGTCGAGTCCTGCAAGGGAGTTTGCCAGAAGCAAAGCCACGCCGGCCAACGCGGCCAACCAGAAGCGACGGCGGCTCTGCGGCGCGCGGGCGAGGCCCTGACTGAAGCTGGCGACGACCAACAACAAGGTGCTCTGTGCGGCCAGCAGGCCCAGGGTCTGCAGCCAAAGTCCAGTGGTGGGCAGCGGGCTCATGACGAGTGGCTCCTTTCCGCGATCAGCTTCCGCAGGCGAGCGAGTTCGTCGCGGCTCACTTCGCGGCGAGTCAGCAGGTGGCTGACCAGCGCTTCGACGCTGCCGCCGAAAAGGCGATCGAGCACGTGCTCGGCCATGCCGCCGCTGACCTGCTCCTCGGCGACGGCTGCCGAGTAGATGAAGGTCCGGCCTTCAACCCGGTGCCGGACAAGTCCGCGCGCCTCCATCTTTCGCAGCATGGTGGCGACGGTGGTGTAGGCCAGATTCGCGTCATCCGGGAGGGTGGCGTGGACCTCCGCGACGCTGGCCTCGCCGCGAGCCCAGAGCGACTGCATGAGGCGCAACTGGAGGTCGCCGAGACGATGAAATGTGTTCTGACTCATACGAGATGTCGCTTTGACGACCGCAGTAGTACTACCGTGGTAGTATTCTGTCAAGGGCCAAAGTTGGATTCCGATCGACTCCGCCTGCCGCAGGGTGGCTGCCTCGACAAGGAGACCTCATTGCCTGGCGCCGCGGTTCGGTTGCGTCGCGGTTCTTGTGCCGGGAAGTGGGATGGTGCATTGTTGGAATCCGAATGGGTCACCAAGAGATGTATCTGCACAACGAGGCGTACGCGGAGTTTCTCGCGGGATGGGACGAGGGCTTCTACGCGAAATACGCCGACACGTTGCGTCCGGATCAGGCTGGCGACCGGGCACTGGATGTCGGGTGCGGCGTCGGACAGGTGGTACGCCGACTGCGGGACGAGGGTTATGAGGTCTGCGGCGTCGAGGTGTCCGAACCGAACGTCGCAAAGGCTCGTCAAGCGGGTCTGGATTGCCAGGTTTACGATGGACGGCATTTGCCGTTCCCGGATCGGCATTTCGGGTCCGTGGGCGCTTTGAACGTGCTTGAGCATGTCGAGGATCCGGAAGGATTCCTCGCCGAGTTGGTGCGTGTGGCGCGTCCAGGGGCCCGGGTGGTTGTGTCGAGTCCGAACTTCTTTCGCGCGTTGGGCTGGCGCGACTATCATCCGAGGATGCGCGGGTTGGGCAACAAGTGGCGCAATGCGCGGCGTTTGCTGGCCAAACGGCGCCAAATGCGCGTCGCGCCCGGCGAGGTGCAATTCGACCGGATGACGCCGATCGTGAAGGAACCGTTCACACCGGACGATGACGCGATCGTGGCCACGAACGGCCTGGAGATGACATTCTTCCTTGATCGTCTCGGCTGTGCGATCGAGCGCGTCGAGTGCACCGACCGTTATGTGCGGCAGCCGGCGGATTATCTGCTCAATCTCACCCCGCTGCGGTACGCGATGTTCAATGCGTTCGTCGTGGCCCGCAGGCGAAGGTGAGGCGGGGCCATCGAAGAGTTCGTCCCGGATGACCCCGTCCGTGCACGGAGCGGTCAGACTTCGCAAGAGGACGACTATGCGGGCTAGCGCCGGAACGTCGCCCGTTCGGAGACCCAGAGGAAGTCCCGGCGGTCGGCGCCGGTCGGAATCGGCCAAGCGGACCAACGGGCGCGCTTTGTGACCTCCGCCAGCCATCGTTTGATCTCGGAATGTCCGTCGGCGAAAGCAAAACCCGCCGCCCCATTGTGATAGCTCGCTGGCATGTCGCTCCAGAGGTTCCCGTCGGGACCGTTGTTGCAGAATACATACCACCCGTCGTTGATCGAGTTGGGATGCTCATCGAGGAGGACGAAGATGCTCGACGGACTCGGCATGTCGGACATTCGGATGAACTGGGCCCAACCCGAGATCAGGGGTTGGTTGGATTTGTCGAAAGGCCCGACGAACGCGTTCATGGAGACGCTGCGGACGCGCGGCAGGCGCCGGCCATCCGGGAGGGGGCCACTCAGACTGCGATCGGCGGGGCAGCGGTAGATGCCGATCGCCTTGGCGACGTAGGGGGCCAGCAATCCCTGCGTGAGATAAACCGTATTGGTGTCTTCCTGCGGGCTGGCCCCCATCACGTTCGCTACCCAGTTGTTCGTGCGACTGGCTTGCGTGAGGTCGATGGTGGTGTTGATGACCAGTTTGTCGTTGTTCTCATCGGCATACATGATCCAGGCCAACCCCAGTTGTTTGGTGTGGTTCATGCAGGCGATGCCCTGGCCCTTCTGTTTGGCCTTCGAAAGCGCCGGCAGCAGGAGGCCGGCGAGGATCGCGATGATGGCGATTACAACCAGGAGTTCAATCAAGGTGAACGCGGACTCCCGACGACTGCCCGAGCGACGCGAGACTGAGTGAGTGCGCATAATGTCATGCCATTCCGAGTAGAATCCTCAACCCGTTTAACGCTGCACAGAGACTTGACTTGTCTGCAACGTGTTTCACCGGTCAAGACTAGTCGAACGGAGGCGGGCACTCAAGTTCAGAAAGGCGGGTCTTGCAATCGGTGCATCTGACAGTTGTCGGTATTCTGTCGCCCGATGAGGACACCGGGCCTGCAACGGATGGAGACTCCCGCTGTAGGCCGGGTGCCCTGCCTGCGCCGCAAAGCGCAGCGGCCTGTTTGCCGTGTCGGGCACGGCACAGGCAGGCCCCACGCGGCGCAAGCTTTATTCTCATCGACAAGCTACAGATGCACTGACCCTCAATTGTCAGGGCGTTGACTGTTATTGCCTAGTCGGCTGGATACCCTACACAGACCGCTCACCCCGGCCCTCTCCCATCCGACCTGCCTGCCGAAGCCTGCTTCGCACGTTGATGCTCGATGCGCGGTACAGGCTGAGCATCGCCTGGCAGAACGTGGGGTACAACCAACCTCCGCACCCGAGCTTCTTCCTGGGCGAAGGCATGGCGCCCCCGCCGCGGCCAACATCAGCCAACGACCAGTCCTCAGTCCACACTCAGCTCACATCCGAATTCCGATCGGCGAAGAGTGAATCGAATCGTTTCGCCCTCCTGGACAAACGGAATCGCGCGGCCACGGGCACCGTTCGCGTCCACGGCCTTCAACGTCGTCGGGCGCACCGGGCGATCGAGGAGACGACTCGGGACAAGGCTGACTTCGAGATCCTCGCCCTCAGGCAACGGCATCAGCAGCAAACGGCCTCCCTGCCGCGCGACCCGTACCGCGCCAGACGTTACAATCCCGCCGAAATCGGTCGGGTCTGCGTTGGGGACCAGGCGCAAGTCGGGCCGATGCGGCTCCGAAAGGGGCTCGAAGTGAAGGCCGGACATCTTGCCCGATGAGCCCGAAACGATCAGTTTGCCCACGCGATACCGCCGGTCAGAGGTCTCGTCCCCGAGGAGAGGATAGCGTCGTCCGCCTTCGCCTCGGGGATTATAGAGGCCCACCATCGCCGTGTATTCGCCCGGCTCCATGTCCTCGGGGATCTGCACCGTGAAGTCGGTGCTCTCCCGGTCGCGCCACTGCGAAGTCGGGGTGGCGGGAGTGCCGCCCCCATAGAATTCGGCTGGGCTATAGCGCCCGGGGACGGGGCGCGAAAAGTGGTAGAAGACCTGAAGATCGCGGGGGGCAGGCTTCTGAGTCTGCCAATTGACCTGCAATCGGAATTGCCGTTCTCCAGTGGGCGTGAAGCCCGCGAATTCGGGCTGTATGAGGAGCGGGGCGTCCGGGCGGTAACCCCGGCCATTGACATAAAGCGTTCCGGCGCCCATCGAGCGTTCGACAATCAGGCCGCCCAGGCGCTCGATGGCCGAAAAGACCGGTCCGTTGGTTGCATGGAATCCGAATGGCGGCAGGATGTGTCCGGCAACCTCCCAGTCGTCGGAGCTCCTGTTGACCCAGACCTGCGCGCCCGATCTCCAGCGGATCGCAAGGCGATGAATATCGCCGCCGGCGAAATCGACCCGTTCGATTTCATCCAATGCGATGCTCTCGATGAAGGGTTGCGCCAACCAGTATTTCCGCACCGCCTCGCGCCCCAGATTGGTCAGATCGATCATCAGGGCGTGCCCGGTGAGAATCTCGGCGCTCAGATAGTCGTCGCTGGCGATGCCGTGCAGCAATCGTCCGCGTCCACCCTCGTAACGGCCCGGATAGCCAACGCCGTGCAGGCTCAAGCGGGTATGGTTGACCGCGTCGAACCACGGCACACGCGCCCAGTCGCGGCAAGGGACGTGATTGTTGAAAGGGCGTCCCACGGGGCTCAGATGGAGGAATTGGCAGTCCGCGCCGTCGACCCATCCGATCAACTGATCGCTGCCGGCCTCGCTGATCATGGGGCCGCCGCCGCAGGCGCGTCGAATGGCGGCAAAGGCCTCGCCCCAACAGCGCAGGGTCTCGATCTTCGAGTGAAACGCACCGTGGCGATCGAGATAGTCGAATGCGTTCATCGATGTCCACACGTCCACGAAATAGCTTGTGGGTTCGAGCGCCGGCTCGATCAGATCGAGATTGCGGCGAAGAAACGGCTGCACGCGGTCGGGGCGGAACTGGTAGCTTTGGGCGTTGCGGCCTTCGTTGAACCAGGCCCGTCGGGGCTGGCCGTCGGGAGTGAACGTCACGTTGTCGTAGCTGAAACCTTCGCTGTCGGGATAGATATCGATGTAGTTGTCGTGCAAGCCCCAGAGGACGCCGTGTTGGCGGCAGAGGCGCCCGAGACCTTGCAGGTCCTCGAGCGTGCCCAGGCTGGGCAGCGGCGGGAAGATGTCGGGGAGACGATAGTCATAACCCCAGCGTTGCCAGACATGCATGATCACCAGCGAGTTGGTCAAGCCGTACGCAAAACAGCGTTCGAGCCTCGCGGCGTCGTCGGCATACCGTCCGCCCCAGAGGTCGAAGACGTAGCGGCCCGCTTTGAGGGCGACAGCGGGCGCCGGCGATTTGTCGTAGAGAGGGCGGTATCGGACGGCGCAATCGAAAGCGCCCTTCAGGCCCGGGACAAACGTGTAGGTGGAATCGGGATGCGTGTGGAGAGCGTAGATTCTGCGGGCGGGATCGACTTCGAGGTGGTCGACGGGCGTATCCGCCGCCACCAGGAGCGAGACTCCGTTGTCGAATTCAAACCCGACATGGCTCGTCGCCAAATCATGACCGCCGCCGCCAGCCCGGAACGGGCTCGGTTCCTCGATGCAGTAGCCGTGTCCGTAGTAGACGCGCGAGGCGAGCCGATCGGCCGGGCCGGGCGCGAGATCAGTCAGACGCCGGTTGCAGGTGATTCGCATCCGCAGGCCTGCTCCTTGGGCCCATACCTCGGCTTCGAGGTTTCCAGGACCTTCCGCGGTCTCGATCCGGTGCGTGACACGAACGCGTCCGCCGGTCTCCGAGACGTTTGCCTCATCCACCACAACGCCCGCTGGCCAGCCGCCGACCGGCAGATGCAGCACCCGCATTTCCACGGTGTCGAAGACCACAGCCCGACCTTCGCCACCGAACGCAAGGGTTCCGTCTACGAGCCCGTGAGGCCCCAGCGCCAGGGCGGCGCGGCAACCGTCTCCGAGATCGAAGCGGTGGACACCCTGCGCGGGCTTGCCGGACGAGGCCGTCTCGCGTGCGAGCGCCCGCAGTGCCTCCCGGTCCGCGGGTGATAAACGGGCGGGCGTTGGCCCCGTCACGATCACGGGATCGCCCCAGAATGCGGAGTCGCAGGTGGTGTCGCGGTTGGGCCCCGGATGCGTCTCGAGTTCGAGGTCGATCTCCTGACCGCGGAAACGGGCGAGTTCGACCTCGCCAACCACCCAGAGCTTGCTGTCAGAGTGGCGTTCGAACAGAAGCTCGCCGTTGGCCCGGACGCGGAACGTTACACCGTCGCTTGGCGGTTCGTGTTCGGCGTGATCGCGAATCGCCTGGTAGAAGACGAGGCGCGCGGCTGTTTGCGGCAGGGCCACACGGTAGGTGACGAACACCGTCCCGGGACCGTGTCGCCAGGGAGGGTGGACGTGGATAGCCTGACGGGACTCACCCCGAGTCATCGGCCCGAAGGCGACGTAAACTCCGGAGTCCGACTCGCTCCCGGTCCATCCGGGACCGAGGTTCTGACGCTCTTGGCCGAATGACTGCCAGGCGACACCTTGAGTCTTCTTGCCGGCCAGCAGCACAGCGCCGGCGTCGGGAACCCGAATGGCGGACGTTGCCGCCAGGGGTGGCGGGAGCGCCGAGAAATCGTTTGTGAAGATGCGCACGGCGCTGGTTCGAAGGGCCTGATCGCCGTTTGTGGCGGCGGCGTCGATTCGCACCGGATAGAGGGCGGAGTAGGCGCCCCCGCCCACGGCCAGAGCGAACTCGGTGTGGCCGACGTCTCGTGCCGGGACGGTGAGGACCTTCTGAGTCGCTCCAATGGCCCGGCATTCGTCCACCAGACCCGCGAGGGCAAGCGATACCGTCAACGAATGTGGACCTGTGTTGGACACCGTTATGCAGACCGGTTGGGCCTGGTCGTAATTCGTGATCAGCGGCAGGGGCGCGATGACGGTGGTGAGCGGTCCGTCGGAGGCTACGTGACCGTTGAAAGCAGCGGCACGCGGCGCGAGAAGACACAGGGCGAGTCCCAGGAAGCAGCGCAGTTCGGTCGCCATCGGAAGAGGGGGCTTGCTCGAAATCACACCGGGATCATGAGTCAATTCGGGGTATTCAACAACTGAGATTTCGGCTGGCCTGCATAGCAGTCCTATTGCGAAGTCTCGGTGCCCTGTGCGCCATCGGGGTGCGAAATAGGCGGGCTAGGCCGCCCGGCGATTGGTCTTTCGGTGGAGCAGGGGAGGGCATTCGCCCCGTACGACGGCCCTGGTGATCGTCACTCCGGCAACATCGTTGGCGCTTGGGATGTCGTACATCAGGTCGAGCATGAGTTTCTCGACCAGACTGCGCAGGGCGCGGGCGCCGGTGCCCTTCTGGAGGGCCTGGGTGGCCAACTCGTGGAGAGCGTCGGGGGAGAATTCGAGTTCGACGTTCTCCATCGCCAGCAGCTTGGCGAATTGCTTGGTCAGGGCGTTTTTGGGTTCGGTGAGGATCGAGACGAGTTGAGACTCGTTCAGTTCATCAAGCACCGTGACCACAGGCAGGCGCCCGATAAACTCGGGGATGAAGCCGTAGCTCAGCAGGTCCTCCGGCTCGAGCTGTCTCCAGATGCTGTGCGCCGGGCTGTTCCTTCCCGCCGCATTCTGCTCCGCCGCGGCAAACCCCATCACGCGATTGCCCAGTCTGCGGTGGATGATCTTGTCCAGACCGACGAACGCCCCGCCGCAAATGAAGAGGATCTTGGTGGTGTCGACCCGGATGTACTCCTGCTGGGGGTGCTTGCGCCCGCCTTGTGGGGGCACGCTGCAGACCGTCCCTTCCAGAATCTTCAGCAGCGCCTGCTGGACCCCCTCGCCGGAGACGTCGCGCGTGATCGAGACATTTTCCGTCTTCCGCGCGATCTTATCGATCTCATCGATGTAGATGATGCCGGTCTGCGCGCGCTCGATGTCGTAGTCCGAGTTCTGGAGCAGGCGCAGGACGATGTTCTCGACGTCCTCGCCCACATATCCGGCCTCGGTCAGCGTCGTGGCATCGGCGATCGAGAACGGGACGTTGAGGGCGCGCGCCAGCGATCGGGCCAGCAGCGTCTTGCCGCAGCCTGTGGGACCGATGAGCAGGATGTTGCTCTTCTCGATTTCGACGTCGTCGTGGGGAGACGCGGCTTTGGCATCTCCCCGGGGCCTGACCTGGTTCTGAATCCGCTTGTAGTGGTTGTGCACCGCCACCGCGAGGGTCTTTTTGGCCTGTTCCTGCCCCACGCAGTACTGATCCAGAAGCGCCTTGAGATCCGCCGGGCGCGGAACGCTCAGCGCCTGGAGGGAATGCCGTGAGTCGGTCCGCAGTTCTTTGTCCAGAACGCTCTTGCACAGCAGCACGCAACTGTCGCAGATGAAAACGCCCGGGCCTTGGATCAGCTTCTTCACCTCCGCATGCGATTTGCCGCAGAAGCTGCAAAGCGTCAGTTGTGTCGGGCGCGACATGGGCGAATTCGGTGTTTGGGGTGATCTGGCAGTTCTCTCAATCCAACTCGTTTACTGGACCGCGGGCGCAGGCGCGCTGGCGCCTTCCGCCAGGGAGGGGATTTCCTTGCGCGATTTGACCACCTCGTCGACCAATCCGTAGCCCTTGGCCTCGTCGGCCGACATGAACCGGTCGCGGTCCGTGTCGCGGGCGATGGACTCGATGCTCTGGCCGCAATGGTGGGCGAGAATCTCGTTGAGCCGGTCTTTGAGGCGGAGAATCTCCTTGGCCTGGATGCTGATGTCTGTGGCCTGGCCCTGGACGCCACCCCACGGTTGGTGGATCATGATGCGGGCGTTGGGGAGGGCGTAACGTTTGCCCTTGGTGCCTGCACCCAGCAGGACAGCGCCCATGCTGGCTGCCTGGCCGATGCAGTACGTGTTCACATCGCACGTCAGGAACTGCATGGTGTCGTAAATCGCCAAGCCTGCCGTCACGCTGCCGCCCGGGGAATGGATGTACAGATGAATGTCCTTCTTCGGGTCATTCATCTGGAGGAAAAGGAACTGGGCAATGACCACATTGGCCACCATGTCGTCCACCGGTGTGCCGAGAAAAATGATCCGGTCAACCAACAGGCGGGAGTAAATGTCGTAACCCCGCTCGCCTCGACCGGTCTGCTCGACCACCATTGGAATCAGGAAACTGTTCATAGTCAAAACGTCGGACCTTGCGCCGAAACGTAGCGGACGGTGCCCGGAGCGTCAAGCGGGCCTGCATCCGACCGGCGGGTGTCAGTGCATCTGAAGGTTATCGGTGGGAATCGAGCAGGCGCCGCGTGGGGCCTGCCTGCCGCGCCTGCCTGTGCCGTGCCCGACACGGCAGACAGGCCGCTGCCCTTTGCGGCGCAGGCAGAGCACGCGATCTCGCGTGCTCTATTCGAGGACACGAAGGCGCTGGAGTGGGGACGTCCTCGTCCACGGCGATGCGAGTTGCAGACGCTGTCTGGCGGGCGGCAGGCAGGCGTCGCCCCTTCGGCAATCTCCATCCGTTGTCGGTCCGGCGCCTTCACCAGGCGACAGAACACCGACAACAATCAGATGCGCCGAGCGGGTGTTGGCGATCGGCGATCGACAGCCAAGGATCTCAGGCGCATGAGGCGGGTGAATCTCCCGGCGACAGAGTTTGGCAGCGATTAGGCCTTGAGCATCCGCGGGTTCGAGTCTACGGTTCGCCTTGTGTTCGGCAATGTCCGCGTGTGAAGTGCCGTCGGCCGTGCAGGGGATTCGGCAAGGCGGGGTGTGGCGGAGCGGCCTACAGGTGAAGACGAGCGACCTATGAAGGCAATGTACAGTCGATCCGCTGAAGAGCGTCAGGCTGGGTTCACGCTCATCGAGTTGCTGGTGGTGATTGCGATCATCGCGATTCTCGCCGGCATGCTTTTGCCTGCGTTGTCCCGCGCCAAGACCAAGGCGACGGCCATCGGCTGCATCAACAACGGCAAGCAACTCAGTCTGGCCTGGACGATGTATGCCAACGACTATCAGGACAATCTGGTGGCCAACGGCGACGGCACCGAGGACGGCTGGGTGGGAGGGTGGATCAGCGTCAGCAACCCGATCAACATTCGGGACTGCACGAACATCAATCTCCTAATGCCGCCCCACGGCAAGCTCTATCCCTACAATCAGTCGCTCGGCATCTACAAGTGCCCCGCCGACAAGTTCTTGGTCGTGATCAGCGGCAAGAAGTATCCGCGCACCCGGAGCATCTCGATGAACGGCTGCATGAACGGCAGCAGTTGGCACACAGACATCATCAAGAACAAGTGGTGGACCTACCAGAAGCTCAGCGAAATCACCAAGCCCTCGACTCAGTTCGTGTTCATTGACGAGCGGGAGGAGAGCGTGGACGACGGCTATTTTCTGGTCATGGTCGACAGCCCCAACCAATGGGGCAATCTGCCGGCGATCTACCACAACCAGGCCAGCGGACTGAGCTTTGCCGACGGCCATGCCGAGATCAAACGATGGATGGATCCCGCGACCATAACCAAGAATTGGTCCGGGGCCTACATCGCGCCCCGCGACGTTCCCTGGATCAACGAGCGCGCCAGCATGCTGCGCTGAAGCGCGGCAGGGTCAGCCCTTAAGTTAGAAGTTTGCGGAACGCCAGCAATCCACGCGTTGACGACAGGCCAGCACCGTGCGACGTTGGGCTCATGGCAAGGCCTTTGAGGGTCCTGCTTGAAGGAGGGGTATACCACGTCTGTTTCCGCGGGAATGAGCGACGCGTCATTTTCCGCGATGACACGGATCGGCGACGATTCCTCAGGCAGTTAAAAGAGACAGTTGATGGGCATCCAGTTCGAGTGCTTCTGGTATGCCTCATGCCGAATCACGTTCATCTTTTGATCGGCACGCCGAGAGCGAATCTGAGCCGTTTTATGGGGCGCCTTCTCACCGCGTATGCGGTCTACTTCAACTTGCGTTACCATCGAGTTGGGCACCTCACACAAGGGCGATTTAAGGCCCAGCTCGTTGAGGGGAATGAATATCTGTTGAGGTTGAGCCGCTACATCCACCTCAATCCCGTAAGTGGCAAGCGATGGCTGGGGATTTCAATCCAGGCAAAGCTGGAGGCCTTGAGGGCGTATCCCTGGAGCAGTTATCGGAGCTACGTCGGACTCGAGGATCCCTGGTCTGTCCTCGACCAGGGACCGATTCTCGCCCTGGTCTCCGGAGACAGGATGTCAGAGGCCGCAGAAGTCTATCAGTCCTTCGTCGAAACAGGCCTGGTCGAGGACGACGCCACATTCGCGCTCTTGTACCGTCGGGCCAAGCTCAGTGTTGGATCGGAGCTGTTTAACGCGTCCGTAGAAAGTCGGCATCGAAGTCTTATGGCCCGGGCTTTCCGACGGGAGGACGTTTCCTTTCGCCGTACCGAGTCGACACAGGATGCGTCATTGGTTATCAAGCGAGTCGCACAGGTCTTGGGTGTCGAACCGGGTCGGTTCGCCGAGCGAAGGAGGAACTCCGTCTTGCGCGGGGTCGCTGCCTGGGCGCTGCAGCGATTTGCCGGCTTGACGCAGAGGGATATTGCCGGCTGCCTGGGTGTCGGAACGGGCGCTGCCGTCAGCCAGCAGGTGTCGCGCTGGCGTCAGCAGATGGCCACGGACGAGAAGGCTCAGCGGATCGTGGCAGATATCGAACGCGCATTACGGTGAGCCTGACTATTGATTTAAGGGCTGACCCTGTGGCCTGTAGAACCGGGCGGACGCTGCTCCGGGGGGCAGGTCGGTAGCGACTGCAATGCGAGCGGAGGCCTGGCCGGGAAAGCTGACAATGACTTCCCACGCTGTGGCTTCGATCGAGTTGGCTGCCTCGAGTTGCACCGCGTACCCAGCAGGCTGATTGAACCGCAATTCCACGCCGGCCTCCAGGCGCTCGATGGAGAAGAGCCGGAGCGTTGTGGCGCGCGGATCGGTACGTCCCTCGAACTCCAGCCAGTTCGCCAGCCCGTCGGCGTCCGGATCGCCCTCGACACCGTTGTTTCCGCTTGGGTCCAGGGGGTCGAGTCCCATCTCCGTCTCCCACCAGTCCGGCAAGGCGTCGCCGTCGAAATCGGACAACGACTCTCCGAAGTTGTCGAAGCCGGGCGTAGGCCACCAGGGGCGCCAGGCGTCCGGGGCGTTGCCTGTGCCCGTGCCGACTCGTTGGAGTGACGCTCCTTGTCCAGCAGGCCACGCCTGCGGCCACGGCCATCCGCTGCCGTAGATCACTTCATCCAGGATGGCCCATGCAGGCGGATCGTCGGGGGTCTTCCGGGCCAGCGGTTTCTCGATGGCAACGCGGTCGGTTGCATTGCCGAGTGTTCCCGCATAGGGGCCGAGAATCGCCACATCGAGACCGGCGATGCCGTACTTCTGTCGGAATGAGGAGAGAATGGCGGCATGCGCCGGGTCGAATGAGACCACGAGGAGAGAGGCGCCAGGTTCGAGGATCGTGTTGGTTGGGAAGAGGAATCTCACACCACCGTCCAATCGCCAGACGCCGTTGGTGTCGTGGAGCGCGACAGGCGCGGAGCCGGGGTTGTGCAACTCGACGTACTCATCGGCCGTGTTGTCGACGAGGTTTGTGCCCTCCCGTTTGTCATAGGGGTGGTACATGATCTCGCTGATCGTAATCGCGCAGTCCGCCTCGAGGTTGGCCGCGCCACGCGTCGGCACAAGACGGCGCCAGTGGCTTGGAAAGTCCAATGCGCGTCCCCAGGAGAATCCCTCTTCTTGTCCCTTAAACCGGACCGCGTCGACCACCCGGTTCTCGTTCCCGCCCGGCAGATGGGAAAGGAACAACTCCTCGCCGGTGCTGTGTAGGCCGAAGCCGGATGTGATGGGCGTGTGGAACCCGGTGACTTCGTCGAAGGTAATGAAGGCTCCGGGCGGCAGGTCGAGATCGGGGATGGCCCATTTATCGAGCTGAGCCGCATTGTCGCTGAGATACCAGCCGGCGAGATTGACTTCGAGGGGGCCGGCATTGTGCAGTTCGATCCAATCGTTCGAGTCGTATTGGGGATACCGCGGATCGGCCAGATGGGTTTGCGCCATGAGTTCGTTGATGACCGGGCCTGGCGGCGGTTCGGGATCGGCGCGCCCGGGCGATCCGTTCAGGAACGTGCTGGCACGCCAGTTGCCGCCGTAATCCAGCCAGCCGGCGCGCTGTCCGGAAACCGCTTCGGTCTCGGGGATCAACGAGTGGCCTGCACCGTCGGCCGCCAGGGGCCAGCCACGTCCATCGCCGTACTTCACCGAGAAGATCGTGGTCCCGTTGGGCGCTGTCTTGAGGGTCACGGTTTCCCCTTCGTTGGCCAGGGCTCCGGCGTAGGGGCCGACGATGGCCACGGTCTCGTCGAGTTGGTAGAAGGCGCGGAAGGCGTTCTGCTGCTCGGGTGTCGATGCGCGGGTAAGGAGGAGGTAGCCGCCCGGGGGGAGGCTGGTATCGCTTGGAAAGGTGAAGTCGACGCCCGCGGTGAACGTGGCGCCACCCAGGTCGAGCGCGAAGTCGAGGCTGCGATTGTGCAGTTCGATGAACTCGAAATCGCTGCCGCCGATCGGGTTGTACATCAACTCGGAAAGACACAGGTGCTGCACGAGCGCGTCCGCGGTGTCGGATGGGCCGGGCGTGAACTCGATGGGAGGCGACCAGTTGCTTGCTCGCCCGGCGGTATCGAGGTAGCGCGCGCGCACCCGATAAAGATGGCCAATGCGCCAGGCCACCTGCGGCATGGCGTATTCGGGAGAGGGATCGGCGATCGGTCCACTCTCCCAAACCGGGGTGATTTCATAGGCCCCCGGTTGGGCGGGGTCGAATGCCGGGTGACCGGCGCGGGAAATCTCGGCGGCGCGCCACTCGATGGCCGCGAACGCGCTGCCGTTGAAGGGTGTCGCGCGGAAGCGGAGCCGGTTGGCCGGATAGCCTTCGGGGCCGATGTATGTGAGCGTGGGGCGGGCGGGGCGCTGCGGTTCGTCGGCTATGGTATCGAGTGAGAAGGCAGCGTTGGTGGCGCGGTAACCGACGTAGTTCTTCATGAGTTGCACCATGCCAGCGAAGTCCCTGGTGGGAGTGCCCACCTGGTAGAAACGTCCCGTGCCCGCCTTGCTGAGGTTGACGATGCTGCTGTTGTTCATCAGCGGGTTGTAGTCCCATTGGGCGCGGTCGGCGTCGATGATCGAAGCTGCGTTCGTACCCCGGACCAGGCGCGCGTAGTCGTCGATCAGCCGGAAGGCTTCGTCAGAATTCCAGAGCAAATCGCGGATTTCGCGGACGCGATTCCGGAATTCCCGTACGATTGCGGGATAGGCGGGATTGGTGGAGAAATTGGAGAGGAGGCGGCTCTTGAACGGCTCGTCACCGCCCGTCTGTCCCCCCCGGTACATGTTGTCGGCCCAGGTCAAGTCGAGGTCCCACGGAACGACGGTCCACACCCCGGTCTGGGGGTCGCGGTGATAGAAGTAGTTTTTGCCGTCGGCGATGTCGTAGTGGTGGATGGCCTGGACGATGGCCTGGTAACCGTAGTAGGCGCGCAGGTTGAGGTTGGCGCGCCACCACGATTCGGGCGGGCGGCTGTTGTACGTGTTCATGAAATCCCGCAGATCGGAATAGTCGGTCGGGCCGAGCGGGCCGATGTTGTTGGGATCGCCCCAGCCGCCTTCCATCTTGTAGAAGTTGCCGTCGGCCAGTCCGTGCTCGTCGAGAAATCGCCCGTTGGGCTGCTCGATGGCCAGGTAGAGACCCCAGAAATCGCCGGAGTACTGGTCGTTGGGGACGGTTTCCTGCGGAGCGTCGATGATGCGGAACTGGACGAACATCGTGTGCATGGACGGCAGACCGACGAGTTGGAAAAGGCGGAAGCCGACGCTTTCGAAGAGGCCCTGCTCGCCGCGGTGCATATAATCCCCTTGCTGGATGTTGGCGCCGAGATTGAGCTTGGTCCAGGCCGTCTTCAGTTTTCGTCCCCAGTTGTCTCGCGGCTCGAAGTCGTGTCCGCGATTGAAATTGAATTTCCACATGTTCTTGCCCATGGCATAGCGCCAGACGCCCCCTCGGGGGCGGAAGTGGATGTGATCGTAGACGCGGCCGTCGTAAACGAGGGTGCCTTGCCAGAAGTACTCGTCCCCGTGCGAACGGTCGTGCCAGGTGCAATCCTCGACCGCTTTGCGCTTGGCAATCAAATGGTATACCGGGAGGCGGTTCATTTCCTCCTCGCCGACGATGAACGTTCGTCCGAGGGCGCCCGCGGCGCCGGGACAGACGGCGCCGGTCCAGGCGGGGACGCCGTCATAGCAGAAATACGCGAAGTTCGGCTGTGGATCGTCGGGATAGGGTGCGGAAACGCTCACGCCCGCCAAATCCGCCGCCTTGAACCGGTAGCGGACCAGGTGGCGATGCTGTTGGAGAGATGCGGGCAGCGTGGCGGTGTAGATGTCGTCTCCGGCCTGCGCATCCCCCTCGAGACCGGCGTCGTTCATCGACACCGCGGTCCAAGTCGACGCATAAGACGCGTCCGACAATTCGATGTAGTTGCCCGGGGCGATCGCTTGGTATTCGAGGGTCACATGGGCCAGCCCTGAAGCGGAGGTGACCTTTGCCGAGATGCGGACAGGGCGACCGGAGCCGGGCTGGCGCGGCTGGTGTTCGACCTGGCGAATAGCGGGCGGGATGCGCGCGGTGAAGGTCGCGTTAAGCCGGCCGGGCGTTGGCCCGATTCCGGTGGGGCCCACAATCGCCCGGAGGCGGCAATCGAAGAACGCGTCGGAACTGTACCCCAGGTTGTTGTTGGCCACCTGCACAGCAATCACGTTGTCACCCTCGCGCAGCAGGCCGGGGGGCAGGGCAATCTCGTGCCGATCATAGGCATTGTTCTCGCGCGCGGGATTGGCCGCTTGATTGTAAGGCACCTCGCCGTTGGGCATGGCCAGGTTCAGGAGGTTGTTGCCGTTGATCCAGAGCTTGAAGCCGTCGTCGTAGAGCGCATCGAGGGAGAGCGAGGTTACCGACGCGGCGTCGACGACCCGGAACGTCCGGCGGATGAAGAAGTCGAGGTAACCGCTGCGCATGTCGTCGAGGGGTGTTCCCATGCGAACGCTGGAGTCGTAGCCGACCGGCGCCGGGCCGCCGATCCAGGTGCTGTCGTTGAAGGCAAGATCGCGCCAGTTGGCGGGCGGGGGTTGCGTTCCCTTGAAAACGCGCCATTCGGCGCCGGCATCGAACAGCAGCGTGCTCTGTTGCTGGCCGCCGCCGACGAACGACGCGCGCCAATGCCCGCCCAGGTCGTTGTCGATCTCCGGATTAATCAGTTCCATCGAGTAGCCGGGCGCGTCCCCGACGGTGGGCCATGGAAAACCGAGCCGATAATCGACGCTGTCGACGATCTGGCGGGCGGCGTCGCGCAGCTCAACCTTCTCGCCTTCACCGGCCAAGCGGCCTTTCCAGGGGCCGAGGGCGTCGACGCCGAACTTGGATTTCAAGGCGGACGGGTCTTGAGCGACGACGAGGTAGCCGCCGGCGGGGAGCGTGGTGCCGTTGGGGATGACAAAGTCGATTCCCGCCGTGAACGCCCAGCCCGAGAGGTCGACGTCTGTGGTGCCGGAGTTGTAGAGCTCGATGAACTCGACCGGCTCGGTCTTCACGTCGGGCGAGTGATGGATCTCGTTCATAACCACGTCGGCCCGGACCGACCAGAGGGCCAGTTCGACAGCCAGGCAAGCGCTCAACAAGGCCAAACAGTGCTGCATGAGGGGCATCCTAGCAGAAAGCGAGCCATGGGGCCAGCGGTCAGAGAACGGACGCCGATCATCCGGAGACCATCAGGTTCAACCCCAGACCAAACCTTCCCATCCGTGGCTTTCTAAATCCCCTTCTTCCTTGCGTCTCTGCGGTTCAATCCGAGACGGTGGCTATCATCGGATGGGATTCACCACAAAGGCGGGGAGAGCAGGGCCAATTCATCAAGTGGAGCGGCGACGCCTCAAAAACCTCCCGGTGCTGCGGCAGATTAGCTTTGCCGCCAATCGGCGCGTGCTCCAGGTCGAGCAATTGACTCACGACTGCCACATCGGAGCCGAGGCGTTCGATCAACTCCAAAAACCGGCCCAGGTCGACGGCCAGCATGTCTCCGCCTTGCCCATCGGGCAGGAGCGGGTGCAAGCGCTCTTCACGGTGCTGGTTTTTTAAAACTCAAGGACTAGCGTCTTGGACCGCGGCGCGGATGCGGTTTTTGAACTCGTCGATGCCCTCATCAAACGCCGCGGCCATGCGAAGCACCTCGGTGCGCGGGATGCGGCGTTTGAACGAGCGCAGGTTGGGGCCGGCGGCGGGTTCGTCCATCTTGTTGGCAACCACCAGGCGCGGCCGGTTCAGCAGGTCCGGATCGTACAATTCGAGTTCTTTGAGCAGTTGACGACAGTCGTCCCAGGGCTGGCGTCCGTCCGTGCCGGCCATATCGATGACCAGAACGATGACCTTGCAGCGCGCGATGTGGCGCAGGAAGGCATGGCCCAGACCGAGGTTCCGATGCGCCCCCTCGATCAGGCCGGGAATATCACAGACCTTGAGTCGAGCCCAATCCGGGTACTCGACGATGCCGATCTTCGGGGTGAGCGTGGTAAAGGGGTAGGGGGCGATTCTGGGCCGCGCTTTCGAAATGGCGGTCAGGAGAGTCGACTTGCCAGCGTTGGGAAAGCCGACCAAGCCGACATCAGCGATCAGTCGCAGTTCGAGTCGGAACTCGCCCGATTCGCCTGGTTCGCCGGGTTGGGCGAACCGGGGCGCCTGGCGACGGGCGGTCGCGAAATTCCGGTTGCCCAGGCCGCCGCGCCCGCCACGACACAGCACGAAACGCTGTCGATGCTCGACGAGATCAGCCACCAGTTCTCCTTTGGGGGGTTCGTTCTGGTCAGATGACACCCGCGGCTCAGCCGCCTCGAGATCGATCTCGATGGCTCGACCGGCTGGGCCGTCGAGGATTTGGGGACTGACAAAGGCCTCGGCAGGGTGGAGACCTTCCTCTGGAGCCGTCGAATCGGCGGGTGTGGCAGGGGGCAGTCGGGATTCGGTTGGGGGGGAGGGCAAACGCCAGACCAGGGTGCCGCAGGGGACCTTCACGACAAGGTCCTTTCCGGCGCGGCCATCCATGCCTTTGCCCATGCCATGCTCGCCATGCTCGGCCGTCAAATGCGGCTGGTAATACTGAGCGATGAGGTTGTTCAGATCGTGGTCGGCTTCGAGAATGACATGACCGCCGTTGCCGCCGTTGCCGCCGCTGGGTCCTCCCTTGGGTCGGTAGGCCTCGCGCAGGAAAGCCACGCAACCGCGTCCGCCTCGGCCGGCCCGGGCGCGGACTCTGACTTCGTCGACGAACATGAGAAAAGAAAAAGGCGAGGTTGCGCACCTCGCCTCGACTTGGAGTGAAAGCCGCTAATTCTTCGCCGGAGTCGCGCCTGCCGGCTCGACGTTGACGCGGCGTCCGTTGCGGTCGAATCGCACCTTGCCGTCGACCAACGCAAAGAGCGTCCAGTCGCGTCCGACGCCGACGTTGGTGCCCGCGAAGAACTTGGTGCCGCGCTGTCGCACGAGAATGCTGCCGGCGCGCACGGATTCACCGCCGTACTCTTTCACGCCCAGCCGCTTGCCGCGACTGTCGCGGCCGTTTCGAACGCTGCCGCCGCCTTTCTTGTGTGCCATAAGCCTGAACCTAGAGCTTGATTTCCTTGATCTTGACCACCGTCAGTTCCTGGCGGTGCCCGACCTTGCGGTGGTAACCCTTGCGACGCTTCATCTTCCACGCGATGAGCTTGGGCCCCCGCTTGTGCTCGATCACGTCGCCGACAACGCTCGCCCCGGCAACGGTTGGGGAACCGACCGATACCTGGCCGTCGCGATTGACCAACAGGACCTGGTCAAAAGTGACCGGCTGCCCCGCCTCGGCCTCGAGACGCTCGATTTCGAGTGTGTCGCCCGCTGCGACGCGATACTGTTTGCCGCCTGTTTGCAGGACTGCGTACATAGCTGAACCTGTCGAAAGCGGCACATTAGACCAGAAGAACGCACAGGTGTCAATCTTCGTTTTTTCGTTTTCGACAATGTGTCGTTTTCGACAGCGTCAATTCATGAAGTCGAAAAGGTCTGAGTGGGGACGGCTCCGTCCCCCCGCCATGTCAAGTGAAGACAGCGTGTGTCGGCGACAGGGCCCTGCATTTTCGACAACTTCTTCTTGTGTCTCGCCGGCCCGCATGTTTCATGGAGTCGTGACCACGGCGAACCCTGAAACTCGAGAATGTGGACCCACGCGGTCTGGCGCCGACTCACGATCTGCGTTGAACGCACTCGCAGTTGAGCAGACACACAGTCGCATGAACACTCGAGTCCGCACACTGTCTCGCCGCCACTTCCTCCACACCGCGGGCGCTGCGGCCGCGGGCGCCGGTGTTGTCGGTTTGCCCACCCTCATTCCGGGACGGGTGTTGGCCGCCGCGGGGCGGCCTGGGGCCAATGAACGGTTCGTTGTCGCCCACATCGGCGTGGGTGGGATGGGGATGACCCACGTGGCGAACATGCTGCGTTTTCAGCACCGCGCTGTGGTGCATGGACGCGGACCATCAGAAGTCGTTTACGGTCGAAGCGATCAGCCGCGCCCCAAACGGCGACCTGTGGGACAACCCGATCGAGATGCACGTTGTCTACCAGTTCAGGAATCCGGATTGGACGCTCGAATGGGGCCAGCCGGGCAACAAGGTCGGCCAGACCGAATTCGGCAACGTCTTCTGGGGCGACAAAGGCCATCTGGTCCTCGAATGGGAAGGCGGGTATCGCCCGGCCAATCCGGAGGCGATCGCTTTTCAACTGCCTCCCGGTGGCCAGGAGGTGTATCGCACGGACGAGTACGAGGACTTCAACATGAATCACAAGGCCGACTGGTTCAAATCGATCCGCGAGGGACACCTGCGTCCGGCGGTGGACATCGAGACAGCGCATCACACGGCCAACCCCTGCAATCTGGGCAACCTGTCCTACATTCTCGGACGCAAGCTGGTCTGGGACGGCGAGAAGCAGGAAGTCACCGGCGACCCGGATGCCAACCGACTGCTCGACAAGCCGCAGAGGTATCCGTACTGCCTCTAGCCCGCATGTCTCACCAACTTCTGAAGGACGCGGAGCCGATGTCATCGAAAGGTGCACTCATGCGCGCTAGCCATGTTTCATCGAGTTGTGACCACGGCGAAGCCGAAGATTCCAAGATGTGGATCGCTGCGGGCTCGAAAAGCGACACACGCATCCAATATGGTCAATCGCCGCCAATTCCTCACCGGCAGTGCCCTGACGCTTGCGGCCTCGGCACTCGAGATTCGCGGCTATCCGGCCGACGCGCGAGTCGCCCATCCTATTCGTCTGGCGCCTTATCACCTTCAGGCGCGGAACGCTCCGGTCGAGCAGGCGATCCGCATTTGCGGGTCGCAGTTGTTGTTTTTCTACGCCTGGCAGAAGGCAGAGGGCATGGGCCAATTGCCCGGTCATGGACCCGCGGATTTCAAGCCGTGGCTCGTGGGCCTGGCCGAAGAGAAGTACCGCTGGCACGTGAATCCGTTCATGCACGGACACGTCGAATCCGAAATCATGGATGCCGCCTTGGCCAAATCGCGCGATTATTTGCGTGGGTTGGCCCCGGCGGTGTGAGATGGCACAACACGCAGAATCGATAACAATGAACCGCATCCACCGTCGCAGTTTCCTCCAACGCACCGGCGCCGCCGCGATCGGCGCAACCGCCCTGGGCCTGCCGCAAATCCTGCCGGCGCGTGTCCTGGGCGCAAGTTACACCCAGCCGAGCGCCAAGGATCGCCTCAACATCGCCCATATCGGCGTCGGAGGCATGGGCGGCGGCCACCTGGGTTACATGCTCGCCCGGCAGTCGCGCGGCGATGTCAATGTGGTGGCCGTGTGCGACGTGGATGAGAACCGCCTGGCTTCGGCGGTGAAGAGCACCGGCGGCAAGGCGACTCCGTACCGGGATTACCGCTACGTCCTCGAACGAAAGGACGTCGATGCCGTCGTGATCGCCACGCCGGACCATTGGCACGCCTGCCAGACGGTTCATGCCTGCCAAACAGGCAAGCACGTTTATGTCGAGAAACCCGCATGTTGCACCATCGAGGAGGGCAAGGCCATGGTCCGCGCCGCTCGAGGGAACAGAATCTGCGTGCAGGTTGGCTCCCAAGGCCGGTCGCAGCGCGAGGCCTTTCTGGCCCACCAGTACATCGCCAACGGCATGATCGGGAAGGTCCACACCGTCAAGTGCTGGCACTACGCCACGCCCTCCGACGACAACCCGGTGCCCGACAGCGAGCCGCCGGCCGAGCTCGATTGGGACCTCTGGCTTGGCCCACTTCCGTGGCGCCCATACAACCGGCGCTACCTGCACGGTGTATTCCGTTGGCTGCTCGAGTCCGGCGGCGGTCAGATTCGCGACCGCGGTGCGCACGTCATGAGCAACGCCCTGCACTTCATGGACGCCGATCGCACCGGCCCGGTCTCGGTCGAAACCAAAGGCCGCATCCCGACGCGCGGTCTCTGGGACAGCGCGATCGACATGGAGGTGACCTACCAGTTCAAGGACCCGGACTGGACGCTTGTATGGGCGCAGCCGGGCGAGATGGTGCCTTACTTCGACCGCGACCGCGTCAAGCGGGAGGGCATTCGCGAAGGCTACGGCGCGGTGTATTACGGCGACAAAGACAAGCTTGTTGTCTGGGTGGGCGACGGCCAGGTCTATACCGAGAAGAAGGCCGTCGAGTTCCAGAAGCCGGCCGGCGGCGTCGATGTCCCCAAGAGCCCCCGATTCGATCACCACGAGGACTGGTTCGAGGGCATCAAGACCGGACGCAAGACCATCATGAACATCGAGGGGGGCGTCGCGACGGCCTTCCTGTGCGTGCTCGGTAACCTGTCCCTGATCGTCGGACGCAAGCTCGCCTGGGATCCGATGCGACAGGAAATCGTCGGAGACGAAGCCGCCCGACGCCTGATGAGCCGTCCGCAACGTTTCCCGTATGCGCTCTGACCCTCTGTTCCCGCTCTCTGAATCAATCACTCACACCATGAAGACAGAAACCACTCTCACCGCTGCCGCCGCTGTTCTCACCGGCGCGGCCTCCGCCGCAGCCGCCGATGCCGCGGCCGTCAACGACCTGATCGCAAAGATCAAGAGCGCCGATGATGCCGTTCGGGGTCCTGCCTGGCAGGGCGCCGGACCGGTGGGCGCGCCCGCCGTGGCGCCCCTGGCCGAGGTCATGTCCGATCCCCACTTCGAGATCGCCCGATCGGCCAAGCGCGCCATCGAGAAGATCGCGCGGCATGCCGGCCGCCCCGGGGCGAATCCGGAGCGAAAGGCTGTCGAGGCCGAGTTGATCAAGCTTCTGAGCCATTCCAACGCCAACGTGCGCCGGCACGCGGTCTGGATGCTGTCCGAAGTTGGCGACGCCGCCGCGGTCGGACCCATGGCCGCGCTCCTGGCCGACGCCGAGGTGCGCGAGGATGCGCGGTGCGCTCTGACGCGTGTTCCCGGCAGCCAGGCGACCGATGCCCTGCGGGGGGCGATGGACGGCGCGCCGGAGGAGTTCAAGTATGCGTTGGCGGAGTCGTTGCGCGCGCGCGGCGAGACGGTTGCCGGTTACCCCAGCAAGAAGCTCGTCCCCGTCAAGCAGACCAGTGTCAAAGCGGAGGCGTAGCCTCGCCATTTCGCAGCGGGGAGTCTGACATCCGAAATCTGCCAAAACCGCGCTCAGAAAGGGATTCAGGAACATTCTGTCGGTCCTGAGAGCAGTCTGCCAGGGGAGCAGCGTGCCGGTGTGCTGTATTCCTCTGTCTATCTCGAGCCTGGCGCGCCGCTGCGCTTTGGGGCGCAGGCAGGGCACGCGGCGTGGTGTGGTGTTCTGTTCGCGCACACGAAGGCGTTGGAGTGGAGACGGCCTCGTCCCTGGCGATGAGAGTTGCAGACCCTGTTCCGCGGGCGACGAGGGCCTGCCTATTCTGCCTGCCCTGCCTGCCTGCCGGCAGGCGGCAGGCAGGCGTGGCCCCTCCGGCAATCTCCATCCGTTGTCGGCCCGGTGCCCTCACCGGGCGACAGAATGCCAACAACTATCGGATGCACCGGGCGGTCATGGGACCTCTGTTGCGCGGTTGACAAAGACGCCAGCGCTCGATTGCATTTGCGGCATTGACGACACAATCCAAAACGGCATGGGTGACTGGCGCGGCGGGGTTCATTGGCAGTCACTTGGTGGACCGGCTTCTCGATCGCGGGTGGAGGGTCCTCGGCATGGACAACCTGCGGCTCGGTCGAACGTCCAACCTGCGCAAGGCCTTTGAGCACACTGAATTCAGCTTTTTTGAAGCCGACATCAACGATTACGAGACCAATCTGCGGCGCCTGCGGGATTTTCATGCGCGCCGGCCAATTGACATGGTGTGGCATCTGGCCGCCAATTCGGATATCCGGGCGGGAGCGCTCGACCCGCAGGTCGATTTCGAGCACACGTTTCTCACCACCTTCACCGTCCTCAGACTGATGCGCGCACTCGGCCTGCGCCGGCTTGCGTTTTCGTCGAGTTCGGCCATTTACGGCATGCGGCCGGGTCTCCTGGACGAAGACACCGGGCCGTGCTTCCCCGTCTCGAATTACGGCGCGATGAAGCTGGCGTCGGAAGGGGCGGTTTCTGCCGGTCTCGAGACGCATCTCGAGCGGGCGTGGATTCTGCGGTTTCCCAACGTGGTCGGGAGCCGGGGCACGCACGGGGTGATTTTCGATCTGCTTCAGAAACTGCGGGCCGACCCCTCCGTTCTCGAGGTTCTAGGCGATGGCCGACAGGAGAAACCGTATTTGCACGTGTCCGAGTTGGTCGACGCGATGCTGTTCGTCGTCGACCGGGCATGCGAGAGGCTCAATTGCTACAACATCGGGACCGACGGCACAGCGAGCATCGTGTCGTGGATTGCCCAGACTGTTATCCGCGCGGCGGCTCCCGGCGCGACCATCCGATACACGGGCGGTGCGCAGGGCTGGCCGGGCGATGTCCCGCGGTTTCAGTACTCGATAGAACGGCTGCGGCGGCTCGGCTGGGCGCCCGCCCTGACGTCGGACCAGGCGATCGAACGGGCTGTCGCGGAATTGTTGGCTGAGCGATGCGAACAAGGTTGACCGGGATGCTGTCAAGCGAGGCGCGCCTCAGACCAAATCCAATCCTCGTTCCCATGAGCGGTCCCCGTGTTTCCCCGCCCCTCTCAGCAAGAGCAAGAGCAGGGGCAGGAGCAGGGGGCTCACGGTCCTGCCGACACTTCCGCCCCCAGCATATAGAACCCGACCGGGTCCGGCCAGGCGTTGGTGTAGCTGATGGTCTCACCGGTCCCGACGAGACGGTCGAACAGTGACCACACGGTGGTTTGGTGTATCAGTGTCGACGAACCGCTCTGCCTTTCACGAGGTCCTGACAACCGAGCACAAGCTGGCCAGGAAGGTAGCTCTGATCGGACTGAGTCGAGGCGGCCTTTACTGCTACAACTGGGCCACGGCCAATCCGGACAAGGCGGCCTGCATTTACGCGGATGCGGCGGTGTGCGATCTCAAGAGCTGGCCTGGCGGAAAAGTTAACGATCCGACGCCGATCGTGGACTTCATTGTCGAGCACGCCGGGCGGCCGTGAACGGCGATCCGATCCGGTCAACGCCGGTTGCCACGGTTCTTGGACCGGCGATAGCTCACTCGGCCTGCCCTTCGGGCCGTCTCGACCGCTTTGCCCGGAGCGGCTTCGTATTGGCGCTTCAGTTCGCGAATCTGGTCCCGCAGGAGCGCGGCCTTCTCGAACTCGAGGTTGTTTGCCGCTTCGAGCATCTCGGTCTCGAGTTCGCGAATCGTCTCCGTCACGTCGAAATCGCCGCCCCCTTCGCGCAACAGCGCCATGGCCTGGTCGGCCTTTTCCCTGCGTGACGAGAGACTTTCCTCGACGGCCCGGCTGACGCTGCGGGGCGTGATGTTGTGTTCCCGGTTGTAGGCCTCCTGCTTCCCGCGGCGATACTCGGACACTTCGAGGAACTTCCCGATGCTCTCCGTTCGGACGTCCGCGTAGAGAATCACCTCGCCGTTCAGATGACGGGCGGCGCGGCCGGCGGTCTGGATCAGGCTGGTGGTCGAGCGCAGGTAGCCCTCCTTGTCGGCATCGAGGATCGCCACCAGCGAGACCTCGGGCAAGTCGAGCCCCTCGCGCAGGAGATTGATGCCCACAAGCACGTCGAACTCGCCCTTCCGCAGCGCCCGCAGAATCTCGACCCGCTCGATCGCGTCGATCTCGCTGTGCAGGTATCGCACCTGAATCCCGATGTCCCGCAGGTAATCGGTCAATTGTTCCGCGGTGCGTTTGGTCAGGGTGGTGACAAGCACACGTTCCTTGCGGTCCACCCGCTGGCGGGCTTCCTCGATCAGGTCGTCGATCTGTCCTTTGAGCGGCTTGAGCGTGATCTTCGGGTCGAGAAGCCCGGTGGGCCGGACAATGAGCTCGACCAGGCGCCCCTGCGACCATGTCAACTCCCGCGTTCCGGGCGTCGCGCTCACATAAATCGTCTGCCGTTGCAACGACTGGAACTCGCTGAAACTCAGCGGACGGTTGTCCAGGGCGCTCGGGAGGCGAAAGCCATGCTCGACCAGCACGCGCTTGCGGGACTGGTCCCCCGCGTGCATCCCGCCGATCTGGGGAATCGTGGCGTGCGATTCGTCAATCACCATCAAGAAATCCTCAGGCAAGAAATCGAGCAGCGTGCACGGACGCGATCCTGCGGGGCGCCCGGCGATGTGGCGCGAGTAATTCTCGATGCCCGAGCAGAATCCCATCTCCTCCATCATCTCGAGATCGTACTCCGTGCGCATCTTGATCCGCTGGGCCTCGAGAAGCTTTCCGCGCGCCTCGAACCACGCGATCCGGTCGGTCAGCTCCTCGCGGATGGACAGGATCGCCCGGCGTATGCTTTCCATGGGCGTGACGAATTGCCCCGCCGGGTAGATGGTGACGGCCTCGAGTTCCGCGATCTTGCGCCCGCTCAGCGGATCGAATCGGGTCAACCGCTCGATCTGATCGCCGAAGAACTCGATGCGCAGCGCGTCCTCCGCGTAGGCGGGACACACCTCGACGGTGTCGCCTCGGACGCGGAACTGACCGCGCTCGAAAGCGACGTCGTTGCGGGTGTAGAGAATCTCGACCAGGCGCCCGAGGAGCTTGTCGCGCGCGATCTCCTGTCCGACGCGCATCGGGATCACCATCGCCTCGTAGTCGTCCTTGCTCCCGATCCCGTAGATGCACGACACGCTGGCCACAACGATCACGTCGCGCCGAGCGAACAGCGAACTCATCGTCGAGAGCCGCAGCCGCTCGATTTCCTCGTTCCGGCTCGAGTCCTTCTCGATGAACGTGTCGGTGCGCGGGATATACGCCTCGGGCTGGTAATAATCGAAATAGCTGACGAAGTACTCGACTGCGTTTCGCGGAAAGAAGCTCTTGAATTCGGCGTAGAGCTGCGCCGCGAGGGTCTTGTTGTGGGAGATGACCAGGGTCGGGCGATTCACCTCCTGGATGACGTTCGCGATGGTGAAGGTCTTTCCCGAGCCCGTCACGCCCACGAGCGTCTGGTGCGGCACGCCCGCGCGCAGGGCCGCCACCAGGTGCGCGATGGCCTGCGGCTGGTCGCCGGCAGGGGCGAAGGGGGAGACGAGTTCGAACACAGGCCGGAGAATCAGTACGCCCGCATGGTCTCGAGCACCGCCTTGACCCGCGGCACCTCGTGCGTCCGCAGCAGATCGGTGCGTCCGAGCAGCGCCAGGACCGCGAAGAACGCCTCGGCCGACCGCACTTCCTCGGCGAAGTACTCGAAGGCGTGCGGCAGGGCGTGGCAGGTCGGGAAGCCCAGCGCGCGCAACCGAAAGGTGTTGAGGAAGACGCGCATCTGATGTTGCACCCGCAGCGCGCTGTCCTGGAGGTTGCGGTAGTAGAACCCGAGGCCCGGATCGATGAAGATTTTCTCGACGCCGTTGCGCCTCGCAATCTCGGTCTGCCGGGCGAAGAACTCGTACATCTGATCCACCGGATTCCGGCTGAAATCGAAGTCCTCCACCTCGCGCACGTTGGGCCCCTGCACGTAGCAGATGATCACAGCCGCGTCGTGAGCCGCAACCATCTGGTATATCTCCTCCGTCCGCGCGGTCCCGGTCAGGTTCAGCACGCACGCGCCGGCGTCCAGACAGGCCCGCGCCACATCGGGTTGGTAGGTCTCGACCGAGACGGGGATGCCGCCGGCGTTCAGGGCTCTCACCACGGGCAGCAATCGGCTGTTCTGCAGCGCGTCGTCCACACGCGCGGCGTGTGACAGGGTCGATTCCGCTCCCACATCCACCAGGTCGGCCCCCTGGGCGTGCATCACCTGGCCACGATGAATCGCGCGCGCGGGGTCGAGGCAGACGCTTTCGCGATACCAGGATTCGGCCGACAAATTGATGACTCCCATGATCGCCGGGCGCGTGTTGAAGAACAGGGGTTTTCCCCGCACTTTGAACTCCCGGACCCGGGCCGTGGTTGCCGCCCGATGCCCTTCTACCAGTTCGGCCAGATGCTCGAGAGTCAACATAACTCAACTGAAGAGTGGCACCCCCGGCGCGACTCGAACGCGCGACCCTCTGCTTAGAAGGCAGATGCTCTATCCAACTGAGCTACGGGGGCAGAGCCATCAACATCCAGTCCGCGTTCAGGGGCATGTTACGCGGGTCGAGGTGGCGGGGCAAGCCCGCTTAGGGTCTGTGCAAAAATTAATTCCGGTTTTGGCGGGAGCGCCACCGGGCCAGATGAGAGGCCCGAGGGAGGGAGTGTATCCCCTGAGATACTCGACCGACCGAGGAACGACGCAGATGGCCCGGTGCCGCCCCGCCCCGTAGGGCTGGGGGGCTTTGGCTCGCTGGCTTCGTTGCTCCTCACAGAGGTCAAGGCGATGCTCCTTCGCGCGCCTCGCCGGCGAGCCAAATCCCCTCGAGCACAAGCGGAAGTAATTTTTGCAGAGACCCTTATAGTAGGGCTTGACCGCAAGGGACGCCCGGACTATACCCAATCCGCCCGGTCAATAGCGCTGCCAAACAACCTGAACGCAAACGACTTCTATGACTAAACGCGACTTGGTCGTGAAAATCAGCGAGGAAACAGGACTGGTTCAACAACAAGTCCTCGATGTGATCCAGCGGACGCTCGACCTCATCTCGAGAGCCCTCGCCCAAAACGAGACGGTCGAATTGCGCAACTTCGGCGTCTTCGAAGTCAAAGTCCGGCGCGCGCGCGTCGGACGCAACCCCAACGCGCCGGCCAAAGACGTCCGCATTCCCCCGCGCGCCGTGGTCAAGTTCAAGGCCGGAAAGGAAATGCGCGACGAGGTCCTCAAACTCACCCCCGCCGCGACGCCCGAGTCCTGACCCTTGCCAGGCTGGCAGCGTGTTCGAACGCCTCGCCCGGAGGCCGCGTCACCTCATCCACCGATGGACCGAATTCCCGGTTTTCGCGATTTTTATCCCGAGCCGCTGCCGACGACGGATGTCTGGAGCGCCGATCTGCGCCGTTTTATCTTCGAGCGATGGGCCGATGTGGCGCGTCGCTACGGATTCCGCGAGTACGACGGCCCTCCGCTCGAACCTCTCGAACTCTACACCACCAAGAGCGGCGCGGAGATTGTCTCCCAACTCTACAACTTCATCGACAAGGGCGGACGCGAGGTGGCCATGCGTCCGGAGATGACGCCGACCCTCGCCCGCATGGCGTCGGCACAGGAGCGTCAGTACAAGAAGCCCATCAAGTGGTACGCCATCCCGCAGCTTTTCCGCTACGAGCGCCAGCAGAAAGGTCGTTTGCGCGAGCATTTCCAGTTCAACGCCGACATTGTGGGCGAGGCGGAGCCGGCCGCCGACGCCGAGCTGATAGCCCTGTTGATCGATTCGTTGCGCGCGTTGGGGCTGACGGCGTCCGACTTCGTCGTGCGGCTCAGCAGCCGCAATGCGTGGCAGGACTTCTTCAGTCGTCATTGCAGCGAGAGCTCGAGGGCCTGCGAATTCTACCAGGTCATCGACAAACTCGAGCGGGAACCGCCCGAGGTCAGCGCCGCCAAACTCGATGCGCTCGGCTTCGCACTCGACGATGTCCAGGCCTTCATCACCGCCGGCCGGCCGACTGACGAGTTGCGGTCGATCCTCGATAACCTCGCCGCGCGCGGCTTGGGCGCGTTTGTCAAGGTCGATTACGGAGTCATCCGCGGACTCGATTACTACACAGGCCCGGTCTTCGAGGCCTTCGATCTGAAGGGGGAGTTCCGGGCCATCGCCGGAGGCGGTCGCTACGACAACCTGATCAAGATCATGTCCGGCGGGCGCGTCGACCTGCCGGCGCTCGGTTTCGGGATGGGCGACGTGGTCCTGGCCGAACTCCTCAAAGCGCGCGGTCTGACGCCCGATGCTAAACCGCGCCTGGCCGCGTTTGTGGTCATCGAGAACGAGGCGCTGCGGGCGGATTCCCTCGCACTCATCCAACGGCTGCGGGACGCCAACTCGAGCGTGGACTACACATTAGTGCCCGCGCGGTCCGACAAGCAGTTCAAGCGCGCCCTTGAACTGGGCGCCCGCACGACCGTCCGGCTCGAACGTACCCCAAGCGGAGACCTGATCGCCAAGGTCAAGGACCTCGCCACCCGGATCGAACGCGCCGTCGCACCTGACGATGTGGCCGGCACCGTCGCAAACGTCGAGGATTCCCACCGTTCCATGCAGTCCGCGCACTCCGCGCAGTCCGATCTCCGGGCTGAGCTTTGACAAACAGAACCCTTACACACCATGCGCACCCTCATCCTCGGCATCGACAGCGGGACACAATCGACGAAGGCGCTCCTCCTCGACGTCGCCAAGAAGCGCGTTGTCGGCACGGGTTCCGCCCCGCACTGCCTGTTGCCGGGCCTCCCGCCAGGCGCCAAAGAACAGCGTCCGGAAACCTGGCGTGTCGCGACAACCAAGGCAATCAAGGCCGCCATGAAGGCCGCGCGGGCCAAGCCGGCCGAGGTCCGAGCCATCGGCGTGAGCGGCCAGCAGCACGGCTTCGTCCCGCTCGATGCCCAAGGACAGGTCATTCGCCCTGCCAAGCTCTGGTGTGACACGTCCACCGCCGAGGAGTGCGACGCGATCATGTCCGCGTTGGGCGGCCTCGAAGCCACGATCGGCGCGCTGGGCAACGCTGTCCTGCCCGGGTTCACAGCCTCGAAAATCCTCTGGCTCAAACGGCACGAGCCGCGCAATTTCGCGCGCTTGTCGACCATCCTGCTGCCGCACGACTACCTCAACTTCTGGCTGACCGGCCGGGCGGTCATGGAATACGGCGACGCCAGCGGGACCGCCCTGCTCGATGTCCGGACGCGTCGATGGTGCGCGAAAGCGCTCGAAGCGATCGATCCGGACCTGGTGTCCAAGCTGCCCCCTCTGCATCGGAGCGATGAACCGGCCGGCACGCTTCAGGCCTCAACGGCGAAGGCCCTGGGCCTCAACCCAGGCGTGCTCGTCAGCGCCGGCGGTGGCGACAACATGATGGGCGCCATCGGCACCGGCAATACCCGGCCCGGCGTGATCACCGCCAGCTTCGGCACGAGCGGCACCATCTATGCCTGCGCCCAGAACCCCGTGGTCGATCCCCGAGGCGAGATCGCCGCATTTTGCGACTCGACCAATCGCTGGCTGCCGCTCCTGTGCACGATGAACGTCACGGTCGCAACGGAGATGGTCCGAAACGATTTCGGCATGTCCCACGAGGCATTCGAGAAAGCGGCCGCCGCCGCCCCCGCCGGCTCCGACGGCCTGCTGCTCCTGCCTTACCTCGAAGGCGAACGCACACCCAACGTCCCCTCAGGCACGGGCGTCTTCTTCGGCGTTGCCCCGCGCACGTTCAGCGCCCCCCACTTCGCCCGCGCGGCGATCGAGGGCGTCACCCTCGGAATGAACTACGGTCTGCGCCGGCTCACGGAGCTCGGAGTCAAGCCGGCCCAGATGCGCGCCACGGGCGGCGGGGCCAACTCGAGACTCTGGCGCCAGGTCATGGCCGACGTCTTCGATGCGGAAGTGGTGACGCTCAAGGTCGGCGAAGGCGCGGCTTACGGCGCGGCTCTCCAGGCGTTCTGGTGCTGGCGCCTGCAGCGAGGCGAGAAGGTCTCGATCGCCGAGATCACCGATGCCTTCGTCGCCCTCGATCGCAAAGGGATCGCTCAGCCAAACAAGGCCCGCGTCGCGCATTATCGCGAACTGCAGGCCCTTCAGGACGAACTGTCGCGGAGCCTCCGCGGCGCGTTCGACACGCACCGCGCCCTTGTCACAGTTCGGAAACCTGTGTCCTCGTCCCGGCATTAGATTTCAGGGCCAGGGTGATTCCTCTGGAAGACCAGTGCGCAATGCGCCGAGTCAGTCGTTGAAAGCCCATCGACACCGGTCAAGGCGCCGGCAACCGGCGCCCTTATCGAACCTACGCACGGCAGACCGCGCACCATCGAGTCCCGAGCCCGTGCTGCCGCGCTCGCGTCGGCGGCTGTTCCGGCTTGTCACCGTGGTTCTCGCGCCGCTGCTGGCGCTTGCCCTCATCGAAGGAAGCCTGCGGTTGACCGGGTACGGGTATCCGACCGGTTTTTTTCGCCGTGGCATGGCCGAAGGACGAGCCGTGCTCCTCGACAACGACAAGTTCGGATGGAGGTTCTTCGGTCCCGACATCGCCCGCGCCCCGCGTCCCATCTACCTGCCTGCGATCAAGCCGCCCAAGACCGTCCGCATCTTTGTCCTGGGCGAGTCCGCCGCATTCGGCGATCCGCAGCCGGAATTCGGTCTGCCCAGAATGCTCGAAGTCCTGCTGCGCGCTCGATGGCCCGAGAGGCGGTTCGAGGTGGTCAATGCCGCCATGACGGCCATCAACTCGCACGTGCTCCTGCCCATCGCCCGGGACTGCGCCCTGGCCGACGGCGATCTCTGGATCATCTACATGGGCAACAACGAGGTCGTCGGACCGTTCGGCGGCGGAACTGTCTTCGGACCTCAAATCCCGCATCTCGCACTGATCCGCGCCAGCCTGGCTCTCAACGCGACGCGGACGGGGCAGCTCCTGGCAAGCCTGCCGCGGCTCTGGCGGGAGCATCCGCCGGATCGATCGGAGTGGCAGGGGATGAGTATGTTCATCGAGCATCAATTGCGTCAGGACGACCCCCGCATGGCTCGAGTCTATGCCCATTTCGAGCGCAATCTCGCCGACATCCTCAGGGTCGGGCGCGCCCGGGGCGTGAAGCTGGTTGTCAGCACCGTCGTCAGCAACCTCAAAGACTGTCCACCCTTCGCCTCGATGCACCGCCCGAATCTCACCGTCAACCAAACCGAAGAATGGGGGCGCCTCTACCGGCGCGGCGTGGATGCCGAGGCCCAGGGCAAACACGCCCAAGCCGTCGCCGCCTTCGATGCCGCTGGGCGCATCGACGATCAATTCGCCGAACTCCAGTTCCGCTGGGCCCGCTGCTGCCTGGCCCTGGGCAGGCAGGTCGAGGCACGACAACGTTTCGCCCTGGCACGCGATGCCGACGCCCTGCGCTTCCGCGTCGATAGCCGGATCAACGATCTCATTCGCAGAACCGCAAGGGATCGAGAGCGAGACGGTGTCTTCCTGGTGGACGCCGAGGAGTTGCTCTCCCGACACAGCCCCGAGGACCTGTTGGGGGAAGAGCTTCTGTACGAGCATGTCCACCTCAATTTTCACGGCAACTACGCACTGGCGCGAATCCTCGCCGAGCAAGTGGCGCGCGTGCTCCCGGACAGCGGCACGGGCGACACCGATCCGGGGCGGCCCTGGTTGTCGGAGACCGAGTGCGCGCGCCAACTGGCTTGGACGGATTCGAGCCGTTATGAAGCGGTGGCGTCGATGCTCCAACGCCTGAATGATCCGCCGTTCACCAGTCAGCTCGGCCACGCCGAACGCCAGCAACGCATGCGTCAGCAGATGGATGAACTCGAACCGGCTCTCAAGCCGACCGCTCTGCGCGAGGACGCCAATCGATGCCGCGCAGCCCTCCTTGAAACGCCCGACGATTGGGTCCTCCACCACACTCTCGCCCGTCTCCTGCATCGACTCGGTGACATCGAAGGCGCGGCGGAGTCGTGTCGCCAGGTGATCCGCCTGCTGCCCCATAGCAGCGAGGCCCGGGTGCAACTCGGCGTCTTGCTTACGGACCAGGGGCGCACCGACGAGGCCATCGGTCACTTCGATGCCGCGCTCGAACTGAAGCCCGGCTCGGTCCACGCGATCAACGGACGCGGACTCGCTCTGGCCGGGCAGGGCAAAGACCAAGCCGCAATCCGCGAGTATGAAAGAGCGCTCCGACTCGATCCTCGATCCGGCGAGGCCCATTTGAACCTCGGCATCGTCCTCAGTAACCAGGGGAAAATCGACGAAGCCAAGCGGCATTTCCGACTCGCACTCGAACGCAGGCTCAAAAAGGCCGAGGCCATGGTCGCTCTCGGCAAGATGTGTTTCAGCCAGGGTTGGATCAACGAGGCCATTACGAACTTCTCCGACGCGTTGCGGATCGAGCCCGGCCATGCCACCGCCCATTTCTGTCTGGGCGGGGTCCTCGCCTCCGTCGGGCAGCGAGTCGAGGCCCGGCGGCATTACGCGGAGGCCGTGCGCCTGAATCCGGACCTGGCCGAGGCCCGGCTCGGCTTGGGAATCGAACTGGGACGGCAGGGTCGTGACCGCGAGGCCATGGAGCAGTTCGCCGAGGCCGTCCGCCTCAGACCCAGCCTGACCGAGGCGCGCTTGAATCTGGGCATTGCCTTGCGTCGACAACAGCGGTTGGACGAGGCGCTGCGCCAGTTCCAGGAGGCGCTCCGACTCGATCCCACCAACGCCCTGGCACGGAGATACCTCGACAGCATTCAGCCGCCGACGCTCGATCGGCAGTGACCGGCCAGGTCGAGGAGATGGGAGATCGGAGTTCGGAGATGGGAGATCGGTGCGTCGGTGCGTCGATGCGTCGGTGCGTCGGTGCGTCGGTGCGTCGGTGCGTCGGTGCGTCGCGCGGTCCGTTTTCATGCAACGGAAGTTCCATTAAGATCTGATGCCGGAATCGTGGTTTCGGCCTTATTTTTCAAGGGGTTTACGCACGTGGTTGATTTTCTTGCGCGTGCCTACGGTCACTTGGGCTTCGGGCACCGTCGCCGGAAGCACCAACTTCAGTGCCTGGAGCAGTTGCTGCTGGCGGGCACTGGGTTCGGGCACCTGGCGCGCCACGACCTTGCCGCTGCCCGAGTGAACCAGTTCCATAACGCAGAGCTGTTCGAGTTGGCGCAAGCCTTCTTCCACCGTGACTTCCAACGACCGCCAGGCTTGCTCCAAATGACGGCGCACTTTTAAGGCCAGCATCGCCGTCAAAGCGTGGGCTTGGGTGTTGTCTGCCGTGCAGACAAACCA